>JABLTR010021083.1_pt1 | contig 11577 bp, 9 predicted proteins | sample 7160071 | NCBI WGS metagenome assembly JABLTR01 (sample SAMN14651230, study PRJNA627086) | human gut metagenome | isolation source: feces | host: Homo sapiens
CAAGCGGCAGCGCAGCACCAATGAGGGCGAACGTTCTGCACTGGCAGGGTCCAGGGGCGGCAGCCCTTGGCGCGCCTTTGGTGACTTTCCCCGCGACGGGAAAGTCACCCGGGTGCAGGGCGGAGCGCCTGCTAGTGGGTGCTGGGGCTACCAGCCCCGCATAAACTCCGGGGTGCGGGGCTACCAGCCCCGTTCTTTTCTGCTGCGAACAAGCATATACTCTACCGTCCGGAAAAACGAAAACCAAAAAGGAAAGGACGGTTTTGAAAATGACGCAGTATCCGGGGCTGACCCAACGCGAAGCCCAGAAAAACAGACTGGAATATGGGGACAACCTGCTGCAGGAAAGCTCCCGTAAGAATCCGTTGCGGATTTTTCTGGCGCAGTTTCAGGATTTGATGACCCTGATTCTCCTCGCCTCCACCGCCATCTCGCTGGCGATGGGGGAGCGGGTGGAGGCGCTGACCATCGTCGCCATCGTGGTGCTCAACGCCCTGCTCGGCTTTTTTCAGGAGTGGCGCACCGAGCGCTCGCTGGAAAAATTAAACGAGCTGGCCGCCCCCACCGCAACAGTCATCCGCGACGGCCACAATCAGGTGATCCCGGCCAGAGAGGTGACCATCGGCGACCTTGTGCTGCTCAAGGCCGGCGACCGCGTCCCGGCGGACTGCCGCATCCTCGAAAATCAGGCGCTGCTCTTTGACGAGTCGCTGCTGACCGGCGAGTCGGTGCCGGTGGAAAAATCCTACACCGACCACCGCACCAACGATATGTCCGATGCGGTCTGCGCCTTCATGGGGACCATCGTCTCCCGGGGACACGGCAAAGCGGTGGTCTACGCCATCGGGGAGGACACCCGCATGGGACAGATCGCGGTGATGCTCGATTCGATCGACGACGAGCAGACGCCCCTGCAGAAAAAGCTGGACCAGCTGGGCCGCACCATCGCCATCGGCTGCCTGCTGATCTGCGCGGTGGTGGCCGGGGCCGGCATCCTGCGGGGCGAGCCGGTGCTGGAGATGCTCATCACCGGCATCTCGCTGGCGGTGGCCGCCATCCCGGAGGGCCTGCCCGCCATCGTCACCATCGCCCTGGCGCTGTCGGTCAACCGGATGGTCAAGAAGAATGCGGTCATCCGCCGCCTGCACGCGGTGGAAACGCTGGGCTGTGCCAACGTCATCTGCTCGGACAAGACCGGAACCCTCACCGAGAACCGGATGACCGTCCAGCGGGTCTGCTGCGCCGGACGCGACTTTGCGGTGACCGGGAACGGACTGGAGGCCGGACGGATTGAGCAGGGGGGCCGGACGGTGGGCGCAAAGGACGACTGCGACCTGAAGCGCGCGCTGGAAATCGCCGCCGTCTGCAACAACGCCCGCATCGAAAACGCCTCCCGCCGGGGGCTGAAGGGTCAGAAGGCCTACGCGGTGGACGGGGAGCCGACCGAGGCGGCCCTGGCAGTGATGGCCGTCAAGGGCGGGGTGGAGCGCTCCACCAGCGGGTACACCCTGCTGCGGGAGCTGCCCTTCGACTCCCAGCGCAAGATGATGTCGGTCATCGTGCGCTCCAAGGGCGGCGAGCTGCTGATGTTCACCAAGGGCGCGCCGGATATTTTGCTGCAGCGCTGCGCCTTTGTGGAGAAAAACGGGGCGGCAGTACCCCTGACCCAGTCGGAGCGCCAGCGCATCCTGCAGCGCAACGACGAGATGGCGCAGGACGCCATGCGGGTGTTGGCGCTGTGCTGGCGGCGGGTTTCCGGGAGCGGGGACACCGCCGAGCAGAACCTTGTCTTCTGCGGCCTTGCCGGCATGATCGACCCGCCGCGCAAGGAGGCCTATGAGGCGGTGGCCAAGTGCCGCCGGGCCGGCATCCGTCCGGTGATGATTACCGGGGACAGCAGGCAGACCGCCTGCGCCGTTGCCAAGGAGCTGCACATCCTCACCCCGGGCGGCGAGGTGCTCACCGGCGAGGTGCTCACTGGTGAGGTGCTCACTGGTGAGCAGCTCAACCGGATGGACGAGGAGGAGTTTGCCCGCGTCCTGCCCAAGGTCAGCGTCTTTGCCAGGGTCACCCCGGCGCACAAGCTGCGGATTGTCAAGGCGCTCAAGGCGCAGGGCAACATCGTCGCCATGACCGGCGACGGCGTCAACGACGCGCCCGCGGTCAAGGAGGCCAACATCGGCGTCTCGATGGGCCAGAACGGCACCGACGTCACCAAGGAGGCAAGCTCGGTCATCCTGCTGGACGACAACTTCGCCACCCTGGTCTCGGCGGTCGAGGAGGGCAGGGTGATCTACCGGAACATCCGCAAATTCATCCGCTATCTGCTCTCCTGCAACATCGGCGAGGTGGTCACCATGTTCCTTGCCATGCTGATGGGGATGCCGGTCCCGCTGCTGCCCATCCAGATTCTGCTGATTAACCTGGTCACCGACGGCCTGCCCGCCATCGCGCTGGGGCTGGACCCGCCGGACAGCGATGTGATGACCGAAAAGCCGCGGCGCAGCGGCGACTCGATCTTTTCCGGCGGGCTGCTGACGGTGATTTTGTTCCGCGGGATGCTGATTGGTTTGACCACCATCGCAGTCTTTTCGATGCTGCTGACCGGCGGCGCCTCGCTGCAGACAGCGCGCACCGGCGCCCTTGCCGCCTTGATCCTCACCCAGCTCATCCACGTCTTTGAGTGCAAGTCGGAGCGAAGGACGCTGTTGCACATTCCGTTTTTCAACAACCTCAAGCTGATCGGGGCGGTCTGCGTCTCGCTGGCGGTGATGAGCTTTGCCATCTGGCACCCGGTCGGACAGATGATCTTTGAGACGGTGGCCTTAAGCGTACAGCAGATGCGGCTGATTGGATTGCTGCTGCTGGCCGCTCCGCTGCTCTGGGCGCTTGTGAGCGGCGGCCTCTTTGCCAAAAAGGAGCCGGTGATGCCCTCCCGGGAGCAAAACACCCGGAACATCCCCTACAAAAAGGAGCGCAAAACGGGCCGGATTTGATTTTATGTAAAATTCATGTTATAATATAGCCACAACAAACTTTCAGGAAGATGATAAGTTGTCTCTCTGAAAGGGAATTTTATGTGGGTGGCGATTCATTTGTACAAGAACATTTTATTTTACACCATGCTCATCGGGGCGGTCACAAGGCTTATTTCGGCCGGGATGCTCGCCATGATGGGAAAGATCAATCTGCCGGTGGAGCTGGTCATCCTGTCGCTTGCCATCGCCTTTTTTGGCTTTGTGCTGGTCGTCAAAAGGCAGGTCTTTTCCATCAAGCTCTCGGAGGTGGTGGCCTACCATGTGGCCGCGGACCTGGCTGCCATTATCTCGATGGTTGTGCTGCACTTTTATGTGGTGGACATCTCGCTGATCGAGACGCTCATCACCGGTTCGGTTCTCAGCGTTCTGGTTAGCGCCGCGCTGCTGTTTTTGACCTTCCGCAGAAAGCGGTACATCACAATCCGCCAGCGCCGCGAGGAACAGGGCGAGGCGGCTCCCGCCAAGACGGTCAGCGTGCCGGCAAAGCAGTAAGGAAATTTTTTTGACAGCGGGAAGGAAGGGTAACAAGATGGATGAACACAAACAGGCGGTGCTGCAAAAGCGCATCGAAAAGACGATGAAGGCGCTGGAGCGCAACAAGATGAAGCCGTTTTACGCCAAGGATAAGGGGGAGGCGCTGCGGATTGTGCAGAGCCTGCTGCAGCCGGGGCAGACTATTACCTGCGGCGGCTCGGTGACCCTGTCCGAGTGCGGCATCATCGACCTGCTGAGGAGCGGCCAGTACCACTATCTGGACCGCGACCGGCCGGACCTGACGCCCGAGCAGAAAAAGCAGATTTTCCGTCAGGCTTTCTCGGCGGATGTCTACCTGATGAGCAGCAACGCCGTGACCGAGGAGGGCGAGCTTTACAACGTCGACGGCAACTCCAACCGCGTCGCCGCCCTGGCTTATGGGCCGGACAGCGTGATTGTGGTGGCGGGCTGCAACAAGATTGTGCCGGACATCGCCGCCGCCGTCGAGCGGGTGAAGAAGATTGCCGCTCCGGTCAACGCGACCCGGCTGCACTGCAGCACCCCCTGCGCCAAAACCGGCGAGTGTATGAACTGCCACAGCGACGGCAGAATCTGCTGCAACTACCTTGTCAGCGCCCAGCAGCGCCACCAGGACCGCATCAAGGTCATCCTGGTGGGGGAGGAGCTGGGGTATTAAACATGGAATCAAACGCCATCCCAAAAGCGTTCGCTGATTTTGGGATGGCGCTTTTGTGCCCGGGGGACCATGATTCCTCAAATTTTTCTTGACGAAAGCGCCAAGATATGGTATAAGTAGGCAGGTGAATTTAATAAGTAACAGTTGTTGCAACAGAAAGCAGGCGCAGCTGCTGGTTTTATCCGTTGAAAATATGTAAGACAAAGGGGTAGTTGGCAATGAATGAAGAAATCATCCTGGTAGCGGAAACCGGTTCCGACCTGACGCCGCAGCAGGCGCAGGAAAACGGCATCTATCTGGTGCCGATGCACGTCACGATGGGCGACCGGACGCTGGACGACGGGTCCTTCCCGCCGGAGGAGGTCTGCGCCTATTATCAGAAGACCGGCACGGTGCCAAAAACCAGCGCCAGCGGCCCCTTCGATTTTAAGACGGTGTTCGACCGGCTGCACGAGCAGTTCCCGGACAAGAAGATTCTGCATCTGGCCTACTCGGCGGTGACCACCGCCTCCTATCACAACGCCCTGCTGGAGGGGGAGCACCGCGACTACGTCACCAGCATCGACACCAAGCACGTCTCGGTGGGGCAGGCGGCGGTGGTGCTGCACGCCGCCAAGCTGCTGCGCGAGCAGCCGGGCATCTCGGTGGAGGAGCTGGCAAAGCAGGTGCTGGAAAACGCCGCCCGCACCTGCATGTGCTTTATCCCGCAGAATCTGGACTACCTGCGCGCGGGCGGCAGGGTGAGCAACGCGGTGGCGCTGGTGGGCAACATCCTGGGCCTGCACCCGTGCATCGAGATTCTGGACGGCAAGCTGATGGCCAAAAAGAAGTACCGCGGGTCGCTGGCCAAGATTGTGCCCAACCTCATCCGCGAGTACACCGAGCACAACCGCCTGCAGAAGGATCACCTCTACTTCATCTGGTCGCCGGGCCTGCCGGATGAGATCAAACGCCTGGCCGAACAGACTGCCGCCGAGCTTGGCTACCACAATGTGGAGTGGATGAAGACCGGCTGCGTCATCACCTGCCACGGCGGCCCGGGGTGCTTTGGCATTGTTGGGGTGAGGGAAGCGTAGGCTTTGGCCTACGCTTTATGCGGACAGCCTGTGGCGGCCTGCGTCGAACAAAAAGCAAACTTCATTCCTTTTCAGTATAGCCCTCTGAAGGACACATTTTGTGTGGTATAATGAAAAAAAAGGATTTGGAAAAGAGGTGCTATGTTGACCTTAGAAAACAAGCTGCATCTGACGAACGCGGTGGACCTTGCAAGGGAAGAGGAACGGATCAGCAAGAAAAAGGCGGTGGAGCTGTTTGAAAGCGGGTATCTGGATGCCCTCAAACCCGGTTCCCTGGAAGCGCTGCAGAAGATTCACGCCTATCTGTTCTCGGAAATCTATGATTTTGCCGGTCAGATTCGCACCGTCAACCTGGCAAAGGGAAACTTCCGCTTTGCACCGGTGATGTATCTGGAGGCGGCCTTAAAAAATGTGGAGGCGATGCCGCAGTCGACCTTTGATGAGATTGTCGAAAAGTATGTGGAGATGAACATCGCCCACCCGTTCCGGGAAGGCAACGGCCGCAGCACGCGTATCTGGCTGGACCTGATGCTCAAAAAGGAGCTGCACAAGGTGGTGGACTGGAGCCGCGTGGACAAAACCGACTATCTGCTGGCGATGGAGCGCAGCCCGATCAAGGATATTGAAATCAAATATCTGCTGAGCCAGGCGCTGACCGATGAGGTGAGCAGCCGGGAGGTCTATATGAAGGGCATCGACGCAAGCTACTACTATGAAGGCTACACCGTCTATAAGACAGAAGAATTATAAAGGCAGAATATTGAAAAAAAGGCTGTTCCCGTGATGGGAGCAGCCTTTTTTTGCGCCCTGGGATTGTGAGCGCAGGGACAACCTATGCCTGGGTAAAAAGCAAAAAGTTGCCCCCAAAATGAAAAATTTGAAAAAAGATACGGAAAAGTTGCACGTCTGCGTGCAACTTTTGGGCCAAATGGGGGTATTAGTGAAGGGGGAAATGTAGCGGCGGCTCTGTGCAGTTTGTGCAGTTTCTGTGCAGCCAACAAATGGCTTCATTACGCCAATTATTGGGCCTGCTGCACAAACTGCACAGTGTTTTTATAAAAAGATATTTATATAGATATATAGAGAGAGGAGTTAGGAAATCTCTGTGCAGTTTGTGCACCGCAGCCGCCGTACACGCTTGCCTGCTATCCCCCGTGCCGCTGCTTCCAGTCCTTAATCTGCTCCAGCCGGGCCTTGAACTTTGCCTCCTGGCCCTGCTCGGTGGGCTCGTAGTAGGTTTTTCCCAGCAGCGAGTCGGGCAGGCACTGGATGGTGGTCAGCTTGTCCTCGGTGTTGTGGGCGTACTGGTAGCCCTCGCCGTAGTGCAGCTCCTTCATCAGCCGGGTCGGGGCGTTGCGGATGACCAGCGGCACCGGCTCGGCAAGCTGGGAGAGCGCGTCGGCCCTGGCGTGCTCGTAGGCCTTGTAGAGGGCGTTGGATTTTGGCGCCAGCGACATGTACACCACCGCCTCGGTCAGGTGGACGGTGCACTCCGGCATCCCGATGTAGTGGCAGGCCTGGTAGGCCGCCACCGCAATCTGCAAAGCGCGCGGGTCGGCAAGGCCGATGTCCTCGCTGGCAAAGCGGGTCACCCGCCGCGCCACATACAGGGGGTCCTCCCCGGCCTCCAGCATCCGCGCCAGCCAGTAGACCGCCGCGTCCGGGTCGGAGTTGCGCATCGACTTGTGCAGCGCGGAAATCAGGTTGTAGTGCTCCTCGCCCTTTTTGTCATACAGCAGCGACTTGCGGGAGGTGCACTGCTCCAGCGTCTCCTCGGTGACGGTGACGGCTCCACCTTCATCGCCGGTGGAGCTGTCACTGGTCTCGCCGTTGAGCACCACCATCTCCAGGGTCGAGAGGGCGGTGCGGGCGTCGCCGTTGGCAAAGCTGGCGATGGCCCCGAGCATCTCGGGGGCGATGTTGACGCGGATATTTCCAAAGCCGCGGGAATCGTGCAGCGCGCGGGTGAGCAGCTCGGTCAGGTCCTGCTCGGTCAGGCTCTGCAGCACAAACACCTTGCAGCGGGAGAGCAGCGCGCCGTTTACCTCGAAGGAGGGGTTCTCGGTGGTGGCGCCGATGAGGATGATGCTGCCCTTCTCCACAAAGGGGAGGAAGGCGTCCTGCTGGGCCTTGTTGAAGCGGTGAATCTCGTCGACAAAGACGATGGTGCGCTCGCCATAGCGGCGGTTGTCCTCCGCCTGCTGCATCACCGCGCGGATCTCCTTGATGCCGCTGGTGACGGCCGAGAAGTTGATGAATTCGGCCCTGGTGTGGTTGGCGATCACCCGGGCAAGGCTGGTTTTGCCCACCCCCGGCGGCCCCCAGAAGATCATCGAGGAGACGCGGTCGCTCTCAATAAGGCGGCGCAGCACCTTGCCGGGGCCTAACAGGTGCTTTTGCCCGACAAATTCGTCCAGCGTCTGCGGCCGCATCCGGGCAGCTAAGGGGGAGGCGTCGGCGCGCTCAAACAGGGATTGTTGCTCCATAAAAATCCTCCTTTTTGGGGCGTTTTCTTCAGTATAGCACGATTTTGCAAAAGGCACAATGCAAGCAGGCAGGCGGAAAAAACGAGGCTCTTTGTAGAAGAATCGGGGGAAAATCAAAAGAAATGGATAGACGCGCCCCCGTTTTGATGGTATAATAAGACAAAACAAGCGAGGGAGCGATCCATTTGGACAAGACAAACAAGCCGTCCGGCAAAAAGAGCAAAATCACCGCCCTGAGCCTGACGGGACTTTTGATCCGCTGCGCCTTCACCGCTGTGACCAACGGCTACGCGCAGGGCTTTTTGCAGGGGAAGATCTACCGGGGCAAGCTCAAGCTCCTCTGCATGCCGGGCCTTAACTGCTATTCCTGCCCGGGGGCGTTGGGCTCCTGCCCGATCGGTTCGCTGCAGGCGGTGCTGGACAGCGGCAAGTTCCGCTTTTCCTGCTATGTGCTGGGCTTTCTGGTGCTGTTTGGCGCGGTGCTGGGGCGGTTTGTCTGCGGGTGGCTGTGCCCCTTTGGGCTGGTGCAGGACCTGCTGCACAAAATTCCGCTGTTTCAGAAAAAGAAAAATCTGCCCGGACACCGGGTGCTGCGGTGGCTCAAATTTGTGGTGCTGGGGCTGTTTGTCATCCTCCTGCCGATGACCGTCACCGGCATCACCGGGATGGGCGACCCGTGGTTCTGCAAGTACCTCTGCCCGAGCGGCACGCTGTTCGGCGGCATCCCGCTGCTGGCGGCAAACCCGACGCTGCGCGCGGCGGCGGGGCTGCTGTTTGACTGGAAGATGCTGGTGCTGCTGGCGGTGGTGGTTTTGTCGATCAAATTCTACCGCCCCTTCTGCAAGTACCTCTGCCCGCTGGGCGCCATCTATGGGCTGTTTAACCCGATTGCCCTCTACCGCTATCGGGTACAGGAGAGCGCCTGCGTCCACTGCGGCAGCTGCCAGCAGGCGTGCGGGATGGACATCCCTGTCTGGGAAAAGCCGAACAGCATCGAGTGCATCCGCTGCGGCAAGTGCAGGGCTGCCTGCCCGACCGGGGCGATTCATTCGACGGCGGAGGGCCTGCGCGTCAAGCCCTATGCGGGGCTGGAACAGGAGAAAACGGAAGAATAAATTGGCACCTCAGGAACGGGAGGGAGGTTTATATGGGATGAAGCATAAGAACATGTTGTTGGTATCGCTGCTGCTGGCGTCGCTGGTTTTGCTGACCGGCTGCCAGAGCCGAACGTTCGCGCCCCAGGACCCGGAGCCGACGGTGGGGGAATCGGTCGTGGAGCCGGACCCGGAACCGGTGCAGCCGGTGGAGCAGGAGCCGCAGATCCCCGACAACGCCCCCGGCTTTTACACCACCCGCCAGGAGATGAACGGCTGGGAGGTGTTCTCGCTCTCCACCGCGCAGGATCTCATCGACCTGTCCGACTGGGTGCAGGGCGGGGAGGACACCGCCGAGCGCATCTTTGTGCTGGAGGATAACATCGACCTTGGCGGCGTCGATTTTGTGCCCATCGGCACGCGGGAAAATCCCTTCCGGGGCGCTTTTCTCGGCCGGGGGTACAGCGTCACGGGCTTGAGCGTCACCGTCCCCGACTATGGAGCGTCGGCGGGATTGTTTGGGCATCTCAGCTACGCGACGATCGACAGCCTGCAGGTCAGCGGCACCGTCACCGCCTGTCATTGGGCGGGCGGACTGGTGGGCTATGCGGAAGGCTCCACCATCGAAAACTGCTCCTTCACCGGCAGCGTCAACGGGGTGTTGAGCGACATCGGCGGCCTGTGCGGAGCGGCTTATGCCAGCGAATTTTATTCCTGCACCGCCGATGCCGACGTCACCGGCCAGGAGTCGCTGGGCGGCTTTGCCGGGACCCTGGGGCAGGACAGTCTGGTGCAAAACTGCGCGGCGCTGGGAACGGTTTCAGCCGCCAGCCGCGAGCACTGGCTGGAGGAATACGGCCTGCCCGAGCCGGACTGGGGCACCCAGCCGGACACCGAGATCATGGTGCGCTACATCGGCGGCTTTGCCGGGATGAACATCGGCTCGCTCGAAAACTGCCTGTCGATGGGCGCGGTCAAGACGCTGGAGGTGGCCAAGAGCGCCGGCGGCTTTGTCGGCTATGAGTCTGGCAGCGACACCGGCTGTTACTACTTTATGGACTACAACGCGCATCTGGAGCCGGGCTATGCGGTGGGGGACTACGCCTCCCTGACCGCCCAGGGCCTTTACTATGACCGGATGGCCAGCCGCTCGAGCTTTGCGGGCTGGGATTTTGACGCCGTCTGGCAGATGGGCGAGCGGCACCCCGAGCTGATCATCCAGGACCCGATGACCGCCGAGATCATCGCGGGCGCGCCGGACCCCACAGCGGGGCTGGAACAGGACACGGACGAGAACAGAGAGGTCGGATGAGCGCCGCTCAAACCGGCAGGATAGCCGGGACAGAAAATCGGTTTAATTGTCAATGAGATAGAACCCAATCTGAAGGAGGACATTGTATGAAGATCAACCCCGTCAAGGGCACGGCGGACTACCTGCCGTCCCAGACTTTGCTGCGGGACTACCTGCAAAACATCATCTTGGAGACCTACCGCGAGGCCGGCTTTGAGCGGATCATGACCCCGGCCATCGAGGACATGGAGAATCTGGAAAAGAGCGAGGGCGGCGACAACCTCAACCTTATGTTCAAAATCTTAAAGCGGGGCGACAAGCTCTCGGCGGCGCTGGACAAGCAGGACTATGGGAACCTGGCGGACCTGGGACTGCGCTATGACCTGACCCTGCCGCTCAGCCGCTTCTACGCGGGCAACCGCAATAAGCTCTCGAACCCGTTTAAGGTCATCCAGATCGACAAATCCTACCGCGCCGAGCGCCCGCAGAAGGGCCGGATGCGCGAGTTTGTCCAGTGCGACATCGACATCCTGGGCAGCGATTCGCCGCTGTGCGAGCTGGAGCTGATCCACACCACCGCCGCGGCGCTGCTGAAGCTGAACATCGGCTCCTTCACCATCCGCGTCAACGACCGCCGGGTGCTGCGGGGCGTGCTGCACAACCTTGGCGTCGCCGAGGAGCAGATGGACACCGTCTGCGTCACGCTGGACAAGTGGGACAAGATCGGCACCGAGGGGGTCCTGGCCGAGCTGGAGGAAAAGCAGCTGGACGCCGCCGCGCGCCAGAAGCTGGGCGAGCTGCTGGACGGCGGCCGCACCATCGAGCAGGCCGAGCAGCTCTGCGGACAGCCGCAGTACATCGAGCAGCTCAAAACCATCATCGCCGACGCAAACGCGCTGGCCGACGGGAAGTATGACGTGGCCTTCGACCTGCTGCTCATCCGCGGCCAGGGCTACTATACCGGCACCGTCTTTGAGATTCAGAGCAACCAGTACAAGGGCGCTGTGGGCGGCGGCGGGCGCTACGACGGACTGATCGGCAAATTCACCGGTGAGAACGTCCCGGCGGTCGGCTTCTCGATCGGCTTTGAGCGCATCTTCCAGATTCTGGAACAGCAGGGCTTTGCCATCCCGGACCGCCGCAAAAAAGCAGCGGTGCTGTGCGACGAGGGCCAGGGCGCGGACGCCATCCGCATGACCGACCGCCTGCGCGCGCAGGGCATCGACGCCAGCGTCTACCTGCGGCCAAAGAAGATGGGCAAGTTCTTAAACAAGCTCGAGGAGCAGGGCTACGACGGCTTCCTGGTCCTGGGCGAGAGCGAAGAGCCAAAGTGGTTTGAGAAATAGAGAAGGACAAAGGAAGGCCGGTTTATGCTGCGGAAACCAGTTCCGAAACCGTCGCAGCCGAGCAGCAGGAACGGC
>JABLTR010027657.1_pt1 | contig 11570 bp, 6 predicted proteins | sample 7160071 | NCBI WGS metagenome assembly JABLTR01 (sample SAMN14651230, study PRJNA627086) | human gut metagenome | isolation source: feces | host: Homo sapiens
TAGCCCCCCCGCCCTTATGGTACTGAAAGCCAGTGAAAGGCTGAAGCCTGCCTCTCCGCTGAGCTTAAGGTTGACCGAGGCATTGCCAGTCGAACCATCCTGTGTTTTCATCTTGCCGTCGTTAAAAGAGACGAGTCCGTTCGTGGTGAGAGTATTGCCGTTGCCGCTGCTGTCGGAAGTGTCGTTGAAGTCCCATTGCCCCACAATCCGATCAGCCCGAGTCTGAGAGGGAACAGCTTGCAATCCATCGTCCGGCTTGCCGCCATTGGCGGCAGATGTGAAGAGGACAGAGTTCAGATCTAAATTAAAAGCGGGACGACCGCCATAGTTCCTATTACTAGCATAGTTTGTGGTCACTATGCCTTTCGTGTCGACGGAACCCACATTATATCTACCGTCAGCTTGAGGTGAACGCAGCCACCATCCAGTAGCATTGCTGTTATAATTAGCAACACGTGCGTCATTATCTGTAAAGCCATATTCGCTGTTTTCTGCTTCCTCTGCTGAAAGGAAAAATACCTTGTCACCATTTAAGATCTTGTCAGATGCGGCAAACGAAACGCTTTCAGTGCTGTACTCCTCATCACTTTTCGTAGTTTCTAGAATTGCGTTATATTCATCGGTTGAAAATGCATCTGCCACACTACTTCCGTCCATTCCAGCAAAGTCCTTGCACCATGCTTGCACATCGCTGCCCTCCCAGTCTTGACTGGGGTTTGGTGAAGATGAACTGTTAAAACTTAAGTATGGTTCCAGCAGTTCCTCGGAGAGCAGGAAAAGCCCATTTTCTCCTGTGTTGGTTTGGTCATCCAAAACCCTCCATTTGATGGCACTGTCGTTCCATGTGCCGTAATAGATGTAGTCGTAACCGTTCTCACTGTCCCAGCCCGAAATTCCGCTTGCCCCCAGCTGGATCGCCTTGCCTGTATCACCTGCCGCAAAGGCCGCAGTCGGCAACAGCCCCACAACAAGACAGATGGCAAGCAGTAAACTTAGTATTTTCCTTTTTGGTTTCATATTGTCCTCCCGTCCTTTTCTTCACATCTTTCGTTTATTCTATCGCGAGATTTTCTCCCGTCATATCCGTTTGCCCCCTTTTCGGGGCTTTTGTCAGTACAAAGTTCCCGTGTACCTTTGTTTTCAAATTCCCTGTATGCCCATGCTGCAAATGCCCGTTGTAGCTTGCAAGGCTGCGCTTGACTACGTCATAATCCAATTCCTCGCTGCGTTATTTCTCTTGAAAGGCTTTCAGCAGCCGCCTAAACCGTTACTTGTAGCTCGTTCACAAGCGATGTTGCATAAAATAATATAGAAACAAAATCATAATAAATATTATACCACAACAAAAAAACGATTTCTATCACCCATTTGCCACCCTAAAATAGGTGATGCCTATGGATATTTTCTCAGGTATTTTATCCATCCAAACATATTTTTTCGATACATGATGTTTTGTTTTTCTTCCTTTTGGCAATATACAATATAACTGAAATCACTAAAAAATCCCGTTATTCCGCCATTTTTTGACTTCTTCATAGAAAGGCAATATACATTCTCATCGCAATTTTTCAGTTATGAATTTTTTGTTCTATAATGATATGCAATATAATAAAACTCTACGCCAAACCGAAGATTTTTCATTTTCCTGCTTTAGATATACAGCATATTTTTTAAATATGTTTCCTTTTTTGAAAGATAGCAGTTCTTTTTTTCATTTGGAAACCACTTTGGATCAATTTTCAAAAACAAAAAAGGCAGTGAGATTTACTTATCTCACTGCCCGAAAAGCGTTTTTTGCTTAAAAAACGCTTTTGTCTCTATAAAATTCAACTTTTGAGGTTTTGAAAATCACCTCAAAAACCGATTGAAGCCTCGATTTTACTGGCTTTGCTTTTTTAAAATATTATGTTACTCCTGAGCGTCCCATCATGATTTAGTGAAAAGTATGCCTGATGAAGCTGGTTGTGCCTTGGTGTAGGGGTATTTTTTAAAGAGTATTTCTCATTGTTTCTCTAAAAAATAGTGGAAACAAAAGAGACTGGAATGGATATTTATTTTTTCCATTTCATATTTTTTTCTAATTCTAATAATCATGTCTACTTTATTAAGTATAGTCCAAATTTATCTTCATACAAACAAAACAATCATTACTCAACACATTGAAAAAATACATTTGCGATGATAGAATTACTATAATTATTTTGATCAAGAAAAGGATTGATTGCTTATGGAAGATAAGTGGATACAAGATTTAAATTTGTTGACAACATTCGGTTCTTTTGGGTTTTACTCACATGCCAAGGTTACCCAAATTGTTTTAATTGATACCGACACTGGACAGGTATGGAACTATTTTACTAATATATATTTTTCGAGTGAATTTAAGGCAATAGAAAAAGCAAAATTTCTAACCAATAGCTTGAAATCAATCAATAAAAAAATCAAGTTAGCAATCTCCACATATACGATATCAGTTGAAACCTTTAAGGAGCTCTTTATTACTGCAGTTAAAGAACAAACTTGGAAATACATTGATGATACAATTAATTCTAACGTCATATTAGATTCTGTATTTCCAACTACTAAGAAATATATCCCTTGTATTGATCCAACCGGTAGCAAATATCAATTGATTGTACCTGTAGAAAACTCATTATACGGTAGCAGTTTTTGTGGAGATTATTATATAATGGAACTATACTGTACGAAAGAAAAAATTAAAAAACTCATTAAAGAATCTGATATAGTTAAAATCCAATCCATAATTAAAAAGAGTCATTTAGTTTATGATTTGCTCTCCTTGTCAGATAGAATTGGAAATATTGTATGTAAATTTGATGCTGAAGTAATTGAAACAAAACCTCTTGCATTAGGTCGCAGAGGTATTCAGTATGAATACTCTTTATCCAAAAAAATAGCAACTAGCAAAGAATTAACCATCCATATCACGCAAGAACACGACCACTTAATTTATACAAACGAAATCAATATAGTGAAAATCGCTCCAGGGGAGATTAAGGAATTCTCTGTTGATCCTAATCAATACAAAAACACTATTACTATAATAGATAATGAAACAGGTTTAATTGTTTTTATGACCATCAACGATTACTCTGTTTATAGCAATTATTATTCTCAAATATCTCCACCTAATTTTCTTTTTCAAGGAACAAGGCGTTTTAGGACTTTCAAAATTAACGGTATAGCACAAAGAGTAAGTTTGAAAAATGTTGCTCCAATGGGTACTATATATTTGTGGCAAGAAATGGATGAAGCTGGTAAGCGTCAGCAAAAGTGGATGGATTCATTCTTCGAATCTCAAAATTATTTTAAAACATATACAAACAACAGTCATGAAAAAGCTATAAAGCATATTCGCGACATAATTAATAATCAAATATTCTGGAATTTAGATGAAATTTGGTTGATTGATCCTTATCTTGTTCCCAATGATATTTTAGAAACAGTCTTATTCTGCGAAAAACCTAATGTTAAATTAAAGTGTTTAACAGATTTTAGTTCTATTTTGGGAAATCAACAGACAAGAAACGGTCTAGCAGATGGCAATGGAGATGGCAATGGAGATGGCAATGGAGATACCGATAGATTTTCTTCTGCTAAAAAGCAATGCCAAAAAGAGCTTAATGACGCAATTCCTAACGACACAGATGTTAACCTTTCCTACAGAACTATTGCCAATGGGTATGGAATACCATTCCATGATCGTTATTTAATTCTTAAGTATAACATAAATAAAACAAGAGTATGGTCTTTAGGAATTTCTGTGAATTCTTTAGGGAAAAAGCATCATATCATTCAAATTGTAGAGGCTCCAGAACTAATTGCAGATATGTTCCAAAAAATATGGAATGAAACAAACCATGAAGTCTGCAAAATTTATGAAACACACTGTTAGGAACAAACTATTTTTGTGTAGACTTTAAGATACTGTTTCAAATTTTGTGTAATTTATGTAAGCTAAAAAACTAATATAAAGTATGCCATTGGTTACTTTGGTAATGCGGTTTCCAGCCATGCCAGCAGGGCTGACTCGACCAGCCCTATCGGTTTTGCTGGTATTTATAATCCAGACAACCTTTCTTCAAAGAAAACTCCATCTGAAAAATAGGTCTGTCCCCCAATCCTGTCTGTTACCTGTCCATTTTTCGTAACATCCGTCATGACCAGATGCAATATTTTCTTGAGGATGGACATCATATCCCACTTAATGAAGTTGATGTTAGTTCCATCATAGACCTTTACATTGTACTCTTTTAGGTAGTTACCCCTCATTTTGCGATTAGCTACTTTTTGCGGAAGATATTTTCTCTTGCCATAAAATAAACCTCCAAACTGATAAGTCTATCTTACATCAGTTTGAAGGTTTACATAAACTTTGTGATACTCCCCGTCCGCACCTTCACTGGCTCACTTTCTAGTTGACGAACATACTTGGGATTCTTGTTTCTTTATATTCTTATAATTTTACTTACACAAAACAAGGGAGCAGAAACTCTCTGCTCCCTTGTTTTATATAGGTCAACCTATCAATTTCATTCTTTGTGTACTATACTGTTGTTTTATTGCATTTCTAACCTCATTCTTTTTCATTTGCAACTTTAAGCTATTTTCTCCTGAAAGCTTAATCTGTACTTCTGTAAGCAAATCAAGTAAGATTTCGTCAATCTGTGGTGTTTTTCCAAAATACCACAGATTATAATAAAGTCCTAATTTTATTAAGATTAATTTGAGAATATCTTTAGATGTCTCTTCCCCAATATAATTCATCAAAAATGTTTTAATGTTTCCACTTCCAATATCGCAAAGTAAAAATGATAACATAAACCTTGTGAATTTTCTATTCTTGTTGGCTTCAAGCAATTCCATAATTACGACTTCCAATTTAGGCGTACCAACATTATCTGCTATACTAAATTGCATAGCAATAGGAAGCGCTATTTTTACTAAATCTAATGCCCATTCTTTTATATTATTATATTCTTCATCTGCCAAATCTGGACTTTTTTCTTTTATTTCATCTGGTAATTCTTCCCTAGTCTTACTTGTTAGATATGCTGAAAATTCATTTATGAATAATCCAAACTGAAAATTCATTCCTAAAATATAATTCTCAAGATGAATTTTCTTCTGATCTTTATCTTCCGTTTCAGCATTTTTTATTACATTTCCATAAATTAGAAGTAAATCCATAAAAGACTCACTTTTATCTACAGAATTGATTTTTGTTATTTCCATGGGTGACTTCTCTCTATTGGTTGAAGTTAATTCATCAACCTCTTCTATAGAACGTCGGCTACTTATTATTGCATCTTTGAACATTTCTTTATCCAGATTAAATTCTAAACCTATACTCATTTTTTCAAGGTCATCTAATATGTCCATATTTTCCAAAATCGTAGCAGTTATCTCATCTCCCAAACTATTTAATAACTTTGAGCAATCTTGAACAATTCCTGAATAAAATGATAACTCATGTGCAAAATTAGCTCTATTGCCTTTTTCAGTCAATGATTCGTATAAAACTGGTTCACTGACAGCATATGATGCAAGACAATATTCCATAATACTTGTATTACTGAAATACACATAATCACCATTGACACATAATATATTCTTTTCAAAAAATATTTTATCAAATTTTGTCTCGGACTTTTTAAATCCTTTTTTACTATGATATTTATCAACTAAACAATCAAATTCATCAACTGTAAAAAAATATTCATCTTTTCGGAACATTGCATATGCTATATATCCGAGAAAGTGCTGCTTAATATTATAATCATAGGCACTTCTCTGAAATCCTTCAGCAGAAAACTTGTCTAAAACTGTCTCTAAATAAGTGCGCATAACCTTGCCCTCGTTAATTGGGACAAAATTTCTATCAATATCCCATATTGTCATAAATACAGCAATGTTAAAAGGAGTCATTGCAAAATGGATATTATTACAATATGTTACAATCTTCTGAGTCATTTCATTTGCATCAAATCCAGCTTTTCCCTCACCCCACCTAGTAACCATTTCTCTGACTTGACGTTTTCCAAAATAGTCTAGATACATAACTTTATATTTTGCACCCAGACTTGGTAATTCTTTTAAAGTATATGTTTGATAAAACTTTTCCTGGGCAGCAAAAATAAATCTATTATTCGGAAAAGTATTTGTAAAATTCTGAATCCACAAAAGATGATTCGCATTAGAAAGATTTACATTATCAAAAAGACAAATAACTTTTCCATTTGATAGCATATTCCGCACTTGATCTTTTGTAATCGGCACATCTGCTGACATATTGTTGAACACAAAATTTTGACAGGCAAGTAAAATTCTATCTTTTCCTTTATTCAGTTTCATCATATCAATATATATTGGTATTTGTTCACTTTCACTACTTGTATAAGAAATACCAATTTGATGTAAAATTGTTGTTTTGCCGCATTCTCTTTTTCCCAGAATTAAAATATTTTCAGAGCTTTCTACTAAATCTGATAAGGGAACTGGATCTTCCTTTTTGTTTTCTTTTCTCCTTAATTTTGTACGCTCATATTCCGATTTTTCAAAAACTATAGGCTCTACAAAAAAATCCCTTATTTTATCCGGAGAGCAACTATCAATATTTTTTAACATGGCATATTTTTCAGTAGCTTCTTCGTAAAACTCTTTTAATTGAGTTTTCAAATCATATTCTACAATCTTAGCCTCATCATAAGAAGTGAATCGATATTCTGCTTTTCCATCTTCATTTATCCTAAGTGCCTTATCAAAATCTTCTCGTGGTGATTTCAAGTATTCTCTTGAATAAATGCTGCATGTACTTAAATCCATATTAATATCTAAAATAGAGTATCCAGAATAATAATCATCTATTGGATATAACTTTCCAGATGTATTATATATCGTCTTATACTTCTTGGTACAAATTTGTTTATCATCCAAATCATGAACATGCCCGCGTAAAACCAAATCAAAATAATTCAACTTTCTTTCTATATTACCCATCTCAAGGTCTGACAGCCAGTCAAGAGGATGGTGCATCAAACAAATTTTCAAATCAGCATCTTTTATGTTATTATGCAAAACACCAACCTGATGCTCACCAATAAGCATTTTACCTCTTTCTTCCCATCCTGCCCCTGTTGATCTCCAAGCTGAATCAAGACCTACAATGCCTACATCAATTCCATTAATATTTCTATTTATCGAATAACCAAGATTCCATTTCTCTGCATCCGAAATATATGTTTTATACATATAATCATAAAAGTATTGTAATCTACTTTTATATTCGTTTTGCATATCATAGACAGTTTCATTTATTTCTTGTAAAGAAGATATTGCGGCCAATCCCGCCTCTGTTCTCTTTGCAATCTTACTTTTATCCACCTCATGATTTCCTGGTACAAGTATAAACTCATTTTTAGTTAATCCTATTGCATTCAATAGCGGCTGAATAAAATGCTCTTCTGCTAACTGTATCTGCCTTTCATTTTCAAAAGCCATATCCCCTCTTCCAATTAGATCACCCGCAAAACAAATTAAATCTATATGGATTCTATTTTCATCTTTGACTTTTTTTATATCTTTGATTAGTTTCTCTACCAAAGAATCAATTTCTAATATCGATGAAGCGTTAATATGTATATCTGAAATATGCAAAATTCCTATTTTCTTCATCACGTATCTTCCTTTCACTAAAGTTTCTCCAATGTTCTTAAACATAATTTATACTAAAAAATTATACCGCATACTTCTCCAATTATCTACACGATTCACCACTATCATTACCTTATTTTCTCATCTTTTATTTTTTTATGATAAATAATCTCTCTCCTGTTGAACTCAATCAGTTCACACAAAATAGATTGCCTAATAATTAGCAATGTAGTCAAACAAAATCTCATCATTTAATTTACATAAAACAAGAAGGCAGAATATTGAACTGCACCCCATTTGTTAGACAGTATGATATACTGAATAATAAGTGGGGTGATTTCTCTGCCAAAAGGAATACCAAACAAACGTTACATAGCAAAGTTTAAGCAACAGGTTATAGAGGCAGTTATAAAAGATGGTCTCAGCTATGCAGAAGCTGCCAAGCTTTATTAAGTACAGGGACACGGTCGAATTCAAAGTTGGGAGCGTATTTATTTGGAAGAAGGTCCGGAAGGTCTTGCTGTAGAGCGTCAAGGTCGTAAAAGCATGGGGAGGTCGAAGAAACTGCCAAGCGAAGCGGAAGAGGATTTGCTCGCTGAAGTTCAGCGGCTGCGTGCGGAAAATGCTTACTTAAAAAACTTGCAAGCCTTGGTTTTGGAAGAAGAGCAACGCCAGCACAAAAATCACTGGTAGTTCAAAAGCTGAGGTCTGATTTTTCATTCTTCCTTCTGCTGTCAATCGCTCAACTGCCTCGTGCAACCTTTTACTATCATTTGAAACGAATGGAAAACGCAGACAAATATCAAGCAGCAAAAGAAAAAATTGTGGCTATCTACCATGAAAACAAAGGGCGGTATGCCTATCGCCGTATAACATCAGAACTGCACAATCGTGGATTTTACTTAAACCATAAGACGGTTCAGCGGCTTATGAAGCTGTTAGGTCTGATTTGTTGTGTCAGAATCAAAATTATCGCTCTTATAAAGGAGAAGTGGGCAAAATTGCACTAAATCTGCTACAACGGGATTTTTATGCCGAAAAACCAAATCAGAAATGGGTAACTGATGTAACGAAATTCAGTCTATTCGGGCAAAAGCTGTATCTATCTGCCCTTTTGGATTTACACAGCAGTTATCTGATTAGTTATACTATTTTAGAGCGTCCTGTTCTAAGCATGGTAACCAGTATGTTAGATAAGGCTTTTGAAGCCATCCCAAATGGAACTGGTTTGATTCTCCATTCTGATCGGAGATGATAGTACCAAAACAAGTATTACCACCAGATGCTCAAACAAAAGGGTATCCGTCAAAGCATGAGCCGAAAGGGTAACTGTCTGGACAATGCTGTTATGGAAAATTTCTTTGGTTTACTCAAGAGCGAACTTCTCTATCTCCAAAAGTTTCAATCCCTAGAACACTTCAAGCAGGAATTGGTAGAGTATTTAGATTACTACAATAACCGCCGAATCAAAGCAAAGCTAAAGGGCTTGCCACCTGCGATTCACAGACAACAAGCCCTTCTGGCTTCTTGAACAATTTTAATTTAAAAATATTGTCTAACTTTTTGGGTTCAGTTCAATAATTATTTTCTCTTGCTATTCCTGTCTTTTTCGCTCTTTACTATAAACGGAATTATTTCATCAAACTGAAGTTCATATTAATTTGTCATCACCTTGAATCTGAGGTAATTGCTGCACACTTAACGATTCTATTGTTTTAAGCTGTTTTATTGCTAAATCATGCAAAAGGACTAATCTTTCTGATTGTACCTTCCCCTGTTCAATCAAAATCGCATTATAACTTTCCATATTCGCCAATACCAGAAGCTGCTGAATTGTTGCCTTATCCCTCATATTTCCTTTCTTTCCTGGATTAGCCTCTCTCCGCTACTTTGCTGTCTGACCAAATAAAGCTACATTCAATAAATCTGCTTCATTCGCATATGTATAGACAATCTGATCCTGCGTTAATTCAGGCGGAATTAAGTTTTCCTTGATTGCATCCGTATGAATACGGTAATTCAACTTTGCCACCTCTCGATTCAAGTTCCAATTCAGAGATAAACGGCTGTTTTCATCTAATTTCAGAGGTTTGTAATCTTTGATAATATACAATTTGAATTCAGCAGAAATCCATGAGGCAAACTCAAAAGCAATGTCTGAATGTGCGAATGTCCCACCCCATCGTCCTGACTTTGATACAATACCGATGGCATTTACACCTGAAATCCATTTTGTAGGTGACATTGTAAAGGCATTTAGACCTGCCTGATTTCTAAACCCATCGAATTCGACGGGTTTAAAATTTGGATTATGAAGACTTTCCCATAAACCTAGAAACTCTATAGTATCTCGACTTCTCATCCAGTTCCTAATCACATCATTCGGTTCATCACTTTTATATCTAGCAATATCTGTCAAAGAAATAAATTCATTTTGAAAATCCGTAGTATAAATTCCAATCTCAACATCCTTGGCATGGATCATATCTTTTATTGGTTTTTTGGCATATGATACCTCATTTCTATTTTCGTAATTTACTTTCCACATAAAATAATTCCTTCAATACAGAATAAATAAAAGGTCAAATGGTATATGCTGTATATGCCATAAATCCCCTTTATCTTAATCTATATCCATCATTCTATCACATATTTTGACAAAATCAAAAAACTTTATGCAATTGTTGATGGCTATTTTTAACTTTTAAAATAGCCATCAACTTTTATACCTATTATCATATATTTAATCTTCCGGAAGCATCTCCTCAACTGTAATCCCCGATTTGAACACCACCTCTATCCTCCTTGCATTCACCACGTTGATATTCTGAATCAGCTGTCTTACCAGCTTATCATCATATTCTGTCAGTACAGGTTCTACCTTTTTCAGAAATTCCTCTATCTCTTCCATCTTTCTGCTATTCTCGCCTCTGCTGGCTGCTTTAATCTGCTTCATTTCCAGTGCTTCTATCTGTGCAGTAATCGCCTGACAGCGTTCCTCAAAGGCGGTTTCATCGCCGTCTGATTTGGCTTGCTCCTGTATCAGTTCCGCTAAAGCCTTTTGCAGTTTCTTCTTTTCCTCAGTATATTCCGAATCCTCTGTGCCTTGCGTCAGTACTGTGACCACATTTTTTCTGAATATCTGAACGAAGTCACCTTTGTTTTCCACCACCTGATTGATGGCGTGCAAGACTGCTCTATGCAACACGTTTTCTTCGATGGTCGGAGAATCCTTACGGAATCTTGTCCCATTTCTGAGCCTATTTTCACATCTCCATTGATGGCTTGTAACACAGCTCTATGTAATACGCTTTCCTCTATGGTTGGAGAATCTTTGCAGTATCTTGTCCCATATGCTTGCCTTTTGATTCTGTTTCCAGTTTACTGGACTTCTTATATATATTTGTACGTTGGTGCATCTCTTCCTGGACTTTATAGAAAAGCGCCGCCCTTTGTCCTGTTGGGTGGCATCTAACATTACATCAAAAATGTTAGTTTTTTCTCAATAGATATGATAATATAAGGTATAATAACAAAATTCGATATAAAGAGGATGATTTAATGAGTGCCCATACTGATAAGGTTGATAATCACATGATACATACCAACTTGAAAAATGTACAAGATGAGTTAGCAGCAGTTGAAGCTATGCAGGATAAGGCTCCTATGGCAATAGAAACGCTCGCCAGAATCTCAATGATTGTCAAAAACTTTTCTTTAGCGTTAGAGAATTGTAATAAGAACTTTATTGCGATAACTTGGCTCGAAGATGGTTCAAAGGCGCTGGCTAATATCAAAAGTTATCTCACTAATTATAAATCTAATAAAGATGCAAATTCCTTGATGAATAACTGCTCCGGGCAATTCTATCTATGTTGACCAGAGCAGGGGAGAGA
>JABLTR010076039.1_pt1 | contig 11567 bp, 4 predicted proteins | sample 7160071 | NCBI WGS metagenome assembly JABLTR01 (sample SAMN14651230, study PRJNA627086) | human gut metagenome | isolation source: feces | host: Homo sapiens
CTACCATATTCTGATGTTCTGGATATAGCCCATTTTTCCAGATTGTTTGACAATAAAAGCGAATGCTATAAATTATTCTGGTTTCAGGCGATTGCGCGGAAAATCAAAGAGGGGTATGAAATCATCACTTTCGAAACATTGATTCATGAAATGATCGCAGACGCGTGGTATATGGTTTCGGAGTATCATTTGAATCTGGGGCCCAATGATGCTCTGGAAAAAGTAGTTCATCGCCTGAGTGAGATCAGCCACATGAAATCCAGTGAGAAAAAGGAAATAATTCTGGAGTATTTAGCGGCTTGCGAGGATAAGGAAGTCATCGCCATGAAGCGCACTTTATCTCAGAATGTGCCTTATCGATTACAGGCCCCTTTCATGGAATCCATGAAAGGAAAAGAATGGAATCGATCCGGGAAGAATCTTGCAGAAAGAATCAATCAGGAACATAGACTGATATATTATTTCTTGCAATTCCGTGGTATGAGCACCCAGATTCAGATCCAGAAAGAATGGGCAGATTATATCAAACAGAATTATGAAATCATAGAGGGGTGGATTGAATTAAATCTGATTCAATACCTTCAGAGAAGGAATCCCAGTGTTCCGGGAATTGTGGACAAGTTATTTCCACCGAAAGAGAGAAATCTGGAAAAGGTAAAAAAATATTGGAAAATGATTGTTGCCATAAAACCCGTCTGCGAAATCTATGGGGAAAACCCACTGAATGAGAAAAATATATCTATTGATCATTTTGTGCCCTGGTCCTATGTGGCGCACGATGAATTGTGGAATCTGACACCCACAACGCGAAGCATTAACAGCAGTAAAAGCAACAGCCTTCCGGATTGGAATATCTATTTTCCAATGTTGTGTAAAAGCGAATATTTATCTTATGAAATGATGTGGAAATATCCCGGAATACATGAAGAGTTTGAAAAATGTGCCAGGGAACATCTGAATAATCAGGAGATCAGACATAAACTTTATCGGCAAGACCTGTCGGAAAGAGAGTTTTCAGGGCGTCTGGAAGAGGTTATTCTTCCGGTCTATCAGTCGGCAAAAAGTATGGGATTCTCGAATTGGCGACTGAGGGTGTGAGGTTATGTGTGAGTATTATGAAATGAATGCAAAGCGATACGCCCAAGAAACGTTTTCTGCTGATATGTCGGAACAATATGAGAGGTTTCTCCCTCTGCTTGGGGAGCGGGCAAGGATTCTTGATGCGGGAAGCGGCAGCGGGCGAGATGCGTGTTATTTTCAAAATCATGGATATCGGGTAACGGCATTGGAACCGTCAAAGAATCTTTGCAGAGAAATCCGGAAAGTTTTCTCAGGGGAAATGGTATGTTCTGATATTCAGAGCTATCTGCCGGATCAACGGTTTGATGGTATCTGGGCCTGTGCGTCATTGCTTCATTTGCAAGAAGATGAAATCTATCGCTTTTTTGAAAAAATCGATCTGTATTTAAATGATAATGGGATTGTATATCTTTCCGGAAAAAACGGAATTCCTACGGGAGAGACGGCGGATGGGCGTTATTTTCTTGAGTTTACTGAAGGGCTGGTAGAAAGGATATTGGCAGTCAATGATCGAATGAAATTGGAGGAATTGTGGTATTCGGAGGATGTGAGCGGTAGAAAAGGTTTTCGGTGGATGAATATTATTTTGAAAATGGTGTAGAAGGCTGCTTTCGGGAGGAATTAAAACGGAAAAGCCATTTTCTCTATGCACTTCACAAACAGGTTCGCTCGGCTATGGCTGTTGCTGTATAGATGCAAGATTGAGCGAGGCCTTTTGTGAGAAAATGCCTATCGGGCAGTCCGAAATCCAACCTGCATGGCTCGCAGCTAACGTGAAAAAATTCAAAAATTAGTGCTTGCTTATCGCCATGGAGTGGGTGGTTTTGTCCTGTGGTGTCAGAACCCATAAAGCCTTATTTTACAAGGTTTTTGCGGGTTCTGTCTTTTTGTCTGGGAGTGTCAAAAAGCGTCAATTTTTGTGGAAATGGTGTAGTAAATGGTGTAGTAAATGGTGTAGTGGAATAGCATAATGAATGTATTACAAAAAGAATAATTAAAGTATTGCAAGCGTAGCAGTTTTCACTGTGCCTGTTATGATGTGGTCGTTGTGGAGATAGATGGTTGTACTGCAAGGCTTTCTGTGAGAAAATAAATAATAAGTATTTTCGATAATCAGGAGGACCGAAGTTAAAAATGAAAAAATATGTTCAGGAGGCAACAGATATAAATGTCTGGACATCTTTAGAAGAAAACACTTTTGATAGGGGTAAAGATATCCGGGAATTTATAGAAGGTTTGGAATTGATTGAAGGGAACGCTTTTATTAGTTTGGATGCAAAATGGGGAGATGGAAAAACTTTTTTTGTCAGACAGATTGAGGAAACATTAAAATATTTTCGGGCAAAGCAAATGGAAACAGAAGAAAAGCTATTAAAGGATTTAGAATCATATGAGTACTTAAAAGATAGTGTAGCTGTAAAGGAGACTACAGTGGAGCATATTTATTTGCCGGTTTATTATAATGCGTGGATGTATGATGATCATAATGATCCCTTAATGTCGCTCTTACTCGTAATGACCAAACAGTGCGGCGGGGCGTACAATACGAAAATCAATACGAAATCCCTCGGTAAACGGTTGCTTGCAGTTGCCTCTTGCCTGCCGATTTCAATTAAAAAGGTAAATCCGGCAACACTCATAAATGATCTCCAAGAGGGAAAGATGGATATATTGAGTGCAGTCAAAACAGAAGAAGATATCAAAAAATGTGTCCAAGATGTCTTTAATGATATTATTGTAGAAAAAGCGGAAAAGCTTGTGGTTTTTATTGATGAATTGGATCGTTGCAAACCGTCTTTTGCAATTGAAATGTTGGAAAGAATCAAACATTATTTTGATGATGAAAGAATCATTTTTGTAGTATCATTGAACAAGGAACAATTGATACACACTATTTCAAATTATTACGGGAGCGAATTTGATGCAACCAGATATTTGAATCGTTTTTTTGATGTTTCAATCAATTTGCCTGAGATTAGCCGGTATCAGAAACAAAAAGTACAGTGTACTGATTCGGAGCGTTTATGGATAACGTTAATTGCAGATGAGCTTAGTGATTATTATGGATTTTCTCTTAGAGATAAACTTATTTATAAAAGTAGCATTGAGTCAATACCTCGAGAGATTAGGGATGCATGTAGTTCAAATAAAATATATTTAACTATATTCGAAGTGATAGTCGTTCTTTTAGATATGGTCGATGCAAAAGAAAAAAAGGCTTTTTTGGAAGGAAAAAGTAATATTTTAATTGACTTAATGCCCCGAATAGAAATTTATAAAAAGTATATTCTCAGAAGCTTTGGGATTGATATAAGAGGTGATTACGAAGAAAAACTTACAGAAAAATATGAACTGGTTCAAGATGTTTATGAGTATGTATTTGGAAGAGACACTGAGGAATATTTTAAGGAAGCAGATATCAGTAGGAATTTGAAAGAAATTTGTATAAAAGCCTGTAATGGACTAAAATCTTAGAATAGAAAAAAGTAGAGAGGTTACAAATATGATTAAAACAGTAGATCAAACCACCGTGGCTGAAATTTTTTCAATTAACAATGATAAAATTTATAGGATTCCTAAATATCAGCGTGAATATACATGGGGAATCAATGATTGGGATGCACTGTTCAACGATATTACAGATAATGATTATGGTTATTTTCTTGGGTCATATATCTGTGTAAACAACGGATCTTTAAATGAGACAATACTTGAGGTAATTGATGGACAGCAACGTTTCTCTACGTTGATGTTACTTTTAACAGCATTATATGATAAACTGTCTGCGCATAGATCAGAGCTGGATGATGATGATCGAAATGATCTTGCTAATTTAAGAAGTGAATTGGCGAACAAGAGACAAAGTTTTATTGCTAATGGACAGAAGAAAACAGAATACAAACAACGGTTGTTTCTTCAAAAACAAAATATGAATGATGAGGATTTTTCATATATTCTGTATAATAAGGGAATTATAACCGATCAAAAAGCTAAGCCATTAAACTTTGGAAATAGACGTATCGCGAAAGCTTATAGACACTTCGGAAAACTGATTGAAGACGAAGTTACAGAAATCAGGAATGAGAATCATAATATAACAGAAGTGGGAGCACTCTTTGGTATTGTTCGCAAATTTGAGACAGCCGTTCTCGTTGGAATTGAAGTTGATACAAATAAAGATGCGTATATGCTTTTTGAATCATTGAATCATAGAGGCGTTCCGTTGTCCGCATTGGATTTAATAAAAAATACTTTAATTGCCCAGGCCGAAGATGCTTCTGATGCAGATAATAGTTATGAAAAATGGAAACATATTTTGAACTTTGTTGGACAAGATGATTATTCAGGTCAGGAACGTTTTTTTAGACAATATTACAATGCTTTTAGAGAAGAATTAAATGCTCCATATCCTAAAGCCGATAAACGTTACTATCTGGGGTATCTTGCTACAAGAACAACACTTCTTGATATTTACGAAAAAATGATAAAGGATAATTATAAACAGCTCCTTGATGATTTGTCTGAAAAAGCAGAATATTATTCAGTTATCGTAAATAACAGTGATGAGGTCTATACATATACAGAAGCATTGCAGGACTTAAGCCGAATATCTGGTGCACCTTCTTATATTTTGTTACTGTACCTCATGTCAAATCAGACTAAACTTAATCTGACAGATCCAGATCTGAATAAGATAATTAGAGTTTTGATTACATTTTTCGTTCGACGTAATGTAACTGATGTTCCTAATACAAGAAAACTTACACAGTTATTTATGGATATAATTGCAGAAGTGAAAATGTTGCAGGGAAATGATATTGTACAAGTGGTTCATGATAGATTGCAGATAATTTCAGCACCAGACAGTGTTTTTGAAGAAAAATTGCGGGGCCCGGTTTATGATGAAAATCCTGAAGCTACAAGATTCATGTTGTGTAGCATAGAGGCTCAAAATCAAACAAAAGAAATTTACGCGGATCTTTGGGCGAGAGATAATAGTAAAAAATATGTATGGACTATTGAGCATATTTTCCCAGAAGGAGAGAATATACCAGCCTCATGGGTTCAGATGATTGCAGACGGAGATGCGGCTTTAGCAAAGCAATATCGTCTGGACTATGTACATACAATAGGCAACTTGACAATAACTGGATATAATCAGAATCTTTCCAATATGTCATTTGACCAGAAAAGGGATAGAAAATCTAAGGACAAAACAAAAGAGATTGGATATAAAAATGGTTTGTACCTGAATAAAGATGTTGTAAATCAAAGCAAATGGACGGTGGATAAAATCCGAAATAGAACGGATGTGCTTGTAAAGATTCTTATGGAAATGTATAAATGGAAAAATTGATAGTTTAGAAAACCGGGACAGAGTGAGTTATGATGGAGTGTGGTAAATATAGGAGAAAATAGTGAATTTGCTATTATCAGATGAAAATAGCATTTTTCATTCAGGGCAGTTTTGTTCTGTGTTGGCGGAGCCCGTAAAACTATATACAAGGTTTTATGGGCTTTGACTTTCTGTTCTGGAGTGTCAAAAGGAGTAGTAAATGGTGTGGTGGACTGGACCATAAAAGACATGAGAAAGAAAATAAAAGATAGTGAAAAGTAGGAGGATTTGATAAATAAAAAGAAGAGGTAGTTCGTTATAATCTGTAAATGGTCATAGAGACTGGATTTAAGGTATATAACAAGAAAGCAGTTCAATCGTGCAGGTGGGACAAAAATGTAGAATGCTTTTATGATGGCGAGGGTTTTATTAAAAGATTACGGATATTTACGTTACAGTTCTTGATTATGACCGGATAGCAATACAATTGATAAAGTTATTTTTTGCTGAAGGAAAGAATAGAATAAGAAGAGTGGAAAGAAGGGATAAAGCATGATAAATACCTATATTAGAGATATTTCAGAGGCACTTGTCCAGGGACATGCAGCACTAATGGTGGGAGCAGGTTTTTCCAAAAACGCAAAAAAAATTACTGCTACGGACAAGAGATTCTTGGATTGGAAAGAGTTGTCAGATTTGTTCTATACTTCTATATATGGAGAAGAAGGTGGACCAGGAAAAGAATATTACAGTTCTCTACGATTAGCCCAGGAAGTGGAGACAATTTCCGGGAGACCTAGATTGGACAGTATTTTGAAAGAGGCAGCTCCAGATTTGGAATATGCTCCGACAGAGTTATATACGAGACTAATGGATTTGCCTTGGACAGATGTATTTACTACCAATTATGATACTTTGTTAGAGCGGGCAGCGGATACAGTTACCTCCAGACGTTATCATGTGGTTACATCTCAGGAGGATTTGGTAAACAGTAACGATGTGCCAAGGATAATTAAACTTCATGGTTCATTTCCTTCTCATCCCCCTTTTATTATTACAGAAGAGGATTATAGGACATATCCTGTCCGATTCGCTCCGTTAGTGAATACGGTACAGCAGTCCTTGTTGGAAAACGTATTCTGCATGATTGGGTTTTCTTGTGAAGATCCCAATTTCCTTAAATGGATCGGCTGGATACATGATAATTTGGGTAAAAGCAGCTCGCAAAAGATATATATGATTTCTGTTACTCCGATTCTTGAGGCAAAAGCTAAACTATTATTTGAACAGAATATTATTGTGGTTGATTTGACAAAAATTTGGGGCGATAAAGATAAAGATGTTGCCGAGAGAATAGCTATATTTGTTGATGCATTACATAAGAAGGTTGAAAATAAGGAAGCTGAGGATACCTGGTTTAGTGTGAACAAACTTCCGGGAAAATGGCAGGAGACAATCACAGGAAGAATATCACTTCTTCAGAAACTAAATAAAACTTATCCAGGATGGATTGTATTGCCATGGAAGATGAAAAATAGAGTTTCCTATGTCCTTTATGAGTTGGATAGAGCAGACATGTTAGAAAAAGCATCCTGGCAGGAAAAAGTTGTTTATATGTATGAATATACGAGGTTTTTAGACATTGTAGGACGGCCGATTTTATGTCAAATTGCAGAAGAGTTCTGGAAGATTCTTGCAGAGATGGACAAGTACTCAGATAAAGATAATGAAAAAATCCAGAGTATACTGCTTCAATTGTTACGTGCTTTCAGGGAGCAGGCCCAGTGGGGGAAATATGAAGAATGTCTGGGAATGCTGCAGAAGGAAAAACTTAACTATGAAGAAAAACAATTCCTCTTTGCCTGCGAATGGTGGAAGTCATTGTATCGGTTTGAGTTTAAAAATTTGTCGGCAAATCTTGAACAGTGGGATTTATCAAAAGGAGACTTGTATTGGCCGTTGATAAAGGGGAGTATGTATGCCATTATTGGAGAGGTTTCTAAGGCAGAGAATCTCCTTATGGATAATCTCATTTCTTTAAGAAAGAGTTTTCTGCGTTCCGAAAAAGCGGAGTATCTATCATCTATAGAAGAAAGTTGTGTATCCTTAATTAATTTTATCAGGCAAAGAAATTTTCCCTTTGAACATGTAGAAGCATGTACCTGTCAAGGCTATTTTTCCTGGTGGGATGAAAATGATAAATATTGTCTGGCCTTGAATTCTTTAGATAAGAATCAGCCCTATTATGAAGAAAAAATAAATTTTGATCTTTCTATAACACGAACAACTCATTGGGGAACTGATAACACAAAGCTGTTTTATGCAATGGAATATTTGCGCTTTCTGGAACAGAGTGGGCATCCGTTGCGCTTAGGAAATGTGACGAATACAAAAGGTTTGGAAGGCACTATTACAAGACTGGTATTTTACTATCCTCATTGGTGTCTCATGCAGACCATAATGGCTCAGGATACAAAACATCTTGATTTGTTTTATGGACGGGCAAAGCTGTCTAGTATGACACAGCTAGAGATAGATAAAATTGCGAATGAATATGTAGGAATATTGGACAAGTTAATCGAAAATATCAATCCAGGTCTTTCGTTTTCTGCAGCATCTATTTATGAGTATGCGGCGGTAGTAATTCCGCAGCTTCTAGCAAGACTGGTTTATAAATGTTCACTTGCTATGTTGGATGTCGTGTTGGAAATGGCTTTGAAAATCTGTTGTAGTAATGTCAAAAGAAAATTTATAGGAATGAAACAGCTCATAAAAGGTATTATCAATTCTTACACTGTGTCGGAACAAATGGAACGGTTAGATAAGATTTTACTATTTCCAATGGAGACAGATATAGTTTATAACTATGAGGATCCTATATATGAGGTCAGAGTCCCTAAGCAGAAAGCGAAATTGTCTGAGAAGTTATATGATGAAGTAATGTATGAAATCAGACGTGAGATTGGAAGGAAAAACCAGAAACAGAAAAAATATGCTTGTGACAGATGGATTAAATTGTATCAGATAGTAGAATTACGAGAGAACGATAAGAAACAGCTTTTACAAATTTTAAAAGAAGATATAGATGATTATAGGGAAGTTTTATTTTTTTTAAATCCGGAAGATAAAAAGGAAAATGCTAAAGAAATATTTGATAGTACTATTTCCATCTTGGAGCAAGATGCGGAAAGTCCAGCTTGTTTTTCAGGAGGTAAACAGTTTGGAAGTGTGTTTTTTGTTTTTTCAGAGTTGGATCCGTCAGAGATTGAGTATCAGCATGTATTTGAAGTGCTAAGGAAATATGTGGAAAAAAACCAAAAATGGATGTTGGATGAAGATCATTTAGAGGCACAAAAAAGGATACAGATGAGTTTTCTACTGTTTATGCAAGTGTTTCTAAAAAAAGCAGATGGCAGTTTCTCCGCAGAGGAAAAAGAGGCGGCTTTATTTTTGGAAAAGAGTTTCGAAAATCTCTATGATTCCCCAGCCTTAGATCTGTTTAAAGTTGATTGCCTTGAAAAGCAGGATTTATCAATATCTTTATCTACTCTTGATGTAAAATTATGGTTATTAGATAAAGAAGAAATAGCATTGTTGGCAGATTATTACGATATGCTAAAAAAGAGTGATAGAAGTTGGAGAAATTTTAGAAATTCGTATGAGTTCTGGAACAGTGCATTTCACTTTGCTGTCTATAGAATGCTTGGTAAAGAATTAAATTTATTAGAAGTTCTCAGACTTTGCTGGTCGCTGTTACAACTTAGAACCCCAGAAAACGGGGAGCTTTCACTACTCACATCTGCACTGGAACGGTTGACTGATACTACAAATATATCTGAGGAAGAGGAGGAACAAATGGCGCTTTATAAATTATATTGCAGAATCGAATCATGCCGTATTGCGCATTTTCTCTTTCAGAAGGAGTGTATGCAAGAGGCGGTTCTGCATTGGAGAAAGATCGCTGAAGATCCAAATGAATTTATGGAGATTAGGAATATTTGGTGGTAGCTATAATGAATTCATAGATTAACACTTCAGGAAATTAAAGTTTTACAAGTAGTCGGGCAAAATTGAAGTTGTGAAACTTCTATTGTATAATGTAATAAATGTTATTTGCGAGTCATTAAGGCGGGGTATACTTCATGAGGATAAAACATAGAAGTTATGAGTCTTGCTGATTGAAAGAGAAGCTTCTGACTTGGTCTTCCGTTAAAGGACGAGACTTTTGCTCGGAACAATGAGTGAAATAGAGGTAAAAAATGCAGATTATCGACAATATTAATAAAACTGTTAAAGAAAATTTACAAAAAAGCATTTGTAAGGGGAGTAAAATGTCGATTGCTGCAGCTTGTTTTTCAATATATGCTTATCAGGAGCTTAAAAAGCAACTTGAAGGGATCAGTGAACTACAATTTATCTTTACTTCGCCGACATTCGTGACAGAGAAGACGCCAAAAGCGCAGCGTGAATTTTATATTCCTCGAATTTCCAGAGAACGCAGTCTTTATGGCACAGAATTTGAAGTGAAACTGCGCAATGAATTAACACAAAAAGCGATAGCAAAAGAGTGCGCCGATTGGATCAAAAGAAAAGTGACCTTCAAATCGAATATTACACAAGAACAGATGATGGGTTTCATGACAGTTGATCAAAGTACCTATATGCCTATTAATGGCTTTACTACGGTTGATCTTGGTTGTGAACGGGGCAACAACGCCTATTATCCGGTGCAGAAAACAGAAAGTTATGAGAATGCAAATTATTTTCTTACCCTTTTTGAGCAGCTCTGGAATGACAAGACAAAACTGCAGGAAGTTACCGATGTAGTAATTGAAAATATTTCTGCTGCTTATCGAGAAAACGCACCAGAGTATATTTACTTTTTTGCATTATATAATATTTTCCATGAGTTTTTGAATGATATTTCTGACGATGAGCTGCCAAATGAAGCGACCGGGTTCAAGCAGAGCAAAATTTGGAGTATGCTATATGATTTTCAGCGAGATGCAGTGCTTGCAATTATAAATAAATTGGAGAAATACAACGGCTGCATTCTCGCAGACAGTGTTGGTCTCGGTAAGACTTTTACGGCACTTGCCGTTATCAAATATTATGAAAATCGCAATAAATCTGTTCTTGTTCTCTGCCCTAAGAAACTTTCCGAAAACTGGAATACATATAAGGGAAACTATATTAACAATCCTATCGCTGAGGATCGGTTGCGGTACGATGTGCTGTATCACACGGATCTTTCGCGCGAACATGGAACGTCAAACGGCATTGATCTTGATCGCCTGAACTGGGGTAACTATGATCTGATTGTTATTGATGAAAGTCACAATTTCCGTAATGGCGGCGAGGTCTCTGGCGAAGAGGCAAAGGAAAACCGCTATTTGAAATTGTTGAACAAGGTTATCCGAGCTGGTGTGCGGACGAAGGTGCTGATGCTCTCCGCCACCCCAGTCAACAACAAATTCATTGACCTGAAAAATCAGCTTGCCCTTGCCTACGAAGGCGATCCTAAGCAAATCAACGAGAAACTTGCGACAACAAAGAGCATTGATGAAATTTTCCGCCAAGCACAGAAGGCATATAATGCGTGGTGTAAATTACCTGCTGAAGAACGCACGACGGATGCTCTACTGCAAACACTCGATTTTGATTTCTTTGAGCTCCTAGACAGCGTAACGATTGCTCGGTCCAGAAAGCACATTGAGAAATATTACAACACATCTGCAATTGGTAAATTTCCAGAGCGGCTTCCTCCGATTTCGCTGCGGCCGTGTCTGACCAATTTGAACGGTGCAATCAACTATAATGATATCTATAATCTGTTGATGTCTCTGAACTTGACAATTTATACACCGTCCAATTATATTATGCCGTCAAGGCTTGCAAAATACATGGACATGACCCATCACAAAGGTTCAAGCTTGACACAGCAAGGGCGTGAAGAAGGTATTCGCAGATTAATGAGTATCAATCTTCTCAAGCGTTTGGAAAGCTCAGTGTACTCTTTTCGGTTGACTGTTGACCGTATCAAGACGCTGATCGACAGCACTATTGAAACGATTGATCGCTACCATTCTGGCGATTGTGTTCTTGATCTTACAGAAATCACGGACAGCAATGATTTTGATTATGACGACCA
>JABLTR010081122.1_pt1 | contig 11567 bp, 9 predicted proteins | sample 7160071 | NCBI WGS metagenome assembly JABLTR01 (sample SAMN14651230, study PRJNA627086) | human gut metagenome | isolation source: feces | host: Homo sapiens
GACTGCGGCTGTATAAGGGAGGGCAAAAAGAAGTAATGTACAGAAAAGAATCTGAAGGCTGGTTCAAGCATATCGACTTTATTCTGATTGATATGATTTGTCTGCAGGTGGCTTTTTATCTGGCCTATGTATTAAAGGGATTGGGAGTAAATCCGTATGCAGATCTTGTATACCGTAATATGGCGATGGTGCTAGAGTTTGCCGATTTGGCAGCAATGTTTATGCTCGATACACTCACACATGTGACACTGAGAGGGCGTTACAGAGAATTGATTGCGACAGCTGGAAATGTGTTGGCAGTCGGCTTGATTGGCAGTGCCTATCTGTTCTTTATGCAGGAGGGTGCAGCATTCTCTAGACTGATGTTTGGTATTGCACTAGTTCTTTACTTTGTGTTCGCATATGCGTCTAGATTTGCATGGAAGAAAGTACTAGCAAGCGGTAAGTGGGAGCGAAACTGTCGGTCACTACTGATTGTTACGACAAAGGCAGAGGCACAGAAGGTTATTGAGACTGTTCAGGCTAACAATTACGGTAAGTTTTTGTTGAGTGGTTTGGTGATTGTCGATGCAGACATGGCGGGGCAGAGTATTGCCGGCGTGAAGGTAGTGGCAAACAGTGAAGATGCTCCGATGTATGTGTGTCAACAATGGATTGATGAGGTGTTGGTTGTTGTACCAGATGAAGCTCCGTATCCAGAAGAGTTAATCAAGAAAATGGAAGAGACTGGTGTGACCATTCACTTGAAGATGTCTAAGATTGCAGATGCAGAGGACAGACGCCAGTTTGTTGAGAAGGTTGGTTCTTATACCGTATTGACGACCAGTCTAAACTATGCATCCGCAAAGCAGCTTTTGTTTAAGAGAGTGATGGATATCGCTGGCGGTCTTGTTGGATGCTTATTAACCTGTATCATCTTTATCTTTATTGCACCGATTATTTACATTAGTTCTCCGGGACCGATTTTCTTCTCTCAGGAGAGAATTGGTAAGAATGGTAAGAAGTTTAAGATTTACAAGTTCAGAAGCATGTACATGGATGCAGAGGCCAGAAAGGCGGAGCTTATGAAGCAAAACCGTGTAGCAGATGGAAAGATGTTTAAGCTTGATTTTGATCCGCGTGTCATTGGCAATAAGATCTTGCCGGACGGCACCAAGAAGACTGGCATCGGTAATTTTATTCGAGTGACGAGCTTGGATGAGTTTCCGCAGTTCTTTAACGTGTTGAAGGGCGATATGAGTATCGTTGGTACGCGTCCACCGCTGCCGGGTGAGGTATCTGAGTATGAGCTTCACCACAGAGCAAGACTTGCAATTAAGCCTGGTATCACCGGTATGTGGCAGGTTAGTGGTCGAAGTGATATCACAGACTTCGAGGAAGTTGTAAGACTCGATACAAAGTATATTAGAGAGTGGAGTCCTGCACTTGATATTAAGATCTTGTTTAAGACGGTGAAGACCGTGTTAGGCAAAGAGGGATCGATGTAAAGGTGAGCAATTAGTCGAAGCCAAAGCGTAAGCGAAGGCGAAGATGAACAAATGAAAAGAATTAACCAGAGAGAAATCGTCGCGTTGTCGCGTTTCTTTAGGTTGAGGAACATAGTGCTTCGCTAGCCCACATGAATGAAGGTGGGATGGCGAAGCGCTATTTTTGTGAGAAGAAGTAAGAAAGAAAAAGTAAGAAAGAAAAAAATAGAAGTTGAGGACATTTTATGAAAGGAAAACTTGCAATTGCAATGTTTGGCCAGAAACGTCTTTCGAGAGAAGGCGGAATTGAAATTGTCGTAAAAGAGCTTTGCACCAGAATGACACAAAATGGTTACAAGGTTACTTGCTACAATCGATCGGGTCATCATGTAAGTGGTGCAGAGTACGACAGAAAAACTGAATATGAAGGTATTTGTCAAAAGTATGTCCCGACGATTGAAAAAAAAGGACTTGCAGCTGTGAGTTCTTCTTTTTTTGCGGCTCTCTATAGTGCTTTTGGAAAATACGATGTGGTACATATTCATGCGGAAGGTCCAGCCTTTTTTGCATGGCTACCAAAGCTATTTGGTAAGAGAGTCATTGTTACGATTCACGGTATTGACTGGCAGCGTGAAAAATGGAAGTCTGGATTTGGATCTAAGTTTATCCGTCAGGGCGAGAAGAATGCTGTGAAATATGCAGATGAGATCATTGTGCTAAGTAAAGGCGTTCAGGACTATTTTAAGAACACCTACGGACGCGAGACACGGTTTATTCCAAATGGAGTAAACAGACCAAGCATTCGAAAGGCCAAGCTGATTACAGAGCAGTATGGATTAACGAAGGATTCTTATGTTTTGTTCTTGGGGCGTGTCGTTCCAGAGAAGGGAATCCGCTATCTGGTGGAAGCATTTAAAGATGTAAAGACAGATAAAAAACTGATCATAGCTGGTGGATCTAGCGATACCGATTCTTTTATGAAAGAAGTAAAAGAGCTGGCGAAGGATGATGATAGAATCACCTTTACAGGCTTTGTTCAGGAGCAGCTGTTGGATGAATTGTATAGCAATTCTTATATCTACACGCTTCCTTCTGATTTGGAGGGAATGCCGTTAAGCCTTCTTGAAGCGATGAGCTATGGAAATTGCTGTCTAGTTTCCAATATCCCTGAGTGTGCTGAGGTGGTGGAAGACAAGGCAGTGATTTTTGAGAAGGCAAATGTGGATGATTTGAGAGAAAAGCTGCAAGCGCTTTGCGATCATCCAGAAAAGGTAGCTGAGTATAAGGCGCAGGCAGCAGATTTTATCTGTAAAAAGTACAATTGGGATGAAGTGGTAAAGAGGACAGTAGAGCTGTATGGGAGATAAGAGAAGATGAAGGTGTTGATGATTAATAATCTCCTCTAACCGAACGCAGGTGGTGAGATGTACATAGTGAAAATTCCGAAAAAGTAGCGTATTTACGGAACTTTTTGAGAGATGGATAGAGCTGCGAGTGCAGTTTTTATCTCGCTCCCTAGGTTCAGTAACAGCAGATGATTTTATCATAAGAACTTTCAGTATCACTACCTGCGTTTGTATGGAGCACTCTGGTTTATGAACAATACATTGGAAGTGCTTCATCTGAACAGAGGTAGTGAAATAGAACATAAAAGGGAAAATACATGACTAAACAGATTGCGGTAAAAACAAGAGAAAAGTGGGTCGATGATGTAAAAGTCATCGCCTGCATACTGGTGGTATTGGGTCATTTCTTTCAGAGCATGACGAAGGCGAATATCTTGCCGGAGAATGACTTGTATAAGTGGTTCAATACGACAATCTATTATTTCCATGTGCCGCTGTTCTTTATCTGTAGCGGATACCTTTATCAGAAGTACAGCAAGGTAAACAGTGTGGACAGCTGGTACAGGAATGTGGCTAAAAAGGCATTGGCACTCGGCGTGCCTTATGTGATCTTTTCTATAGCTACTTGGGTGTTGAAAAAGGCATTTTCGGGTAGTGTGAACAATCAAATTGGTGGATTAGGAGATATCCTGTTATTTCATCCTGCTTCGCCATACTGGTATATGTATGCATTGTTCTTTATTTTCCTTCTTACACCAACTTTTAAAAGCGTAAAGATGGCTGTAGGAGGCTTAATTGTAGCAATAGCTATGAAAACCATTGCATTGAATGGGGGGGGTACGGCGTTTATGCAGTATCAACAGTTCTCTCAAACGAAATCTGGTTTGTGCTCGGTATGAGCATTTGTGTATTTAATGTGCAGCTAAAAGGGAGAAGAATACAAGGAACTATATACGGAGCCTTGTTTATGATTTTTAGTGTGGTGGTGTATAAGGCAAAAATTAGTGGCGGTGTGATTCCTTTCGCAATGGGATTGTTGGCTTGTGTAGCCGTCATCCTGATGGTGGCGGGGGTTGAAAGAAGATTTGGTAGGGTCATGGATTTTCTTGCAAAATACACAATGCCGATTTTTCTGATGCATACGTTGTTTGCGGCACCAATGAGATCAGTTTTGTTGAAGTTGGGTATCGGAAGCTTTGTGATCCATGTGGTGTTGGGACTAGGAATTAGCTTTGTAGGTCCGATTATTGCGGCTTGGATTATGAAGAAAACAAAGTGGTTGGAGTTCTTCCTGTATCCGAATAAATTTGTGAAGATATGAAATTGAGGAGTAAAAATATGAGCACAGTAACTTTAGATAAAAAAACAATTTTAGTCACAGGAGCGGCGGGCTTTATAGGATCCAACCTTGTGAAACGAATCTATCAGGAAGCGCCTTCCGCTACGGTTATCGGCATCGACAACATGAATGCCTACTATGACGTAGCACTAAAGGAGTTCCGTCTGAACGAGCTGGCCAAGTATCCCACATTTACTTTTGTCAAAGGCAATATAGCTGATAAGGCACTGATCACTGAGCTGTTCGAGAAGTACAAGCCATCTGTGGTCGTTAACCTTGCGGCACAGGCTGGTGTGCGCTATTCGATTACCAATCCAGATGCGTATGTGGAATCTAATTTGGTTGGCTTTTTTAATATTCTGGAGGCTTGCCGTTACTGTGAGACATTGGAGCATCTAGTATATGCTTCTTCTTCATCTGTATATGGTTCTAATAAGAAGGTTCCGTACAGCACAGATGATAAGGTAGACAATCCGGTTTCTTTATATGCTGCAACTAAGAAATCAAACGAGCTGATGGCTCATGCTTACTCTAAATTATATAATATCCCATCCACTGGTCTACGTTTCTTTACTGTGTACGGTCCGGCTGGTCGCCCAGATATGGCATATTTTGGCTTTACCAATAAGTTGGTGAAGGGAGAGACAATCAAGATCTTCAACTATGGCAATTGTAAGCGTGATTTCACCTATGTGGATGACATAGTTGAAGGTGTTGTCCGTGTCATGAAGAAAGCGCCAGATAAGAAGAATGGTGAAGATGGTTTGCCAATTCCACCGTATGCAGTTTATAACATCGGTAATCAGAATCCAGAGAATCTGTTAGACTTTGTTCAGATCTTGAGCGAGGAATTGGTAAGAGCAGGTGTTTTGCCAGAGGATTATGATTTTGAAGCTCATAAAGAATTGGTTCCGATGCAGCCAGGCGATGTTCCAGTAACCTATGCAGATACCAGTGCGCTAGAGCGTGATTTTGGATATAAGCCAAGTACCAGTTTGCGAGATGGATTGAGAAAATTCGCAGAGTGGTATGCAGAGGTTTACAAATAAATGCAATAAATATAGATAGGAAAATGTACTCATGAAGTGTATTGAGGTTTACAAGAATATATACCATCAAGAACCATTTGATGTGGCCTTTTGTCCATATCGAATCAGTCCATTAGGTGCTCATATTGATCATCAGTATGGAAAGATTAATGGTCTTGCAATTGATAAAGGCATCCACATGGCATATCATCCAAAGCAGAATGGTGTTGTGGAATTACAGTCACTGAATTTCCCAAAGCGTGCACAGTTTTTTGTAAGTGCAGTACCAGAGGAAAAGCAGGGAGACTGGGCGGATCATTTGCGCGGTGCAGCAAAGATGCTAGGTGAGAAATATCGACTGAAGGTTGGTCTGTCTGGTATCATCGAAGGTAGTTTGCCCATTGGTGGTCTATCTTCATCAGCATCCGTTATTATCTGTTTTCTGTCTGCATTGTGTAAGGTAAATGGCATTCATCTAGATCCGATGGAGATGATCATGACAGCAAAAGCAGCAGAAAACCAGTATGTTGGTGTTTCTTGTGGCAAGCTTGATCAGAGTTGTGAGGTCCTTTCAAAGAAAGATCATCTGCTGTACCTCGATACAAAGGATGACAGTTATGAGTTGATTCCAGTCAATGAAAATATGAAGCCATATAAGATTGCAATTTTCTTCTCTGGTTTGGAGCGCTCCTTGAAAAATTCAAAATATAATCTGAGACAGGACGAATGCAAAGCAGCAGCATATGCGTTGATGGGCTATGCTGGAATGAATTATGATACCTTTGCGAACACGAGATTGAGAGATGTTCCGTTTGAGGTATTTGAAGCTTATAAGAATCGTTTACCAGAGCTGTGGAGAAGAAGAGCTGAACATTACTATAGTGAGTTTGATCGCGCAGAAAAAGGTGCCAACTTGTGGCGCAAGGGTGATTTGGAAGGATATGGTCAGCTTGTTTTCGAGAGCGGTAAATCTTCTATTTATAGTTATGAATGTGGCTGTGATGAACTGAAAAAGCTGTATGAAATCATGGCAGATACAGATGGCATTTATGGTGGTCGCTTCTCAGGTGCAGGTTTCAAGGGATGCTGTATGGCTCTGATTGATCCAGAAAAGGCAGAGAAGATTGAAGCAAAGGTGACAAGAGAGTATTTGAAGGCATTCCCTGAATTGGAAGGAAAGTATAGTTTCCACTTGTGCGAGAGTGCAGATGGAGTAGAGCTGTAAGAGGAGATAGAGTACAGAATGAAATGTTTGATTTTAGCAGCTGGATATGCAACTCGTTTGTATCCACTGACAGAGAACTTTGCTAAGCCACTTCTAAAGGTGGGTGAGAAGTCGATTCTTGATTGGCTTGTGGATGATCTGGTTGAAACAACGGATATTGATGAGTTTGTAGTGATTTCCAATCATAAGTTTGCAACTCACTTTGAAGAGTGGAAGAATAATAAAGAAAAGACAAGATCCTATGAGATCACTGTGATTGATGATGGTACTAGTACTAATGAAAGCCGACTAGGAGCAGTCAAGGATATACAGTTGGCAGTTGACAAACTGAAGCTGACAGATGATCTGCTAGTAATGGCTGGTGACAATGTGCTAGATTTTAGTCTTTCCAAGTTTGTTGAGTTCGCAAAGAAAAAGGATACTTCCTGTGTGATGTGCCATGAAGAAAATGAACTGAAGAAACAGCAAAAGACAGCAATTATTACAGTTGATAAGAATGATTTGATTACTTCTTATGAGGAAAAGCCGAAGGAACCGAAAGGTAACTTGGCTGTGCCGCCATTCTATTGTTATCGCAGTGTTGATGTAAAGCGTATTCAAGAGGCATTGGATAGTGGTTGTGGTTACGATGCACCAGGTAGCTTTGCAGCTTGGTTGAGTAAACAGACACCAATGCATGCTTATAAAATGCCGGGAAAGCGGTATGACATTGGCGATATTAATAGCTATGAGTATGTAAAGAGTGTGTTCTCAAAGTAAGAAGGCTTGGGAGGGCTGAAAAGTACCATGAGAGAATTTAAAGATTTGAAGATTGCAGTAGCTGGAACTGGTTATGTTGGTTTATCGATTGCTACACTGTTAAGCCAACATCACAAGGTAACGGCTGTAGATATTGTTCCTGAAAAGGTAGAGCTAATTAATAATAAGAAATCTCCGATTCAGGATGAATATATTGAAAAGTATTTGGCAGAGAAGAATCTTGATTTGACCGCTACATTGGATGCAAAGGAAGCATACAGCGATGCTGATTTTGTGGTCATTGCAGCGCCGACAAATTATGATTCTAAGAAGAACTTTTTTGATACATCTGCGGTTGAGGCAGTTATTAAGCTGGTTATTGAATATAATCCAGAAGCCATTATGGTGATCAAGAGTACGATTCCGGTTGGATATACAGCATCAATTAGGGAAAAGTTCCACTGTGATAATATTTTATTCAGTCCTGAGTTCTTGAGAGAGAGTAAGGCTTTGTATGATAACCTGTATCCAAGCCGTATTATTGTTGGTACAGATGTGGAGAACGCAAGGCTTGTAAAGGCTGCACATACATTTGCTGAGCTTTTGCAGGAGGGCGCGATCAAGGAAGATATTGATACGTTGTTTATGGGCTTCACTGAGGCAGAGGCTGTTAAACTGTTTGCGAATACCTATTTGGCGTTGAGAGTTTCTTATTTTAATGAGCTGGATACCTATGCAGAGATGAAGGGGTTAAATACTCAGCAGATTATTAATGGTGTTTGCTTAGATCCCCGTATTGGCAGCCATTATAACAATCCAAGTTTCGGTTATGGTGGTTATTGCTTGCCGAAGGATACAAAACAGTTGCTAGCAAATTATCAGGATGTACCAGAAAATCTGATTGAGGCGATTGTGGAAAGCAATCGGACAAGAAAGGATTTTATTGCTGATCGAGTGCTGGAGATTTCAGGTGCTTATCAGGCAAATGACAGCTGGGATGAGAGCAAGGAAAAGGAAGTTGTGGTTGGTGTATATCGTTTGACGATGAAGAGTAACAGCGACAACTTCCGCCAGAGTTCCATTCAGGGTGTCATGAAGCGCATTAAAGCCAAGGGAGCAACAGTTATCATTTATGAGCCTACGCTGAAAAATGGGGATACGTTCTTTGGCAGCCGAGTTGTTAATGATTTAGAAGAATTCAAAAAACAGAGCCAGGCAATCATTGCAAACCGCTACGATAAGAGCCTGGACGATGTGAAGGAAAAAGTTTATACAAGAGATATTTTCCAGAGGGATTAAAGATATGAGAATTTTACTGGTTAATTATAGATATTTTATTTCGGGTGGACCGGAAAAATATATGTTCAACATTAAGAAGATGTTAGAAGATAATGGGCATGAAGTGATTCCGTTCTCCATCCATTCTAACAAAAATGTTGAAACAGAGTATTCCAAATATTTTGTAGAGCCGATTGGAAGCCGTGACGCAACTTATTTTGAAGAATGTAAAAAGACCCCAAAGGTCATCTGGCAAATGCTGACTCGCAGTATCTATTCTACTGAGGTTGAGAAAGCTATTAAGAAAGAAATCAAAGATGTAAAACCGGATTTGGTATACATCATCCACTTTGTAAACAAGCTTTCACCGAGCGTGATTTGCGGTGCAAAGAAGATGGGTGTTCCGGTAGTGCTGCGATTGTCAGACTACTTTTTACTGTGCCCGAGATTTGATTTCATGTACAACAAGAAACCATGCGAAGAGTGCCTTACGAAGGGGTATAGGACTTGCATCAAGAAAAGGTGTGTAAAGGGGTCGCTGTTTGCATCGGTCGTTCGAGTTTTTTCTATGAAAGTACATAAGGCGATGAATGTATATAAAGGTGTGGATGCATTTATTACGCCGTCTGAGTTTTTAAAGAAGAAACTGATTGAGAATGGTTTTGATGAGAATAAAATAACCTGCATTCCGACATTTACGGCAAGCAAATCAGAAGTCGGCAAACCACAGGTTGGAACATATGGTTTGTATTTCGGGCGTGTGACAGAGGAAAAAGGTGTTGACACTGTTGTCAAAGCATATGAGATGATGCCGGATCGTCATGTGAAAATAATGGGCGATGATACAACAGACGAGGCAAAAAGATTAAAGGCATATATCAAAGAGAAGAAAATTAAGAATGTTGAGTTCTTAGGCTTTAAAGCTGGCGAGGAATTGGAAGAGATCATCAAGGGCGCACGATTCACACTGATTCCGTCCATTTGGTATGACAACCTTCCAAATACTGCATTGGAGTCTTTTCAGTATTCAAAGCCGGTTATTGCAAGCAATATCGGAAGCCTACCAGAGCTTGTTTTGGATGGAGTTAATGGTTATCTGTTTAAGCCTGCCGATGCTCGGGAACTGTGCGAAAAGATTGCTTTGCTGGATGATGATGCTGTTGTAGAGAAAATGGGAGCTGCAAGCCGAGCTAGATTAGAAAATCGGTTTGCACCGCAGACTCATTATAATACATTGATGAAGGTATTTAGTCGTGTGAGAAAAGAAAATTGAGAGTAAACAATAGGAGAGTTAATCATGTCTGAAGAAAAGAAGTTAAATGGTACTGTCATCGTTACTTACCGCTGCAATGCTCGTTGCTCCATGTGTAACCGCTATAAAGCACCTTCCAAGCCGGAAGAAGAAATCAGCATTGAAACCATCAAGAAGCTGCCGAAGATGTACTTCACAAACATCACCGGCGGCGAGCCGTTCATCCGTACTGACCTGAAGGATATCGTGCGTGAACTGTACAAGAAATCTGACCGTATCGTCATTTCGACCAACGGTTTCTTCACAGATCGTATCGTTGATTTGTGCAAAGAGTTCCCTCAGATCGGTATCCGTATTTCTATAGAGGGCCTAGAGCAGACCAACAATGAGATTCGCGGTCTGCAGAACGGCTACCAGCGTGGTTACGGTACGCTGAAGAAGCTGCGTGAGATGGGCATGAAAGACGTTGGTTTCGGCATGACCGTTCAGGACAAGAATGCTCCAGATCTGGTTCCTCTGTACAAAATCTCTAACGAGATGGGTATGGAGTTCGCAACCGCTTCCCTGCATAACAGCTTCTATTTTGTTGAGGCTAAGAATATCATCCACGACCGTCCGATGGTTGCTAAGAACTTTGAGAATCTGGTCAACGAACTGCTCCGCAGCAATAGCCCCAAGAAGTGGTTCCGTGCATACTTTAACCACGGCTTGATCAATTACATCTACGGTCAGAAGCGTCTGCTGCCTTGCGATATGAGTTTTGATACCTTCTTTATCGACCCGTATGGCGATGTTATGCCTTGTAATGGTACCAAGGATAAGGAAGTCATGGGCAACCTGAACAATCAGACTTGGGACGAGTTGTGGAACAGCCCGGAAGCAGAGAAGGTTCGTGCAAAAGTTCGTTGCTGTGACCGTGACTGCTGGATGATCGGCAGCGTAAGTCCTGCTATGCACAAGTACATCTGGAAGCCTGCTATCTGGGTTTTGGTTCATAAGTTCAAGGCTCTGTTCACCAAGCATCCGTACTCTATGTACGAACTGAAAATCTGCCGTGATTACCGTGATGGCAAAGTCACTAAAGAGAATCTGGATAAGTGTAGCACCTGCGACATGAACTGCGTGATCAATAACGGTCTGAGCGAGGCAAGCAAGGAGCAGCTAAAGCATAAGACCGGCGAAGAAATTGTGGATGCTGATATTGCACAGCAGATGAAGGAGTAATAAAAATGAATATAATTGAGTTGGTGAAGAAACCAAGATTGATTATTTATAAAATAGGAATCAAAGGCTGGATTAAAGGCTTTGATGATGAAACATATTTAAAATTAATGTACTGGGCCAAGATGGGAAAAAGACTGGACTTAAACAATCCAGTTACATTTAATGAGAAATTGCAGTGGCTAAAACTTCACAATCAGAATCCAGAATACAGTAAAATGGTGGATAAGTACGAAGCTAAAAAATGGGTATCTGAAAGAATTGGAGACGAATATATTATTCCTACACTGGGAGTATGGAACTCTTTTGATGAGATTGATTTTACTCAATTACCGAATCAGTTTGTCTTAAAATGCACTCATGACAGCGGAGGTCTTGTTATTTGTAAGGACAAGAGCCATTTCGATAAGGCAAAGGCGAAGAAAAAGATAGAAGCTTCGTTAAAAAGAAATTATTTCTTAGTAGGAAGAGAATATCCCTATAAAGCAGTCAAGCCGAGAATAATTGCAGAACAGTATATGGAAGATACTACAACAAAAGAGCTGCGAGATTATAAGATTTTTACGTTTGATGGCATAGCAAAAGCTCTGTTTATTTCCTCGGATCGTCAATCTGGTAAAACAACGGCAGATTATTTTGATATTAATTTTAATCCCCTCGATTTTACATGGGGA
>JABLTR010036171.1_pt1 | contig 11565 bp, 8 predicted proteins | sample 7160071 | NCBI WGS metagenome assembly JABLTR01 (sample SAMN14651230, study PRJNA627086) | human gut metagenome | isolation source: feces | host: Homo sapiens
TAAGTTGGTTGAACCGCCGCTTGCGGAACCGCATGAGCGGTGGTGTGAGAGGTCGGAAATTCCCCAATCAGAGGAATTTCCTCCTACTCGATTTTGAGCCATATAGGAACATCCCTTTATACGCTGAAGGGTTTATCTTGTTTTATCTTCTCCATGTATTTTTTATATACTCCTGACAATTTAACTGTATAGAATCCTTTTGCTCAAAGGAGGTCTCAAAAAAGATGATATTCGACTTAATGTCTAACGTTGAAGATTATGGCATGGAATTTTCATATGGGTAACCGACATTTCATGAAAAATAAGTGATAAATGTGGTATCATAGAACAAAGATGTGCGATGATATGGAGGGCGATATGGCAAGTCATGTTATGGTGATCTTCTACAGCTTCGCTGTGTTTTTGAGCATATGCAATTTGTGTTTGACTTTGATACTGGATCGGAGGAAAACAGAAAAAACAACGAGAAATCTTTTCTTTTTTCTGTTATCATTCTTCGTTTGGGGGCTTTTAAATCTGATAGCTTATTACAAGATGTATATCATTGTATCGGTGAGTATTCTTCCGTATTATACAGTATTTTTGAATCTGGCATATATAGGGATGTTCTTTTTCTGGATAAGATATACTGTGGGATCCGGCGGAGAAAGAGTAAGAAAATGGTACCTGTTATTTGTAGTTTCCTGTGCTGGTTGTATATTGATATGGGGGATCGATTGTGTTTTCTTCATGGACAGCCATTATAACATCACCAATGATTTCGGGAATATATTTGCGACGATAATAGAATGCTTCTTTATGATCCCAATGTTTGCCCTTCTGCTTTATGGGGCCAAGAATGATAGAAAAAAGTTGGATCTGCAAACTACAGGATCTAGTATACTGTTGTTACTTTATATATGTATATGTATAAACGACATCAGGATATCGTTTTATGGGAAGAACCTATATGTCGATATAGAATCTCCTTGGGCAACGGGGCCGATATTTTGTCTTATGATCAATATTACTGTTCTCATATATTTGGTACTTGAATTTTTCAGAATGATGAAGTCACTGAATGAGAATGAAGAACAGAGTAGGATGATGACTGCCGCTTTGGAACAATTGGAGAACGAATTTAATATATCTCAAAGGGAAGCGGAGGTATTGGAGCTGATATATAAAGGAAAAGGGAACCAGGAGATATCTGAGGAACTTTTCATATCCATCAATACCACGAAGAAGCATATCAATAGTATTTTTCGGAAGCTGGACGTCGACTCTCGGGCCGAACTGATGAGTAAGATCCATCTGAAAATTGATAATGGTACCTGAGGGTAATAGCTTTTTTCTTTTGAATCACATAGAATTTTCTTAAAAATTCTGAAAAAACAGAATGAGTTTAAAGGAGGTTCTTATGAAGAAGAGAAAAGTTATTACTTTAGTTGTCGTGATGATGCTCTTTATAGGATTGACAGCATGTGGGATCGGGGATAGCGGCAGCGGAGCAGACATCGTTTTTACAAACGGACTAGTATATACGGTAGATGAAGACATGAGTGAGGAAGAATCTGTTGCTGTAAAAGACGGGGAAATCGTTTATGTAGGGGATGAGACGGGTGTGGAAGAATATATCGGTAGTGATACCAGAGTGGTAGATATGGAAGGCGGAATGTTGTTACCGGGCTTCATCGATAGCCATCAGCATCCGTCTGGAGTGATTTCTGATGTGGTAGAATTGTCATTGTCAGATTGTGAAACGGAAGATGAATATATTGAAGCTATTGAAAAATATGACGAGGATAATCCAGATATACCGACAATAATGGGCGTCGGCTGGGATATGCCGGTATTTGAAAATATCCAGCCGACTAAGGAAGTTCTTGATAAGATAAATAACGAGAAACCTATAGTGTTGGCAGATTCTGGACAGCATATAAAATGGATGAATTCAAAAGCTCTTGAGAAAATGGGAATAACTGCAGATTCCGAGGTGCCGGAGGGCGCTAAGGTAGAAAAGACCGCCAGTGGAGAGCCTACAGGCATCGTATCGGATTATCCTGGGATAAATGAGAAGTTTGCCAGATATGATTCGGATCAGTATAAAGAAGCATTGCAGGTATACCAGGAAGAAGCACTGTCGTATGGCATAACCACAAGCTTCGAAGATATGAACAGAAACTTTGACGAGGCGGTAAAAGCTTATAAAGCATTGGAAGAAGAAGGGAAATTGAAATATAGGGTCAGTTGCTACATGAGGATAAAGGCTGGCAATGATATTAATGAAGCGATAGAAAAATTGAAGGCCCTCAAAGAGGAAAATTCAGAAGGCCTTTTCCGTGTAGACGGTGCAAAGTTGTTTATTGACGGTGCTCTTGAAGGGGAGACCGCTTATATGGAAGAGGCGTATAAAAATGATCCGACGAATCACGGTGAATTTGCATGGGAAGGAAAGGAAGATGAACTCAAAGAGCTTTGCAGGAAGTTGGAAAAGAAAAATCTAAATTACCATTTTCATGCTATAGGAGATAAGGCTGTCTCTGTGGCATTGGATGCGATAGAGTTTGCGAAAGAAGGTCGCCAAGACAGTGAGACGAGGCCTGCTATAACACATCTGCAGTTTGTTTCGGATGAGGATATCACTAGGTTTGGGAAACTGAAGGTTACGGCCGTGATACAGGCTTTCTGGGCCGTATATGACTCATATTATGAACAGGCTGTGGAACTTGTCGGCAAGGAGTTGGCCGATAGACAATATCCTGTAGAAAGTCTATTTGAAAATGGTATAACTGTAGCTTCGGGGAGTGATTATCCTGTAAATACCGACAGACCGTTGGATGCTATAGAGAGTGGCATCACACGTACATGGCCGTATGAGGAAGAAGGAGAGACGCTGCAGTCACTGCCTCCGGATTCTGAAAAGGCTACATTGGATCAGATGATAAGAAGCTATACGATAAATGGAGCTGAAGCTAACTATCGGGAAGATGAAGTAGGATCTATCAAGGTCGGGAAGAAAGCGGATCTGGTGCTATTAAATAGAAACCTTTTCGATATCGATGTATATCAGATAGCGGAAACTGAAGAGATGATGACGGTATTCGATGGAGAAATAGTATTCGAAAGAGACAGTAAATAAAAAGGCTTGAGCTTAAGGAAAGAAAGCCCTCTCCTTTTCCTTTTAATGTTTCTTTCTAACTTTTATAAAATATATATAATTTCAAGCTCCCGGCTGCTGGGTAAGCGGACGGGAGTTTTGGTGTGGTAGACTAAAGCTGTCTCAAACTTGATAAAAAATGTACAATATCGTCCGCTTCCCGCAAATTGCCTTGCAAAATCGCTTGATTACAGATATCATATATAAGTGTATGCCTGCCGCAGACAGGTGGCAGGAGTCGTGAAAGAGCCGTCAACGGGACGGAGATAATACGGGAGGGAATATGGTAACGAAAGTAGCTGATAACATATACAAGAAAGTGGTGCCGCTGCCAAATAATCCGCTCAGGGAGATAAACGCTTACATTATAAAAGGCGAAGGACAGGGAGATAAAAATCTTCTCATCGATACCGGATTCAACAGGCCGGAGTGTGAGGAAGCGCTGAAAAGCGCCTTCGATGAGCTGGGTATCGAGAAGACCGATGTGTTTATCACTCATCTCCATTCAGATCACTGTGGTCTGGTACCAAAGTTCGCCAAAGAGGAAAGTGTGATATATTCAGGTGAGACCGACGGAGAGCTGATGAACTTCGAGGCTGGAAATCTCTATTGGAGGATACTGGATGATATGTTTTTGAAATTCGGATTCCCAAAGGCTGAGTTTGGCAGGAACACCGATATCCATCCGGGACGAAAATACGTCCATGATTCCAAGATAGACTTCACTTATGTAAATGAAGGAGATGTGCTGGAGTATGGCGGATACAGACTGAAAGCCATAGAAACGCCGGGTCACACGCCGGGTCACATGTGCCTTTACGATGAAGAGAAGAAGATATTGTTCTGTGGCGACCATATCCTGGGGACCATAACACCGAACATCACCATCGAGCTTGCTGCCGACAATCCGTTGCAGGACTATCTGAACAGCCTGGCAAAGGTGGAAAAGCTGGATGTAGAGCTGTTGCTGACAGCTCATGGAACGCCGGTGGATGACATGTATCAGCGGATAGAAGAGCTGTACAGACATCATGAGGACAGGCTGGCTGAAGCGGAGTATATCCTGGGGGATGAATGGAAAACACCTTATGAAGTAGCCCGGGACATGACGTGGGAGATAGAATGCAGAAACTGGGAGGAATTCCCGGCGCCGCAGAAGTGGTTCGCTACGGGAGAGGCCATTTCCCATCTCCAGTATATGTATTATAAAGGCAGGATAAAGAGAGATGAAATAGGTGACATCTATCACTATCACAGATAGGTGGATGTGTCTGGGGAAAGCGAGTAACGGCAAACATGTCAGGAAGAATTTTTATTACGGGAGATAAGCACGGCTCTTTCGTTCCTTTCTTTGGTCTTCACGAGAAAGGGGAAATGAGGGAAACGGACGTTTTCATAATCGCGGGAGATGCCGGATACGTCTGGGATGAGGATTACATTTATAAAGTGGAGACGCTGCAGCAGCTCTTTCCGGGAACTGTGGCCTTCATAGACGGGAACCATGAGAATCACATGCTGCTGGACAGTATGGAAGTGGTGGAATGGAATGGAGGCAGGGTCCATCAGGTGGGAGAGCGGGTCTGCCACCTGATGAGAGGCGAGCTCTATTCGATTTACGGCTGCAACATATTTACTTTCGGAGGAGCACGTTCCAGCGATATCGACAGAAGGACAGAAGGTGAAAGCTGGTGGCGGGAAGAGGAACCCTCTCTGGAGGAGATCGATTATGGCAGAAATATGCTGATGGAAAAGGCGAACGAGATAGATTATGTGATAACCCACGAGACGCCGCTGTTCGCCAGGGATCATATTTCCAGATCGAAGGAGATAGATTTTGACTATCATCTGCCGGAGATACTGGATGACTGGTACGAGACGGTGTCGGAAGGAAAGCGGTTCAAGAAGTGGTATTTCGGTCACATGCATGAGGACAGGCAGATAACGCCCAAGCTGAGAGCTATACACAACGACATTCTGATAATAGGAGAGGATGAGCCGATAAAATGGGCGTGATTTCTGTCGATGGCTTCTTTATAGAAAGGATGAGAAAAAATGAAAGTTGTTATCGTAGGAGGCGTCGCCGGGGGCGCTACAGCGGCGGCCAGGATAAGAAGGCTGGATGAGGATGCTGAAGTCGTGATATTCGAAAGAAGCGGTTTTGTATCTTACGCTAACTGTGGACTCCCTTATTACGTGGGAGGCGTTATCAAAAAGCCGGGAGAACTGACTTTGCAGACGCCTCAGAGCTTTCGGGAGAGATTCGGGATAGATGTCAGGGTGTCTCATGAAGTTACCGATATCGACACAGAAGGGAAGACCGTTTCGGTGACTGATCTGCTGACGGGGGATTCGTGGAAAGAAAGCTACGATAAGCTGTTATTGTCACCCGGTGCGAAACCGACTAAACCGCGCCTTGCCGGGGCTGACAGCGAGAACATCTTCACTTTGAGGACGGTGGAGGATACGTTCAGGCTCAAAGACGCGCTGCAGCGCAGAAGACCTGAAAAAGTCGTTATCGCCGGAGGCGGGTATATAGGGATAGAGGCGGCGGAAAACCTCAGAGCACTGGGAATAGATGTGACTATGATCCAGCGTCCGAAGCAGCTTCTTTCACCTCTGGATTACGATATGGCCTGTGGCATCCATGCCAAGCTGAGGGAGAAAGGCGTAAAGGTAAAGCTGGGAAGTTCTGTCGAAGGTTTTGAGCATGATGGGGAAAAGGTCACCGTTTTGCTGAAGGATGAGCCCGCTTTGGAAGCCGATATGGTGCTGCTGGCCATCGGAGTGACTCCTGATACGGAGCTGGCTGTCAAGGCCGGACTTAAAACGGGTATAAAAGGCAGTATAGTGGTTAATGACTTTATGGAAACGTCAGCGCCTGATGTTTATGCTGTAGGCGATGCGGTCCAGGTAAAACACGCTGTCACCGGAGAGGATGTGCTGATATCGCTGGCCGGGCCGGCCAATAAGCAGGGAAGGATAGCTGCAGACAACATCTGTGGGGGCCATAGCAGATTCGAGGGTTCGCAGGGCTCATCAGTGATAAAGCTTTTTGATATGACCGTGGCCAATACGGGCATAAATGAGAAGACTGCCATAGAGCTGGGGATGGATTATGACAAGATAGTACTGTCTCCGGCAGCTCATGCCACCTATTATCCGGGAGCGACTACCATGACCATGAAAGTGATATATGAGAAGGAGACGCTCAGATTGCTGGGCGGACAGATAATAGGCTATGATGGTGTCGATAAGCGCATCGACGTGTTAGCTGTAGCCATAAGCGCCGGCATCAGAGCCGATAAACTTAAGGATCTGGATCTGGCTTACGCGCCTCCTTATTCGTCGGCTAAAGATCCTGTCAATATGGCGGGATTCATGGTGGAAAATATCCGCGAAGGTATCGTGAAACAGTTCCACTGGGATGAAGTGGATGACCTCAGAGGCAGGGAGGATGTCGTGCTGCTGGATACCAGGACGATGCAGGAATACGCGGCGGGCCATGGAGATGGCTTCATCAATATCCCTTTGGATGAGCTGAGGGGAAGACTGGGTGAGTTGGACAGGTCGAAGAAGATATATGTCATGTGCCAGACCGGATTGAGAAGCTATATCGCATGCCGGATCCTTTCGCAGAAAGGCTTTGACTGCTTCAATTTTTCCGGCGGATACAGATTTTACGAGATGGTCATGAAAGAAAAAAGTCCGGCATGTCTCTCATATCCATGCGGCGCTGATATGAAAACGGCAAAATAATAACAGCGTTTCTGTATTTTTTGTGATATAATAGGCAGGATGTCATCGATAAAATATAAGAAACATTTTAGGAGAAGAACATGTCTAAGGAAAAAAATGAAAGAAAGATAATCGGCATAGGCGATAAGCCGCCGATAGGAAAATGGATCCCGCTGAGCATACAGCATACCTTTGCTATGTTCAGCGCGTCGGTGCTGGTACCGATCCTGTTCGACATACCGGCATCAATCGTCCTTTTGATGAATGGTATCGGGACGCTGCTGTTCATCCTCATCACCAAGGGAAAAGCGCCGGCTTATCTGGGGTCGAGCTTCGCTTTCCTGTCGCCGGGCTTCATCGTCATCGGCAGTATGGGATATCAGTACTGCCTGGGCGGGTTTATCTGCGCGGGAGCGATATTCGCCATCATAGCCATAATAATCAAATTCGCTGGCGTGAACTGGATCGATGCGGTACTGCCGCCTGCGGCCATGGGGCCTATCGTTGCCCTCATCGGTCTTGAACTGGCGGGTTCGGCTGCCAGCACAGGAGGCATCATAAGCTCCGATGGAGCAGCTATAGATCCTAAATTCGTGGTGGTATTCATCTTCACGCTGGCTCTGGCAGTGGTGGGCCAAGTGGTATTCAGAGGATTCGCGGCAGCTATAGCCATACTGATAGCCATCGTAGCCGGTTACGTGCTGGCGTTGATAATGGGACTGGTGGATTATACAGCTGTGACGGAGGCCAGCGTATTCGCGCTTCCTGCTTTCATGGCTCCTAAGTTCAGTCTCAGCGCCATAATAATCATAATACCTGCTTCGCTGACGGTCATATCAGAGCATATTTCGCATCAGATAGTGACCAGCGAGATTGTCGGCAAGGATCTTCTGAGGGATCCGGGACTTCACAGATCGCTGCTGGCAGACGGTGTTTCCACTATGCTGTCGGGATTCTGCGGTTCTGTTCCGACGACTACTTACGGCGAGAACATCGGAGTGATGGCTGTGACGAAAGTATACAGTGTATGGGTCATTGGAGGTGCTGCGGTATTCTCCATACTGCTCTCCTTCTTCGGGCAGGTGAGTGCGCTTATCAGTACCATACCTGGACCTGTAATGGGCGGTATCAGCTTCCTTCTCTATGGAATGATAGCTGCTTCAGGAATAAGGCTGCTGGTCGACAAGAAGGTGGACTATTCCAAACCGAGGAATCTGGCTATGACTGCTGTGGTCTTCGTAGTGGGACTTTCAGGAGCGTCGATACAGATAGGAGAAGTACAGTTGACCGGTATGTGTCTGGCTACTATAGTAGGTATCGTGATGGGTCTGGTGATGTTCATCATAGATAAGTGTGGATGGGCCAACGATTCGGAAGAATAAGTGAAACAAAGAAAGATAGAGACTGGTACGTCGTCTGGCGGATCGGTCTCTTTTGATTTTTTTGACCGTATGTCTGTGGAATGGTCCAGATGCCAAAAACGACTAATATAAACGGATAATAGGCATAAATCGAGGGTCCGTGGCTTTCTGACAGGAACTGATATGCCAATAAGTGATTGAAACAGATAAGGAATTGGCATAGAAGCAGTTGTTATCTGCTTGAAAGTTGCCAAGAAAGCCGGAAAAAATAGAGAATATGGCATATTGATATGGTCTGAAGCTGCGGTATGTTATGTTTTATGCCCATTGCCGGGGGAAAAATACCGATATTAGGCATTTCGTTTTGCGATGGAAGGGCGCTGCTGGCTTGTCAGCTTGTCGATATATATCCGCAGTATCTTTTCCATCTTTTTTGCAAGATCATATTCCCCTTGATGGAGAGCCCAGTCGAAGATGACACCGCGAGCGATGAGAAAAAGTTCGTCGGCGATATCATCCGGTGATGGAGCAGGATCGCAGAAGCCATCTTTCTGAGCGGTATAGATGATATCCAGCAGGACGGGGCGCATTCCTTTGCTTCTGTCCAGGAACAGAGAGTTTTCAGGGACGTACATTTTCTGCGTCAATCCGACGCCATTGTTTTCTGCCATGGAGGCGTACTGGAGAAAGAAAGCCTGGATCTGTTCATCGAAAGCCATGTGTCGGATCTGACCCGCCAACTGATTTTCGTAATATGCGTCGGCAGAACGGTAAAGATCCATGAAGAGATCCAGTTTTGAAGTGTAGTAGTGATAAAACGTGCCGACAGAGACGCCGGCAGCTTTAGCTATCTGTGTGACATTAACACCATCTATCCCATATTTTTGTATCAATTCTATGCCGACCTTGTAGATCTTGTCTTTTGTAGCCTGAGCCTGTATATCGCGGCTGGTCATTTTTTGTTTCTTCATTGCTATCAGCGTCCTTTCGGTTAAATTGTACCTGACGTAAAAGGGGATTGCAATGGTCTTCTTGATATGATAGAATCATTTCATTGAATAGATTCGATGAAATGATTCGGTGAAAACGAGGAAAGCCGAAAAAACGGAAGAGCAGAAGCAAGGCGAAGAAAACGCTGAGTGAATTGGAGAAAGGAAGGTAATCATGAGTTTCAAGTATGAAAAGCTGTTTACTCCGGTGAAGATAGGTTCCTGTGAAATAAAGAACCGCTTCGCCATGGCGCCTATGGGACCACTGGGACTGGCTGACGCGGAAGGCGGCTTCAACCAGAGGGGGATCGATTACTATACGGAACGGGCGAAAGGCGGGACAGGTCTTATCATAACAGGAGTGACTTTCGTTGATAACGAGGTGGAAGAGCACGGCATGCCCAATTGCCCATGTCCGACCCATAATCCCGTTCAGTTTGTCAGGACCGGCAGGGAGCTGACGGAGCGGATACATGCCTATGGCGCCAAGGTATTTCTCCAGATGTCAGGTGGTTTCGGCAGAGTGACGATCCCTACTAATCTGGGCGAATATCCGCCTGTGGCACCGTCGCCTATCCCTCACAGGTGGCTGGATAAGACGTGCAGGGAGCTGACTCGGGAGGAAATACACAAGATAGTGGAACAATTTGGAAAGGGCGCCTTCAATGCTAAAAGGGCAGGGTTTGACGGAGTCCAGATACATGCTGTCCATGAAGGATATCTGATAGATCAGTTTGCTATTGCTCTGTTCAATCAGCGTACCGACGAGTACGGCGGCAGCCTTGAAAATCGTCTCAGATTTGCCAGGGAGATCGTGGAGGAGATAAAGAAGATGTGCGGCGACGACTTTCCTGTGGCTCTCAGATACAGTCCCAAGAGCTTCATTAAAGATTTCAGAGAAGGGGCGCTGCCGGGAGAAGAGTTCGTAGAGAAGGGACGTGATATCGACGAAGGTATCGAAGCGGCCAGATTGTTGGTAGAATACGGGTATGACGCTCTCGACACTGATGTGGGGTCATACGATTCCTGGTGGTGGAGCCATCCGCCTATGTATCAGAAAAAAGGTCTCTATAGACCGTATGCCAAATTGATGAAGGATACGGTAGAAGTTACCGTCATATGCGCCGGGAGGATGGATGATCCGGATATGGCTCTGGAAGCCATCGAAAAGGGAGAGACGGACATGATAAGCCTGGGCCGGCCTTTGCTGGCAGATCCTGATTATGTCAACAAGCTTCGAAGCGGCAGGAGGCGTGAGATAAGACCGTGCATCTCATGCCAGGAAGGGTGTATGGGAAGAATCCAGGAATATTCCATGCTCAACTGTGCCGTGAACCCTCAGGCATGCAGGGAAAGAGTCAACAGGCTGGAACCTGTGCGTATATCCAGGAAGGTGATGATAGTCGGCGGTGGAGTAGCTGGATGTGAAGCAGCGAGAGTACTGGCTCTCAGAGGGCATAAGCCGGAGCTTTATGAAAAGGGATCAAGGCTGGGCGGAAATCTGCTGCCAGGCGGAGCGCCTGATTTCAAGGAGGATGATATCGCACTGGCGGACTGGTTCACGACGATGCTGGATATATTAGAGGTGCCTGTCCATCTGGATACTGAACTCAGTGCTGATGATATAGAAAACTCCGATGCCGACGTGGTGATACTGGCTACAGGATCGACTCCGAAGGTGTTTTCCCTGGGTGATGATGAGCACGTGTACACGGCAGCCCAAGTGCTGATGAAGGAAAAGGATCCGGGACAGAATGTCGCGGTCATAGGCGGTGGTCTGGTAGGATGCGAGACAGCTCTGTGGCTGGCGCAGCAGGGCAGGAACGTGAAGATCATCGAGGCTCTCGACAGGATACTGGCTGTCAACGGGCCGCTGTGTCATGCCAACAGCGAGATGCTGGAACGTTTGATACCATTCAACGGTGTGGAGGTCATAGCTTCGGCGAAGGCTGCCGGATATCGTGAAAGGATACTGACGGTTGAGACGCCGGAAGGAGCGAGAGACATAACATGCGACTCGGTGGTGCTGTCGGTTGGATATGAGGAAAACGATTATCTCTATCGTCAGCTGCAATTCCGGGTGCCGGAACTGTATCTGCTTGGAGACGCTAAGAAGGTATCAAATATCATGTATGGCATATGGGACGCCTTCGAAGTGGCTAATCATATAGAATAAAATCAGGATAGAAAGTATAAAACAAGAGGCTGTTCGTCACCAAAAGGATGCGGACAGCCTCTTGACTGCAAGTGCGCCTGGCGGCGCACGTTTCTAACGGGTGAAAGTCCCGAATCCGCCCGGTAGTGGGAAGGATACAGCCGAAGGCAAGGGTGTTGCAGGTGA
>JABLTR010082641.1_pt1 | contig 11549 bp, 10 predicted proteins | sample 7160071 | NCBI WGS metagenome assembly JABLTR01 (sample SAMN14651230, study PRJNA627086) | human gut metagenome | isolation source: feces | host: Homo sapiens
GCGGAAATCATGATGCCGCAGTCAAAGTCATCCACCCGGGCGATGTAGGCCACGGAGGGCGTGGTGGTGACGTGGAGCATATAGGCGTCTGCGCCAGAAGCTACCAGGCCGGCTACCAGGGAGTACTCGAACATGTAGCTGGAGCGGCGGGTGTCTTTGCCGATGACGATGCGGGCGGGGCCCTCTTTGGCGGGACGGCCCTCCTCTGCGGCCCGGGCCCGTTTTTCTGTATAGTACCAGCCGAGGAAACGGCCGACTTTATAAGCGTGGTCTGCTGTTAAGTTTATATTGGCTTCGCCACGGAAGCCGTCGGTGCCAAAATATTTGGACATAGTTCAAATTCCTTTCCGATTCAATATTTCCTCCACACCATCTTATTCACAACCCCGGTGTAGCTCTGGATAATCTTCACCACCTTGGTGGAGACGTTTTCCTCCACATAGTCCGGCACGGGGATGCCGATGTCGCCGTTTCGGTTCATCTCCACGGCGGTGTCCACGGCCTGGAGGAGGCTGTGCGCATCGATGCCTGCCAGGATAAAGCAACCCTTATCCAGAGCCTCCGGGCGCTCCGTGGAGGTGCGGATGCACACCGCTGGGAACGGGTGCCCCACGCTGGTGAAGAAGCTGCTCTCCTCCGGCAGGGTACCGCTGTCGCTGACCACAGCGAAGGCGTGCATCTGCAAGCAGTTGTAGTCGTGGAAACCCAGGGGCTCGTGCTGGATCACCCGCTTGTCCAACTGGAAGCCAGACTGCTCCAGACGCTTTTTGCTGCGAGGATGGCAACTGTACAGCACGGGCATATCGTACTTTTCCGCCATTTTATTGATGGCAGTGAACAGGCTTACGAAGTTCTTCTCCGTGTCAATGTTCTCCTCCCGGTGGGCGGAGAGCAAAATGTACTTGCCCTTTTCCAATCCCAGGCGGGCGTGAATGTCGCTGGCCTGGATTTTCTCCAGGTTCTTGTGGAGCACTTCGGCCATAGGGCTGCCTGTGACATAGGTGCGTTCCTTGGGCAAACCGTTCTCCGCCAGGTAGCGACGGGCGTGCTCCGAGTAGCACAAGTTCACGTCGGAGATAATGTCCACGATGCGGCGGTTGGTCTCCTCCGGCAGGCACTCGTCCTTGCAGCGGTTGCCCGCCTCCATGTGGAAGATGGGGATATGCAGCCGCTTGGCTCCAATGACGCTGAGGCAGGAGTTGGTGTCCCCCAGCACCAGCACGGCATCGGGTTTCAAGTCAACCATCAAGTCATAGGACTTGGCGATGATGTTGCCCATGGTCTGGCCCAGGGTATCCCCCACCGCGTCCAGGTAGATGTCCGGGTCGTCCAGGCCCAAGTCCTTGAAGAACACCCCGTTGAGGTTGTAGTCATAGTTTTGCCCCGTGTGGGCCAAAATCGTGTCGAAATACTGCCGGCACTTGGTGATCACCGCAGACAAGCGGATGATCTCCGGCCGGGTACCCACGATGATGAGAAGTTTCAGTTTGCCGTTGTTTTTATTATAATGGATATCTAGGCAATCATTTATCTTTTCTACTTTATTATTCATAGTCAAATATTCCAAATTATACTTTAAATATTGTCTATATTTACTTACCTATTTCGTTGTAAATTATCTGCTTTTTGATTTCTTTTTCTTATTATAGAATATACTTTATGCATTATCGCATCACTAGGGAACATGGAAGCAAGGTAATATTCATCCCATCCTGTTTCCATTTTTTTATTATAGTTCTTGTCAACAAGTCCATTTGAATTATTATCATATTTTATTTCTAATACAGCCCCTTTCTTTTTACCAGAAATAAATCGCTTACCTTGCGTCATTTTATTTTCCTCCATTCATCATAGTATACTTATAATAAATGCATATGATTTCCAGTATTTGCATTATTATTTATTCATACTTACTTGTTACAGAATGATTATCCTGATTAACGTCAGATTTTGGTGTCATTTCCTGATGTAATTTCGTAAGGTAGAATTGATTTTTACTTAATATATTAAACATTGTTGCAGCATATGATTTGACTATATAAATGTAATTATCTTTCTGTTCCCATGTAAATGCCTCATCACTTAGTGAATCGACGCATAAAAAACCCAGCGTATAATATATGTATTTGTTCTTCTTTTTTCTTCTCTTTTTTCCATTTCCCAAGTAAAATAATCTTTTACTTGCTATCCTAATCGGCACTACTACTGTTCCAATGTAATATTCATCCCAATGTGGGTTTGAATTCTTATAGACTTTTCCAATAATCTTTAATCGCTCGGCATATTCCTTTAAATTTGGCTGATAAAAAGCAGAAATATTGTTATTTCTATCTTCTGCTACAATCTCTAAAAAATCTGTGTTATCACGCAGCCAAACACCTGCTTCGTCTTGTTGATCCAAACTCTTACGAGCTGGATTTGTGTTATGGGAGCGCACAAATGTTTTAACTTTGGCATCTTCATAAGATATACGCCCACTATTTCCTCCTATAATAGCTTTAACACATCCACTAATTTCATACCCTGTCATTTCTTTTAGTGTAGTCGTTAAATAATCCAATGCGTTTTCTAAAAAAGATGTAACCATAATAGTTAACTCTGTATCCGTTAGTTCACATATTTTATAGCTATGTTCTATATCATTAATAATATTTCTATAATCATGAAGTAATTGATAATACATCTTGCACATCGTATTGCGCTCATTTAATCGAACATTTTTTAACTCATTTATTTTATCCGTGTATTTATTGATTATTTTTTCCTGCATCATGATATGTTCCTTTTTTTGCTTAAAGAATCTATAAAACAGAATTCCAATTACAAGCAGGAGAACAATAATCACATAGTTTTTCCACGATTCTTCTGCTTGTGTACCATCTTTTACCCAGCTAACAATTAATCCTATCAGACTACCTAGCGGAACCAGTATTGTGCAAATATTACCCACAAATCCCAATAATTCTTTGACGGAATCAGGTATTTGATTGTTAATTCTATTCAATAAATTTCCCTTAACGCCCACAGTTTCCCCTCCAAAATAAAAATAATTTATAGTATGGATCTTGGCTACTTTTACTTATTATCACCTTCGCTTCCACTTAAGGCTTCGGCTTGCTATTAATTTCTATCATACAAGATCATAGAAAGTGTCCGGGTGACCGGGGTCAAACTGCTCGTTTGCCCACATGACCGTCACCAGGTTTTCCGTGTCGCTCAAGTTGATAATGTTGTGGGTGTAGCCTGGCAGCATGTGCACAGCCTGGATGTGGTCCCCGTCCACCTCGAATTCCAGGATTTCCTCCGAACCGACCTTCCGTTCCTGGATGAGGCCGTGACCGGACACCACCATAAAGAACTCCCACTTGGAGTTGTGCCAATGCTGGCCCTTGGTGATCCCCGGCTTGGAGATGTTCACAGAGAACTGGCCGCAGTTTTGGGTTTTCAGCAGCTCCGTGAAGCTGCCCCTCTCGTCCACGTTCATCTTTAAGGGGAAAGCCACTTTCTCCTGGGGCAGGTAGGACAGATAGGTAGAGTAGAGCTTTTTGGCGAAACTGTCCGGGGGAATCTCCGGCAGGACCAGCGTCTGGGGCTGGGCTTTGAAAGACTCCAGCAGCTCCACGATTTCCCCCAGCGTCACCTGGTGCGTGGGAGAAGCATAGCAGTATTTTCCGTCCTCCTTTAAGAGGGGCATAAGGCCCTGGTAATCGCAGCGGTGGGGATGGCCCTCCAGGGCGTCCAGCAGCTCTTCCACCAAGTCGTCGATGTAGAGCAGCTCCAGCTGGGTGCTGGGGTCGTTGACCTGGATGGGCAGGTCTTGGCTAAGGTTGTAGCAGAAGGTGGCCACCACGCTATTGTAGTTGGGGCGGCACCACTTGCCGAACAGGTTGGGGAAGCGGTACACCAGCACGGGGGCGCCGGTCTCCTGGCCGTACGCGAAAAACAGCTCCTCCCCCGCCAGCTTGGACCTGCCGTAATCGGACTTGCCGTACCGGCCTATGAGCGTGGCTTGGATGGAGCTGGACAGGACCACAGGGCATTTGTTCCCTGGTTTCTTTAAGGTTTCCAGGAGGGTGGAGGAAAAGCCAAAGTTGCCCTCCATGAATTCTTCGTTGTTCTGAGGCCGGTTGACCCCGGCCAAATGGAACACGAAATCGGCCCGGGCGCAGTACTCCCCCAGCAGGGCGGGATCTGTGTCCAGGTCGTATTCGAAGATTTCTTCAATGTGTAGATTGGGCCGGGTGCGGTTTTTGCCCTGGGCGATGTTCCGCAAGTTGGACACCAGGTTCTTTCCCACAAAGCCTTTGGCGCCGGTGACTAAGATGTTCATTTGGTTCCCTCCCTCATGGCCAGCTGCTCCTTTACATAGTCCGTGGTAAGGAGCTTCTTCACCGTGCCTTCCACATCCAAGCGGATGGTGTTATGGCTGGTGTAGGACTCGTCCGCCATGGTCTGGACTTGTCCCTGGACCACGTACTTGTCGTAGTTCAAGTCCCGATTGTCTGCGGCCACCCGGAAGTAGTTGCCCATGTCCTCGCTGCGCAGGCGCTCTTCCCGGGTCATAAGGGTCTCATAGAGTTTTTCCCCGTGGCGGGTGCCGATAATTTGGGTGCCGGTATCCCCGAAAAGCCGCTGCACCGCCTTGGCCAGATCGCCGATAGTGGAGGCGTCCGCTTTCTGGATGAACAGGTCGCCGGGGTTGGCGTGCTCAAAGGCGAACTGTACCAAGTCCACGGCCTCGTCCAGATTCATGAGGAACCGGGTCATGTTGGGGTCTGTGATGGTGATGGGCTGGCCGGCCTTGATCTGGTCGATGAACAGGGGGATCACGCTGCCCCGGCTGCACATGACGTTGCCGTACCGGGTGCAGCAGATAACGGTGCCTCCCCGTTCCGCAGCCACCCGAGCGTTTGCGTAGATGACCCGCTCCATCATGGCCTTAGACACGCCCATGGCATTGATGGGGTAGGCAGCCTTGTCCGTGGACAGACACACCACCCGCTTGACGCCAGCGTCAATAGCGGCGTGGAGCACGTTGTCCGTACCGATGACATTGGTGCGCACGGCCTCCATAGGGAAGAACTCGCAGGAGGGCACCTGCTTCAAGGCAGCGGCGTGGAAGATGTAGTCCACCCCGGGCATGGCGTCTCGCACCGCCTGGGGATTGCGCACGTCGCCTATGTAGAACTTCACTTTCTTGGCCGCCTCCGGGTGCCGGGCCTGGAGCTCGTGGCGCATATCGTCCTGCTTCTTCTCATCCCGGGAGAAGATGCGGATTTCGCCGATGTCGGTTTCTAGGAAGTGCTTTAAGACGGTGTGGCCGAACGAACCGGTACCGCCGGTGATCATGAGGGTAGAACCTGCAAAGTTACTCATACTGTGTCTCCTTTTTATACGAGCCAAGGTTGGTATTGACCCAACTCTATAATATCTGCAATCCGTTTGCAGGCTTGTCCGTCTCCGTAAGGATTACTGGCATGGGCCATCTTTTGATAAGCTTCCGAATTCTCCAGCAACTCTTTAAAATTCGCATAAATTGTTTCTTCGTCTGTACCTACTAAACGCAGCGTTCCAGCAGCAATCCCTTCCGGACGCTCAGTCGTATCCCGCATAACCAAGACGGGCTTCCCATAGCTAGGGCACTCTTCCTGTATTCCGCCAGAATCCGTCAAGCAAAGATAACATCTTGCCTCAAAATTGTGACAATCAAAAACCTCAAGAGGCTCAATGATGTGGATTTGATCACAGTCCTCCAGTTCCTCTTCGGCTGCTATGCGAACAACCGGATTCATATGGATGGGATAGACAGCTCGGCAATCCGGATGCTCGTTAAGTACACGACGTATTGCCCTGAACATATGACGCATTGGGTTCCCAAGGTTCTCCCGGCGATGGGCTGTAATAAAAATCAACTTTTTATCCCCAACCCAATCCAGCTCAGGATGGGTATAATCCTCCCGCACTGTATGCTGCATGGCGTCAATCACCGTATTACCGGTAATATAAATTGAGTTAGGGTCTTTTCCTTCTCTTTTTAAGTTTTCGGCAGCAAGAGCAGTCGGCGCAAAATGATACTTGCTGATGATTCCAACCGCTTGGCGGTTAAACTCTTCAGGGTAAGGACTATAAATGTTATAGGTGCGCAGGCCGGCCTCAACGTGACCAACGGGAATTTGCAAATAGAAACACGCAAGCGCTGTTACAAACGTCGTACTGGTATCACCATGTACCAGAACAACGTCTGGGTGCGCTTTTTCAAGTACGTCACGGATCTTCTCTAAAATACTCGTGGTGATATCAAATAGCGTCTGCTTGTCTTTCATAATGCTCAGATTATAATCGGGTACAACGCCGAATATTTCCAACACCTGGTCCAGCATTTGGCGGTGCTGCCCGGTGACACAAATAAGCGTTTCTATTCCCTTTCGCGTTTTAAGCTCGTTGACTAGCGGACACATTTTGATTGCTTCTGGCCGAGTACCGAAAACCAACATTACCTTTTTCATGACGACTTACCTCAATACTTTATGTGTTATTTTTGAACTGATCCATTGCAATATAACCGCACTGAATATAGTTAGAGTACTTACCAAAGTGATTTCCAATATAGGAGGTATTAAGCCCTCTTTTTTGATAAGTGAAAACGAACTTAATATTAGCGCTCCATGACAAATATACACTTGATAGGAATATAAGTCGCTGGCCTTTAATATTTTTGTGAGCCACCGATGCAAACAAAATTTACATACTCTTCCAAACGAGTAAAGGGCAAAAAACAAAAATATGCCTAATAGCACGTGACAGTACGGACGAAAAAAGCTATACAGTTTCACAACTAGACCTTGCAGATCCCTAGAAAAATAATCCAAATAGATCTTGAGGCCGTTGCTTAGCAAACAAAGAGGCGTAACGCATATTAAATACATATTTTCCTTAATTTTAAAATAGGTAGTTCCTTTTGATAGGAAAAAACCAAGTACATAACATATTATCCAAGCTGAAATAAAATAAGAGTGATAGGCAAATCCATAAAGGACGATTAGGCAGCATATCCCAGCTACTATCCCAAAATAATAGAAAATGCTTCTAGGCCTAAGCTTCTCTCCAATAAAATAAAGCAGCGGTGTAAATAAATAACAGCATAGAATATAGGGTATAAACCACAAATGTCTCATTCCATTGATCGTATCCGAGCACAGAAGAGCCTTCACGACTACTCCGAATGAGATAGCATCCCTATCTAAAATATAGTAAACCGGGATCATTATCAGTATATATAGCCAGTAACTAACAATAATCTTTGTGAAATTTTTTGTTATAAAGGAAACTGCATCTTCTATTTTCTTTTTTCCATACAACCATCCAGACATAAACAGAAAAATCTGTACTCCGACATTAAACCAATACATCCCCTCCATATTGTACTTCTGCATAAGATGGCAGATAACAATCATTATTGTAGAGATCATTCTGACAAAGCTTAGCGCCCAGTCATGCCCTTCCTTACAGAGAGCTTCCGTTCTTTCCTCGGCATGAATGCTCATTCCGCCCACCTCCTTACACGGGCTGTGATACCCTTACAACCTATATGTTCCTTCCAGATAACAAATATGGCGGGTATCCAGAATTACTTTTCCGCGAAGCTTGTCCATGTTTTTCTTAATCTCATCATGGCCAACCAACAAAACGACCATATCCACCGCTGCAAGAAATTCGTCCAATTCATGCATCTGATTGGGAACAACATCCTTTTCAATGTATGGATCATAGATCTTAACCAGGTTGCCGCCCAAATGCCTCTCCATGGATTCCAGCATCTGCAGCGTCGGGGATTCGCGCATATCGTCGACGTTTTCCTTATACGTCAGGCCATACAGCCCCACTCGGCCAATGTCCTTCAAGCCATTTTCCTGCATAATTTCATAGATGCGGTTCAGCACAAAATCCGGCATCCCGTCATTGGTCTTCATGGATTCGTCTATAACCTTTGCCAGACTCGGATAATCCCCCACCAAGAACCAAGGATCGACCGAAATACAGTGGCCGCCGACGCCGGGACCCGGCTGGAGGATATTGACACGGGGGTGCATATTGCAGATCTTGATGATCTCATAGACATCCAGGTTGTCATGGCGGCAAATCTTGGCCAGCTCGTTGGCGAAGGCTATATTGACCGCGCGGAATGTATTCTCAACGACTTTGGTCATTTCCGCCGTCCGAATGTCCGTGACGACAATCTTCCCCTGGCAGAAAGAGGCGTACAAGCCCTTGATTTTTTCACCGATCTCCCGGCTGTCTGCGCCGATGGTGCGATTGTTGTGCAAAAGCTCGTACACCATGTTGCCCGGAATAATGCGCTCCGGTGCATGGACAAGATGAATATCTTCACCGATCGTGAAGCCGTTGGCCTCGATCACCGGACGGACAAACTTGTCGATGGTGCCGGGCGATACCGTGGATTCGATCACCACTGTAGCCCCCTTGGGGCATACCTCCATAACGCTCTTCACCGCAGCCGTCACATAGCAGGCATCCACCTTCTTGGAGAACTTATCGTAGGGGGTGGGGACAGAGACAATATAGGTATCCGTGACCTGATACTTGGTGCTGAACTGGATGCCAGCTTTCCGCGCACTGTCGAACAGGTCGTCCAGGCCGTCCTCCTTAAAGGTCGTATGGCCGGCGTTGAGCGTCGCCACCAATTCCTCGTTATAATCCGTACCGATAACCTCCAAGCCGTGGGAGGCCATCATCAGCGCTGTGGGAAGCCCTATGTACCCTAAGCCAATTACATTGATCATCGTTTTTACCTCTTTCCTCTTTTTAATATTTGTGCTTTCTCCTCACTGCTAAGTCCGAGCATCCATAAAGTACCTGCATATACAATCACGAAAGCCAAAACGCCTATTATCATTTTCGTTCCTGCATGGCTGGTAAATAGGGAACCAATATATGCTCCCGCACCAGCTAGTACAAGACAAATCCATGTCTTCCCAATAATGTTGCGATACATTTTGAGCATATTAAACCCAAGTTTTCTGTGATAATACACATTCATTATCAATACGCTTCCGATAAGGAAACTCAGTGCCGTGCCAATAGCCGCGGCATAATAATTCCAGAAATACGTTCCTACGATTGTTACAATGGCGTTCAGCGCCGTCGTGGCCAGCAGAATTACTGTTCGGAATAGCAGCTTATTCTCCGCTCGCAATACCGACAGACAAACATTCACACATAGCTCCAGCAAGGATGGAACCATCAAAATTAAAACAATTATATAAACGTCTTCAAAGCCAGCCCCAAGCCAAAGCTCAATAAAAGGCTTCCCCAATACAATAAAGCCAGAAAGCGCCGCTCCAAGCAATATAAACTGTATCCGTCCCACACGGACAATTAGCTTCTGGGTTGCCGTATATTTTTCATCGTCCCCTTTCAATGTTTGTGTTACAGTGGGGAGCATCACCCCCGAAAGTGCTACGGAAAGCTGCTCAAACATATTGAAAATGAGTAATCCCATGGAATATACGGCTACGGCAGCAGAACCGACTATGGCGCCAATGACAACATTATCGAGATTCCCATTTATCTGCGCTGCTATGGTCGTAATAAACAACAGCATTGTGTATCGAAAAGATTCCTTAAACAAAGAACCTTCCCAATGCGAAAATCGAATGGTAACCCGCAAAGCAAACCGGATATAAAGCAGTTCGATCAAAATCAATACAATTGTGATAAACAAATCAACCAGTACAATTACTAGGGAATTTTTGAAAAAGAACAGCAGGATAACTAACGCAAGAGCTCGTGTCCCAATCCGTATGACTTTTACTCCATTGGCAAAAATAAAACAATTGTATCCGGTAATAACCCCATTAACTGCATTTTCAAAAATGTGAAAAATCACACCCAAGGCAAGAAATATATAAAGCTGTTTTGCACGCACCAGTTCCGCAGACGTCAATCCATTGCTGTAGATGGTGTCAAGGGAAAAAAACAAGCCTCCGGATATTACGGCAACAATTCCACAAATAATGGCGGCCTGAATAAAACTCATTGCGATATAATTCGGTACCTTTTTGTCCTCATTATCCGCGCGAAACCGCGCGATATAACGCATCATGGTGCCGCCGATACCAATATCGAGAACCATCAATGCAGATGTAAACGACGATATGGTTTTATAAACGCCGTACTCTGCCTCGCCGAGCTGGCCGAGAATATAGGGCGTGAGAAATAGGCCGTATAAGGTATTAATAATAATCAAGATATAGGATAAAACCGCTCCCCACTTTACCTGGTTTTGCTTCATATCACGTTTTGGCTCCTATCATCGCTTCTTCGGCCTGGATCAATTTGCCGAATTCATTTTCCCAGTTAATCTCCTGCGACATTTTTCTGGAATTCGCCGCCAGTTCCTCATACAGCGTGCGATCCGTATACAGCTTTTTTATCGCTTCCGCAAGCGCATGCGGCGTGTTTTCCGATAGGATCAGCCCAAAATGATACTGCTCATTTAAATATCGATGCTCGGGGATGTCGGACATGATCACCGGCAAACCAGCCGCCGCGTATTCAAACAGCTTATTGGATACCGATAGCTTAAAATTCAAGCAGATTGGTTCGGTAAACGCAACGCCTACATGTGAAGCCGCCGCTTCCGGTATGAGCTGCTCCACCTGAACGGGCGGATAGAAAATACAATTCTCCAAATGGTTATCTTCCACCTGTTTCCGCATCGTCTCTTCTAGCGTACCGAATCCTCTCACAGCGATTTTAATTTCGGGATACTCTTTTAACATCGCAGCGGCTCCGATCATTTCCTCGTAACCCCGGCCTTTATAGAATTGCCCGTGATTTAGAATTTCAAAGCCCGCATGCTTGGAAGGCATAGTGGTAAGCGTTTCTCGCTTCAGGGCGCAGTTTGTCACCACCATTGGTTTCGGTATTCCATACGTATCGGCAAAATACTCTGCCGCCGCGTGGCTGACACAAATCATTAAATCGACCCGCCGGACAAGATACTTTTCGATCAAATGCAATATTCCGGCAGTCTTTGGCCGTTTGCGCATATAATTTTCTACATTTACCTCGTGAGAGTCATATATTAATTTGCATTTCAACTTTTTACTAGCTCTATATACTAAAATGAGAGCATTTAAATCATTGGCATGGATCACATCCGGTTTATAATGGAGTATGGCACTTTCTATCCCTTTTGACCGAAGCCTTTCTCTCTTGAGCTTTCGAAGGAGTCCATACTGTTTACCATCGTATTTTTCATCTATCTTTACAATAGTAGCGTCACAAGGGATCCGTTTGACTTTCTTTTCATCGTATCTAGGACATTTTAAGCCGACAGCAACCACCTCTTGATCGTTTGCCTGATACTCCGCTATCTGCTTACGCACCCTTGGATCAAACCAGATTGAGTTTAAAACAACATCGCATATTTTCATTTTTATGACCATTCCTTTCCGCTGCGCTCCAAGGCACCAAAGAGGATGAAACAGGGTGCCTCTAACGCAGCAAGTCGAAATTTGTTAGAA
>JABLTR010101942.1_pt1 | contig 11545 bp, 11 predicted proteins | sample 7160071 | NCBI WGS metagenome assembly JABLTR01 (sample SAMN14651230, study PRJNA627086) | human gut metagenome | isolation source: feces | host: Homo sapiens
CGGCCGCCGCAGGGCTGGATATCGGCGTATATGTTTATTCTTACGACCGCTCTGCAGAAGCGGCACGCATTGCTGCCGACCGGCTTCATGAACTGCTGAGACCTTATGGAACCATCAATTATCCTGTTTGGTTCGATATAGAGGATCAATGGAACCTGACGGCGGGAAAACAGGTAAATACACAGATTTGCCAAGCCTTTCTCTCGCAGATGGAGGCGGCCGGATATTATACCGGCATTTATAGCTTTGCCAACTTTCTACAAGGGTATCTGGATATGGAGGCTCTTTCCGCTTATGATGTTTGGGTGGCGGATTACCGTGATCCGATGAAATATCCGGGCCCATATGGTATCTGGCAGTATGGTGTAGTCGGAAGCCAGGGGGTCTTCGGACGGGATTACACGATCCGCGGGCAGGTACCGGGACTCAGTGGAAACTGCGACGTGGATTATGCGTATAAAGATTATCCGACCATTATTCGTCGAGCGGGGCTGAATCACCTGACGCCGCTGCCCGAACCCGAGCCCGAGCCCGAACCTGAGCCAGAACCAGAACCAGAGCCTGAGCCTGAACCCGAGTGTGAGCAACTGCGGGTTCAACTGGAAAAAGCAAAAGCGGCATTGGAGGAAATTGGCCGCATCGCTACGTCCTGGCAGGAGATGTAAAAGGATTCTTTTGCATGTTCTGACAAAAGACAGAAACTGGATGGGTGTTCGATCCTTGAGAATGGAGGCCACTGCTTTGCTGGCCAAAACGGCGGAAAAGTGGAGCATCGGAGCCATGGAGATGAGCCCGTATCAGGGAAAGACTTTGTCTTTCCATACAATGTTATTCTTGCGGTATCTGTGGTGAAACGGCCAAGCGCCCGGCACACCTGCCGGTAGAACAGCCGAAATTTGCGCTGAAAAAAGCAGTGCAGGGCGGAGAAAAAGGGAAGATGCCAATTCCCACCAAAAAAACAGCCATACGGACCGGTTTTTCGGCGGCAGGGCTGTTTTTTGAAAAGGAAAAGGTCGTGGAAAAAGAACCTGGCCGCGCCGGGAGCGATTATCGGGCCATATATGAGGCGCAAAAGGCTTTGTCTAAAGCAGAGGTTTAGAAAATAGAAGGCCCTAAAAGCCGGGATTTGGGAAATCATCAGCAGGGCGAAAATATGGTGCAATAGAGACGGTCCGCTTGCCTTACCAGCAGGCGGGCTTTTTCGTAGAAAAGCTGTTCATAACAAGTTACGAACAAACTCCTAAATTGTGGCAAAATAAAAAATCCTAGAGCCGCATAAACTCTAGGATTCTTCTGGTGGACACGCCGGGGCTCGAACCCGGGACCTCCTGCGTGTGAAGCAGGCACTCTAACCAGCTGAGCTACGCCTCCGGAAATGGAGGGTTCGGTAATGGAAAAACCTACGAATACCCATCTGATACCGCAGGTTTTGGTGGAGACGATGAGACTCGAACTCACGACTTCCACACTGCCAGTGTGACACTCTACCAACTGAGTTACGCCCCCATAATTGCTATTGCGGGATCTATAATATCATATTTTTCGTCCAGATGCAAGTGTTTTTTTGGTTTTTTTAAAAATACCCATCCAAAAGGCTCTTTTATGGAATGAGGCGGGAGTACGCCAACGCTATGTATCACAGCTACCAGGAAAAACTGCGAAAACAGAGGGAAGGGATTTCCTCACCCCCCGCCTATCTGGGGGGTGAGGCCAGTACAGGACCCGGACGGAAGCGATCTCAAAAAGCCAGTTGGAAACCGCATCAAAACATGGAAGCTTGTACCTTCTTACTATCGGTGCAAGAAGGACAAGGAGAGGTGTGGTTTATGATAAAAAGGTCATGCTGTATGTGAGCCGGCAACTTGGACACAACCGGATTTCGATCATTGCCGGACACTATCTGGAACAATAGGGAAAACAGAGCTTATGGGAGCCAAACGGCTGTATTGAGAGAAAAGCGGGCTGCCAAGACAAATAACCTTCTGCAAAACCGCCGGAACGCCTTCCAAACAGGCGGAGCCGGAAATAGGATATTCCCCTTTCCTTCTGCGGCCTGCACGGGGTACGCCATATCCGGGCATAAGGCCATTCCCGGTTGTTTTCCGCCTCGTTTTCCTGCATATTTCATTGGGAAAGCGAGGTGATTTGATTGGAGTATGGGTATATCCGCGTTTCCAGCATCGACCAGAACGAGGACAGACAACTGATCGCCCTGCGCGGGAAGGGGGTGCCGGACAGCCGGATTTACATGGATAAGCAATCCGGGAAGGATTTTGACCGGCCCAAATACAAGCGTCTGGTAAGAAGGCTCAGGCGGGGCGATTTGCTGTATCTTATGAGCATTGATCGGTTAGGACGAAATTACAGGGAGATACAGGAGCAATGGCGGTTATTGACGCAGGAGAAGGGTGTGGACATCTGTGTGCTCGATATGCCGCTTTTGGACACGAGGCAGGGCAAAGACCTGACGGGGACGTTTATTGCCGATCTGGTCTTGCAGATTTTGTCCTTTGTAGCCCAGAACGAACGGGAGAACATATCCTCTCCCAGCTTCCGGCATGGGGCCGGAACAGATTGCCAAGCGTCTGCAACGGGAGAGGGTGCTTGTCCCCACGAAATACGCCTACCGCTGAGAAGCTGGCCACCGGCATACTCACAGACGAACAATTTCAGCAGCTAAACGGACGGTATCTGGCGGAACAGGAAACCTTGAAGGAACATACTGCCCGCTTGGAAACAGAACTTGCCAAGCAGCAGGACGAACTTGACAACGTGGGGAACTTCCTCGCTGTCGTTGACCGACATTTAGAAGTGCCGGGGCGGATGCTGGAAATCCTGCGGGAGTTTGTTCATCACATCACGGTGCATGAGCGTTTCAGCGCTTACAAGAAAAAGTTTTACGCACAAGAGATTGACGTTTCCTTCCATTATATCGGAATGATACAGTAAACGGAAGGCATATGCAAAGATATGCCTTCCGCTACAAGTCAACTAGACATCCTTATTACGCCGGGCCTATTTTGCCTGTGATGGTTTTTTGCAAGGGCATCATAGCGGCTTTAGAACGAAGACGCGTTTTTAGTCTAATTGGCCGAAGGCCACCAGCGCCTTGTTTTTTAAGATAGACAGTGAAGAGGTCTGATACAGCACCACGCCGTCAAATTCGGCGTAATAACGGGAAAGAACCTTGTCCCGATGGTCGCGGATTTCACCCAGCAGCGCCCCTTTTTTTACTTTATCGCCCGGCCGGAAACAGGGATACCAGCAACCGGTATCGTTGGATTCGTAATATTTGGTTACAGCGATCTCCACCGGCTTGGGGGCGGGAGCCACCTCGCTGTTTAGGATTCCCAGCGTCTTCAGCACAGCGCGTACGTCTCTTTTATCGGCATCGGTTTCCTCTTGGCTCCAAAACCCGTTTCCGCCCCGTTCCAGTAAGATGGAGGGCAGACCGTGGAGTACCGCTGAGCTGTACTCCCCATTTGTGGCGGTCGACCGGACAATATAGCTCACACTGCAAGCCAGCGCCATCTGGCGGGAAGCCTCCTCCATTTCAGAGCCGCCCATGACAGAGAAGAAGATCAAAGGTTTCATTTCCTCGTCAATCCCGCCGGAGTGCAGGTCGATGTTATAATCACACGCCTCGTGAAAATCCTTGGTGATAGCCCAGGCGAGCCGATCCCCCGCCGTCCCGTTGGGGTTGCCGGGAAACAGGCGGTTCAGATTTTTCCCGTCCTCCGGGATGTGGGATCCTTTTTTCGCCAGGAAACCGCTGTAATTGGCCATCGGAACGATAACCAAGCCGCCGGAAATATCTTCTGGCCGCAGTTCGTTGGATAGCTGGATGGCGGCTGCGATACCCGGGTACTCATCTGGGTGGACGCCGGCAGTCAACAGCAGCACCTTTCCCTCACCGGTTCCGTTGATCAGTGTCACCGGTATGACCATATCGGTCCCCTCAACGGAATAAAAGCCGTGAACTTTTTGCCCGGCCTGTGCTTCTAATGCACCGATTTTAAGGATTTTTTTCATGCAGAAATACCCCTTTCCATTTTTAAGTTAGCTTAAACTTACCATATGCGATTTTTTCAGGGAGCCGGTCAAGCTCCCTGAAAAGCAGCTATTTTTCGCAATTTTTCGCTGTATGGTACAGCAGGCGGACGCCTACGCCAGTTGCGCCGAAAGAGCAGGTGGTATTGCCGTCCGTATAGCTGGTCCCGGCAATATCCAGGTGCAGCCAGGGCAGCCCTTCCGCAAATTTCTGAATAAACATGCCACCGCAGATCGTACCGGCTGCGCGGCCGCTGCTGTTGCGCATATCCGCGATTTTGGAATCCAGCGCTTTGCCAAGCACATCGTCTACAGGAAGCCGCCATACCTTTTCACAGGAAGGCCCAGCCGCCCTTTGGACTTTTTCCCAAAGCGCGTCGCTGTCACTGACGACAGCAGTGATTTCATTGCCCAAAGCGGTAATCGCCGCGCCGGTCAGAGTGGCCACGTCGATGATATGGGTCGCCTTCTGTTCCCGGATGGCAAAAGTCACTGCGTCGGCCAGCGTAACGCGGCCCTCCGCATCGGTGTTGTTGATTTCGATGGTTTTGCCTGCCATGGAATCAATGATATCGCCGGGGTGATAGGCATGCGCCGAGAGAATGTTCTCGCAGGCAGCTACTACTGCAGTGACATTGACCTTCCGTCTCATTTTGGCAATGGCGCTGATCGCGCCGATGACAGCTCCGGCGCCGCCCATGTCGGTATGCATTGTTTCCATACCGGTGGAAGGCTTCAGGGAATAGCCGCCGCTGTCATAGCAAAGGCCTTTGCCGACCAGTCCCAAAACTTCCGGACTTTCCGGGTTGCCATAATAGGACATGGCGATCACCTTTGGTTCCCGGTCACTTCCGCGGGCAACTTCCAAAAAGGCTTTCATGCCCAGCTTTTTGATTTCGGCGAGATCATAGATCTTCACATCGAACCCGCTGTCCGCGCCGGCCAGCAGCGCCTCGGTAGCCAGCTGTGCCGGGGTCATGACGTTGGACGGCTCGTTGACCAGGCGGCGGGTATTCCGCACGGCCTCTCCCAATACGACCCCTTCTTTGGCCTGCGATTCCTCCACGCCATAGAAAACATAGGAAACTTCGTCTGCTTTTTCTGATTTATGCGCGTCAAAACCGTCGTCCGCCAACAGCACAGCTTCGACACATTTATCGGCAAAATCCGGATGGACCAAAATTCCTACCGTTCCGGGCTTTTGCTTTTTCGCCTCTTTTACCGCGCCAGCGAAAGCGGCCTCTACTGATTTGGGTGTCGCTTTTTCGCCCAAACCCGCCAAAACGCAAGTAACCAGCTTTCCTTCGTGGAACAGGTTTGCCGAGAAAAGCTGGCCTTCTTTTCCGCTAAAGCGTTTTTCATCTACAGCGGCCAGTAGCTCGCAGACAACACAACCCTTTTTTTCCTCTTTTTTACCGGAAACAACCGCGCCAATATAGGCGTCGCATGCACCGATACCCGGAAAATCTTTTACAAACGAATATTTCATATTGCACCGTCCTTTCAAAATATTTCTAATACGTATTATAACATACGTCTGCGAAAATACCATAGGTTTTTGCTTAAAATCTGGAAAACATTTTCAGGGGGAGGAAGCCCAGCGTATATTTTCAAGTCCAAAAGCGCTGTACATAAAAATGCCCCGGCAGGCCTGCCGGGGCGGTGCGGGATTGTTTTTGAGCATATGCCGCAAGCCGCATGTGCTTTGTGAAAAAATCCCTGTTATTTTTCTTTGGAATTGGGTGCATTAGCCATTGCTTTGCGGTAAACATTATAAGTATAGTTCGCCAGCGCTTCTGCGCCGGAGCGTTTGACCGATTCGATGACGGAAGCTTTGAGAATGCTTAACTGCTCCGGAGAAAGATTCTTTATCCGGCGCAGTTCGGCGGCCATCTCCTCGGGGGAATTAAAAATATAGCCGTTTACGCCGTTTCGTACCTGGTCCACGTTTTCGTTCAAAGCGTCGTACCGGCGCAGTACAGGCAGGCCGGTGGCCATGCCTTCCAGCATCGAGATAGAGTTTGTATCAGACAGGGATGCGGTCACATATACGTCGCAGGAAGCATAATAGGGAGGCATTTGGTCGTGTGGAACCGCACCGGTGAAAATGACCATAGAATCGATTCCCAGATCCTTTGCCTGCTGTTCCAGCTCTTCCTGAACCGGGCCGCCGCCGATGATGCAGAGCATAATCTTATCCTCCGGCGTGATAGTACGCGCCCAATAGTCCAGCAGCACATCCACGCTTTTTTCGTGCCCCAGCCGCCCGACAAAGCAGGCAACCATCACGTCGTCGGGAATATGGTAACGGCGGCGGAAAGCGGACTTGTTTTCCGCTGAGATCCGGTCGGGCCTGAAATCATCCAGTTCTACCGCGTTGGGGATGACGTTAACGGCTTTCTTTACACCGATTTGCTGGAAATATTCCTGGCATTTGGGCGAAGGGCCGGTCAATTCAGTAGCGGCGTTGCCCAGCAGGCGAAAATAGTCATGGCTGATCTTTTTGGCGACCCGAAGCAAATGACGAGGCGCCACATAATATAAATAATCGTCGTACATCGTATGTAAAGTATAGACCAGCGGGACATGCAGCTGCTTGGCCGCGAAAATGCCGGAAAGGCCGATCCCGAATTCGTTATGAATGTGGATGATGTCCGGACGAAAATCCTGTACCAGTTTCAGCCGTCGCCGGCTAAAGGGGGAAGCCACGCCATATCCATAGAAACGTTTGCTCTTGATGGCAGGGCAATGGAGAATTCCATCCTTGACATAATGCTGGCGGGTTTGGTAATCCGCAGTGACAACCAGAACCTCGTGTCCCTGCTGCAAAAGCCCGTCTCGCAGGATTTTTACATGGGTTACGACTCCGTTGATATGGGGCAGATACGTTTCGGTAAATAATGCGATTCTCATAACCGTCCTCCGATATGGTAAATATCGATTTGCAAAAGGCCTTTTGAACATGTTTGCGCTTGCCGCAGCGCGCCAATCGAGTGCGTAAAGCCTGTGCCTTATGCAGTACACAATCTCCCAGGTGCCGGGAATCTTTGTTCCCGGCGACTCTGTGAAATTATTATACCATATTCTTTACTCATTAAAAAGAGTTAGGCCGCCGAAAAACTTCAAATAAGCCGGGATTTCTTAGAATTTGTTTTACAGAAAGTTTATTGCAAGGCCGGCTGCTGTAGGGTATAATAAATATCAGAATCTCGGCAGGCATATTGTTTCCCGGCCGGGATAAGGACAGCCGCCGCGCCCCATGGGCGGGGCGAAAAACGGCGGGAGCAGAAGAAACTGCCGGGATGGGAGAATCAAACATGGAACATGCTTATTCGGTTAAACTCTCCAAAATTGTCAAGGATCTGGATGTGGAACTGATTTATTCTCCATATGATCTGGATGATGTAAAAATCAGCAGCATGGATGTAAATCGTCCAGGCCTGCAGCTGGGGGGATTTTTCGAATATTTCGACAGTTCCCGAATCCAGCTGATCGGGTTGTCGGAATATGCCTATTTAAAGAAATTTGACGAAGATACCCTGACGCAGAAGCTGGATTCCTATTTCGCGCTTAAGCCCCCAGTGGTAGTGGTTTCTCGGGAACTGGAGATCTTCCCGCAAATGCTGGAGTGCGCCCAAAAATACAAGGTTCCGCTTTTGCGCACGCCGGAATCCACATCGGTATTTTTGTCCAGCGTAGTGGGCATTCTGGCTACGGAACTGGCGCCGCGGGTGACCCGCCACGGCGTTTTGGTCGAGGTATACGGCGAAGGGATTTTGCTGCTGGGCGAAAGCGGCGTAGGCAAAAGCGAGACGGCCGTGGAACTGGTGAAGCGCGGCCACCGTTTGATTGCTGACGACGCCGTGGAAATCCGCCGTGTGTCCAACCGAACGCTGGTGGGAACCTCGCCGGAGAATATCCGCCATTTCCTGGAACTGCGAGGCGTTGGCATTATCAATGCCCGCCGGATTTTTGGCATGGGTTCCATTAAAGAAACAGAAAAGATCAATATGGTCATCCAGCTGGAACCCTGGAATCCAGATAAGGTTTACGACCGGATGGGTATGGACAACGAGCAGACGGAGATTTTGGGCATTTCGGTACCGTCTTTGACCATCCCGATCAAACCGGGACGAAATCTGGCCATTATCATCGAGGTAGCTGCCATGAACAACCGTCAGAAAAAGATGGGGTACAATGCCGCACAGGAGCTGCTGGAAAAGCTGGGCATGATCGATCAGGGCGACGGCCCGAACGATTGGGATGCTTATTAATCAGTAAGGAGTAGCAGGTTGATATGGGATATTATATGGGAATCGATCTGGGAGGCACCAACATCAAAGCGGGCGTTGTGGATGATGCGTTTCGTATCATCGGCAGGGCAAAGGCCAAAACCGGCATTCCGCGCCCGGCAGAAGAGGTGATGGATGCCATGGCCGAATGCGCTAAGGCGGCAGCGGCAGACGCTGGGGTGCCTTGGGAGCAGATCCGGCAGGTAGGCATCGGCGTACCCGGAACGGCCAATGAAGAAACCGGGGTGGTGGAGTACGCCAATAACCTGCTGTTTGAAAATGTCCCCATGCGAGAATATCTGCAAAAAAGGCTGCATAAGGAAATAGATATCACCAACGACGCCAATGCCGCGGCGCTGGGAGAGGTGCTGGCCGGCGCGGCCAGGGGTGCTTCCAACGCGGTGGCCGTGACGCTGGGGACCGGCGTGGGAGGCGGTATTATCATTGATGGCAGGCTGTTCACCGGTTTTCACTATGGCGGCGCAGAACTGGGCCATATGGGAATCGTACTGGGCGGAAGAAAGTGCACCTGCGGCCGCCGGGGCTGTTTGGAGGCTTACGCTTCCGCCACTGGGCTGATCCGCAGCACGAAAGAGGCGATGGAGGCCTTCCCGGATTCCCTGATGTGGGAGCTGGCCCGTGAAAACGGCGGAAATGTGTCCGGCCGAACCGCTTTTCTGGCAGCGGGGCGGGGAGACGCTGCTGCGCAGGCGGTAGTAAACGATTATATTCAGCATCTGGGCTATGGCCTTGCCAGCATCATTAATATCTTGGCGCCGGAAATCCTGGTAATTGGCGGCGGAGTCAGCAACGAAGGAGAAAATCTTCTGCGCCCGCTGGTGGAGTGTGTGCGCCCGCAGCTGTATATCCGTACGCCGGAAAAACAGACCCGCATTGTGCTGGCGACGTTAGGCAACGATGCCGGGCTGATTGGCGCGGCATTTCTGAGCCGCGCCCAGTAAATTTTCCTTGATGGGGGGAGCGGTGGATGACCAACCTTTTGAAATTGACTTCGCTGTGCCAGAATTTGGAGTGCGAATACATTCTGGACGCGCCGATGAAGGAGTACACCACCTTTCAGATCGGCGGCCCCTGCGATATCTTAGTGCGCCCTTATGACGAAGGGCAGATCGCGGTGCTGATCCAGTTCTGCGCGGCAAACGGGATTCGCTGGCAGGTGATGGGAAACGGCTCCAACCTGCTGGTCCCCGACGGCGGCGTATCCGGCGTGGTGATTCAGACCGGGCCCAATTTTTCCTATATCCGAAAATCTCTGAAAGAGGGGGAAATCATCTGTGCGGCCGGGGCCTCCCTGTCTGCCGTGGCGGCGTTTGCCCAAAAGGAAGGGCTTACCGGCCTGGAATTCGCATGGGGGATCCCAGGTAATTTAGGCGGCGCGCTGTTTATGAACGCCGGAGCCTACGGCGGCGAAATGAAAGACGTGGCTGTGTCTGCCGATTACGTGGATGGAATGGGAAATGCCCGATCCATCGCCGCTTCGGAAATGCAGCTTGGCTATCGGCATAGCATATTTGCCGACAGGGACTGGTGCATTACAAAAGTGAAATTGCAGCTTCGCCCCGGTGATCCGGCGCAGATCCGCCAGAAGATGGAGGAACTGATGGCCCGGCGCAAGGCGAAGCAGCCGCTGGAATACCCCAGCGCGGGTTCGATTTTTAAGCGGCCCGAGGGAAATTATGCCGGTGCGCTGATTGAACAATGCGGGCTGAAGGGCCGGCGGATCGGCGGCGCGCAGGTCAGCGAGAAGCACGCGGGTTTTATCGTCAACCTGGGAGGGGCTTCCTCGCGAGATGTGACCCAGCTCATCCGGGAAATCCAGAATACGGTGGAAGAACAGACGGGCTACCGGCTGGAGTGTGAACTGCGCCAGCTGTAAGAAAAGGCAACGAGGAAGGGGATTTTATGCATTTTGTGGTTGTTACCGGTATGTCCGGCGCTGGAAAATCCCAGGCGGTCAACGCGTTGGAGGATATTGGCTATTATTGTATTGACAACATGCCGCCGAAGCTGCTGGTCCACTTTTTTCAGCTGCGCCAAGGCCAGGAGGGGCGCTTCCCCGCAAAAATTGCCATTGTAGTGGACTCTCGGGGCGGGCGCATGTTTACTGATCTGTTCCGCGGCCTGGAACAATTGGAGCAGATGGGATATTCCTACACCATTCTCTATCTGGATGCCCGGGACGATGTCATCATCACCCGATATAAAGAAACCCGCCGCAAGCATCCTTTGCTGGATGAAGAGCATCCCAGCATGCAGCAGGCGTTGGAACAGGAACGGGAGCTTTTGCGCCCCGCACTGGATCAGGCGGATTATGTGATTGATACCTCCCTGCTCAGCGCAACGCAACTGAAAGAACAGGTGGCGGCGCTGTTTTTAAAAGAAAAAAAAGAAAAAATGCTGATTACCTGCACTTCTTTCGGCTTTAAATACGGCATTCCTTCCGATGCGGACCTGGTGTTTGACGTGCGTTGCCTGCCTAATCCGTTTTACGTCCCGAGCCTGAAAAATAAAACAGGACTGGATCAGGAGGTGCGGGATTACGTTTTTTCTCATGAAGAGGCCCGGCAGCTATACCGAAAGATTGAAGATCTTTTGGAGTTCACCATCCCGCTTTATGAAAAAGAAGGCAAGCGGCAGTTGGTGGTGGCGTTTGGCTGTACTGGCGGTAAACATCGGTCGGTTTCCTTTGCCTGGAGGGCGGCGCAGGCGCTCAAGGCCCGGGAGGAAAATGTGTTTGTCAGCCATCGGGACGTCCGCAAGGCGTGAACAGCGGCAGGAGGAGTGGAAAAGGCATGTCCTTTGCAAATGTGCTGAAGCAGCAGCTGCTGCACCTTCGCTATGAAGAATTGGGAGAGCTATATGCCAGAACCCACGGGCTGCTGCGCTTTTCCAAAGCGTTTGGCCCGCAGAAAATGCTGCTACAAACAGAAAACAAAAGCGTAGCCGAGCTGTATGCCGACAGCATCTTCGGGCTGATTGGCATAGGCGCGACCATTTCGGTAAACGAGTATAAAAATCAAAACGGAAAAAGCTTCTTCAGTGCTGTTGTGGACGATCAAAACGATCGGGAAAAGATCCTGCGCTTTTTTGGCTATGGGCAAACGCCTATGCCGGTTATGAATCTGGAACAGGTGCAAAGCATAGAAGAGCTGGGTGCGTTTGTCGCCGGGGCGTTTCTGGCA
>JABLTR010067743.1_pt1 | contig 11543 bp, 9 predicted proteins | sample 7160071 | NCBI WGS metagenome assembly JABLTR01 (sample SAMN14651230, study PRJNA627086) | human gut metagenome | isolation source: feces | host: Homo sapiens
CGGCGGCGTGGACGTGCGCGGCATGGACCCCCACGACCTCATGGACCGCGTGGCGTTCGTGTTCCAGGCCAACCGCCTGTTCAAGCAGAGCATCTTCGAGAACGTGCGCGCGGCGCGCCCCGACGCGTCGCGCGAAGAGGTGCGGGCGGCGCTGCACGCAGCGCAGTGCGACGACATCATTGCGAAGCTTCCCCGGGGAATGGACAGCGTCTATGGCGCGCAAGGCGCCTACCTCTCCGGCGGCGAGGTGCAGCGCCTCATGCTCGCGCGCGCCATCTTGAAGGACGCCGACGTGGTGGTGCTCGACGAGGCGACGGCGTTCGCCGATCCCGAGAACGAGGCCAGGATCCAGAAGGCGTTCTCGGAGCTCGCGCGCGGGCGCACGGTGCTCATGGTCGCGCACCGTCTCTCGACCGTGCGCAACGCCGACAAGATAGTGGTGCTCGACGCGGGGCGCGTGGCCGAACAGGGGACGCATGACGAGCTCCTGGCAGCCGGGGGTCTGTACGCCCGCATGTGGGCCGACTACGAGCAGGCGGTCAGCTGGAAGATCTCGTCCGAGGAGGTGGCCTAGATGTCCATCAAAGAGAAGTACGGGCTTACCGACGAGGGCGTTCGCAACGTCAAGCTGGGGGCCCTGTGGACCGCCGTGTCCAACATCGCGGTGTTCGCGGGCGTGGGGATCCTGTTCCTCGCGATGGGGGCGTTCGCCGACCATCTGACGTCGGGAGCGCCGCTGCCCGACATCGCCCCGTACGCCCTGGGGCTCGCCGCGTTCGTCGTCGCCCTGTTCGTCACCGAGTATCTCGCCTACTACTACCAGTACGGCGTGATCTACAAGGAAAGCGGTCGCCAGCGCATCGGGCTGGCGGAGCGCCTGCGCAAGCTGCCGCTGTCGTTCTTCGGCAGGCGTGATCTGGCCGACCTCACCGAGACGATCATGGGCGACGTGAAGACCATCGAGCACGCCTACAGCCACGTGCTCCCCGAGCTCTACGGCGCCTACATCATGCTGGGCGTTGCGGCAGTCGGGCTGATAGCCTTCGACTGGAGGCTTGCCATCGCGGCGCTGTGGAGCGCGCCGGTGGCGCTCGCGCTGCTGTTCGCGTCGCGCCGGTTCCTTTCGCCTCTCATGCGCGCCACGCGTATGAAGAACCTTGCTGTGTCTGACGATATCCAAGAGGCGCTCGAATGCGTGCGCGAGGTGCGCGCGACCAACCAGGAGGAGCGCTACCTGGACGGCATTCGCGCGCACATCGACGAGGCGGAGGCCCAGACCGTGAAAGGCGAGCTTGCCACGGGCATCTGCGTGAACGGCGCGCAGATCGTGCTGCGGCTGGGGATCGCCACCACCGTGCTGGCAGGGGCGGCCTTCGTCCTCGAGGGGACGTGCGGCTTCATGACGCTGTTCTGCTTCCTTTTGGTGGTGTCTCGCATCTACGCGCCGTTCGACCAGTGTCTCATGCTCATCGCCGAGCTGTTTGCGGCGAAGACGGCGAGCGCGCGCATGAGGAGCTTCTACGACGAGCCGCTTGCGAACGGCGGAGAAACGTACGCGCCGCAAGGTCACGACGTCGTGTTCGACGACGTGTCGTTCTCCTACGGGGACGGCGAGCGGGTCCTCTCGCACGTGGGCTTCACCGCACGCGAAGGGGAGGTCACGGCGCTCGTGGGACCGTCCGGCTCCGGCAAGTCGACGTGCGCCCGCCTGGCGGCGCGCCTGTGGGACGCGACGTCTGGGCGCGTGAGCGTGGGCGGCGTAGACGTGGCGACGGTGGACCCCGAGGTGCTGCTGCGCGATTTCTCGGTGGTGTTCCAGGACGTCTTGCTGTTCGACGACACCGTGATGGGCAACATCCGCCTGGGAAGGCGCGATGCCACCGACGAGGAAGTGCTCGCTGCGGCTCGGGCCGCCAACTGCGATGGGTTCGTCTCGCGTATGCCGCAGGGCTACGAAACGATGATCGGGGAGAATGGGGCGCGGCTTTCCGGCGGCGAGCGTCAACGCATCTCGATCGCGCGGGCGCTGCTCAAAGGTGCGCCTATAGTCTTGCTCGACGAGGCGACCGCATCGCTTGATGTGGAGAACGAGACGGAGGTGCAGCAGGCGCTCTCGCGGCTGCTTGCCGGCAAGACCGTCATCGTGATCGCTCATCGCATGCGCACGGTGGCGAATGCCGACAAGGTGGTGGTGCTCGAATCCGGAAGGGTCGCCGAACAAGGCGCTCCCGCCTGCCTTATGGAACAGGGCGGTCTGTTTGCCCGCATGGTGCGTCTGCAGCAGGAGAGCTCTCAATGGGCGCTGTAGGAAATCGTCGGAACCTCGACGAGAGTTCCGCCCGCCCCTTTATCCGCAAGTCGTACGAGGACTACCTCGAGGCCATCCTCGTCATTCGCACCGAGCGCGGCTCATGCCGCAACGTCGACGTGGCGGAGTTTTTGGGCGTTACCAAGCCAAGCGTCACCAAGGCGCTTGCCAACCTGACGTGCGAGGGTCTTGTGAGCGTCGTCGGCTACGATGTAAAGCTCACTTCCGGAGGGCGCCGTCTTGCCGAGGAGACGCTCGCCAAGCATCGCTTCTTCGAGGGGATGCTCCTCGACGCCGGGGTGGACGCGGAGGTCGCGTCGGAAGAGGCCTGCCGCATGGAGCACTGCATCTCGGGGGACTCCTTCCGTCGCCTGGCGGATCACCTCGGGGGTTGGCGGGAAGGGGGACGAGACGTATGAAGTGGGCGCCTGCCGGTCCGAACAAGGCGCACTGACCTTACCGGCGTATGTCGCCCTCATCTGCCCGGAGGTTCCGCGTCGGGCGGGAAAACGACAACGGCCGGCGGCGATGGCGGCCGTTGTCGCAGTTCAGGAAACAACGCTAACATCTGGCCTCGAAACGAGATTAATCCCTTCCGTCTCGAATTTACTGAAGAGTACGGGAAGTTTTTCTGCGGTCGACTGGTCAACCACCCCGACGCTCTCTTTATATTTGCTGGCAATTGAGTGGATATGCAAATTGATTTTTATGTTCTCATTCAGCATTGTGCAGCTCCAAGCAAATCAAGTCGAAGTGGCAATCGGGCAAGCCGTTTGATGCGGCCTTTAGCTTTTCCCTCAAAGCGATCTTGCCAATTATCGGAATATATCAAGCATAGCCGATTCATGGAAAACGATTCGGGTACCGTGCCAATCGTCTAGCGGTTTGGTTGAAAAATTCTATCATTAAGGGCCGATGACGCAAGACTTCCTCCTTCTCGTTACAGAACATAGATTGTGGCTTCAACAGCGAATAAGCGCGAATCTCCTTAGCGTCTCGCGGGAGCGCTCGGCACCGCTGCCTCTGATAGAAGATTTGAGCTTGCCCCATCTCGATAGCGCGCACGGTTTTGAGATTCCTTGTCCTTGCGCACTCCCCTCTCTCGAACCGGGGAGTGCTCGACATATCCTGCGTTGACAGCAAGGCTGAAGCAAATGAACGGCCTACGCAGATATGAATTTCGCTCTCCATCTAGGCGGGATTTCTCGCGAAAGATGTATTTCGGCTGCTCAAAGGACGCCTCTCGTTACCCCTGTTTAAATCCGCTTGTCTTCTGGGGTGGACGGCGGACAGCTTGGAGGCATGAGTCGCCGAGACGCATATTATGGACCCGAAGGGCAACCTCCTGTCCAAATGGAACAATTCTGGCTATTTGGGCTAGGAGTTCATCAGCAGCTATCGGATACTTCGCGAATGAGTTAACATAGGCTAACAAAGGAGTGAAAGATGGGTAGCGCCGATTCTTCCAAACCGAACTCACGTGTCCTCAAGGGCCGCGACCTGATAACAGTAGGCATTTTCACTGCGCTGTATTTCGCGGTGAACTTCGCGTGCATGCTCTTGTCAGGCCTCCATCCGTATCTGTGGGTGTTCATGCCCGCCCTCGACGGCTTGCTTGCGGCGATCCCGTTCATGCTGGCGTGCGCCAAGGTTCCCAAGTTCGGCACCGTGCTCATCATGGGGATGGTTCCGTCCTTGGTCTACTTCATTACCGGAATGTTCACGCCGCTCATCCTCGGGATGATGATCTGCGCCTGCCTCGTCGCCGAGGCGATTCGCGCAGCCACCAAGTACCGCAGCTTCGCCGGCAACGCCGTCGCGTACGCCGTGTTCGGGTTCGGCATGTGCGGCAGCCCTCTGCCGCTTTGGGTGTTCCATGACTCATTCGTCGCCCAGATCTCCTCGCAGGGAATGGGGGCCGCTTATCTTGCGACGCTCGAGACCGCTGCCAATCCGACCATGCTCGTCGCGATGTTCGTCGTCACGTTCCTTGCAGGGCTCGTCGGTGCCTACATCGCGAAGGGGATGTTCAAGAAGCATTTCGAGAAAGCGGGCCTCGTGTAATGGGACAGGGGATGCTTGCCGACGAAAAGGCTTTTCTTCCCAAGGGCGCCATCCTGGGAAAGCCCCGTTCCCGAGGCGTACTCAACCTCGATCCAAGAACCCTCATGGGGGTTCTCGTTGCGGTATCGGCGCTCGCCTTCGTCGGAAAGGGGCTTGCCGTCGAGCTTGCGCTTGTCTGCGCCGTGGCGCTGCTCCAGGCTCTCTGCGGGCACCCGAGGATGGCCCTCGGATTTGTCGCGGGCTATGCCGTTTTGGCAGCGCTCTTGCACCTTGTCCTTCCCTCTGTCGGGGGAATCGCTGCCACTATGTTCACGATCAGCCTCACGTTCGCCAGGAAGATATACCTGTGCCTGATGGTGGGGACCCTCCTGGTCTCCGAATCGTCCGTCCACAGGATCGCTGCCGCGCTTGCCAAGCTCAGGATTCCCCGGTCGGTGCTCATTCCCCTGACCGTGACGTTGCGCTATTTCCCTACGCTCAAGGAGGAGGCGTCGCATGTTCGCGATGCGATGGCCCTGCGCGATATCCCGGCGGCGAGCAGGGTCGAGTGCTTCGTCGTTCCGCTTGTGATGTCGGCGACCTCGACCGCCGACGAGCTGGCGAAGGCGGCGACGTGCCGCGGCATCGAGAACCCAACGCCTTCGACGGATACCGAGCGTCTTTCGATGCGGACGGCGGACTGGGTTGTTCTGGCGGTCTCCGCCGCCGCGGTCGTTCTGGTCGTGCTGTTCGGGGGTGAGCTCTGATGGAATTTCGCAAGGACGAGCCGGTGATTTCGCTTTCGGGCGTGAGCTGCGCCTCGAGCGACGGGGCCTTGATCCTTGACGACGTCGATCTCCAGGTGAGGAGAGGCGAATGCCTGCTTCTGATGGGGCGCTCCGGCTCGGGGAAGACGACCATCACGAAGTGCATAAACGGGCTGATCCCCTCGTTCGAGCCGAGCCTGGCCCTCGAGGGCGAGGTCCGGGTCTGCGGCCTCGACCCGTCGAGCTGCGAGATGCACGAGCTCGCCGAGCTCGTCGGGAGCGTGTTTCAGAACCCCAAAAGCCAGTTCTTCAACCTGACCTCGAACGACGAGCTCGCCTTCGGTCTGGAATCGCGCGGCGTCCCGGTCGAGGAGATCGAAGGCAGGATCGCAAGAACGGTCGCTGCGCTCAAGGCGGAGCGCCTGCTTGACCGCGACGTGAGCAAGATGAGCGGCGGGGAGAAGCAGAGCCTGGTGTTCGCCTCCGCCGACATCGCGGGCCCGGATGTCCTCGTCCTCGACGAGCCGACGGCGAACCTCGACGCGTCTTCCGTGGAGGCGCTGCACGACGAGATGGCGGCGGTGAAGGCGCAAGGGAAGACGGTGGTCATCGCGGAGCACAGGATCTACTTCGCCTCCGACCTGATCGACAGGGCTGTGCTGATCGAGGACGGGCGGGTTTCCCGCGAGTTATCCCCGGGCGAACTCGCGGAACTAGGCGAGGAGGAGCGCGAGGCCCTGGGGCTTCGCGCAACGGATCCCGACGAAGCCCTTTCCGTGACGGTCCCCCGCGCCGCGCCCGGCGGCGAGAGCGTAGCCGGCGGCGAGCCGAAGGGGCTCGAGCTTTCCGCGTACGCCGTCGTGCGCGGGGGCGGTCCCGTCTTCGAGCCCGTCAGCGTCTTTGCGCCGACGGGCAAGGTGCTGGGCGTTTTGGGGGAGAACGGCGCCGGCAAATCGACGCTCCTGCGCGGTCTGGCGGGCCTTGAGCGACATGAGACGGGCGATGTGCGGTTCGGAGGGAGCAGGCAAACCCGGAAAGAGAGGAGGCGGTCGGCAGCGCTCGTGATGCAGGACGTCAACCATCAGCTCTTCACGGACAGCGTCTGGAACGAGTGCCTCCTGGCGGTCGGCGGTCGAGACGACGAGCCGACCCGCGCGCGCATCGGGGAGACGCTCTCCAGGCTCGACCTCTCCGACAAGGCCCAGGCGCATCCCATGTCCCTGTCCGGCGGGCAGAAGCAGCGCCTTTCCCTCGCATGCGCCCTGCTCTCCGACAGGAGGGTGCTGCTCCTCGACGAGCCGACGAGCGGGCTCGACTTCGAGCACATGGTCGAAGTCGCGCGCCTTGTGCGGGGCTTGGCCGAGGCTGGGGCGGCTGTCGTCCTGGTCACCCACGACAGGGAGCTCCTCAACCGCTGCTGCGACGGCGTTGTCGAGCTCGGCGTCCCAGCGGGCAAGGGGGCGGCTCGGTGAGCGTCAGGCGGAAAAGCATATTCTCGGACGGCGAAGACGCCGCCTTCCCCTTTTCGCTCGACGCGGCGTCGAGCCTGACTCCGGGCACGGGCGCGCACCTGGCCTCGGCCGCCGGGGAGACCGTGCTGCGCGTCGAGGGCGACGACGGATTCGGGGAGATACGTTTCATCGAAGTCCTCCCGGGCATCACCGTCTCGTTCAACGATTTCCGCATGGAGCGCTGCGTCTCCTCCTTCTCGACCGACAGCGACGTCCTGTGCATAGACTGGTGCCGTGAGGGCAGGATCGAGCAGCCCATGCCCGGCGGGTCGTACGCCTACGTCTCCTCGGGCGACCTCAAGGTCGACGACAGGGCGTGCCATACCGGCGAGTTCGTCTTCCCCACGCGCCGGTACCGGGGGGTCACCGTCTCCTTCGACCTCTCGTTCGCGCCCGCCTCGATCGGGCGGGCGCTCCCCGGCTTCGCCGTCGACCTTTCCGAGTTGAAAAGGCGGTTCTGCCGGGAGGGAAGGCCGTTTCTGCTGCATGCCAGCAAGCAGGCGAGCCACATCGCCTCGGAGCTCTACCTTGCGCCCGTGAAGAAGCAGAAGGCGTACTGCCAAATCAAATCGCTCGAGTTGCTTCTCTTCCTGGATTCGACGGACCCCGGCATGCACACCTACGGAACGGGATACTACCCGCGCTCGAAGGTCGCCCGCGTCAAGAAGGCGCACGACCTCATGGTGTCCGACCTTTCCGAGAGCGTCACGGTCGAGCGGGCGGCGAAAGACGCCGGCATGTCCCTCACCGCCTTCAAGCAGTGCTTCAAGGGCGTCTACGGCTCCTCCCCGGCGGCGTACGTGCGCACCGTGCGGATGGAGCTCGCCGCGAAACTGCTCAGGGAGACCGACCGCAAGGTCGCCGAGATCGGCGCCCTCGTCGGATACGAGAGTCCTTCCAAATTCTCCGTGGCCTTCAAGGACTCCACGGGCGTCACGCCGAGCGAGTACCGCCGCCGCGGATAGACACGTTCTGCCCAATCGGAACACTTCGGCCCGAACGGGGCTGAAGCAACGTCCGGCACGTCCAATAATAAACCTTAGATAACAATTGGGGTGAGGCGCGCACGCGCTTCGCCAGCACGCCGCCGGAGGGAGTGAGGCTATGTCGACAACAGCAGGTGTTTCCCGGAGAGCCGAGGGGAGGTCGTGGGTTTCTACGCTCTTCTCCTATGCGTCGAGATGCAAGGGGAGGATGGCCCTTTCGGTCATCGCTTCCGTCGCCAGCGTGGCGGCCGGGTTCGTCCCGTTCTACGCGGTGTACAGCCTGATGGAGATGGCCATCGTCGGTTCGCTGACCTGGGGTGGCGCTTTGGTGTGGATTGCGGTTGCTGCCGCTGCCTACGTCATGAGCAAAATTCTTTTCGGGGCGTCCACCCTGCTGTCCCACGTTTCGGCTTATACGATCCTGGAATCGCTTCGGAAGGATTTCACGCGCAAGCTCATGCACGCCTCCCTGGGGACGGTCCAATCGAAGAGCATCGGCAGCATCAAGAGCGTCTTCCTCGACCGAATCGAGAACATCGAGCCCCCCTTGGCGCACATGATCCCCGAGCTCGGCGGCTCGCTCGTCCTCGCGGCGGGTTTGGCGGGATGGCTCGCGGCCATCGACTGGCGGATGGCCCTGGCGTGCCTCGCCTGCGTGCCTCTGGGGCTCGCCGTCTTCGCCTCGAGCCTCAAGGAGTTCAACGCCAAATACGCCGCGTTCATGGCCGAGAGCAACCACGTGAACAGCGTCATAGTCGAGTACATCGAGGGCATCCAGGTGGTGAAGGCGTTCAACCAGGCGAGCGACTCCTACGAGAAGTACGCAGGCGCGGTCGAGGCCTTCAAGGGCTTCACGATGGAGTGGTTCAAGTCCACCTGGGTGGCCATGAACCTGATGTCGTCCATCATGCCGACGACGCTCCTCGGGGTGATGCCCGCCGGCTTGGCTCTCTACCTCGGCGGGGCCCTGTCTCCGGCCGATCTGGCGATGTGCGTGGTGCTGTCGCTGGCCATCGTCGATCCGATCGCCAGGTTCACATCGTTCGTCAACGAACTGAAGTCCATGGAGTACGCCGTGGCCGACGCGGCGGAGTTCCTCGGTTTGCCGGAACTTCCCGAAATCGACCGAAGCGCTACCAGGGTCAAGGACTCGTCCATCGAGCTGAAGGACGTCCGCTTCTCCTACGGAGAGGGCGAAGAGGTTCTGCACGGGGTGTCCTTGGATATGCCGTGCGGGTCGTTCACGGCGCTCGTCGGCCCGTCCGGATCCGGAAAATCGACTCTCGCCCGCCTTCTCGTACGGCATTGGGACGTCGACGGCGGCAGCATCGCCATCGGGGGCGTCGACGTGCGCGACATGCCCCTCGAGCAGCTCTCCGGGCTCGTGAGCTTCGTCGCCCAGGACAACTACCTCTTCGACGCGAGCATCCGGGAGAACATCAGGCTCGGGAACCCCGCGGCGAGCGACGACGAGGTGGAGGAGGCGGCGCGGGCAGCGTGCTGCGACGATTTCATCTCCAGGCTGCCCCAGGGGCTGGATACCCCGGCGGGTTCGGCGGGATTCGAGCTGTCGGGCGGGGAGAGGCAGCGCGTGTCCCTCGCTCGCGCCATTCTGAAGAATGCTCCCATAGTGGTCCTCGACGAGGCCACCGCCTTCACCGACCCTGAAAGCGAGGATAAGATCCAGCGCTCCATCGCCCGCCTCTCTGCGGGGAAGACCCTGGTGGTGATCGCGCATCGGCTCTCGACGATCGTGAACGCGGACAGGATAGCCGTGATCGAGGGCGGCAGGGTGGTCGCGACGGGAAGGCACGACGAGCTGCTTTCGGCCTGCCCCCTCTATTCGCGGATGTGGGACGCCCACATCGGCGCCCGGGCGTGGGCGGCAGGCTCCGGCGAGGAAGGGGGCAGGCGATGATGAACTCGCTCATCCGCATCATCCGGTGGACCGGGCCGTACAGGGGGCGCCTGTTTCTCGGATGCCTCTGCTCCTTCCTCATGACGTGGGCGACCGCGGCGCCGGTGGTCATCGGGGCGTGGCTTCTCGCCGAAGTCGTCGAAGACGCGAGCGGGCGCTCCCCGCTCGACCCTTCCTGGGTATGGCTCTCCTTCCTCGCGTTGGCGGCATGCGTGCTCGCCCGGTTCGTCTTCTCCTACGGGAAGAACAGGCTGCAGGAATCCATCGGCTACGAGGTCGCGCCCGAAGACCGGACGAGGATCGGCAGCGTCCTCAAACGGGTCCCGCTGGGCTTCTTCTCGGAAGTGAATACGGGCGACATCCTCGCTCTGGCCACGACGGAGCTGGGCGTCCTCGAGCTGCAGGGGATGAAGATGGTCGATGCGGTGGTGAACGGCTACGTCAACCTGCTCGCGATACTGTGCTTCCTGCTCTTCCTGAGCCCTGCGGCGGCGCTCGCAGCCGTTTTGGGCACTGCCGTCTCGTGCCTGGCCCTCGCCTCGATCAACCGGACGTCGCGGCGGCTCGCCCCCGCCGCGCACGAGGCGACCGAGAGGCTCGCCGGAAGCATCGTCGAATACGTCCGAGGGCTCGGAACGGCGAAGTCGTACGGGCAGAGCGGCGCTGCGGAGAAGCCCATCCTGCGCTCGGTGGAGAGGCTCAAGGACGCGCGCATCGCCATCGAGTTCGGGTTCACGCCGAGGAACGTCGTCCACCTGGTCGCGTTCAAGCTCGCCAGCGTGGGCGTGGTCGCATGCGCCGTTTGGGGCTTTTCGGCGGGATCCCTTCCCTTATGGACGTTCTTCGCCCTTCTCGCGTTCTCGTTCACCATCTTCTCGGGAGTGGAGAGGGTCAACGACTCCGCGCACATGCTCGGCGACCTGGGCGACATCCTCGACAGGCTGGAGAAGGTCGAGGGAGCGAAGATGATTGACGAGGACGGCCGGGAGGCGGAGCTCTCCGAACACGACGTCGAGTTCCAGGACGTGTCGTTCTCCTACGGCCGGGGCAAGGGGGCCAGGAAGGCCCTCGACTGCGTGAGCCTTCGCGTTCCCGAGGGATCGACGTGCGCCATCGTGGGGCCCTCGGGCTCGGGCAAGACCACCATCGCCAACCTCATGATGAGGTTCTGGGACGTCGACGCGGGGCGCGTGCTCGTGGGAGGGCGGGACGTAAGGGAGCTGACGTGCGACAGCCTGCTGCGGAACTTCTCCGCGGTGTTCCAGGGCGTCTACCTCTTCAACGACACCATCGAGAACAACATCCGCTTCGGCAAGCCGAACGCGACGGAGGAAGAGGTCGGGCGCGCCGCGCAACGCGCCAGGGTGGACGAGTTCGCCGAGGCGCTGCCCGACGGGTATGAGACGATGGTGGGCGAAGGGGGCGCGGCGCTCTCGGGCGGCCAGAAGCAGCGCATCTCGATCGCGCGGGCGCTCTTGAAAGACGCCCCCATCGTCATCCTCGACGAAGCGACGGCGAGCATCGACCCCGAGAACGAGGCCCTCATACAGGCAGCGCTCACCGAGCTCACGCGAGGCAAGACCGTCGTGGTGATAGCCCACAGGCTCGCCACCATCGAGCACGCCGACCAGATACTCGTTGTGGACCGCGGGAGGATCGTCCAGCGCGGAACCCATCGAGAGCTTTTGTCCCAGGAGGGGATATACCGCAGGTTCGTGGAGATTCGAAGCACGGCCGAGGGATGGAGCTTCCGCCAATGATGTCAGGCAGTTCGTCCTCCAGATCCGACGAGAAGAACCCCCGGCATATGGGGGCATCCCGATGAGCGAATCGTCCGAGGACTACCTCGAGGCCATCCTTGTGATCCGCCGCCTGCGCGGGTCGTGCCGCAACGCCGACATCGCAGAGCGCCTGGGCGTCACGAGGCCGAGCGTCACCAAGGCCCTGGCGGGCCTCTCGTCTCGGTCGCTCGTCGAGGTGGTCGACCGCGACGTGCGGCTCACCCCCGAG
>JABLTR010033984.1_pt1 | contig 11525 bp, 9 predicted proteins | sample 7160071 | NCBI WGS metagenome assembly JABLTR01 (sample SAMN14651230, study PRJNA627086) | human gut metagenome | isolation source: feces | host: Homo sapiens
ACCCTGATGAGCCGCTACGACCTGGAGGAGCTGAAGAAGATCGCCAAGTATCTGGCCGGTCTGCCCGGCTACGAGGAGTGCCCCCGCTACGAGCGTGAGACCAAGACTCCCCGGGCCATGCTGGCCAAGTTCGACAGCTACAAGGCCGCTGCCCCCAAGAAGTAATCCGTTGACCACCTTCCCCTGTGCAGCCTTTTGTACAGGGGAAGGTTCGCATCATTTCAATTTCCCCAGATTTTTAGCGAAGGAGTAATGGAACAATGGCTCATCTGAATCGTAAGATCGGTATCCCGTCCTTTGACCTGACCGGAAAGACGGCAATTGTCACCGGCGGCACCCAGGGCCTGGGCTTCGGCATCGCCTGCGCGCTGGCCGCCTACGGCGCCAACGTGGTCATCACCGCCCGCACCGCCTCCAAGGTGGAGGACGCAGTGGCTGATCTGAATGAGAACTACTGCAAAGGCGGCCGCGCCTATGGTATCCCCGCCGACTCCAGCAAAAAGGAAAACGTCAAGATGGTCATCGACAAGACTGTCGAGGAGTTTGGCGAGCTGAACATCCTGATCAACAACGCCGGCATCTCCGGCCCCACCGCCCTGATTGTGGAAAACCGTGAGGGCCGCCCCGAGTACACCCCTGAGGACTTTGAGAAGGTCATCGCCACCAACCTGACCGGCACCTTCATGTTCTGCCAGGAGGCCGCCCGTCAGATGATCAAGCAGAATGCCACCAACGGCAAGAAGGGCGGCAAGATCATCATTACCGCCTCTGTGGGCGGCTTCATCGGCGGCAAGGGCGTTGTGGGCTACGGCGCCTCCAAGGCCGGCTGCCTGAGCCTGGCCCGCACCATGGCCAACAACTTCGGCCGTGAGAACATCACCGTCAACTGCATCTGCCCCGGCTATGTGGTCACCCCGCTGAACGAGGAGTTCTTCATCGACAAGGACGGCAACAAGACCAAGTACTATGAGCAGCAGTCCAAGGCCACCTCTGTGCGCCGCCTGGGCACCATTGAGGAGATCGCCGGCCCGGTTCTGGCCATGTGCTCCGACTCCTTCAACTACATGACCGGCACCTATCTGCTCTGCGACGGCGGTCAGTCCATCCCGGCGGAATAAGACCGGAGACAGTTTGACGAGAAAGGAGATGTCTTTCATGGATTTTGAAAACATCATCTACACTGTGGAGGATGGCATTGCCACCATCAAGCTCAACCGGCCCAAGGCCCTGAACGCGCTGAACAGCGCCATCAATCAGGACATTATGGCCGCCATCAACCTGGTCAAGGCCGACCCCACGGTGCGGGTGCTCATTATGACCGGATCCGAGCGGGCCTTTGCCGCCGGCGCCGACGTCAAGGAGATGGCTGAGGCCTCCCCCCGTTATGCCCGGGACTTCTGCGGCCTGGCCATTGAGATCAACAACATTCTGGAGTCCATGTCCATTCCCACCATCGCGGCTGTGGGCGGTTTCGCCTTCGGCGGCGGGTGCGAGATGACCCTGGCCTGCGACTTCCGGGTGGGCGGTTCCCGCACCACCCTGTCCTTCCCCGAGGTGGGACTGGGCATCATCCCCGGCGCCAACGGCTGCGCCCGGGCCACCGCCATTGTGGGTCCCGCCAAAGCCAAGCAGCTGGTCATGCTTACCGAGATGATCCCCGGCAAACAGGCCTATGATCTGGGCCTGCTGAACTGGTATGTGGAGGGTGACTCCGCCCTGAACGCTGCCGCCAAGGAGGCCAAGGCCGCTGTCAAAGCCGCCAAGGTCAGCGGCTCTGAGGAGGCGGTTGCCGCTGCCAAGGCCGCGGCCAAATCCGCTGAGGCCGCCGCTGCCAAGGCGGAGTATGACGCCATCTACGCCAAGGCTGTGGATGTGGCCCGGCAGCTGATGGGCAAGCCTGCCTGCGCTCTGGCCGCTGCCAAGGCCGCCATCAACAAGGCCGCCATTGAGACCATCGCCGCCGGCAAGGCTCAGGAGACCACCGAGTTCACCCTTCTGTTCGATACCCACGACCAGAAGGAGGGCATGGCCGCTATGATCGAGAAGCGGCCCGCCGTGTTCACCAACAACTGATCCAATCATTTATACATATCTAAGGAGGAATACATCATGTCTATCCAAACGATTGCCGTTCTGGGCGCCGGCCAGATGGGCTCCGGCATTGCGCAGATCGCTGCCGCCAGCGGCTACAATGTCATCATCCGTGACATCAAGCAGGAGTTCTGCGACAAGGGTGTCAACGGCATCAAGGCCGGCCTGGACAAGCAGGTTGCCAAGGGCAAGACCACCCAGGAGGCTGCCGACGCCATCATGTCCCGGATCACCACCACTGTGGAGCTGGAGGGCGTGGCCCCTGCCGACTTCGTCATCGAGGCCGCTCCTGAGATCCTGTCCCTGAAGCATGACACCTTTGTGCAGCTGGGCGAGATCTGCAAGCCCGACGCCATCCTGTGCACCAACACCTCTTCCATGTCCATCGGCGAGATCACCAAGGACTGCAAGAATCCTGAGCGCTGCGCCGGCATGCACTTCTTCTTCCCGGTGTACGCCATGAAGCTGGTGGAGATGATCCGCTCCTGCTACACCTCCGACGCCACTGTGGCCGCCATCCGCGAAGTGGCCGAGAAGATGGGCAAGAAGCCCGTCGAGTGCAAGACCGACACCCCGGGCTTCATCGTCAACCGCTGCCTGTTCGCCTTCCTGCTGGAGGCTGTCCACTGCTATGAGGACGGCGTGGCCACTGTGGACGACATCGACACCGCCATCAAGTTCGGTCTGAACCATCCCATGGGCCCCTTCGAGATGATGGATATGTCCGGCCTGGACACCTTCCCCCATGTCACCGAGACCATGGAGTCCCTGCCTGTCACCACCTGGAAGTGCCCCGAGTCCGTCAAGAAGCTGGTGGCCGAGGGCAAGTACGGCCGCAAGAGCGGCGAGGGCTGGCACAAGTACAACTGATCGGACGGCAATCCCCGATCTGACGGCCTGAATCCCGGAAGGGAAGAGCAAAAGTATGATTGCACGGCGGGGGAGGGGGCTTGTCCCCTCCTCCGGCCCAACTGAATTTTATAGATTAAGGATGTGTTTATTATGGCCAAGACGATTATCACCGCCGCTCTGACCGGCGCCATCACTCCCCACGGCTATGACGTCCCCGAGACCCCCGAGGCCATTGCCGCCTGCGCCTATGAGTGCTGGAAGGCCGGCGCTTCCGTGGTCCACCTGCACATGCGGGACGACCAGGGCTCCGGCGTTATGGATCCTGTGAAGTTCTATCAGACGATCTCCATCCTGCGCAATCAGTATCCTGACTGCGACGTGATCGTCAACTGCACCTCCTCCGGCGACAACCGGGTCTCCGACGACTCCCCCTATGGCAACGCCGTGCGTATGCTGCACCACAAGCACGTGCCCGGCATTGAGATGGGCACCTTTGACGCCGGCTCCTTCAACTGGGGCATCCCCGGCGGCGTGTTCCACAACTCCCCCAAGATGCTCTGCGACCTGGGCACCCTGTACCAGGAGAAGGGCATCAAGCCCGAGTTTGAGATCTTCGATCTGGGCATGCTCCGGGCCGTGGGCGTGTACTGGAAGAAGGGCTTCGTCGTGGCCCCGCTGCACTTCCAGTTCTGCCTGGGCGTTGTGGGCGGCCTGGCCGCCACCCCCCACGACCTGCAGCTGCTCATCGATGAGATGGAGCTGATGCAGAAGCGGGGCGACCTGCCCGCCGAGTGCACCTGGTCCGCCTTCGGCATCGGCAAGGGCCATCTGCCCGTTATGTTTGCCGCTCTGGCCAACGGCGGCCACATCCGGGTGGGCATGGAGGACAACGTGGTCTACGGCCGCACCGCCGACGGCAAGAAGATCATGGCCACCAACCTGATGCTGGTGGAGCGCGCCGCCAACGCGGTCCGCGCCTACGGCAATGAGGTTGCCACTCCCGCTGAGGCCCGTGAGATGCTGGGCCTGAAGCCCCTGGATCTGGAGGCCACTCAGAAGGCTCTGGCCGGCGTCACCATCGAGCAGCTGGAGGCCACCAAGACCGCCGCTGCCGACGAGTTCGGCACCACCTACTTCGCCGCCAAGGGTATGGGCTGATCGTTCGGTCTGCACCCATCTGAATTAGAGTGAATGAACTTCTGAGGTGAAAGATATGAAAACAGTTGATGAAATCAAGACGGTAGCCGGTATTGGCGGCGGCGTTATCGGCGGCAGCTGGGCTGTGCTGTTTGCGATGAAGGGCTATGATGTCAATCTGTATGACATCAATGACGAGTGCATCGCCAACGACAAGAAGACCATTGAGGGTAACCTGTCCTTCCTGGTGGAAAACGGCGCCATTGCCGATGCCGCCTCTGTGGAGGCCCGCATTCACTACACCACCAGCATGGAAGAGGCGGTGAAGAACGCCCAGTTCATCCAGGAGAGCGGCCCTGAGCGCCTGCCCATCAAGCAGAGCATGCTGGCCTCCATCGAGGAGTTCGCCCCTGTGGACGCCATCATCGCCACCTCCTCCTCCGGTCTGCCTCTGGGTCAGACCACTGAGAAGGCGGTGCATCCTGAGCGCTGCGTGGGCGGCCATCCCTACAATCCGCCCCATCTGATCCCCCTGGTGGAGATCACCAAGACCGAAAAGACCGACCCCGCCAATGTGGCTCTGGCCAAGGAGTTCTATGTGAAGCTGGGCAAGGAGCCTGTGGTCCTGCAGAAGGACTGCCCGGGCTACATCTGCAACCGGCTCCAGCTGGCCGTCTTCCGTGAGATGGTGGACCTGGTCGAGCGGGGCGTGTGCACCGTGGAGGAGGCCGACAAGGCCCTGACCTTTGGCCCCGCCATCCGTTGGGCCATCTTCGGCCACAACATGATCATGCAGCTGGGCAACAAGGACGGCATCCGCGGCATGATGGAGATGCTGGACGGCGGCTTCAACCTCTGCGGCGACATCGCCAACTGGACCAAGATCCCCGAGTCCTACAAGGAGATCGGCCAGGCCGGCGTGGACGAGGAGATGAAGAATTTCTCCGACGAGATCGGCCACACCAACGAGGAGTGCGCCCACTATCGGGACAAAATGCTCATTGAGATCCTGAAGCTGCACCACAAGTTCTGATCGCAGCCTGTATAACGACAAACCGACCCGCAGGGCGCGCCCTGCGGGTCGGTTTTTTATAACTCAGATGTCGTTTCACTGGCATTCTGATAGGCCCGGATAGCCTCCAGAAAGGCTGCTCCATACCGGCGGGCCTTGACTTCGCCCACGCCGGAGACCCGGAGCAGCTCTGCCATGGTCCGGGGCGCCTTTTCCGCCATGTCGGCCAGGGTGGCGTTGGATAATACCACATAGGCCGGTACGCTCTCCTCCCGGGCCAGACGGCTCCGGGTCTCCCGGAGTACGTCGTACAGGCTGCCCTCCCCGGTGGGAACGCCGGAGAGGTCCGCTTTGCCCCGCCGCCGTGCCCGGTCCGGGGCAGCGGCTTCGATCCGCAGGGGCATGACGACCTCCTTTCCCTCAAAGAGGACGGCGGAGGCCGCGGAAGTGGGCTCCAGCGTCTCGTGGGCCGGGTTGGTGCGCAGATAGCCCTCCAGCTCCAGAAAGTCCAGCAGATTGTGCACCTGGCCTGCGGTCCGGCTGCGCATCAGGCCGTAGGTGGACAGCCTGTCCAGCCCCAGCGAGCGCAGCCGCTGCTCCGTGCTGCCCCGGAGCACCTGAGCCACCAGCGTCCTGCCCACCCAGTAACCCAGCTGCTGCTTGATGCGGTACACGCAGGAGAGGGCCATCTGGGCCTCGGTAGTCACATCCTGCTGGAGGAAGGTGCGTTTGCAGTTGCCGCAGCTGCCGCAGGCGTCCGGGTGCTCCTGGCCGAAGTAGTCCAGGATGTACCTCCGCAGGCAGCGGGTGGTCCTGCAGTATCCGACCATCGCCTTCAGCCGCCGCTGTTCAGCGCGCCGGATGCTGGCCTGCTCCTCCTCGGTCAGGGCGTCGCTGCCGCTGTTTTCGATCAGGAATTTGGCTGTGACAATGTCTCTGGCGGAGAAGAGCAGGATGCAGTCCGCTGCCGCCCCGTCCCGGCCCGCCCGGCCCGTCTCCTGATAGTAGGCCTCCAGGCTCTTGGGCATGTTGTAGTGGATCACAAAGCTCACATTGGACTTGTCAATCCCCATGCCGAAGGCGTTGGTGGCCACCATGATTGTCTTCCGGTCGAACTGGAAGTCCTCCTGGTTGGCCTGCCGCTCCGCCTCTTCCAGCCCGGCGTGGTAGCGGGTGGCGGCAAACCCTGCCTCCCGCAGCATCTGCTCCACCCGTTCCACCCCGGCGCGGGTGGAACAGTAGACGATGCCGCTCTTGTCCCGCCGCTCCCGGAGCAGGGAGAGCAGGGCGGAGCGCTTGTCGGCGGGGGAGCGTACGTCAAAGAACAGGTTGGGCCGGTCGAAGCCGGTGACCTGACAGGCCGGGTTCTGGAGCTCCAGCAGCCGCATGATGTCCTGCCGGACCTGGGCGGTGGCGGTGGCGGTGAAGGCGGCCACCACGGGCCGGTCGGGCAGGGTGCGGATGAAGTCTGCGATCTCCAGATAGCTGGGCCGGAAGTCCTGGCCCCACTGGGAGATGCAGTGGGCCTCATCCACCGCCACCAGAGAGATGGGCATCTCCCTGGCCAGGGCGGAAAACCCCTCTCCGCCCAGCCGCTCCGGGGCGATATAGATCAGCTTATAGGCCCCTGCCTTGGCCCGGCGGTAGACCAGCCGGAGCTGCTCCGGGGTGAGGGTGCTGTTGATAAAAGCCGCAGCTACCCCCGCATTTTTCAGAGCGGCCACCTGGTCTTTCATCAGTGAGATCAGAGGAGAGACCACCAGCGTCACCCCGGGCAATACCAGGGCCGGAATTTGATAGCACATGGACTTTCCGCCGCCTGTGGGCATGACGCCCAAAACGTCCCGACCGGACAGGATTGCGTCGATCAAAACCTCCTGCCCCGGACGGAAATCCTGGTAACCAAAATAATGTTTTAATACAGTGTATTTATCCAAACTATAACCGCCCATCGAAACTCTATTTTTATATGCGGCTGTGCCGCAGCGGATTTTTTTGCATTTTTTTAGCGGAACAGGCTCCGCGGCTGAAGATTTTACCGCGGAGCCTGCGTTATAATCATCAGAGGATCAATCCTTTGGGCGGCGCCGGTGCAGTTCTGCCACCACTTGGTCAATCCACCCCTGGACTTTGGCGACCTCTTCGGCAGACATCTGTCTGGGATCATAGACAAAGCAGCACTGGTCGTAGGCGCTCTCGCTGCTCATGCGCACCAGCAGCCCGTCCTTCCGGAAAGAGCCGTCGATGCCCATGGAGTCCACGCCGTAAGTGGGGGAGTCGGGATGGAGCAATTCCAGAATGATGTCATACATCGCGTAAAAGTCTTCATCGCCCAGGTACCCCAGAATGGACACCAGCGTGGTTCCATTTTTTAGTTGGATGGATTCCAGCCAATTTTCGTTCATCAATATCATCTCCCGGGAAAACTATACCATATCCAGCGCCTTTATTGCAACCTTAGATAAATTTAATATGAATGCACTGTTCTTTGCCCGAAAATTATGATAAAATAACTCCCGAAGCTGCAAAGGCTACTTTTTCGCATATTACGAGGTGTAACCGTGAAACTGATTACATTTGCCGTGCCATGTTATAATTCCGCCGCCTATATGGATCACTGCATCCAGACGCTTTTGTCCGCGGGGGAGGAGGCGGAGATCATCCTGGTGGACGACGGCTCCACTGATGATACCCCGGCCATTGCCGACCGCTATGCCCAGGAATACCCGGATATCGTCCAAGTCATCCATCAGCCCAACGGGGGCCATGGAGAAGGGGTCAATCAGGGCCTCCGCCATGCCACCGGCCTGTACTATAAAGTGGTGGATTCGGATGATTGGCTGGACGCGGATAGTCTGGCCCGGGTTCTGGCCCAGCTGCGCCGGTTCCGGGATGAAGGCCGTGAACTGGATCTGATGATCTGTAATTACGTCTATGAGCATGTGGAGGATCAGACCAGCCATGTGGTGCAGTATAAAAATGTCTTTCCTGAGGGGCAGATTTTCGGCTGGGACGACGTGGGCAAATTCCGGGAGTCCCAGTATCTGCTGATGCACTCCGCCATTTACCGCACCCAGCTGCTCCGGGACACCGGAATTGAGCTGCCCAAGCATACATTCTATGTGGACAATATCTTTGTCTACCTGCCCCTGCCCTTTGTCAAGACCATGTATTACATGGATGAGGATTTGTATCGTTATTTTATCGGCCGGCAGGACCAGAGCGTCAATGAGCAGGTGATGGTCAAGCGGGTGGATCAGCAGATCCGCATTACCAAAATCATGACCGAGTGCTGTGACCTGAAACAGATTGCCGGTACCTATCCCAGCCTGGCCAAGTACATGTTCCGATATCTGGCTATGATGTATACAATCTGCTCGATTTTGCTGGTGATCGACGGCTCTGAGGAGGCTCTGGCCAAGCGGGACAAGCTTTGGGAGGAGCTGAAGGCATACAATGAGCCGCTGTACCGCAAGCTGCGCTACCGTTCCCTGGCCCTGGGGGCCAATCTGCCCGGGGCGCCGGGCCGGAAGGTGGGGGTCATAGGCTACCACCTCTCTCAGAAAATCTTCAAGTTCAACTGAAACATAAGGGCGCGCCGCAGAGCCATGCGGCGCGCCCCGTTTTTTGCCGCGCTGTCGGAGGGATTGTACCGGCCGCCATGCGCGGCGCAATCTGGTGCGCTTCCGGAAATTCAGCTGTCTTTTTTTGAAAATATCTTGTTGGATGCCTGCTTACCTTGTATACTAAAAGAGGTATTCTATTTCCCGGGAGGGCAGATCGATGGAACATCGACTATTGAAAAACAAGTATTTTTTGTATGCGACGGAGTTCTTTGCCGGCATGTCGGTCATGGCGGTGGAGCTGGGGGCCAGCCGTCTGATGGCACCCTACTTCAGCTCCTCTCAGATTGTCTGGACGGTGATTATCGGCGTCATTATGATCGCCATGGCCGTGGGTAATCTCTGGGGCGGCAGAATGGCGGATAAGAGCAAGTCCCCGGACAGACTCTATGGCCGCCTGATCCTGGCGGCCATCTGGATCGCGCTGATCCCTTTTGTGGGCCGCTGGCTGATTGCCGGCATCACCGTGCTGCTGGCCATGTTCGTGACCAGCAATTTTCTGGTCTGGGCCGCCCTGGCGGCCTGCCTGGTGATCTTTGCGTTTCCCTGTGTGCTGCTGGGAACCGTGACCCCGTCCCTGAGCAAGTTCACCGTGGACAATCTGGATGACACCGGAAAGACGGTGGGGCGGCTCAACGCCCTGAACACCATCGGCAGCATCATCGGCACATTTCTGCCCACCTTTGTCACCATCCCGGCGGTGGGCACCGCGGCCACCTTCCTGATCTTTGCCGCCGTTTTGGCCTGCATCGGTCTGGCCTATTTCATTGCCGGGCACAAGCGGACGATCAAGGGCATTGTCTCTGTGGTTATCATTGTCGGCCTGTGCTTTGCCGTGCCCAGCTACAGTTTTGCCTTCTGGCAGGATGATATCGCGCTGGAGGACGAGTCCATCTATAACTATCTCCAAGTCACTGACAATGAGCAGCAGACCGTGCTCTCCACCAACGTGCTCTTCGGTGTACAGTCGATACAGATGAAAGGTGAAGGGTTTACCGACATGTATTATGACTATGCCCTGGCCGCTCCGGTGATGGCGGGGATGACCGGAGCGGACAACGAAGATCGCTCCATCATGATCTTGGGCATGGGATCGGGCACGTTTGCCTCTTACTGTACCCGGCTGTTTCCGGGCACCCATATCCAGGGGGCGGAGATCGACCAGAAGATTGCGGATATCGCCACAGAATACTTCGATTTGCCCGAGAGCGTCGAGGTGGCGGTGGCGGATGGCCGGGCTTATTTGACCGCCTCAGAGGACAAATATGACGTGATTATGGTGGATGCCTATCAGGATATCACGATTCCTTTCCAGCTTTCCAGTGTGGAGTTTTTTACCGAGGTCTCGGAACATCTGAAGGAGAATGGGGTCATGGTGGTCAACCTCAATATGGCCTCTGACCAGGAGGGCTCCATCAATGATTACCTCTGCGATACGATGGCCTCGGTGTTCCACCATGTCTATACCGCCGACGTCCCCGGCAACACCAACCGGGAGGTATTCTGTACCAACTCCGACGACCTGCCCGCGGTGTTTGAGGCCAGCCGGGCACAGTTGGAGCAGGAGGACTATGCGGAAATTATGGACAATGTCAGCGCCGATCTGGTGGAGTACCAGGCTGGCAATCTGATCCTGACCGATGACAAAGCTCCGGTGGAACTGTTGGGCATGCAGGTGCTGGACGAGATCATCGCCGATGAACTGGCCTATTACAAGGGACTGTTTACCAGCGGGGAGCTGGATCTGGGGGCAATGCTGGGATAACAGAAACGAGAAACGGGACGGCGCCCAGGCCGTCCCGTTTTGCTGTTTATGCAGGCATGAAAGCTCAGATGTGGCGCATTTCCTCCAGCATGTCATTTTTGATCCGCCACAGCTTGGGGGAGAGGTCAACATAATATCTGTGGGGATTTTCAAACCGCTTGACTTCCTCCCAGAGGCGGCGGATCTGCCGGTCACAATAGTCCCGGGCCTCTTCAATGGTGGGCACACGATAGACCAGCTTGCCACCCCGGAAAATGGGCTCCAAAATGCTCTTGGCGGTGAAGTTGCTGAAGTGCTTCTTCTTCCAGGTGTTTTCCGGGTCGAACAGTTCGATGGGCTTGGTGTCGTCGATGACCTCGTCATACAGGCACATCACGTCGGCAAAGGCCTCTCCGCTCTCGTTGTCGTAGAGCCGGTACACTTTTTTAAAGTGCGGCGTGGTGATTTTGGAGGCGTTTTCACTGATTTTGATTTTGGGAATGATCCTGCCGTTTTCGTCCTCGATGGCCGCCAGCTTGTAGACGCAGCCGAACACCGGGTCGCTCTTGGAGGTGATCATCCGTTCGCCCACGCCGAAGGAGTCCAGTTTGGCCCCCTGGAGCAGCAGGTCCCGGATCAGATACTCGTCCAGCGAGTTGGAGGCCACGATTTTGCACTGGTACAGTCCGGCGGCGTCCAGCATTTTTCTGGCCTTTCGGGAGAGATAGGCCAGGTCGCCGGAATCAATGCGGATGCCGCAATGGGAAATGCCCTGCGGCTCCAGAACCTCCTTAAAAACGCGGATTGCGTTGGGCACGCCGGAGCGGAGCACATTGTAGGTGTCCACCAGCAGGGTGGCGTTGTGAGGATACAGCTCGCAGTAGGTTTTGAAGGCGGTGTACTCATCCGGGAACATCTGTACCCAGGAGTGGGCCATGGTTCCGGTGGCGGGGACGCCGTAATCCCGGTCAGCCTGGACGCAGGCGGTCCCAGCGCAGCCGGCAATGTAAGAGGCCCGGGCGCCCAAAATGGCGCCGGAGGCGCCTTGGGCGCGGCGGGAACCGAA
>JABLTR010061343.1_pt1 | contig 11523 bp, 7 predicted proteins | sample 7160071 | NCBI WGS metagenome assembly JABLTR01 (sample SAMN14651230, study PRJNA627086) | human gut metagenome | isolation source: feces | host: Homo sapiens
GAAGGCGCTGCATCGCGCCGAAGACTTTCGTTTTCAGGTCGGGCGGGACCTGGCGCGGCTGCGCCGACCATCTGCGGAGCATCGCAAGGCCGCTCTATCTGCTGGACGACGGCAGCGAGGCGGCAGCGGCGCTCGGACAGCAGGGCGCGCGGCTGATCGGGCTGCCGGAGACGCTCTATCCGCAGCCGGAAATGCAGCTGAGCATGGACCTGCTTTGAGGACAAAGCTGGTTTGAGGACAAAAAGCATGAGACTGTCAAAAAACCATGAAATGCAGTTTCGCGACAGAGACGCTGGGGTAGCGTGAAGGGGGCGAAGAGCCCCCTTCGCGTTTGATCAAGCGGCTTTCTGAACTTTTTCAAGTTGGACGTTAGCGGGGCAAAAAGGCTTTTTTGACACGCGGACGCGCCATTGCGGGCCGGATCTGGCCGCAATGGCGCGTTTGTGTTTCTGGAGGAGCCGTCAGTCGCCGCAGTATGTGGTATAGAGCGCGATGTGATCCTCAACGCAGAAATCGCCGGTCCAGGCGTGGGCCGTGACGCAGACGACGGGTCTGCCGTTCGCTGCGGTGCCGAAGCTGGCGCAGCAGTTCATGGCCTGGGAGGTGAAGCCGGTCTTCGCGCCCTCGACGGCCGCGTCGCCGAGCTCATACTGCCCGATGCGGTAGAGGAATTTGTTGATCATCGCGACGCCCTCGGGGTTCTGCGTGGTGGGCGCGGAGGTATAGGACACGGCGGAGAGCGCCGCGCGGCAGCGTTCGTTGGCCATCGCGGCCTCGAGAATGACGGCCATCTCGCGCACGGTGGTATAGTGGTTCTCGTCGTGCAGGCCGCTGTCGTTGACAAAATGCGTGTTCGTCAGGCCGAGCTCCGCGGCCTTCTCGTTCATCAGGGCGACGAAGCCCTCGGTGCTGCCCGCGATGGTCTGCGCGAGGGCCTCGGTGGCTTCCGCGCCGGAGGGCAGCAGCGCGCCGTAGACCAGGTCGGTCATGCTGACCTCCTCGCCGTTGACGAAGCCCGCCATCGTCGCGTCAGACAGGAAGAGCGGGTCGATGATCGCCTGCGTCATGGTGAACGTCGCGTCCCAGTCGGTGATCTGCTCACAGGCGACAAGGGCCGTCATCACCTTTGTCATCGAGGCCGGATAAATTTTGGCGTCCGGATCCTTTTCGGCGATGACGGTGTTCGTCTCGAGGTCGATGAGGATGGCGTGTTCGCTGTAGAGCTCAAGGTCGAGCGTCTGCGTGGCGTCCGTTTCGGTGGAAAGCGATGCGGGCGCGGGCGTCTCCGGGGTGTCTTCTTCCGGTTCGGCAGGATCGTCTGCGGGCACATCCTCCACAGGCTCCTCCGGCGTTTCTTCTGCTGGATCGTCTGCCGGCTCTTCGACGGGCAGCTCGGGCGTCTCCGGCTCCGTGGGTCCCGGGGTGGACGGCTGCGCCGGAGGCTCCGGCGCGGGTTCCTGCTGGGCGGGGGTCTCGCGGGGCAGAAGCTCGTTGACCACGTAGTGCTTCAGCAAAAATGCCGCTCCGGCCACGAGCGCGACCATTGCCAGCACGAGCAGCGCGGCAAGGAAGCCGTGCTTGTTCCGTTCGCGCTTGCGGCCGCGCACCTTGCTCTGGTGCATCGCGCGCGTCACGCCGATCGCCTCCGGACGGGAGGCCTCTTCACGCGGCTGTTGATTCTGTTCCTGTTCCATATCGTAAGCTCCGTTTTTCAAATTGCTGTCCTGCATTATAGCACAAAACCGTCGGTTCGTAAATCTGTGAAAAAAGATTTCAGAATTTCCGGCTTTCTGGACAAATTCGGTGGATTCTACTGAGAGTAGAATCGCAGTTTTGAGGCGTAGAGTCCGTATGGACAGCTTGTTCTGGATTTGTTCACAGGTGTTCTGTATAATAACGGCAACGATCAATGATAACATCACTTTTTCAGGAGGCTCCCTCATGACGAAAACATTTCAGATCATCACCGATTCTTCCTGCGACCTGCCGCAGAGCCTGGCCGACGAGCTGGATCTGCGGGTGCTGCCGCTGCACGTGACGATAGATGGAAAGACCTACAACAACTATCTCGACGGGCGCGAGATCGCGTTCAAGGACTTCTTTGACAAGCTGCGCGCCGGGTCGCAGGGCACGACGAGCGCCGTCAACCCGGAGGAATTCTGCTCCGAGATGGAGCCGGTGCTGTCCGCGGGGCTGGATGTGCTCTATGTCGGCTTCTCGTCCGGCCTGAGCACGACGTATCAGTCCGGATGCATTGCGGCAGACGAGCTGCGCGAGAAGTATCCCGACCGCAAGATCCTGACGATCGACAGCCTCGGCGCGTCGCTCGGCGAGGGGCTCTACGTCTATCTCGCTGCGAAGAAGCAGCAGTCCGGCGCGACGATCGAGGAAACATACGATTATTTGATGCAGACGCGGCCGCACCTCTGCCACTGGTTCACGGTCAACGACCTGATGCATCTCAAGCGCGGCGGGCGCGTGTCGGCGACGGCGGCACTATTCGGCACGATGCTGCAGATCAAGCCGGTCATGCACATGGACGATGAGGGGCATCTCATCCCCGTCAGTAAGGCGCGGGGGCGCAAGGCGTCGCTCCAGGCGCTGGTGCAGCAGATGGTCGAAACGGCCACAGATCCGGCGGAACAGACCGTCTTTATCTGCCACGGCGACTGCATCGACGACGCGGAGTACACCGCAAGCCTCATCCGCGAGAAGACCGGCGCGAAGACCGTCATCATCAACTATGTTGGCCCGGTCATCGGCGCGCATACCGGCCCCGGCGTCATCTCGATCTTCTTCCTCGGCACCCATCGATAAAAAGCTCCGCCCCGGCGTATCACGCCGGGGCGGTTTTTCTATTTGCGGGGTGGGCCACGACCTTCTGCTGCACCCTATAGGGGCCGATGCCCTCATCGGCCCGCTCCCCCCCGGCTTGCACCGCACCTCTTGTAGGGGCGGACGACCCTGTCCGCCCTTTTTTGCACCCTCATTCTTTTCTTTCTCTTCTTTGAGAAAGAAAAGAATGGGTTCAAAAAGAAAACAGGCGGACAGGGCTGTGCGTTATTGCGCGGAGAGGCGCTGGAGGATGGCGGCGAGTTGGGCCCGCGTGAGCGTGCCCTTGGGATGGAAGGCCCCGCCGGAGCCCTGCAGCAGGCCGAGCGCCGTACAGCGGGCGACGCCGTCCGCCGCCCAGCCGGAGATCGCGTCCGCGTCGGAATAGGTCTCGGGGAGAGCAAGCGCGGGCGCATCGGCCGCACCCTGGAGCGTCAGATAGCGGGAGAGCACGGTGGCCAGCTGTTCGCGCGTGAGCGTTGCGTCCGGCGCAAACTGTCTGCCCTTTCCGATCATCAGCCCGGCGTCCGACGCCCAGCGGATGAAGGGCGCATCGGGGTCGTCCGGCGAGACGTCGGCATAGCCGGTGTCTTCTCCCGCGCGATAGGCGTCCGTAATGCCGCAGAAGCGGCCAAAGGCGGCGGCCAGCGCGCCGCGCGTCACATAGTGGTTCGGCAGCCAGCGGCCGTCTGCGTCCGTCGTCAGCCAGCCGCGCTCCATGCAGAGGCGGAGCGCGTCATAGCCCCAGTGCTCGGTGAGCTGGTCCTCGTCATAGTATTCGGGGCTGATCTGTTCGGCGCTGAGATTGATGCCGCGGTTTTTCGCGTCGTAATAGACCTTCCCGGCCTCGGGCGTGACGCCGCGGCGCTTAAAAAGATCTTTTACGGTGACAAACTCATAGCCGTCGTCCAGCAACTGGTCGATCGCGGCCAGCGCGCCGGGGACGCTCGTCTTATGGATGTCATGGGCGAGGATGATCGCGCCGTCGTAGGCCCCGCTGACAATGTTCCGGCAGACGGTGTCCGCGTCGCGATATTTCCAATCCAGCGGGTCGACCGCCCAGTTGATGAGCGGCACGGAGACATTCGCGCGGACGGTCTGGTTCGCATTGCCGTAGGGCGGACGGATGTAGGCCGGGTCGTCGCCGCCCGCGGCGGTGATCAGCTCCTGCACGGAGGAGATCTCCTTGCAGACCTTCGCAGCGGAGAGCGTGTTGAGGTTCGCGTGGTTGTAGGTATGATTCGCGAGCTGGTGGCCCTCGTCCACGATGCGCTTCAGCGTCTCCGGATAGTTCACGGCGCGGTAGCCCGAGATGAAGAACGTCGCTTTCACGCCGCGCGCGGCCAGCTCGTCGAGCAGACCAGCCGTGTAGGGCCCGGGGCCGTCGTCAAACGTGATGGCGAGCAGCTTTGCACCGCAATCCAGATTTTCTGCGCCGCAGATCGGGGCGAGACAGCTGAAAAGCACAAGAAAAAGCAATAGAATGGATAAGATCCGGTTCCATATTCGCATGGAAAACACCTCGATTCCGTCCACCCATCATAGCAGAAGATGCAGAATTTGACAAGACCTGCGCGTATTAAGAAATCTAAAGAATGCGCCCCTTGATGCGATCAAGGGGCACATGAACGTCCTGTTTACAGCTCCTGTGTGCGGGCGAGGGCACGGTTTTTATAGGCGGGGTCGCCGGTGACCTCGCGGAGGACGCGGATCTCGGGCGGGGTTTGCAGCGGCTGGCCATCCTCGAGCGCAGCGCGCAGGATGGCATGCTCCGCGCTGAAGGGATAGACGTCGATCTCCATGCGCTGCTCCGCATAGTAGAAGCGGTATTTCGTCTTGTGGACGGCGCGGAGGCTCGGGTCGCCCTCCATCAGGTATTGGACATATTCCTTGCCGGTGATGGGGCGCTCGGTCTCCCATTCGCGCTCGGGTGTGATGTGTTTTTCGGTGTAGAAGTAGAGATATTCTGCGCCGTTGCGCTGCTGCCGGACGCGGCGGACGATCTGTGGGCTGGTGGGGCGGAGATAGGTCTGCATCATGTCGACGCCCGCGGCGGCGTAGAGTGTCTCGAGCGCGCGGAGATCCGGCAGGTCGATGAGGTATTTGTGCCAGTGCTGCTCCGGCGCTTTCTCGCCGAGGCATTCGTAGACCGCGCGCAGGCCGCGCGTCATCTTGTCCTCGAAGTCGACGGAGTTGTCGATGATATGCAGATTGGGATGTGTGCTCCAGGCCCGGATGGTCTTGTCGTCCATCTCCCGCGCGCCCTCGACGGACTCATAGCGCACGGCGTTGCCGAAGTTGTAGGCAAACTCCGCACCCTTGGCGCAGGAGACGAGATGCAGCACAGCGTCGTAGCCCGCGAGAATTTCCTCCTCCGTTTTGCCGAAGGAGGCGAGGACGGCGCGGAACTCGTCGTCGGAGACGTAGGCCTTGTCGTCGAAGACGGCGCGGTCGTAGAGGATGAGGACGTTCTCCTCCGGCACCATCGCCGCCGCGCGCAGCGCGAGCTGCTCCTTGTGGAGCTGGTCGGCGACGACGAGATATTGGAACTCCAGCATCGTGACGCAGCCGCCGAACGGACGGATGCCGAAGCCGGCCATCAGCTCGGTCGCCGTTTCGGGGATGGTGATGACGCGCCAGCCGTCGTCCTGCTTGAATTCCTTCAGGATGCGGCTGGTGAGCGTCGTTTTGCCTGCGGCGGGGCCGCCGGTCAATACGATGCGCGTGATGCGTTTTGCCATAACATCAGTCCTTCGTTGTGATAAGACCAGTTTATCAGAAAAAATTGGGATTTGCAAGAGCTGCAAAATGCCCTCTCTTGGAGGAGAGGGCATTTTTGCGTGGATCATCAAACTTTTTCAAAATCCTCTGCGCCGTGCTTGCAGAGCGGGCAGATGAAGTCGGCAGGCAGGTCTTCACCTTCGTAGACATAGCCGCAGATCTTGCAGACCCAGCCGTGCTGCTCCTTGAGCTTGGAGGGCTTCGGCTTGACATTGGCGAAGTAGTAGGCGTAGGTCATGGACGGCACCTCGGAGAGCTGCCGCGCCTCGGTGACGTCGGCAATGAAGAGCGTGTGCGTCTCAAACTCAATGGTCTGCGTGACCCTGGCCGAGATGAAAGCATTGGTGCAGTACGGCAGATAGTAGACGCCGTTGGTCGCGCGGGCCATGCCCTGCACGCCGGCGAACTTGTCGACGTCGCGGCCGGACTGGAAGCCATAGTGCTGGAACATTGCGAACGGCGCGTCGTTCGAGAGAACGGAGACGTTGAATACGCCGGTCTTTTTGATCATGTCGTGCGTATAATTCGCCTTGTTGACGGCGATGGAGATGCGCTTGGGGGTATCAGTCAGCTGCGTGACCGTGTTGATGATGCAGCCGTTGTCCTTTGCGCCGTCGCGGGCCGTCAGGACGAACAGGCCGTAGGACAGGGAGAACATCGCGTTCTGCTCGACCGGGGCGTCCGGCGTATGCACAGGGGCCTCGTGCTTCGGCATGGAGGCCACGATGGCCTCGGCCAGCGCGTCCAGCTGCGTGAGCTGGTCGGGCTTGAGGCTGGACTTGATGGTAACCATCTCGTCGAGGATGGTGCAGTTTTTCAGCTTCGAGAACTCTGCACGCATCAGGCCGCCCGCCGTCGGCGCCCAGGAGCCATTTTCGACGAGGGCGATGGTGCGGTTCTGGAGGTTGTGGTTGACGATGTCGTGGACGAGATTTTCCATGTTCACAAACATGCCGGCATTGTACGTCGTGGAGAGGAAGACAAGGTGGCTCGCGCGGAAGCATTCGGAGACGATCTCGCTCGCGTGCGTCGCGGAGACGTCGTAGACCTTGACGTTGCGGACGCCGAGGTCGGCCAGCTTCCCGGCCAGGATGTTCGCGGCGGTCTCGGTGTTGCCGTAGACGGAGGCATAGGCGATGACAACGGCGTCCTCCTCGGGCGTATAGGTCGCCCAATGGACGTATTTGTCGATGAACCAGCCGATGTCCTTGCGCCAGACCGGGCCGTGCAGCGGGCAGATCATCTCGATCTCGATCGTTGCGGCCTTTTTCAGCAGGGCCTGTACCTGTGTGCCGTATTTACCGACGATGTTGGTATAGTAGCGCCGGGCATCGTCGAGCCACTCGGTCTGGAAGTTGACCTCGTCGGCATAGAGGTTGCCGCCCAGGGCCCCGAACGTGCCAAAGGCGTCGGCGGCGAAGAGCGTCTTCGTTGTGACATCGTAGGTCACCATGACCTCGGGCCAGTGGACCATCGGGGCCATGACGAATGCGAAGGTATGCTTGCCGGTGCAGAGCGTATCCATCTCGGCGACGAGGTGAACGCGGCTGTCGACGTCGAAGGAGAAGAAGTTCTTCATCATCTGCGCGGTCTTCTTGTTGCAGACGAGCGTGACCTCCGGATAGCGGAGCACGACGGCCTCGATCGTGGCGGCGTGATCCGGCTCCATGTGGTTGACGATGAGGTAGTCCAGCTTGCGGCCGTTCAGCACGTGCGCCAGATTTTCAAAGAAGATGGGCGAGACGGAGTGGTCGACCGTGTCGAGCAGGACGGTCTTCTCGTCGAGGACGACGTAGGCGTTGTAGCTCACGCCGCGCGGGATGGGATAGACGTTTTCGAACAGCGCCAGCCGCCGGTCGTTGCCGCCGACCCAGTAGAGATCCTCAGTCATTTTTTTCACGCAGTACATGGAACAGTCCTCCTGAAGTTTATTTCAGTATTTTTTTATCAATATAGCATACGATGGCGAATTTGTCCAGTATAAAATAAAAATAATTCTTATTTTTATTTTGAGATATCAGCGCTCAGGGCCCGCCGAGAATGTAGCGGCCCTCCGACGTGCCGCAGCGGATGTAGATGGTCGTATCCGCGCTGGCGCGGCCGCAGACGATGGTGCCGTCGTCCCGCACGCTTAGGCGGCAGGTGGCCGGGCTGCTGTTCTGCAGTGTGAAATTCGTCTGGCGGACGCCGTCCAGATAGACCTGGATGGTCTGCCCTTCTTCGATGGGTCCAAATCGATAGCCCGGCTCGATCGTGAAGCCGCGATAGTAGATGCAGAGGCCCGCAACATCGGACGGCGTGCCGTATTCGTCGGTCGTGCCGTCGAAGGCCCAGTCGGGATAGCGGCTCTCGTCCATGGAGACGGAATCGTCGAAGAACGGATGATATTCAAAGCTCGGGCAGGACTGCTGCCAGTCGGCGTCCTGATAGAGCAGCTCCGCGTCGTAGCGATAGGCCCCGGCGGTGAAATAGCAGCTCTTGTCCGTCTTTTTGTTCCGCCATCCAAGCGGGAGCTGCATCCGGTACGCGCCGCGGTCGAGGACGATGGTGTGGATGGTGCGGGTGTCCGTCTCCTGCTTGCGGGCCTGCTCGGCGATGGCCTTTGTGCTGCCGACGACCCAGCAGTTCGTGTCGTTCGGGCGGAAGCTGCCGCCGCTGACGCTCGTATAGTCGAACGTCACATACTGATTGCCGATCTGATAGAAATTGATAACATGGCCGCCGTTTGTCTCGTTTTTGTCCTTGTCATACGTGCCCCAGAGAATGTAGCCGCTGTCGTCATAGTCCCCTTCGAGGATATAGCGCGTCAGATTCGAGACCGCGCCGCAGCTCGGGCAGTCAGAGTCCTTAGCCCCGGCGGCGGATTTGTTGATGGCCCATGTATAGCTGCCGTCGCTGAAATGGATGTCGTTTTCCCAGACGGGGTTTTCGCCGTAATTCGTCTCGACAAGGTACTGGATCATGTCAGGGACGGTGTAGATCGCGTCCTTGAGCTGGTCGAGCGTGTAGTCCTGCATTGCGCGGATCTGCTTCTGCGAATACTGCGGCTGGCCCAGAATACTGGGCAGATCCAGTTCGTCGAGGTAGGAAGCATAGCCGTCCGCGGCCTTGGACGTGTCGCGGTGGGCCGTCTCGTCCGCGAGGGCGGAGAGCTGCGCGCGCAGGTCGTCCGGCAGACGCTTGCCGAAGATGTTTTCATAGAGCGTTTTGCCGTTTTTGCATGCGGCTTTCAGCGCGCAGGCCGAGACGAGCGCCGCGTCGCCGCGCCGGAAGGACTTGTTTGTTTTTGCGTTGTATTCGCCGTGCGTGATGCCGAGGCGGTCGGTCAGGGCCCAGGCCGCGCTCCAGTCGAAGTCCTCGCCGGAGACGTAACCCATCGCGCGGAGAACGAATGTCAGATACTGCGCGGCGGTGACGGCGTCGTTCGCGCCGAGCTTGCCGGCGCTGACGCCCTTCGTCAGGTCGTTTTCGTAGGCGAAGTTGACGTAGGGTTTTGCCCACCCCGGCACGTCGGTGAACGGTGCGTCGGAGGCGTTTTTCAGTGTTTCCTCGTCGATGCCGAGCAGGCGGACAAGGAGCGTCACGCCCTCGGCGCGCTTTGCCGCGCGGTCAAGGCTGAAATCGGGCGTGCCGTCGGCATTCGTGCCCGTGCCCTGGAAGAGGCCAAGGTCATAGAGCACCGCAGCAGCCTCGGATGCGCGGGCGTTTGCGGCCTGCGCGGTGACGGCGCAGCCGAGCAGCAGCGTCGCAGCAAGGATGAGAGCAAGCAGCTTTTTCATCGGATCAGCTCCTCTTTTCGATTTATTTTGCAGCGGTGGCGTTTTTACCGGGCTTGCGGTGCAGGAATTCGTCGAAGGCGTCGATGCGCTCGGTGAGGGGCTTGATCGAGGTGAAGCGGAAGAAGCCGCCGCGCTTTTGCAGCCGGCGCTGGATGGCCTGGAGGTCGATGGACTCGACGCTCTTGTCAAACTCCACGGCGCGCTTGCGCAGCGCCGTGCCAAGGTGGAGCGAGAAGGCAAAATCAATCAAGAAAATGCCGAAGCAGATGCCCACAATGAACGAAAACAGCGGGTGCGCCACGAACCAGACCACCAGCCTGCGCAGGCGCGGATAGAGCAGGAAATAGTAGAGCGCAGCGAGCACGCCCCAGAAGAACGTAAACAGCGGGCAGATCAGGCCCTGAATGTTGCCCCAGCAGTTCGTATAGTCCCAGAGGCGCAGGTGCATGACCTTCAGGCTCATCAGGCCCGCGATGTATTCCAACGCCGTCATCGCGAGGGCCATGCCGAAGAACATCACAAGATAGTACCACCAACTGCCGCCAAACTGGCCGAAGATCTGGCTCTCAAACTCGCTGAGCACGAACAGCACCACCGTGCCGAAGCCGTAAAGCGGCACGCAGGGGCCGAAGAGAAAGCCAGGGTTCAGCCATTTGCGCTCCGGATTCGCGCCGGAGAAGAAGCGGCGGAAAAACAGCTCCAGCACCCAGCCGCCGCCGGAGCCGAAGAAAAACAGAAATACAATAATTAAAAATACCTGATATTTTGTCATAAGATCCCTCCGTGCAACAGCATAGCATGTTTTGCGGCGGATTGCAATTCTGGCGTGAATCGGGTATGATAGAAGCAGAAGAAATTTGAGGGGTTTTGCTTATGAAAAAGTTCTGGAAAATTTTGCTTTTCGTTCTGCTTGCGCTGCTGGTGCTTGTGGGCGGCTATGTGGCATACGTCTTCCTCGACTATCACCGGATCGAAGACAACCAGCAGCTGACGCCTGCGGAGGGCTCCGCGCGGACGGCAGAGACGGGCGTGGAATATCGCGCGCTGACATGGAACCTCGGCTTCGGGGCCTATGAGGACGATTACGGCTTCTTCATGGACGGCGGCACAGAATCGTGGGCCTGGAGCGAGGAACGTCTGAAAACCAATCTCGACGAGATCGCCGCGCGCGTGCAGGAACAGGCGTCGGATGTCTATTTCCTGCAGGAAGTCGACTTTGACTCCACGCGCACCTACCATATCGACGAGCGGGAATGGCTCTATGCGGCGCTCCCCGGTCATTCGTCGGTCTTTGCCGTGAATTATGATTCGCCGTTTTTGCTCTATCCATTCCGCCACCCGCACGGCGCGAGCCGGTCGGGACTTTTGATGCTGACGGAATTTGACGTGCAGAGCGCGGTGCGGCGGAGCCTGCCGGTGGAGACGGGGTTCACGAAGCTGCTGGACCTTGACCGCTGCTACAGTGTGTCGCGCGTACCGGTGGAAAACGGACGAGAATTGGTGCTCTACGACCTGCACCTCTCGGCCTATTCCTCCGACGGAACGATCGCCGACGAACAGCTCGAGCTGCTCCTGGCGGATATGCAGGCGGAATATGAGGCGGGCAACTACGTCGTGGGCGGCGGCGATTTCAACAAGGATCTGCTCCCCGGCGGGAGCACGCAGTATTTCGGCGTCGACACCGGCGATTATACGTGGGCGCAGCCGATCCGCACCGATCTCATCGAGGCGACGGACATCCGGCTCATTGCGCCGGTCGACCCGGAAGACCCTGTGGCCTCTTGCAGAAATGCCGATGGGCCGTATGCCGAGGGGCAGCTGCGGCTGACCGTGGACGGCTTCCTCGTGTCGCCGAACGTCGAGGTCGTGGAGAGCGAGGTCTTGGACTTTGGCTTTGAAAATTCCGACCATAACCCCGTGCGCATGACCTTCCGCCTGACGGATGTATCTTGAAATACGAACGGGCCGATGCCGTCATCGGCCCGAAGGCTCCCTTGTGTAAAGGGAGCTGGTGCGCAGCGCCTGAGGGATTGTCGGGCGGGCAATGCCCGCCCGCAAAGGCCCCCTCTTGGTAGAGGGGGCTGTCACCGTCGGTGACTGGGGGTGAAACCCCGCCGCAGCGGAGAGCCTC
>JABLTR010086361.1_pt1 | contig 11517 bp, 8 predicted proteins | sample 7160071 | NCBI WGS metagenome assembly JABLTR01 (sample SAMN14651230, study PRJNA627086) | human gut metagenome | isolation source: feces | host: Homo sapiens
AAAGATGCCCACAGCATAGGTGGTAAACGTGGAAAGCGTTGCAATTTCTAAAATCTGCTGGGTTACCATGTAGCCGCCCCGCAGCAGAACAATGGCGACGGCCATGGTGGAGAAAAAGAGAACCAGGGGAATGTAAACCGCATTGAGCCGCGCGGCCCGGATTCCGGCATCGTGCATGGATTTGGTCAGGGTGCGGAAGCTCTCTGTGTTCTGGTCTTCGATGACCAGGGTTTTGGAGGTTTTGGCGCCGCTGATTCCCTCGTTAAATGCGCCGGTGATTTTTGAGTTGATTTTCCGGACCTTCCGGTTCCAATGAAGAATGCGGTTCTGGAAATAACCGGTCAGTACGGCGATGGCCGGGACGATCAGAATGACGACCAGGGCCAGCTGCCAGTTTAAAAGAAGCATGGCGGTGAAGGTACCGAGGACATAAAACAGCGCCCAGAGGATATCCGTCATATTCCAGGCAATCATACTGGCAATTCGGTTGGTATCGCTCATCACCCGGGTGAGGAGATAGCCCACAGGGGTGACGTTATAAAAGGAAAAGGACAGAGTTTGTAAATGGGTGAACAGGGTGCGGCGCATATCCCGGCCCACGTTCATTTCAATGCGCATGGAGTTTCGGCTGAATGCCACAACGGATAGAGCCTGAAAAAAGATGACGGCCAAATAGCAAGCGCCGTAGGGAAGAAGGCCCTGAAGGGTTCCGGCTTCGATGAAGTTTCCAATGGCATAGCGCTGGAACAGAGGCAGAATGACGTCGATCAGGGCACAAATGCCGTTGAAGAGGAACATACCGGCAAAGGCGCTCCGGTAAGGCTTCAGCAGGGGAAGCAGGCGCTTCCAGATTTTCCAATCAAAGGATTTGGTATATTCTTGTTCGTCAAATGCCGCCATCAATGCTTACCTCCTTCTGCGAGCAGCCGCCGGTCGTCGCTGCTCATTTGAATGTCATAAATGTCCTTGTAGATACCGGGGCGGGAAATCAATTCCTGATGGGTTCCCAGGTCGGCAACCCGCCCGTTGTCCAGGACCAAAATCCGATCCGCTTGCATCAGGGTAGTCACCCGGTGGGAGATGAGAATTACCGTGGATTTTCCCAGATTCTTCCGGAGCGCGGTCCGGATTTTGGTGTCCGTTTCTGCATCCACGGCGGACAGAGAGTCGTCAAAGATCATAATGGGCGCTTCCTGCACCAACATCCGTGCAATGGCCACTCGCTGCTTCTGCCCGCCGGATAAGGTGACGCCCCGTTCGCCCACTACCGTTTCATATCCTTCGGGAAACTCTGTGATGGCTTCGTCCACGCAGGCGATGGATGCGGCTCTACGAAGGGTAGCATCCGGAGCCTGGGGCCTGGTCGCCGCGATGTTCTCCCGAATGGTTTGAGAAAAGAGGAAGGGCTCCTGGAGTACCAGGCCGATCTGACGCCGTAGGCCTTCCCGCTGCATGGAGCGGATGTCTACGCCGCCGATGGTGATGCGGCCCTGTCCCTCCGGCAGGTCGTAAAGCCGGTCCAGGAGATGGACCAAGGTGCTTTTGCCGGAGCCGGTACCGCCCAGAATGGCAAAGGTGCTGCCCTTCGGAATGGTAAAAGATACGTCCTGGAGAACCGCCAGCCCCTCGTAGCCAAAGCTGACGTGTTCAAATGTAATATCGCCGTCTGTAGCGGCTTCCACAGCCTCCGGCGCATCTTGCTCCTCCTGGGCCTGCAGAATATACCCCACCCGGTCCAGAGAGACGCCGGCCTTACTCATATCCGAGAGAACCCGGCCCAGGGAGCGAACCGGCCAGGCCAAGGCTTCATTATATGTAATGAAGGCCAGGAACGCGCCCAAGGTCATTTCCCCCCGAACCGTCTCCACCGTGCCGACCAGGATGACGACCATCACCTGTAGGCAGGTTAAAAAAGTACCGGAAGCCCAGTAGACGGACAGAAGCTTACCCAGGCGAATCCACAGCTGGGAAAACCGCTCGTTGCGTTGATTAAACCGGTCTACCTCATAGCGCTCCCGGCCGAATGCCCGGACCACGCGAACTCCGGTGAGATTTTCTTGCGCGCAGGTGGTGAGTTCTCCCTCGGCTTCGTCTGCTGTCTGAAAGCGTGAGGAAATTTTTCGATAAAATACCCCGGAGGACAGGCCCACGATGGGGATAAACGCCACAGCGACCAGGGACAGCTTGATGTTCATGGAGAACATGATGGATAGGTATAAAATGATGAGGAAGACGGTGCGCACAACCTCCACCAGCTGATTGCACACAAAGTTGCGGATCACGTCCACGTCTGAGGTGCACCGCTGGATGATTTCGCCGGTGGGATGCGCTGTGTGCCAGGCGTAGGTCAGATGCTGAATATGGCGGTAAAGGTCGTCGCGAATTCCCTTTACAAAACGTTCCGATCCTCTGGACAGATAGATTCGCTGCCCATAGCTGCAGAATCCCCGCAGGACGGCTACGAACAAAACGGCGGCGGCGGCGATCCAGAGCGCCTGTATGGGATCCTCCCGAAGGGTCTGCAGGGAGAGGATTCCCCGGAGCAACCCGGGTAACTCCGCAGGCTCTGTGCCCAGGATGGAATCAACGGTAATTTTGATGATCTGAGGCGTCATGGCATTGAAAACCATGCTGAGACAGGCGCAGAGCAGGGCGATTGCAAAATACCCCAGGCAGCTGCGCAGGTAGCGGAGGATCAAGTGGGTTTTTTCATGCCGTGACAACTGAAATGGCGTTTCCATATCGGGGAGTCCCTCCTTTGATGAAATAAATGCAAAAAGCGCCCCTCCGGTCAGAGGGGCGCTCCCATTTTGGGTAGAGAAGGCGGGCTTAAACCGTCTTACAGGCGCACAAAGAAACCCCTGATACCGGGCATATGAGAATTGGAACCAATAGAACAAACTTCTTCTGGGTCATTTTGTGCGCCTCCTTTCGTTTTTTGCTGTACAGCAGCAGACAGCGTGTTAAGTATATGCCCTGAGGCAAATCTTGTCAAGCACTTTTTTCATTTTTCCTCATTTGCGGATGGAAATCTGTTTTTACGGCCCGAAGCATCCAGTGGGTTTGTCTTGACAAATCCTGCTGCTGTTACTTTTGTTTATGCAAATTTTTCCTAAAATCATATATAGAGCAAGGATATACGCTAGTATATACATGGCCCGTCTTTTTGATAAAAAGAAAAAATTAAATGGGCGGAAAGGAAAAGCAGATATGAAAAATAGCAAATTTAATTTGGAGGAGCTCAGTTTTCAATTTGGTATCTATCAAAACCAGGAGGGGTATCCGATTCTTCTCTCCGCTGTGGATTTGGGGCGAACCGAGCCGGGGGGAAGAACCCCCGTAAGCGTCGATTGAGCGAGCCCTTCCTGCGGCCGGCTGCAGGAAGGGCGGTCGGCCGCTTTGGCGGTTGCAGGGGGACTTGTCCGGAGGAAAACACCGTTGCGCCCGGCAGAGCGGCGCATCCGGACGGCCGGACTGGACTGCCGGGGAAGAAAACACAGGCGGCGCCCTTGCGGTTTTGCGGCGGCAGTGCTATACTACAGGCGAGAAGGTGTTGCAGGTGAATGGAATCCGCTGCCAAACCGATGGGCTTTTTTCAAACCGGGCGTTGGTCCGGTTGATTTTTCCTCTGGTGATGGAGCAGGCCCTGGCGGCCCTGGTGGGCATGTGCGACGGGGTGATGGTCTCCGCTGTGGGAGAGGCCGCCATATCCGGTGTGTCCCTGGTGGACATGATCAACAACGTCATTTTGAACCTGTTTGCCGCCTTGGCCACCGGCGGCGCCGTGATTACCAGCCAGTTTTTGGGGGCGCGGAGGCAGGAGGAGGCTCGGAAGAGCGCAGGGCAGCTGGTGTTCCTGTCCGCCGTGTTCGGTTTGGGCATCATGGCTGCCTGTTTGGTCCTGGCGCGTCGTCTGCTCCGGCTCTTCTTCGGGGCGATTGCCGCCGATGTGATGCAAGCCGGTCTGACTTACTTCCGCATTACCGCCCTGTCCTTTCCCTTCCTGGCGCTGTACAACGCGGGAGCGGCCATTTTCCGCAGTACGGGAAACAGCAAGGTCTCCATGCAGGCCAGTCTGGTGATGAACGGGATCAATGTGGGCGGCAATGCGCTGTGTGTGTACGGTTTGCATATGGGCGTGGCCGGTGTGGCGATTCCCACGCTGGTTTCCCGGGGCGTGGCGGCCGGAATCATGATGGGACTGGCTTCCAGGCCGAAGCAGGAGGTTTGCCTGATGCCGCAGTACGTGGCGCGGCTGCAGCCCGATATGCTGAGGCGGATTTTGGGCATCGGCGTTCCCTCCGCTCTGGAAAATTGCCTGTTCCAGCTGGGCCGCGTGGTGGTGGTGGGGATGATCGCGCCCTTCGGCACCATGCAGACCTCGGCCAACGCGGTGGCCAATACGCTGGATTCCATTGGCCTGATCATCGGCCAGGCGATGGGCCTTGCCATGATCACCGTGGTGGGGCGGTGCATGGGCGGCGGAAGGCCGGATCAGGCGGTGCGGTACGCCAAGAAGCTGATGCTTTGGGTGTACCTGGCCCAGGGCGCCAGCAATTTGCTGGTGATGGTGTGTTTGCCGGCGCTGCTCGGGTGCTATCGCTCCCTGTCCCCGGAGACGGAGGCGTTGGCCCGGACGTTGGTTCTGATTCACACGGGAAGCGCTCTGGTCCTGTGGCCGGTGGCCTTTGTGCTGCCCAACGCCCTGCGCGCGGCGGGAGACGTGCGCTTTACCATGGTGGTCAGCGCCGCCTCCATGCTGCTGTGGCGCGTCGGCTTTTCCTGGATTCTCTGCGTGCGTCTGGGGTATGGCGCCGTGGGGGTGTGGATTGCCATGGTGCTGGACTGGATTTGCCGGACGGCGTTCTTCCTGGGCCGGTTCCTCTCCGGGGCCTGGAAGCGGAAGAAATTGGTGGCTCCCTGAAGGGGGCCCGGAAATAGAACATGCCGCCTCAGGAGTGCCGAAACGGCAGCTTTCCTGAGGCGGCATGGCGTTACCGGGGGTTACCGGCGGAAAAGGCGCTTCCAAAATTCTGAGATTTTTCCCGTTTCCGCAGCGCTCTGGGGGGCGGAGGCCAGGGCGTCTTCCATGAAAACCTTCTGGGCGCAGACGGGAAGACGACCGGTGGTGACCCGGCGGTAGGTGCCGTCGGCGCGCATCCGGCGGGCCTTGGTGTTGTCCATCCGCTGGACCTCGATCAACCGGTGAATTTTTTCCCGAGCCTGGGCGCTGCCGATGGGGCAGGCGACTTCCACCCGGTGGTCCATGTTCCGGGTCATGAAGTCGGCGGAGGAGATGTACATCAATTCCTCCTCGTCTCTTCCGAAGCAGTAAATCCGGGCGTGCTCCAGAAACCGGCCCACGATGCTGGTGACGCGGATGTTTTCCGTCTCCCCCTCCACCTGGGGCAGGAGGCAGCAAATGCCCCGGACAATCATCTCAATCTGCACGCCGGCCTGGGAGGCCTCCCGCAGCTTTTGAATCAGGTCCATGTCGGTGACGGCGTTCAGCTTCAGGAAAATAAAGCCCCGGGCCCCCTTGGCGGTCTCCCGGTCGATCAGGGCGATGATCCGGTCCTTCATGGAGTGCGGCGCCACCATCAGGCGGTGGTAGCTTCCCTCCAGATTCCCAATGGCCAGATCCTTGAAAAAGGTGTTGGCGTCTGCGCCGATTTCCCGGTTGGCTGTGATGTAGGACAGGTCGGTGTATTGCTTGGCGGTGTTTTCGTTGTAGTTTCCGGTGCCCACCTGGGTGATGTAGGCAATGCCGTTTCGCTCCCGGCGGGTAATCAGACAGACCTTGGAGTGGACCTTATAGGAGTCGAAGCCGTAAAGAATCCGGCAGCCGGCTTCCTCCAGGCGCTGGGACCAATCGATGTTATTCTGCTCGTCGAACCGGGCGCGGAGCTCGATCATCACCGTGACGTCCTTGCCGTTTTCTGCGGCGGCGCAGAGATATTCCACCAGCTTCGCCTGACGGGCCAGCCGGTAAATGGTGATCTTGATGGACAGCACAGCCGGATCGGCTGCGGCTTCCCGGAGCATTTGCAGAAACGGCTCCATGCTCTCATAGGGGTAGGACAGCAGGAGGTCGCGCTTCAGGACCTGGCGCAAAATGCTCTCCTTCGGCGTCAGGCCGGCGGGCAGCTGGGGGGAGAAGGGGGGATCCGTCAACTCCTGCCGGAGGGCCTGGGGGAGCTTATCTGCCAGGGAGAAGGCGTAGCGCATTTGCATCGGGGACGAGGTGGTGTACAGCTGCTTCTTTTCCAGCTGCAGCTTTTCGCAAAAATATTGGGTAAACCGGCCGGAGACTCCATGGCTCAGCTCCAGCCGGACGGGAGCCAGCTTGGTTCTTTGACGGAGCAGCTTCTTCATTTGGCTCCGGAAGTCCTCCTCAAAGGCCTCCCCGCCGGGCACGATGTCGGCATTCCGGGTGATGCAAAAAATCACCTTCTCCGAAACGGCATAGGGTTTAAAGATCCGGTCGGCATAGAAGAGAATCAGCTCCGCCGTGGAAACGTACCGCACATCCCCGCCGGGGAGGAATACAACCTCCGGCAGAGGAGCGGGGACGGGAATCACGCCGAAAACGGCTTTGCTTTTGTCCTGGAGCAGCGCGCCGATGTGCAGGACCTTGTTGGCCAGATGGGGGAAGGGGTGGTGGCTGTCGATGATCTGTGGCGACAAAATGGGATCGATTTCATTCTGGAAATACTGCCGCAGAAATTTTTGATCCCCTTTGTCCAGCTCCTCCGGATGCAGGCAGGTGATTCCGTACCCCGCCAGGAGCTGATTGAGCTGCCGGCAAATGTCGTCCTTTTCCGCAATCAGGGGCCGGACGGCGGAGAAAATCGCGTCCAGCTGCTCTTTTGCGGAGAGTCCGGTTTTGTTGTCCACTGCGCCGCCTTTGACTAAGGACAGATCCCATAAGCTGCCCACCCGGATCATAAAAAACTCATCCAGATTGCTGGTAAAAATGGAGACGAATTTCAGACGCTCCAGCAGGGGCACCTGCTCGTCCAGGGCCTCCAGCAGGACGCGCTCGTTAAAGCGAAGCCAGGACAGCTCCCGGTTTTGGGTGTAAATGGGGGACGTGCGTTTTTCGGCCACGGTGTTTCACCACTTTCTCTCGATTTTGGAAGATGATCACAAGGCTTACGACCTCTACATGTTATGGTTCGCTCCGGGCCATGTTCCGGCTGGATGCCGGACAGGCTCTGGAAAACCGGCGGATCCCAGAGATAAAAAGCCGGCGGACCGAGAAAGGTCCGCCGGCCATCGGCATTACTTTACAAAAACCCTCTCGGGATTTGTATACGCATCATAAATTTGCATATCACAGTATGGGGTAGTAGATAACATATCTGATGTAACGTTACATACAGGTATCAAATTGGTCCAGTATTCCATTCTACCGTCCTCGTAACGCAAAATAAAATCCTTGACCATATCTACAGGCGGCTCGACATATTGCTCGCTGGCTGGAGGAGAATAAAAGGGCTGGAAAATGACGGCATAGGAGCCGACAAAAAGAACGACACACAATGCAGCGGCGAGCCACGAAGCGGGGGAGTGTCGGCACGGCCGTTTTTTCTGCAGGAGCAGGGAAAAACGCTGGCGGATGCGGATTTGTGTAGGAATTCCCAGATATTTGGCAGTCAGAGGATCGGAGCTGGGACGGCCCATCCGCAAAACTTCCAACAGGGTGGACGAGTAAAGAAACACCCCGCCCTCCGGAAGCAGGCTGCACACCTGGCGGTCGCAACGCAGCTCCAGCAGCTGGTCGACGCTGCTTTTCAGAAGGTAGACCAGAGGATTCCACCACAGCAGACAGCAAAAAAACTGAATCCCCAGCTTCACCCACAAATCCCGCTTCTTGTAATGGCACAGCTCATGGAGCAGAATATAATACTGCTGCTGCTCGGACAGCTGCGACAGGTTTGCAGGCAGAAGAATCGCCGGATTTCGAAAACCGGCCAGCATGGCCGTGGAAACCTGAGAGGAAATCCCCACCTGGATGGGCCTGCGGCAGCCGACATCTCCCGCCGCGCGGCGGCAGAGGCGGGAAAGCGGCGTCTCCTCCGACAACACCCGGCACTGCCGGACGATCTGATGCTGCCGGTACAGGGTCCGCCCCAGCCAAAGGAGCTTGCCCACCGCTACGACAGTCCACACCAGGACCAACCCAAGCCCCACGCTGAAACCGGGCCACAGCTCACGCCAAAGCAGGTACATAAAACCGGGATAAATATGCAAGCAATCAATGACGTAAGCACGACCGAATTCAAATGGGATCAGAAACCGGATCAGCGCCAAGGCAAACACAAAGCCGGCCAGCCAAAAGGATCGACCCTTGCTGCGCAGGACCATAACGCTTCCGATGGTTACCGTCAGGGAAAAGCAGAGCAGCGCCATGGCAAGGGAGAACTCTGATAAATCTACGGAGAGATTAGGCATCTAACTCTTTGCGCTTTGCCTCCAGCATTTGTTCCAACTCCGCAATGGTCTTTTTGTCGATGCCTTGTTTGTCCACCAAAGCGGCCACAACCCCCAATAGCCGCTCGCTGACCGCCATATCCGGCGTGGCGTTCACAGCCTGGGCGGCTGCGTATTCCGTTTGGCTCATGGTAGGCGCGTAGGTGCGGCCATAGCCACGGCCGCAACGGGCGACGCCGTTGACCTGCAGGACACCCTTTTTGATCATGTTATTGAGAATCAAATGGATGGAATTGGGATTCCAATCCTTGTCGGGCAGTGCCTCCAGGATTTCGGGCCTGGTCAGGGCGCGGCCTTCCGTCCACAGGAGCTGCAGAATGCAAAATTCGTTGGAAGACAGAGATGTTGCGGACATAAATAATCACCTTGCTTTTTAATATTTCGAAAATTTCCCACGCGGGAAAATATTAGTGTATATGTATAATAGCTGAATTTTAGAAATGTGTCAATAGCAGAAGTGAAAAAAGAAGTTCTGTGTGGAGAAAAAGTAGATTTTGAGGAAAGCAAGAACATGCGACAGCTTGTCGAAAAAGCTGTATAGAGTTTCATACTCCCAGAGGCGAAACCCAACCGACGGGATCGAGCGGGACGGGGCCGTGTCGTATGCTGCGTCCGCCGTCCTTTGTGGGGACTCCCGGGGGAGGATCGGCGGTCTCATTTAGGCTTCCGGCTCCTGATACAGAGCGGGGGTGGCGAAGTACCGGCGAATTAGGGCGGTGTAGGAGCCCAAGGCGTCCATCTCCGCCAGGGGACGGCGGTCATAGCGGATCTCAAAGGGCCCCTCTGAGGGAAAGTACTGAAATTCCTGGAGGCTCGAGCGCAGCTGCCGGTCAAAATGGCCGTCGGCGTAGGCATAGTCCCCCTGGAAAACAATCAGGTCCGGGTCGAAAACCAGGCAGATGTTCCGCAGGGCCGCAGCGAAGGCCCGGGCCAGGTATTCCACCAGGGAGCGGGCCAGGGGGTCCCCGCCCCCGGAGGCGGCAAACACGTCGCCGATGCCCACCTGCTCCAGGGGAATTTGCAGCAGGCGGGACTGGGGAAATTGAGCGGCCTGCCGGTGCAAGACGGTGCGGACCCGCTCCACGCTTACCAGCCGCTCCAGGCATCCGTGGCTGCCGCAGCCGCATTTTTCCGGGTCCTTGGGATCGATGATCATGTGGCCGATCTCCCCGATGAGAGAGTTTTTTCCGCTGAGAATGTGCCCCTTCTCAATGAGGCAGCTGGACAGCCCCCAGCAGGCGAAGATCACCAAAACGCGCTTATGGACCAGATCCTTTTCCAAAAGAAAAGGCCTGGCCGTCATTTTTCCCGCGTTTTCCAAAAAAATCATGGTATGGGGAGAGAAATACGGCTGGAGATAGGATACCAGGGGGATGTCGGTTCCCCAACCGGGGGACTGAGAGCTGTATTTCAGCCGGCCGGTTTTGTAATCCACGGTTCCGGCGGTGGAGAGGCTGACGGCGCAGAGGTTGTCCGGGGGGATCCGGTGCTTTTCCAGGAGCCTTCCGGCCAGCTGACCCACGTTGTCAATGGCCGCCCGGGGATCGCCGGGCAAGGGCGTGGTCAGAGAAATCAGGTCGGTCAGCTGCTTGCCGATGGTAAACAGATGCAGCCGAAGCTCCTGGGGCCACAGGGTGATGCAGAGAAAGTATTTCTCCTGAGAGAGGGTAAACAGCTCCGGGCGTTTGCCGCCCAGGTTGGTGGAATCCCCCTTGCCCGCCGAGACCAGCAGGCCGCTGCGCAGGAAGAACTGAATGGATTTCATCACGGTCTGCCGGCTGAGACCAATGCTGGCAGAAATATCGTTGGCGCTGTATACCCCGCCCGACAGAAATGTTTCAATTACCTGAATGCGGTTGCTGTATTTCAGATCCGCAGGACAGGCGGGGGGACCAGCGGTGTGTTTGGACACAGAAGTCACGCTCCTTGCAGGCACAAAGTACCCACTATAAATCTGTATCGTTACAGTACCACAGATTGGGCGAAAAAGCAAGTGGGAGCATAACTTTGCAAAATAGAAATAAAAGTTCATTACGTAATTGAGATGGAAGCCGGTATGCATTTTGCGGTTTTCACAAAGAAAAACCTGAGAATTTGTGCAAAAGCACAAATTTTCTCCTTTTCTTCCAGAGATGTTGCTTAAAAATGGTCAGTATGCTATCATACAAGTAATGTGAGACAGTTGCAAAACCGGTGCGCGGGTGGAGAAAAGGGCTGCGCAGTGGATGGCGCGGGGGAAATTTTTAGTTGAATCATTTCCCGTCTGGGCGTATAATAAAAACCAAATGAAACCGGCTGCGGAGAAAGCGCGGAGCCGGTCGAACCGTAAGGAGGCGGAGACCTTTGCTGTACATAGGAATCGATTTAGGCACGTCTGCGGTGAAGCTGCTGCTGATGAATGAGGCGGGGCAAATCCTCAACGTGGTTTCCCGGACCTATCCCCTGGAATTTCCCAGGCCGGGCTGGAGCCAGCAGAACCCGGAGGATTGGCGCAAGGCGGTGTGGGAGGGAATTCCGGCCCTGCTGGAGGGCTTTGACCGCGCCCAGGTGGCGGGAATCGGAGCCGGCGGGCAGATGCACGGCCTGGTGGTCCTGGATGAAGCCGACCGGGTCATCCGTCCGGCCATTTTGTGGAACGACGGCAGGACGGCGCGGCAGGTTGCTTATTTGAATGAGACGGTGGGCAAAGACCGGCTCTCGGCCTGGACGGCCAACATTGCCTTCGCCGGATTTACCGCGCCCAAGCTGCTGTGGATGCGGGAAAACGAGCCGGAGCTTTTCGCCGAAATCAAGAAAATCATGCTGCCCAAGGACTATATCAACTATCTGCTCACCGGCGTGCACAGCACCGATTACTCCGATGCCTCGGGGACGCTGCTGCTGGACGTGGCCAAGCGGCGCTGGTCTGAGGAAATGCTGGAGCTGTGCGGCCTGAGGGCGGAGCAGATGCCCCGGCTTTTCGAGAGCTACGAGACGGTGGGCGCCCTGCTGCCGGAGGCGGCGCGGGCCCTGGGCCTGCCG
>JABLTR010010239.1_pt1 | contig 11501 bp, 10 predicted proteins | sample 7160071 | NCBI WGS metagenome assembly JABLTR01 (sample SAMN14651230, study PRJNA627086) | human gut metagenome | isolation source: feces | host: Homo sapiens
ACCTTGAATCACGATTAGTGGCTCAAAATTTTTTTATCACAACTGGCTCACTTTTTTATTAGCGAGGTGGCTCAGTTTTTTATTGACAAAGGCACAGATGTGTATTTGCAATTGAAAAATATTATTTTGAAAGTTCCCAAAGCTTTGTATAAAAATACGAAAAAAATACCTGTGATAAACACCGTGCAGTTTCTCATAATACTATTGCGGCAACGAAATCACATTTTCGATGAGATGATTCAAGTGTTGCCAAGAAAAAATGAAAAAGGAGAATTTATCATGAAGGGTGAATTTACGCAGAAGGGTAAAGAAGCAATGGAGCGTTTTAAGATGGAGTCTGCCAGCGAGGTTGGCGTAACTCTGAAGCAGGGTTATAACGGCGATCTGACCGCAAGAGAAGCTGGTTCCATCGGTGGACAGATGGTCAAGAAGATGATCGACGCTTATAAGATGCAGTAACAACACACTGCGTCGAGCGATAAAAGCGCAAAAGCGGCTGAGGGAATCACTCTCAGCCGCTTTTCTTGCGTAATTTAATTGGCAATTTAGAACATCAATCCACCCAAATAATCTGATCTGCTCTTCTCGGTTTTGCCTCCGGCAATTCTCCGTTGGCATATCCGACAATACAGAATCCAACACCTCGATAGGTATCCGGAATGACCCATTTCTGCAGCAATTCTTTTCCAGCTGCACTATCAAATGTCTCTTTTGCACGGTGAATCCAGCAGCTGCCCAATCCTACTGCATATGCTGCATCCAGCATCGCACCAATCGCAAGGCTGCCATCCTCAACCCATGTATGAACTGACGCATCCACTAATACTGCAATCGCAACCGGAGCGCCATAAAACGGGTCTACATCTTCTTTTCCCATAATTGCTGCATTCTGCTTAGAAAGCTGTTGCAACACTTCCCGATTTCGAACTACAACAAATTTGGTAGGCATCCGGTTCATGCCTGTCGGTGCATACTGTCCGGCAGCCAAAATTGCATCCAACTTTTCTTGCTCCACCGGTCTGCTGCTGTCATAGCTCCGTACACTTCTTCTGCTGCAAAGTGCATGGATCACTGCATTTTCTTCGTACACAACTTATTACCTCCGTTCCCATTTTGTGCAGAGTTCACCCAGCTGATCTGCCATTTTTGCTAATTCCTTATTCGACAGTCCCCTGCTGCTCTGCACCAATGCCGTCAAGCGGCTTAACGTCTGCGACAATCTGTCATATGTCATTGCGCTGCGCCGAGGCTTCTGCTGTATTGGAACAGCCGGCGCATCATATGTCACCTTTCCAGTTGCCAGATCAACCTCTGCACCGCTGAATGGTGCATAAGCATCAATACCCAGCGACAGCCACAGCTTGTCCCGGAACGCATCGGCAGATTCTGATGCGCCATGATTGACAAAGACCTTCTGCACGCCATGTACTTGAGAAATCCAGGAAAGCAGACCCTTTTGATCTGCGTGACCGCTCATCCCCTGCAACTGTACGATCTGCGCACTCACTTGAACCGTTTCTCCAAACAAAGTGACTGTTTTTGCGCCCTCAATAATACGCCTGCCCAAAGAGCCTTCTGCTTGATATCCCACAAATAAAATTGTGTTTTCCGGTTTCCAGAGATTGTGTTTCAAGTGATGTTTGATTCTGCCAGCCTCACACATTCCACTTGCCGACAAAATCACCTTCGGTCGTTTATCTGCATTGATTGCCTTAGAAGCATCACTGGTCACTGCTGGGATCAGTCCGCTGACACCGATTGGGTTGATTCCACGCCGAACGTAACTCAGTGCCTCTTCATCAAAACAACTTTCCTTATTTCGCATAAATACTTCTGTTGCCTCAATCGCAAGCGGACTGTCCATGTAAATCGGAAAATCCTTATACTCCGGGAACAGGTTCTCGTCTTTGATCTGCTTGAAATAGTACAGCAATTCCTGTGTACGCCCCACCGCAAAAGACGGAATAATCACACTGCCGCCACGAGAAAATGTATCCCGCAGGACCTGTACCAGACCTGGAATATACCCTTTCGGTTTTTCATGCAGCCGGTTTCCATAAGTGGATTCCATCACCACATAATCGGCATCTTTCGGCGGCTGCGGATCACGAATCAATGGCTGATTGAGATTTCCGATGTCTCCGGAAAATACGATTTTTTTCGACACGCCATTTTCCGTCAGCCAAAGCTCAATGCTGGAGGAACCAAGAAGATGACCAGCATCCAGGAAGCGAACCTCAATACCTGGAACAAGGGTAAACTTTTCATCATACGGATGCGGTACAAACAGCTCTAATGCACCCAACGCCTCTTTCATGGTATACAAAGGCACATACGGTTCGCCGCCTTTTCGCATCGCCTTGCGGTTTCTCCATTCTGCCTCAAATTCTTGGATATGCGCACTGTCACGCAGCATGATTTCACAGAGAGAAGTCGTTGCCGCAGTAGCGTGGATTTCCCCGGAAAAGCCGCCGGCATAGAGCAGCGGCAGCAAACCGGAATGGTCAATGTGTGCGTGTGTCAAAAGGACATAGTCAATTTCTCCCGGCGCACAAGGAATCTTCACATTTTCATACGTATCTCTCCCCTGCTCCATTCCAAAGTCCACCAGAATGCGTTTTCCGCAGACTTCCAGATAGGTACAGCTGCCGGTTACTTCGTGTGTTGCACCAATAAATATCATTTTCATAATGGTTCACTCCTTTCCATTGTCAAAGCTGCAATTTCGCCTGCAAAAAAACGCCGCACAGCATCCCGGAATAATCTGCAGGCTGTGTCGGCGCTTTTTCATGAAAGCTGCTTTTGCAGCCAGTTATGATTCTTTTTTACTGAATAACAGATACTTTCGGGCGAAGAAATTCCAGAGAAATGCAATCATTGTTGAAACGATCTTCCCGATCATCTGATATCCGCTTGTAATGTTTCCAAGAGAGATCTCGCTCAGCTTCGTGATTCCCAGCGTCAGCAGCAATCCGACTACGCCGATGGCTGCAAAAGCGAGAAATTCAACCAACCGGGACTGCACTTTAGAAGAACGAAAGACCCAGAATGTACTCAAAAAGTAATTTGCAAGCAATCCTGCCACAAAAGAAATCCCATTTGCGAGAACTGCATAACTCTGATGAAACACCAGGAAAAACAGCAGTGCAGAAACACCCCAGTCGATTACAGTCGCCGCTCCGCCAACAAAACAATACCGAAAAAATTGAATCAACGTATTTTCTGTTGCTCCGGCAAACAGCTTCCCAAATTGCTTTTCTTTCAGGATCTGCCGCAGTTCCTGCCAATTCCCAGAATGATTCTCCGGATTTGAAATTTCCATGTGTTTTATGATTCCTTTCTCTTATTTTGCGCTGGGTCCAATGCTCTGGATGATATGTACCAGGAATTGCAGCAACAGGATGCCATCCCCGGAATCCAACGCGCCATCGCCATTGCAGTCGCCGTTTAGCCGCTGCTGTGTGTTGGCAGAAACAGAGCCGGCAACGATCTTATTCAGCAGTACCGCATCTGTAATATCAATTCTGCCATCCAAATTCGCATCACCATAGAGAATAGAGCCGGCAGCATCGGACGAACCAGAGGATATTTCAGAAGTCCGCTGTGTTGCAGATGTCTCTGTTGTTGCAGATGCCGTTGTCGTGGTCTCTTCTGTGGAAACTGTTGTTTCTGTTGCCTTTTCTGTGCTGGTTGCAGAATTCGTTGTTGTTGTTGTTACTGTGGTAGTAGTTGTTGTCGTGCCTGTTGTCGTTTCCGACGGCGTGGTTGTTACAGCCGGCTTGTTGCCGTTCGGTTCAATACCACCGACAAGCTCTCCGTTGGAGTAAACACAGATATAGTCTGTTCTGGTCTCAGAACCATCCTGGTATGTGTCCTTGCATTTGGTAATGCCCTGATAGCTCCAGTCATTTGTCGGATCCCAGGTATCACCGTAATAGAATCCCACTGTAAACTGATACTTCTTATTGGAGTTTGCAATCTTATAGCCATCCCATTTTACTTCAACATAGTAGATATCCGGATCATAAGACGCATCAAACTGATACGGTCCGGAAATCACGCCATCTGCCGGAGCCGCCTCTACACTCGCCTGGTCATACAGTTCCTGTCCTTTTACCAGACTGATATTTGACTTATCCTTCAGTTCAGCGATACTGAAATAATACCGCATCGAAAGATCTGTTTTTGGCGTAATCGAGTTGGTGCGCATCTGGATCGCAAGCTTGGTCACGCCTGCTCCGCTTGTCTGAATGTCATCTACTGCATAAGCATCTACCCAGAAATCATTGCCGCCCTCATTTCCGGAATTCTTGTCTTCCGGCGGAAAATTCGGTGTGATTTCCATGGCGTCTGTTCCATAGTAGTCATACAGTCCGGCACACGCTCCGACAAATGCAGCGTTATAGTCGATCGTCACTTCGTTGTAGATCCAGTCAGCTGTAATGTCGTTGTGCTTATCCTGTGCATCCGGACCGCCGACCAATGCACCATAGAGGACATGTTTCTGTTCATCGGTGTCCTCGCACTTCGTCAAACCAGATGCCGCACGGTGATGTGGGAATTTTGCTGCGGTTTCATCATACCCGACTTCATATGCACGATTCATCGGATTGTCACCCAGCAGATATTCCATCTGTCCCTTTGCCCATTCACTGTACTTTCCGGGCTTGCCATTGTTGTTATACTTGTCGTATACCAATGCCATCATCTGTGCCGCTGCATTATATCTTGCAGAACCCCAGGTGTTCAGCCAGAAGTAGCCAGCCGGTGTGATCGTTCCGACGCCGCCGGTCATATACTTATTCAGTGCTTCTTCCACAGAGCCCCAGCAGTTCATCTCTTCATAAGGACTCTTTCCGGCTGCCTCTTTATATTCGTCAATGAAGTTCGGGTACTGTTCGCTGGTGATCTCGCCCAGAATACACTGTACCCCGCCCCAGACATCGTTCCAGCAGTATACATAGCAGGGTGCTGCATAATAGTCATAGTACGGGAAAATCTGTTCCAGATAGTGATGGTCTCCTGTGATCTTGTACATCCAGGCAGATGCCCAGCAGTAATCATCTTCCCATTTTGACGAATTGTAATAAGACTTCGGACCGTCTCCGTTGTCGCTGAGTTCCTTGTCATGCGTCTCTGCAAACTTGTACAATGCAGTTGCATAGTCCAGTGACTTCTGCGCATACTCCGGGTCGGTATCCTTAAAGTTCAGATAGTTGATTGCCAGAGATGCAGCAGCAGATGCAACATAGTCTGTCTGCGGCTTGTCTGCTGTCAGGAAATACGCCGGACGATCCATTTCGTCCAGCTCCGGTGCATTCCAGTAAGCGTGGTCGATATCGCCGTCGCCGACCTGGTAACAATGCGCAATCACGTCGCCATTGCTGTCCAGGAATGTACACTTCATCAAATAATCGTTGAAATAGCGGAGGATCGTCTCAATGTGATCGTTTTGACCAGTCTTTTCATACGCATCCCGGAATTCATAATAGCCCCATCCCAGGGTGGCGGCGGAATAGTTTTCCGGCATACCAAACTTCACATGGTCACCTGCATCATGGAATCCGCCGGCAACATCTATATAGCCGTCGCCGTCCGGATCAAGCACATCTTTATACTTCGTGAGAAAATCTGCGCTCAGATTGGTAGCTGTACTGTTCATTGCAACTTGTGCATCATATGTATGACAGTCTCCACGCCAACTGTACCGGTTGTTTTCCTGCACCTCTGTACCGCACATATTTCCATCATAAAAGTAAATGGAATACTGCAGCGCCCGTGCAAAGTTCGCTTCCTTCTTCTCTGCCGCACCAGCCGAAACTGAGCCGCAGCTGCTGACTACCATCGCACTGCTCAGCAGAACCGACAGCAATCGTTTTGATCCTTTTGCAAAATGCTTCATCTGATTGAATTCCTTTCCTTTCCAAAACACGAAGCTCCCTCTGTGCTTTCGCCGGAATCCATTCCCATATGGCGAAAACGCAGCTTATGCTCCTTGGAAAACACACATTCGATTATTTTCATTATAAGCGATTTGCAAGAAAAAGTCAACAGTTTTTTTGTGATTTCAGTTCCGTTTTTGTGAAAAATGCGATTTACTTTTTGGATGACTTCCCAAGACACTTTTCCTGTAATATGATATTGCAGTTCTCCCAGATTTCATCATACTGCGCATACATTTTCTGGACTTCGTTTTCCAGCAGATAGTAATGAAAAATATACGGGATCAACAGAACCAACAATGCCGCAGTAAGCACAGTCAGCTGAATAAGCTGTGTAAGCAGGACGATGCCAAACGAAAGCATTGTCAGAACTGCAAAGGTCATGGTAACGATCAGATGTACCAGACGTTCGTGCTGAAAAAAGGCGATTTGCCGCAGATGATCTTGTAAAATCCGATTCCAGTCTGTATTTTCCGGATGCTGTGCTAACAGTGCATCTATTCTCCGTCGATATGCCAAAATACGCTTTCTCATATCACATCAGCTTTCCATTGTCCTCATTCGTCCGGCGAGCATTTCAGACCTTCGCTTTGCCGCTGCAAGCTGTCCTATGATACGCAGCAGTTCACCCAGCATTTTTTGCATAAACCGTCTGGTTTCCGGCGGCATATCCGACCAGGCATGCAGCACTGCAGAAAGTGTTCCTGCACCGCCGTCTACCAGATCCTGCACTGTTTTGGCATTTGTCTCGCTTTGCAGCACATGAAAAATTGCATCTGTCAGTTTTTCACGCTGTTCCGGCTGCATTCCCAGAATCCACTGCCGCATGGAGGAGTCCATGATCTTGCTGAGCGTTGTCGTATCGTCCAGGTAGTACCAGTCGTTTCGAATCACGCACCAGGAATACGGATCATGCTGCATGATGCCTTTCTGTGTGCTGTAAACCACTTGATACGCCTCATCGTGTTCCAACAGCATCCCTACAACGGATGCCTGCGGCACAAAGGTATGCACTCGCTTTTGCAGCGGCTGAAACTCCGGTGCATCAAACAAGTCCGTTACAAAGCCCGGTCCATCATTATTATAGACGCCACAGATACGGGCAGCATTTTCCGGTGTCATCTGCGCTGCCGCATACACCGCCAGGTTTCCTCCTTTGGAATGCCCGCCTACATATACATTCTGGAATCCCAGTGCCATAATGCTTCTCAGATATGCAGCTGCCGATTCCTGGGACGGCACTTTCGGAAGAAACGACAGGTTGAAATCTTCCCGCCACCCAGTCAGCGTATCGTCCGTGCCGCGAAATGCAACATAGATCGTATTTGCGTCCAACAGGAATGCTGTTGCTGAAAATTGCTGCTGCAGTGTATCACTGAATTGTTCTGTATACCGAAACAGACGAATATCCCCGAAACGCTGGCTGGCAGCAGATTGCCGCAGCAGCTCCCGGTCCGTTTCCACACGCAGTTTCTGTTCCTTCGCCGACCGGCTTTCCCAGAGTTTTGCGGCATCCCGAAGAGACACTGATTCCGAGACAGTAAATCCCTCTGCGATACCATCCCAATTCAAATATGCCAGACAGCAGAAAATCAAATTGTCAACATGGCAAAACGGCGACTGCTCCATTGTCAGATCATCCCGCCACTGACAATAGGTCAAAATATTTGCATCGTATGTTGTTTTCATTGTCATCACCTCAGAATCCTTTTTGTTTCAGCTGCTGCACCAGCTGAACATACCATTCCCGGACATCAAATCCCGGAATATTCTCACGATTCAAGTCAATCATGTCCCCATGAGAAATACCACGGCGCTTTGCATCCGGAACCATAAGCAGCGGAACGTTTTCCATTTTCGCAGAAGAGACCGGCACAAGTCCGTCATTTTCGCCGACGCACCGCTTATTCAGAAGATATCCCAGCCAGAGCGGAAACGGTGCGGAAAATGCACTGTGCATCTTTGACATTACGCACTGATAATACACATTTGGCAGGCAAGGGTGCGCCGCATGGAACTTCCGACAGCTTTCATCTGTCAGTTCCCGGACACCTGCCAGAAAATCCGGATGATCGTCTCCTAATTTGAGAAAGAGCTTATTGTAACGGTCAGCGATCCATCGTGCCGTTTTATCCGGAACTTTTCGCAGTAAGTCATCTACAAAAGCGCATCCATGATGGGGTGTGTTGATCGTTGTCAGTGATGCCACATACTGTGAGACTCCATAGTCCTGCAGTGCACATCGGCAGTCCAAACCGCCTTTGGAATGTGCAATGATGTTGACTTTTTCTGCACCGGTTTCCGTACATATCGCTTTGATCTGAGCCGCCAGTTCTCTGGCACTTTCGGAAATCGACTGTGCAGACTGCTGCTTGCCATAGAAGATCACTGCGCCATTTTTTTGCAGTTCCGCAGGAATTCTTCCCCAGTAATTAAAAAGCTGCCAATCCCGGAAAAAGATACCATGAACCAGGAGTATCGGGTATCTGGTTTTGCAGATCTCAGATTCTTTCCGAACGATATCACATTCTGCTTTTGCGCATTCCAGATGCAGTTCATGTTTTGCAGTACGATAAATATGTACAATGAGAAACAAGTTCAGTACAGGCATCCACCACAGGAAAAACAAGGCAATGTGCCACGGCAGCTTTACCTGCGAAGAATGGAGTGCAATATGTAAAAGTCCTTGGAACACGATTGCCCAGCAAAGTAGCGCAAACACACCCAGGTTCACCAATTCCAACGCCCAGAACAGCGCATGACTCCAAATCAAAATGCCCACTGTGACGCATTCCAGAACAAGCCAGACTGCTCCGGTTCGGAGTAAATTACAGCCATGCTCCAAAGATGCCAGTTTCTTTTCCCCTGCTACTGTATGCGGATGAAAAAACTGAAAGAACAAAAAAGCAATTCCCGTCAGAATGCCGATCAGTATTTTCCAGCCGACTGCAAAATGCGCCAGAGCAAAAAAAGCTGTCAAATTTCCTGCAAACCAGAACAGCAGCAGCCGAGCCAGACGGATTCCCCGTATTTCTGTTTTCATATTTCCCCCATTCAATACAAAAACCGGACCGGCAGTTCTGCCCAGTCCGGTTTCTCTCAACCTATGTTTTTTCAAGTGAACATACACAACATTCTCCCGTTTTCCGGGGACAACGCCTCAATCGTACATCGTGTCATCCGGCACCGGAATTGTTTCGCTCGGTGCCGGCGCAGCGGTCACTGCCGGAGCCTGTGTCACTGCCGGTGCGGGCGGCTGTGTAACCGCCGGAGCAGCTGTTGTATACTTTGTTGTGCTATTGCTGTAATATTTTTTTGTCGTGACAGACGGCTGATAATTCTGATAATTATTGCTGTTGTCATATTCATCATCATTTGCATACGTGTCATTATCGTACGCTGCCTGTGTCTGATAGGACTTCACGGTAGTTTCCGTTTTTGTTGTCAGACGATTCGCATCCGTTGTCTTTCGGTTAAACTTTGTAGTAGACACAGCTGTGGTTGTCTCTGCCATATCCAATGTGCCCTCTGAAACTGCTGTTGTGACAACCAGCGAATCGTTCACGTGATTCGCAGAGCTGCTTTCCTGTATCGGGCACAGCATCAAAAAAATCAAAATCAGCATTGTCAGCACAATAAAGCTGGCACAGGTAATCAGCGTAATTTTTGTACGATGCGATAAACTTGCAAAAAAGTTTTTCATGCTTTTAAGACCTTTCCTTTTGAAAAGAAACATTTTCTCGATTCACCGGCAGCTGCACACAAGATTTGCATGGTACTGCCGATACAATGCGTTTCACTTTATTATACGTGATTTCGATAAAAAAGTCAAGTATTTCCGCAAAGCAAGTCAAAAAACGACAAGGCAAATAAATTCATCCAAAAGCAGCGCCTTTCATTTGTGCAAAAAGGCAAATTTTCAAAACCACTTGCTTTTTTTATCGGAATGTGCTATAATATATTTTGTTCTGATATGATCAGATTAATCTTACATTAATCTTACGGAGAGTTATCGAAGAGTTGGCTTTTTGCTCCGCTTGAAAAGCTTGTAAATTTAGGGGTTTATTCGATTTGAAAATTAAATATTTTGTTGTTCTTTCCGTCAGCTCTTTCCAATTTTTTTGGAAGAAATGCGGAATTACATATACGGAGAGTTGTCCGAGTGGTCGAAGGTGCAGCACTCGAAATGCTGTGTTCCCAAAAGGAACCTAGGGTTCGAATCCCTAACTCTCCGCCATTAAAAGCCTGTAGTCAAGCCGATTGTAGGCTTTTTTTCTTATACTCTTATACTTTTTTCTAAAAACAAGTGGTTAGAGCATACCGCATTTTTGCTTTCCTAAATTTGGATTTCACTATTCTCCCATCAACTTGTGAAATCGGCTCTTTCAGACAAAATAAGTCCCGTTTGGACCATAGTCAATAAAGTAGACAGAAGAAGAGAAAAGAATCAAAAAAGTTCTTCAAATTGAATGGGAGATAAAAGGTCATTAGCAGAGTGAGGTCGTTTGAAATTGTAAAAGTGAATATATTCAAAAACAGACAATTCCAATTCATCAAAAGAGGCATATGAACGGCGGTTAGTTTCTTCAAGTTTCAAAAACTTGAAAAAAGCTTCTGCTACGGCATTGTCATAAGGATGCCCCTTTTTAGAAAACGACTGAATAAAAGAAGCTCTGTCCAGCCTTTTTCGGAATTCATCGCTGGTATACTGAGAACCTCTGTCTGAGTGGAAAATCACATTTTCAGGATAATTCCTGTTTTTTAAAGCAGATTCAAATGTATCCAGGACAAGCCTGGCATCGATTTTGCTACTTATTTTATAAGCTATCACACGTCTTGAAAAAAGATCAATGATAACGCATAAATAATAAAATCTTCCTCCGGCTTTTATGTATGTAATGTCACTGCACCATGCTTTGTTTGGCTCTTTGGGATTAAAATTCTGCTTTAATATGTTGTGACAATCTCTGTCATTGGATTTGTTTGCGGCTTTGAATTTCGGCTTGACAGTCGACATTTTAGGAAGCTGCATTTGCTTCATCAGTCGGTACAATCTTCCCTGAATGATATGTATGCCATAATTAACTTCAAGAACCTTACGCATTTTTTAGCTCCATAACGGCATTTTGCTTCGGAATAAATCTGTAAAATACAGTTCTTTATATTTCTGTTTTCAATTGCTCTTTTAGGTTCTTTAGAGTTAAAATGCTTGTAATAGCTGTTGCGGTTTACATTCAGAACACGACATAGGGTTATTATTGCATGTTCGTGCCGAAGTAAATGTACAGCTCTCATTCTTTCCCTGAGCGTGGAGTCATTATGGCAAGCGCTTTTTTTAATATGATGTTTTCCTCCTCAAGCTGTGCGTTTCTTTTTTGTAGTTCCTTTATCTGCTTTGCTGTCATAACAGTATTGTCGTCGACCCTGACTTCCGAATAAAGCTTTATCCATCTTGAGATCGCACTTACCGATATTCCGTATTCCTTGGAAAGCTCAGTTTGGGTTTTTCCGTTCTGGTGTAATGCCACGATGTTCTTTTTAAAAGTTTCATCGTATTGC
>JABLTR010054245.1_pt1 | contig 11495 bp, 8 predicted proteins | sample 7160071 | NCBI WGS metagenome assembly JABLTR01 (sample SAMN14651230, study PRJNA627086) | human gut metagenome | isolation source: feces | host: Homo sapiens
AGAAAAGAAAACCGACCTTGATCGGGTGACACTGAAAAACGAAACGCTGCGCAAGTATTTTCCGAAATCCTACACGCCAAAGCAAATGGAAGATACCATCATCAAGCTGCAGGAAGGCTGGTATAAAAAGCGGCAGCTTTCGCAGGAACGGTGATGAATCATAAGTGCTTGCGAAATCATAAGCGACAAGCCACAATATGGAGCGGATAAAGGATATGCTGCACAAGGCGTTTGAACGATTCAAGATCTGGTCATGCACTCGGATCAGTGCTGGCAATACCAGCACGCATTCTACCGCAGTAAACTTCAGAAACATGGAATCATTCAATCTATGTCCCGAAAGGGCAACTGCATGATGGAGACCTTCTTCGGCAGATTGAAAAATGAAATGTTCTATGGATTTGAGAGGGACTATTCCTCCTTTGAATCCTTCTCTAAGGCGATTGCCGAGTATATTGGCTATTACGATAACAGCGGAATCCAAGCTAAAACAAAATGGATGCCTCCCTCTAAGTTCAGGAAAGCATCCATGATGGAAACCTAATGATTCGATTTTAACTCGGTGTCCAGAAAACTGGGTACATATCAAAAAAGCGGGCAGTTTTACATTTCTATGAAGGTAAATAAACCTTAGATCATCCAAATTGGAATAATATAGTTTTCTTTATCGATGGCACCAAGAGCGGGCTTCATGCAAAGGATAGCCCCTTTTCCGCGAGGAGTGGAAGCCTTATCGAGCAGAGAAAACACTTTTGTCAGTTCGCTGCCGGGATTGGCAGTTTTTTTGATTTCAAGAGGATTTAGGATACCGTCATGCTCCAGTACGATATCAATTTCCTTGGCATCTTTATCCCGGTAATAGTACATGAAAGGCTCTTTTCCACTATTCAAATAGGTTTTTGCAATTTCAGAAACAACGTAATTTTCCAGAATTGCGCCGTTCATAGCACCAGCTTCGAGCGTTTCGGCATTACTCCATTTTGTTAGATAGCAAACCAACCCGGTGTCGTAAAAATAGAGTTTAGGCGTTTTTACAAGACGTTTGAGCAGATTGTTCGAGTAAGGATGGAGATAAAAGATCAAGCCGAGCATTTCCAAAATGCCGAGCCAGTTTTTGGCTTGCTGTTGGTTGATGTCGGCATCTTGCGCGATATCGGCGACATTTAACATCTGACTGCAACGAGCCGCAACAGAGGTGATAAAGCGAAGAAATTTCAAAGAGTCAATGGAATCAGAAAGATCTTTAACATCGCGTTCAATGTATGTGCTGATGTAACTGCTGTAAAAAATCTGGCTGTTGCTGACAGAACCACTGAGCAGCGCAGGCATGGAACCTTTGAAGATACGCTCAAATAGGGCATGCGCATCGGCGGCTTCCCGGTGCTTTGCACGCTCAGTCAGACTTTCAAGATCAACAGTGAAGGGAGTGACGGATTCGCCGCAGCTTTCCGCTTGCGTTAAGCTGGTCATAGACAAGACTGCAACACGTCCTGCAAGGGATTCCTGAATGCCATGCATGAGTTTGAAAGCCTGTGAACCAGTCAGCCAGAAAGAACCCGGCGTGTGGTGCTGATCGACATAGATTTTAATGTATGTGAATAATTCGGGTGCATATTGAACTTCATCAATCAAGACTGGCGGTTTGTGGAGCTGTAAAAAAAGTTCGGGATCGCTTTTTGCTAAGGCTCTTTCACTCAAGTCGTCAAGGGTTACATAGCTGCGCTCGGAACCTTCCATCAGCTTCATCAGCATGGTGGTTTTACCGACTTGGCGGGGTCCTGTGAGAAGCATGACGGGATATTCCAGTGTCACTTCTTGAACGATTTTCTCTAAGTTCCGCTTGATATAAGGCATGCAAAGTACCTCCGTCGGCTAATATCAAATATAAATATATTTTAGCCGAGATGAAGACGGAAATCAAGAGAAAATCATGGGGAAAATTTTGAAATCATGGAAAATACAAAATGCGAAGGGAGGTGAAACGCAATGACCGTAGTCTTTCGAGTTGTCAAAACCAAAAACTACACGATGATGTCCAATCAGCATTTGAAGGATAAACGCCTGACACTCAAGGCAAAAGGGCTGATGTCGGTGATGCTGTCCCTGCCGGAGAACTGGGATTATACGCTGCGGGGGCTGTCGGCAATCAGCAAAGAGGGCGTGGACGCGATCAGCGAAGCCGTCAAGGAGTTGGAGCGTTCGGGCTATGTGATCCGGAATCGAAAACGGGACGAGCGCGGGCGGCTGAGCGGGACAGAGTACCTGATCTACGAGGACTGCCACATGAACAGCCAGCCTGCGCAGGACGCACCTGATCCGGAAAAACCAAAACAGGAAAATCCAAGACTGGAGAATCCGGTTCAGGAAAAGCCTGTGCAGGAGAATCCAAAGCAGGAAAAACCTGAACAGGAAAATCCCGCACAATTAAATACGAATAGATCAAACACGAATTCAGAAAAAACGTATCCACCAAATACTCAGGGAGAAAATCCTTATCCATCAATCCATCTCAGGGAAAGGCGGGAAGATGTTGCGGTGATTCGGGACAGCGTGCGGTCGCAGATCGGGTATGACTGCCTTGTCACGCCGTATAACCGGGATCGGATGGATGAGATCGTCGAGCTGATGGTGGAAATCCTCTGCACCGGCAGGGAAACAATCACGATTTCCGGGGCGGAGTATCCCGCCGAACTGGTCAAGGAGCGGATGCGCAAGATCAACAGTATGCACATCGAGTACATCTTCGGCTGTCTTGAGCAGAACGCGAGCCGCGTCCGCAACATCAAGAAATATCTGCTGACCACGCTGTTCAATGCACCCGCGACGATGGGCAATTACTACGACGCTCAGGTGCGATACGACCGGCGAAAGCGGGAGGAAGATTATGAAAACTGGCTCGATGAGCTTTAGAAGGGAGTGGTGTCCATGAAAAACTATTTTCAATTCGCCTGTGAACTCGAACCCATTGACCGATTTCCCGGCTGCATGAGCAAAGACGACCTGCTTGAGAACCTGCTGCGGCAGGATACGCAAGCAGGTTTTCTTTTGCCCGAAAAGCGGACGGAAACCGCGCTTCGGGTGATGCAGCTGGAGCAGGAAGCCGAGCAGCGGACGTGCGAGATCAGCGGCGGCTGGTTTCCCAGACGGGTGCTGTTCTTCGCTGTGCCGCCGGTGGATGGAAAAGCCTGCCAGCTCTGCGCGTTGACGCAGATTGAATCCGGCAGGTGTTACCTGTTTACGCCGGACTGCACCCCGATTCTGATCTACGCCATACAGGGCAGAAAGCTGTACTGCCTGTGAGAAGGGAGGAACATCATGAAGCAAAAACATGCGGATTCGCCCTCGGCTTTTCTTGCGGCGGCAATGGCTGTGACGGGCGCGGCAATGCTGCTCTGCCCGCTCATCGGGCAGAACACGGAAATGAATCGGAGCGCGGCAGAATATGACGACCTGCGCGTTCGGCTCAAAAGCGAGGAACCGGCGCAGGCAACGGACGCGCCTGCACAGGGTAAAAGTGTCCTGCGCGTACTGCTTGGTTTCCCAGGCGCAACGCAAGAACCGCTTGAACTGCCCAAAACGGATGAATCCCCGCCTGAAATCGACATCGGGACGGGCGCAGACCTTGCGGCGTGTCTGGCACAGAACGACGATTTCATCGCGTGGATCAGGATTCCCGGCACGAACGTGGATTATCCCGTCGTCTGGACGGACGACGCCGAGTATTACCTGCATCACACGTTCACAGGGAAGCAGGGCGCGGCGGGAACGCTGTTTTCGCTGATGAAAACGGATTACAGCATCCCCAGCCGCAATATCGCCATTTACGGGCATCATCTCAAATCCACCGGCGAGAAGATGTTCACGTCGCTCATGCGGTACAAGGACGCGGATTACTATGCCGGACACGAAACCGTGCTGCTCGATACACTGTATGAAAGCGGATCATACCGCATTTTCTCCGTGTTGAATTTTTACAGCGGCGAGTGGGACGCTTCCCAGGCGGATTTTGAAAGCGACGCGGCATTTTTGGAATTTATCCGATACGCCCGGCGGAACGCACTGTACGACACGGGCGTGACGGTCGGCGCGGAGGATTCCATTCTCACGCTGATAACATGTGACCGAAGCTATGGCGGCAAAGCGGGACGGCTTGCAGTCGTGGCTGTACTTGAAAAAAGCAGGAGGAACTTATGAAACACAAAATCAAACGTCTTTTGTTTTTGCTGCTGTCGCTGATGATGCTGACGGCGGCTCTGCCTACGTCGATATGGGCGGAAGAAACGGAGTTTGCCCAAGCAACAGGCGCGGAAGCCGAGCTTCCGAACGAGCCGGAAGAAACAGCCGAGCCGGAACTGCCGGTTGAATCACCGGAAGCAACAGGCGAGCCGGAGCTTCCAAGCGAGCCGACGAATACTCCGGCAGAAACAGAATTGCCGGAGAACACAGCAGAGCCGACTCCGCAGGTTACGGAAGAACCCCTGCCAACGCCTGAAACCGAAGCGGCGTATCAGGCGGGCATGTTCGTTCTCGTCACGGAAAATACGCGCGTGTTTTCGGATGTGGATGAAACGGCGGACGAGGCAGACGGCGAGTTGTACGACGGCAGTTTTGTCCGCACCGCAAACGTCCGGGTGGAAGAAGTCCGGCAGGACGGCATGGGGCGAACATGGCTGCTGATTCGCTATCTGTACGGCGAGGAAGAACCCGATGGAGAGATGGCGTGGACGGACACGGCGACGGTCTGGGTGCTGGCAGAGGAAACCCAGCCGTCCGATGCGGCAGATTATGACGTGACGGCTTACGCCTTCCCGTTTACGCCGGTGGAGCTGTACGCGGCGAATAACCCGCCGAGATTGCAGACGCTCAGCGGCAACACGGGTGAGTTTTACGCGGGGCAGACGGTATACGCCTATTCCGTGCATGACGACGTGCAGATTGCGTCACTCAAAAACTATGGCGCAATTTACGCGACAAGGCATTACATCAACGAACATGTGGTCTACTGTCTTGAGCATACGATGAACAGCCCCGGCATCAAAGACAACCCGGAAGGACCGTATAAGGTCGTCGATCTGGCGCAGTACGGGCAGACAGCAGGCTACTCCGGCATCATATACAGCGAAAAGACGATGCACGCCATTGGATGGGTACTGCGGCACACGTTCCCCTTCATGGGGATTGACCGGTATGAGGATGAATGCCTTGAATGGTCGAGAGCGGCGGGACAGTTCGCCATCCGCGAGGTCATCAAGCAGCTGGAAGGTTCGCAGTACGTCCGCGATTATTGGCACATGGACGAGTTCTACCGTGCGACAGGACAAGCGCCGAAGGAATATCTCGAATATGCGCGCTGGCTGGCGGCAAATGCCCTGACCTATGCGCAAATGACCGGCGAAATCACGGTGTCAAACGTATCCGTGTCCGTCGCCAACGGCGTATGCACCGGCACGACGACGCTGACCACAGATGCGCCGCGCATCCGCATCCGCCGCTCGGTCGGAACGATTACCGGCTATACGGGCGGCGAGGACGGCACCTACGTCTATCTGAACAGCGGCGACACCATTACCGTTTCCCAAGCAGGAAGCGGTTTTTCTTTTACCGCGGAATCCGTTTCGACGGAGGAGCTGGAAGCCAATTTTCTGGTCGCCGTGCCGGATGCGAATGTGCAGAAGGTCGTCATTCCGCAGCGGGGATCGCCGTATCCGCTCAAGTCCACGGAAATCCGCTTTGATATGCCGAACGGCGCACTGGTCGTGACTAAGACGGATGCGGCAAGCGGCGCGGTGCTGGCGGGCGCGACGTTCGAGCTGACGAACGCTTCCGGCACAGTTGCGGCGACGCAGACCACAGGCGCGGATGGTGCGGCGCACTTTGATAACCTTCCGGCAGGAAATTATACCGTGCGCGAAATCAACGCGCCGACGGGATATCTCGTCGCTGTGCCGGATAGTCAGAGCGTGACCGTCACGGCAGGCGAAACGACGGGCGCGGCGTTCGCGGATGAACGGATTCGGAGCAGAATCCGTATCGCCAAGACGGACAGCCTGACGAAAGAACCATTGGCAGGCGCGGAGTTTACCATTACACGCACAGACGGAACGGGAACGCCCATCGTGCTGACCACCGATGCAAACGGATATGCCGAAACGGACTGGCTGGATTATGGGCGGTATCGCGTGACGGAGAGCAAAGTTCCTGCGCACTATGAAACCAGCGGCTTTTCAACCGAAATCGACTGCACGGAAAACGGAAAGACCTATCTCATCGAGGTCGAAAACGAGCCGACGAAGGGCTTCATCCAGATCGTCAAGACCGACGCGCTGGACGGCAGACCGATTGAGGGGGGTGCAGTTCGATATCGTGGACGCGGGCGGCAACGTTGTCGGCACAATGACCACGGATGCAAACGGCGCGGCAACGTCGCCTGCATTGTTCAAGGGACAATATACCGTGCGCGAGCATGAAAACCCGACGGGCTATGTGGCGGAACTGGCGCAGCAGGACGCGGCGGTGAATCCGGACGAAACGACATATCTGGGCGCGAGCAATCAGCCGATTCAGGGCAGAATCAGGATTGTCAAGCGGGATCAGCTCACAAAAGAGCTGCTGGCGGGCGCGGAGTTTACCGTCACGCGGCTCAACGGTCTGCCATCCCATCAAGGAGCGGGCGACGGCGAGGTGGTCGCGGTCATTACGACGGATGCGGACGGCGTTGCCGAAACCGGCTGGCTGACGTGGGGAACCTACCGCGTGACGGAAAGCAAAGTGCCGGAGCATTTCGTGGACGCGGGCTTTTCGGCGGATATCGTCATTGACGAGGAAAACTTCAAAACCTGCGAGCTGGAAGTCGAGAATGAGCCGACCAAAGGCTTTATCCGCCTGACCAAAACCGACCGGGCAAACGGCAACCCGATTGCGGGCGTGAAGTTTGATATCTATGAAAACGACGAATACGGAAATGCGCTTGTCGGCAGCATGACGACCGGCGCGGACGGCGTGGCAATCTCCGAGCCGCTGCGCAAGGGACGCTACATCGTGCGCGAGCATGGCACGACAAAGGGCTACGTTTTTGAAGAAATCGCGCTGGACGCGACGGTCAAACCCGACGAAACGACCGACCTTGCGGCGACGAATCAGCCCGTCCGGGTCAAAATCAGGATTTATAAGCGCGATAAGGACGAATATGCAGGCGATAACCCCAACAGCAAAAATCGAAAGACCCTGCCCAGACAGGCGAGCATCGACCCGCCGAAATCGCACGGCGACGGCGAGCTGACTGGCGCGGTCTTTCAGGTGCTGGCGGGCGCGGCAATCAAGGACAGACAGGGCAACGTTCTGTTCAAAAAAGGCGATACCGTTGTGGATGGGCTGACGACGGCGGGCGAGGATGCGAGTGCTGAAACGGGCGAGTTGTGGCCGGGGCTGTATGAAATCGTGGAGTTGACCCCGCCAAAGGGCTATCATCCGAGCGAAAAACACATCTTCGTCGATACAGTCAGCGCCGCAGGGCAGTCTGAAGAAGCCGTCGTGGAATATGAAGGGCTGAAAACCAACACCATCCGACTGGGAGCACAGGCTATCGTCAAGATTTTAGGCGACGACCACGACGACCCTGCCCCGGATCGCGTCGAGCAGCCGGAAGCGGGCGCAGAGTTCGACGTGTATCTCAAAAGTGCGGGCAGCTATGAAAACGCGCGTCCGTTTGAGCGCGATCATCTGGTGACGAATAAGCGCGGATACGCCAAGACCAAGGCACTGCCCTACGGCATCTATGTGCTGGAGCAAACGAAGGGCAAAGAGGGCTATGAAATCAAAGGCGCGATTGAGTTTGAAATCGACGGGACGGAGGATATTCAGAACCCGCCGCCGCTGACACTCAGCGACCGTCCGATTCTCTACCGCCTTCGTATCCTCAAGATGGATCGAGAAACGGGCAAGACCGTCACGCTGGCGCATACGTCGTTTAAGCTCAAGGACGCGAACGGCGAAACGGTGCGCCAGACGGTGCATTATCCGACCGAAAAGGAGATCGACACGTTCACCACGGATGAAACGGGCGGCGTGACCCTGCCGGAAACGCTCAGGTGGGGCTTGTACTACATCGAGGAGATTTCCGCGCCGGAAGGATACCTGATTCAGACGGAATCTCTGCCCGTGATGATCGGGCATGACGGCGACGAACCCGGGCAGACGTATGAACTGAACATCGAAATGCAGGATGAGCCGGTCAAGGGACAGATTCTCGTGAAAAAGACCGGCGATATGCTCGTCGGCTTTGAAACCGTGAACGCATATGGCTATGCGGTGCAGAAGCCGGTGTATGAACAGCGGAATCTGGCAGGCGCGGTCTTTGAACTGCGTGCCGCAGAGGAGATCGTCGGCAGGGACGGAACGGCGTGGTACGCCGAGGGCGAGCTGGTTGATACGATCACCACAACGTCGGACGGCGAGGGTGCATCCAAACTTCTGCCACTGGGCAGATATACGCTGACCGAGGTCAAAGCACCGGAAGGATACGCGCCGGATGATGCGCCGCGCGAAATCGAGCTGGCGTATGCGGACGATCAGACCCCGTTGGTGCAGATCCGCGTGGAGGTTGGCAATACCTATCTTCCCGCCGCTATTACGCTGCACAAAGAAGCCGAAGTCATTCGCACGACGGAAGCAAACGGTGAAGTGCTGCGGACGCTGCACAGCGAGCCGGGCGAAGGCTTTGTGTTCGGGCTGTTCAGCGAGCGGGATATCCATGAAAACGGCGTGACCCTGCTGGCAGATACGCTTGTGGCTGTCGGCATGACCGATGAAAACGGCAGGCTGACGTTTGACGGCACATTTCCGCATGGCGACTACTATGTGCGCGAGCTGCAAGCCAAGACAGGCTGGAAGCTCAATCCAAACCGTTTCCCGATTACGCTTGAGCCGGGCGGTGACGCGGTAATCCGCGTCGAGCTGGCGCAGCCCCTCTATGACGAGCTGGTTTATACGCCCGTGACGCTGACCAAAACCGATATCACCGGCGCGAAAACCGTTCCGGGCGCACAGATTGAGGTCAGAAACGAGCAGGGCGAAATGATTTACCGCGCTACGACCGACGCGAACGGCGAAATCCCGGATATCCCCGTTACGCCGGGAACATACGCCTTCCGCGAAATCCTTGCGCCGAGCGGCTATGCGCTCAATGAAGCCGAAACGCGCTTCGCGGTGGACGAGCAGGGAAATGTCACGGGCAACACGATGCTGCGCGACGACTATACCCGCGTACAGCTCCGCAAGCAGGACGAAAACGGCGCGCCGCTTTCCGGCGTAGAGTTTGCGCTGGTCACGGAAACAGGTATGCACCTGATGACCGCTGTTTCGGACGCAAACGGGTTGGTGACGTTTGAGAAAATCCCGTATGGCAGATATACCGTCGAGGAAACCCAGCCGCTCCCTGGCTATTTCAAAGCCGCCGTGCATGTCCGTTTGACGGTGGACGGTACGTTTGTCAACCCGAACGAGCCGCTGGAAACCGTCACCAATATGCCGATGCGCCTTGCGTATAAGAAGGTGGATACATCCGGCAGACCGCTTGCGGGCGTGGAGTTCAGCCTGATTAACGCGGAAACCAATGTCGTGACCGAAGTGGCGGCGAGCGACGAAAACGGCGAATTTATCTTCCGTCACATCGACTACGGCGACTGGATTATCCGCGAAACCGCCGCGCCCAATGGGTACAGACGCATGGAGGACATGCTGCTGCATATCGGCGAGGACTTCGTGCAGCCTGAGCCGATTACGCTGGTCAACGTGCCAAACAGCTATATGTTCATGAAGATGGACGGTGACGGCAATCCGCTTTCCGGCGTGAAATTCGTGCTGGAAGATGCAGACGGAAATGTGCTGCGCGAGATGGAGAGCGGCGAGGACGGCACGGTGCTGCTTGAAAATCTCGATGACGGCAGGTACGTCATCCGCGAAACCGAAGCGCTCCAAGGGTATGCGAAAACCGAGGACACGCTGACGTTCACCATCGACGAAAGCTATGTTGTTCCCGAAGAAATGCCCTGCCTTGTCAACAAAAAGAAGGACGAAAAGCATGATATTCAGACCGGCGTGGATATTGAGCTGACCCCGATGATGACGGAGGGCGCGGCACTGCTGCTGCTTGCCGGAATTATCCTGATCGGGCGCAGGCTGGCGGACAGGAAACGGAGGAAAAAGTAAGATGAGGTATTTGCTGCACAGACTGGAGGTTCCACCGTGAATCGCCTGTAAAATCAGAGAAAGGAGTTGATTTTCTTGCAGGAAGAAGTTGAAATGCGCACCGTTACGATGGCATTTCATGCGAGCAAATTCTCTGGAAGGGTAATGAAAAACGGCATAGCAAAGCTGCTTCACGCCATGCACGGCAAATTGACTGTGCCGCATGGCAAGCAGTCTGTCCGACAGCTTGCACGGCAAAATCAGGGCATGACCAACATTGAGATCGACGATCCCGATATCCATGCCTTTGAACGCATTGCGCGTAAATATGGCGTGGACTTCGCCGTCAAGAGGGCGAAAAGTGATGAAACGAAATATCTCGTTTTCTTTAAAGCCCGCGACGCAGACGCGCTGACAGCAGCTTTTCAGGAATATACAGATCGGCGCGTTCGTCAGGCAGAGCATCCGTCTCTGATGGAAATCCTGAATGAGATGAAGGAAAAGGTCGCCCGAACTGCCCCGACGCGCAAGGCGGAAAGGGAGAGGACGCGATGAAAAGAAAATGGCTGCATGAGCTGCCGTATCTGCTGATTGCGCTCTACGCGACGAAAATCGGGCAGGCATGGCGGCTAGCAGAAGGAACGGATGCGGCGTATAAGCTGCTAACCCTGATGGACAGCCTTTCTGCGTCGTTTGCGTCGCCCCTGCCGAGCTTTGAGCTGTATGACTTATGCATCGGGCTGCTGCTGGGCGCGTGCTTTCGTCTGTTCATTTTCATTAAAGAAAGTGAAAAAAAGAAGTATCGCAAAGGGCGTGAGTATGGCTCGGCACGCTGGGGTACGCCGGAGGATATCAAGCCCTTTATCGATCCCGTGTTTGCCAACAACGTGATTCTGACGCAGACGGAACGGCTCACGATGAGCAGCCGCCCGAAGAATCCGGCGTATGCCCGCAACAAAAACGTATTGATTATCGGCGGCTCTGGCAGCGGCAAGACGAGATTTTTCGTCAAACCGAATCTCATGCAATGCGTGTCGGACAAATATCCCTGCTCGTTCGTTGTGACCGACCCGAAGGGCAGCATCCTCGTTGAATGCGGCAGCTTGCTTCAACGAAGCGACTACCGCATCAAGGTACTCAACACAATCAATTTCAAAAAGTCGATGAACTATAATCCGCTGGCGTATATCCATAGCGAAAAGGATATCCTAAAGCTGGTAAACTGCCTGATTGCCAATACGCGCGGCGAGGGCAAGGGCGGCGATCCATTTTGGGAGAGTGCGACTCGTTCGTTGACGGTAAGAAGTCAA
>JABLTR010036748.1_pt1 | contig 11493 bp, 10 predicted proteins | sample 7160071 | NCBI WGS metagenome assembly JABLTR01 (sample SAMN14651230, study PRJNA627086) | human gut metagenome | isolation source: feces | host: Homo sapiens
CCTCGTCATGATGATGCGCGTAATAAAATTCGCCGTTTTGACCGAGATGATATTGTTGAGGAATTAATCAAGAATTATTTGAAAGATAATGGTGTCAATTTATAGTGTTTGCACGAATTTTAGGGCTTGATGTCGGAACAAAAACTGTGGGAGTTTCTGTCAGTGATTTACTTGGGATGACCGCTCAACCTGTTGAAACCATTAAGATTGACAGTGAAGCCGGTGAGCTTGGCTTTGAACGTTTGGGCGTTTTGATTAAAGAATACAAACCTGAAAAGGTAGTTCTTGGTCTTCCAAAACATATGAACGGTGATGAAGGGATTCGTGCCGAAGCATCACGGGATTATGGTACAAAATTAGCCAATGAATTCGGTTTGGAAGTCGCTTATCAAGATGAACGATTGACAACTGCGCAAGCTGAAAAAGTATTGATTGATGGTGGAGTGCGTCGTAAAGATCGCAAAAAATCGATTGATAAATTGGCTGCTGTTTTGATTTTACAAAATTATTTGGATGCTCATGCATTAAAATTATAATTTTTGGTTTACTGATGAAAGCTTTAGTTTATTTGTAAGTATAAAAATACTGACAAGTATTCGTAGGATTTTCTGTCAGTAAAAGTTGTCTATTTATTTTATTATGAATAGCAGAAAATTCCTCTAATTAAGGATGAAGAAAAGGAAATAAAATGACTCATACACATGATCACGAACATGACCATAATCATGAACCTGACTATATTACTTTGGTTGATGAAAATGGAAACGAAAGCTTGTTCCAAATTTTGATTACCATTGATGGACAAGAAGAATTTGGCAAAAACTATGTTGTTTTACAACCTACTGAGTTTGAAGAAGATGAACAAGGTCTTATCGATGTTTTGGCTTACTCATTTACTGAGAATGCTGACGGTACTGAGGGTGATTTGCAACCAATCCCTGAAGATGCTGAAGATGAATGGGATATGATTGAAGAAGTCTTCAATAGCTTTATGGATGAACAAGAAGATTAAAATAAAAAGCTGTCATTAACTGACGGCTTTTTATTTCTTTAAGAAACTTATGAGGGATATTGTAGCAAGCATAGCAACGCAAACTAAGCCGATAGGAGGCCAAAACCAAACGATAACAATAGAAAGAAAGTTGATGAGAAAAAGATTTCTACCTGAAAGACTGTGTGTGAGTTCTTTGTATTCTTTATCAGGATTTTCTTTGAGCAGCTCATGGTCCATAAGATGAAAAACAGCCGCCCAGAGAAAAATAACAATCAAGTAGAAAAATTCAGGGAGAAACTCACTTGCATGTTTTCCGACCCAACCCGTGGTGAAGGGGAAAAATGACATAATGAATAGCCAGAGCGTATTCAATAAGAATATTCGAGGAGTAATATTTTTAATATCACGATAAAGTTGATGATGATTATACCATACGGTCATAATCATAAAAAAGCTCAAAGCATAAGCTAAAAGTGGGATGGTTAATTCTGCCAGAGCAGGCCAGCCACTTTTATCAGGGGTTTTAAATTCTAAAACCATAATCGTTGCAATGATGGCAATAATAGCATCTGTAAAAGCCAAAAATCTTTCTTTTTCCATGGAATTATTTTATCATAAATGTTAAGATTTGCTTACGCTTTTTTCAAAAAACAATAAAAAAGTTACTGACAGATTAGTCAGCAACTTTTTTATTTATTTTTTAAATTTACGCTTTAAACCATTTTTAGCGACATCTTTAATGACTTTGTTACGTAAGCCTGGTTCATAGTTATCATAAATTGTTCCGTCAAAATTAATAATTTGAGCATTATGATTTTTGTCATCAAAAATAAATTTACTAATCATTTGAGCTGTTTCTTCAGGAGATTTTACAAACGGACTATCCCCAACTTTTGCACCGTTCAAATCTGTTGCAACTGCACCAGGCATAACAGCAAAGATTTGTTTTTTAGATTTATCTTTTTTGAATTGATGACCAAAAGCAAAGGTCATGGCATTTTGTGCAGCTTTTGAAGTGACATAAGCAAGTGGCATCCAATATTCTTGAGAAACGGGTACGGTGATGTTAATAATTTTAGCATTTTCTGTCAGTGAATGTGGAAGAAGTTCTTTGATCACAGCATGTGTTCCCAAAAAATTGGTTTTAATTGCTTCTTCTAAATCAGTTGTTGAATAATCAAAAGCTGATTTTTCCATATCAAGGTGCCCTTTATCTGAATGAATATTCCCAGAAATTCCAGCATTATTAATAAGTAAATCAATATGTGTTAGTGCTGACAGACTCGTCAATTGATTTAAGTCATCTAAATCTACTTTGACAAATTTGGCAGTAATTCCTTCGGCTTTCAGCTTTTCAACGGTTTCTTGTCCACGCGTTTCATTACGGGCTCCGACCAAGACTTCATAGCCGCGATGACCAAGGTTTTGAGCAAGTGCAAAACCAATTCCTTTATTTGCGCCAGTGATAAGTGTTTTCATGATTTTTCTCCTTTGAGTTTTAGTTGTCGCCTTTAGACATTTGTTGTTGGTCAATTAGATTGGAATTTAAAAACCAGTGACGGTGCCAATCTCCAGATAAAGCGGTAAAGGGAACAGGTTGTTGACCTGTTTTTTCTACTTTTTCTAGTAAATAATTTCGTAAAATCCAAGTGTCTTCGAGTGTTCTTTGTTTAAGATTAAATATTTTTTCAAGTTTTACTTCGCTAATTTTTAAATCAGTAGCAACTTCAGATTTGCTAAGTCTTGTGAGTTCAAAATTTTTACGGAGTTCTTTTTTGGTATTATGCATTTGAAGGGGATTAAGTGACATTTTTCTTCTCTAATCTTTCATTTTGGGAAAATAATTGCTGAGCATTTGTTGAGAAAGTAGTTTGGTGTTTTCGTCACTATTTACTTTGCCCATTTGGTGAAGTTGTTTAGCAAAACCAGCGTCAATCCGGTCTAAGCCATTTTCAAGCCCGGCTAAAGTTTCACTAATTAAGTCTGAAAGTGCCATGTTATTGGGTGCGTCAGTATTTGTATGGCTTTCGAGATTTGTTTCAGCAACTAATGGTGGAACTAATTCGATGACTTTTAAAGTCTTTTCAAAATATTTAGCTTGTTCTCGAAGCGCATCAGAGTATAAATGAACCCCAGCTTTGGTCAAATTGTAAATAGGGTGTGCACCGTCAGCCAGATTTGATAATCCTGATGAAACATTAATGACTAGTCCATTATTTGCGACAAGGATTTTCAAAAATGCTTGTGTCACAGCAATTGTTCCTAATAAATTAATATGAATTTCTTCTGTCAGTACTTTTAGAGAATTATCAGCTTGTTCAAACAAATTAATCGCACGCATAATTCCGGCACAGTTCATAATGACATCAAGTTGAGGGAAATTTTCTTTGATGAATTTGACTAATTGGGGGAGGGAGTCTTTGTCAGCAACATCACTGACAAATCCTGTAAAAGTTGGATTTTCATTTAAAATTTGATTAAGACGTTTTTCATTTCGGGCGGTAATGATGACTTTATTTCCTAATTCGGAAAACTTTTTAGCAAAACCAAGTCCGATTCCGCTTGTACCACCTGTGATTAAAATCGTATGTCCTGTAAATGTCATGATTTCTCCTTTTTATGAGGTTATTTTTTTTAACTTTTATAACCAACAAAATGAATTATAAACCAGAAAGTTATATTTGTCAAGAATTATAACTTGTGTTACAATTAATTTATGAATACACGTGAAAAGATTTTAGGAAAAACAGAAGAATTTATCTTAGAGAATGGAATAGAGAAACTCACCATTTCAAAAATTGCTAAGGAACTCAATATTAGTCAACCAGCTATTTATAAGCACTTTAAAAGTAAAGATGAACTTTTAACGATACTTGCCCTTCGTTGGCTCAATGGTCAGACACTTGTAAAAATATTTCCTTTTGACACAAGCAAGTATGAACATCAAAAAGAGATTGTTCATGATTGGCTCTGGTCAGTCGCCATTGCCAAATATGAAGCACATCGAAAAACTCCAGAAATGTTTGCCTTATACACAACCTACATTGGAGAAAATTTAGAATTGGGACGTAAACATATTTTAGAAATGGTTGAGAGTCTAAAGACAGCTGCTAAATTTGAAAGTGAAGAGGAAGCTGCTGCTTATATTCAAGCTTTTGTTTATTTTCATCACCCAAAAATTGCCCCACGGTGGGATGACCAATTTCAAAATCAATTTGAAAATCTCTGGACTTTGCTTGAACCGAATTTAAATGCCTTTTAAAGTTACTGACAGACTTTTTGGATTTCTGTCAGTAACTTTTACGATTTTGTCAGTAAAAAAAACCTGTCAATTGACAGGTTTTTATTCTTTAATTCGGAAAACCATGGCAGTTCTAGGTTCAAGGATTAGATTTAAATGCCCTTTTGACCAACCAAAACTACTTCTTGGACCAAAACCACCAAATTTTTGGTCATCACTATCGAAGATAAGTTCTGGTTTTTCAGGAAATTGGAGTTGAAGCTCTTGTTCATAACTAGGATGGAAATTGAAAACGAAAAGAAGTTGCCCTTTTTTATAAGCTAGTAATTTATCCGAATTTTTTATCCAAAGTTGTTGGACAGGTTCTGGGCTTTCTAAAAACTTGTAATGTCGCTCTAGATTAATCATCGCTTGGTCAAATGCCAATAAATATTGGAAACGCAAATCTTTATTATCAGCTAAAGACCATTGTCTTCTAGCATGTTGGAAATCATCATGATTTTCTTGACGCGGAAAATCAAGCCATTCGGGGTGGCCAAATTCATTACCCATGAAATTTAAATAACCCTCACCAGCCAAACTAAAAGTAATTAGGCGAATTAATTTATGAAGTGCTATGGCACGGTCAATTTTTAGAGATTGATTATTAAGGTCCATTTTCCAATAAATCTCTTCATCAGCTAACCACATCATAATCGTTTTATCACCAACTAAAGCTTGGTCATGACTTTCAGAATAACCAATATTTTTTTCACCGGGACGTCGCGTCGTTAATTCCCACCAAAGACTCAATAAGTCAAGACTATTATCCGTTTTTTCTTTCAATTGTTTAATCCAAAAATCAGGAATTCCCATTGATAAACGGTAGTCAAAACCAATTCCACCACTTGAAATAGGTAGGGCCATTCCCGGCATGGCTGACATATCTTCAGCGATTGTTGTTGCTGATGGATTGAATAAATGTGTTAATTCATTTGCCAACATCAAATAAGTCACCGCTTCGATATCTGTATTGAGCGAAAAATATTTGCTGTAATCAGTAAATGCAGTCCCTAAACCATGATCATGATAAAGCATTGAAGTCACACCGTCAAAACGAAAACCGTCAAAATGATAGGTATCCAACCAAAATTTAAGATTTGAAAGTAGAAAATGAATCACTTCATCTTTGCCATAATTAAAAAGTTTTGTCTTCCAAGCTGGATGATTTCCTCGTTCACCTTCATGAAAATACTGATTTTCTGTCCCATCAAAATAGTTGAGACCATCTTCGATATTTTTTACAGCATGTGAATGAACCACATCTAAAAGCACTCTCAAACCCATACCATGAGCTTGATCAATCAATTCCATCAAATCTTCTGGCTGACCAAAGCGACTAGAAATTGCAAAGAAATTGGAAACTTGATAACCAAAACTAGCATAGAGCGGATGTTCCATAATTGCCATCAGTTGAATAGTATTGTAACCAGCCTTTTTAATTCTTGGTAAGACATCGCGCGTGAATTCTTTATAAGAATTAATTTTATATTCTTCAGTTGAAATACCAATATGTGCTTCATAAATCAAAGGAGCTTCTTTTAACTGAGGGGCTTTATTCTTCCAATCATATTTTGGTTGAACAATCACTCCATCCAATTCATGGCGCTCATTGGGGATAGCAAACATAATATAAGAGGGAACACGATAAACTGTTTCACCAGACGGTAAAAGCAGCTTAACCTTCACCTTAGAACCCACAGGTAGCATACCCGGAATTGAAATTTCCCAAGTTCCACCATAGGCCTGTTTCAATTCAAAATTGTTTTCCCAATTATTGAAATCTCCAACCAACCAAGCTCTTTTAGCATTTGGTGCCCATTCGCGAAAAGTCCAGTGTTTACTTTCTTGTTGAAAGCCAAAATACTTATAACCATTAGCAAAATCAACAAGCGAACCATCAGTTCCTAAAAGCCGTTTTTTTGTTCGAGCAAATTCAAAAAGCCGCAAAGACAAATCTTCTTTGAAAGGTTCCAAATAAGGGTCGTAATCCAAAATATTTAGAGGCATAAGCTATTCTCCTTTTTACTGAAAATCATTTCTAGCTCTATTTTATCACTTTTGCAAAGGTTTTCACAATGAAATTCCCATATAAAATAAAAAATATTTACTGACAGAATGGGTCAGTAAATATTTTTATTCATCATTAAAACCAAACCAAGGGTCTTCCTCACCTTTAAGTGCTTCTTGACCAAAAGAAAGTGTTTCTGGAATTTTGGGAGCATTAAAAATTTGCGAAGGAGTTGCTACATTTTCTGTCAGTAAATTTTTTTGGTCAGCAACTTTTTCGTCATTAAAAAGATGAGCTTCTAGGCTTTGAATATAATCATAAAACTCTGTCAGTAAATCATGATAAGCCTTTAATTCACTTGTTTTATTTAAATTTTTATAATTAGCCTGAAACTCTCCCCAACGTTCAGCAATGTGCTTACTTTTCATAAAATCATTATAATCCATATTTGTTCCTCGTTCCTTTCTCTTTATTATACATTATTATCCTTAATGCTTAAGCGGTAATATTTATTATTTAAAATAAGACTCAATTTAGAGGTGTAATGTAAAAATAATAAAACGAAAGTGAAACTTTCCCCTTTTAAAAAAGTATTATCTTATTTTTTTGTTATAAAAGTCGATTTAGAATCAAATTTTTATTTTTTATCGGTCTTTTTTTATTAATCATTTAAATATTTATGAAATATTAAAAAAGGGGCTAATGGCTTTATGGAGCCATTATGTTGCAGAAAGGCTATATTAGGAACCAACAAAAATATAAATAAAAGTAAGATAATAGAACTTAATGTACGAAATTTATTACACATTTGTATTGCATTATGCTATAATGTCCTAGAATCAGCAATTTTTATAAGAAAATGTAATTAATAAAATACATCGCTTACAAAACTGATTTAAAATCAAAAGGAGGACATTATGAAAAGTAGAAAAAAAGTTATTTCTATAATTTTAGGTTTAATGCTGCTTTTACAATATGTTATTACCCCAGTTGGAGCAATTGCAGGAGCAATAAATGAAGAAACAAATGATTCGGATATAATATTAAGTCAATTTAAAATAGATGAATCCGAAAGTAATGCTGATTTAATGACATTTGATTTAAGTCTCAAGATTAATCAGTCAATATTGAAAAGTAAAACAACTATTATTGAATTAGATAAATCAATTAAAATTAATGAACCAAATGAGGCTAACAGACAAAAGTCAACAGCATCTTATACTGCTGACGAAAATAGATTGACAATAGACCTTAATTCACTAAATACAGGCGAAGTGAAAGTCAATTTTTCAATCTCTAAAGAACTTTTGAAAAACTTTGAGCGATTAACAGCCAAATTAAATGATAGCCAGGTTGATGTATTGTTGCCAAAAACGAGTTCAACTTCAGAAACTCCAAGTCAGTCAACTTCCACTGTGACTCAAAATACTGTTATACCTGAAATCAAAGAAAAAGAAAGTAGTACGACTAAACATTCAGAGCAAGCTATAAAAACTGTGGAAAGTCAAGATATTCGTAAACTTCTAGAAGACTCAGGAATTTCACCAGCGACTATTATCGACTCAGCTAAGGTCATATATCTTGATAAAGAAGGAAAACCTTATCCAGATCAAACAGATGTTCCGATAGATGCAGAAGTTCAAATCGATTATACCTGGAGTATTCCAGAAGATATTTTACCATTGAAATCAGGAGATTACTTTGATTTTAAACTTCCTGATGGTGTAACAATTGAGCAAGCGACATCGTCACTGGGAGATTATGGAACCTATACAATTAATGCAGATGGAACCATTCGTTTCGTCTTCAATGAAAAAGTTGAAACCTATCATGATATTAAGGGTACCTTTCATTATGATGCACATTTCGATAAGACAATTGTTCCAGGAGAAGTTGTAGTTGATACACCAACGGAGGAAAATTTTCCCCCTTCAGAAATTCATGTTCGGCCAACCTATGACCAAGCAATTGATAAATCAGGACATTTTGATAAAACTCCAAATCCTAGTAAAGTTATTTGGGAAATAAATATTAACCGTCCATTAAATACAATGGAAAATGCTACACTTACCGATCCAATGCCAGAAGGAACAACTTATGGATCCGTCGAAATTTACCCTGAGACAGTTGGAAAAAATGGAGAAATCATTTCCATTGATAAAGAACATCCTTTAGTAAAAGGTACAGATTATACTGTTGATTCAAATGGAAAAATTACTTTTATTGGTAAATATGCTACTACCGATCAAGCGTTCAATGTTGTCTATACAACAACTATCGATGAAAGTAGTTTTCCGGAAAAAGAGGGATCTGTAAGTTTTAAAAATACAGCGACATTAAATGATGGAAAAACAGATACCAATGCAAGTGCCTCTGTTACTGCGCAATATAAAGGGCCAATTAAAAAAATGGACCATTTACAACAGGGAACGATCAAATTTATAATTGGAATATAGAATACAATTATAATGAAAAAAATCATAAAGCAGGGTCATTTATTGAAGATACCATGAGTGATGCCATCGAGCTGGTGAACGGAAGTGTTAAACTTTATAAAATTACTTTTGATAGTAACGGAAAAGAAATTAAAGGTGCTCAATTAAAAGAAGGGGAAGATTATAAACTTGTACAAGACCCTGATAATCCTCAAAAATTTAAAATTGAGTTTATTACTGATATTGATTATGCAGTAAAAGTTGAATATCAAACGAAGGTTAAAGATATCGTAGATGGAAATGTTACCATTGATAACTCAGTAACAACTGATACGGGAGATAACAGCGAGTCAGGTGGTAATGCAACTCAACAAGGAATCGTTAAAAATATTGATGGAGATATTGATTACGAGAATAGAGAAATTCCATGGAAAATAGATATTAATAGTGCAGGCTATTGGATGGAAAACTGGTCACTTGAAGACAAAATGTCTGAAGGTTTGACTTTCCTTGAAAATACTTTCCAAATTATTGATAAAACTGCTGGAAATAAAGTACTCTCCCCAACAGAATATACACTGATAAAAACAACAGCAGGCTTTTCAGTTTCCTTTAATTCCCCACTTAAGGAAGGGACAGATCATAAATATCAAATTAAATACAAAACAAAATTTGATACTAGTGTAATTGATAATGGGTCTGGTCATGAAGGAGATATCAAATTTGTAAATGATGCTTCAATGACTTGGAAGGATAAAAATGGAGGAGATCATACTAATAATGATCATAAAGAATTTAAACCAATACCTCCGTTCCAATATAATGGACAAAAATCTGGTTCATATAATGCAACCAGCAAAAAAATTACCTGGACAATTGCAGCAAATTTCAATCAACAAGAATTAAGCAATGCCTCAATAACTGATCCAATCTCTGATGATCAAAACTATGTTTCTGGAAGTGCTAAAGTATATGAAGCTACGATTAATAAAAATGGTACTTATACTTTAGGTGCTGAAGTTACTTCAGATATGGGAATAAAAATAGTAGAAAGCAAAGGAAGTGTTAAGGTAGAACTACCAGATGGAAGCACAAAAGCCTATGTTCTAATATTTGAAACAAGTCTAGAAGGTAACCTCATCAATCAGAAGGAGTACAAAAACAAAGCGACATTTACAAATAAGGACATTTCACATGATTTAAGTGCTAGTGTTACTCCAGCACATCAAGGAGAATTCGTAACGAAAGATGGTTCACAGTCAAGTACAGATTCTAATTATGTAAATTGGAAACTTACAGTAAACGCCTCGCAATCTACCTTAAAAAATGTTGAAGTCACTGATAATCCTTCCTCAAATCAGTATATTGTAGCAAAAGATATTCTTATTTATGGAACAAGTATTGATGCTTCTGGTAATATTACTGAGAACAAAAATATTATTCTTGAACAAGGCAAAGATTATTCTGTTGATATCCAAACTGACAATTCTACAGGGGCTCAAACAGTTAAAATTAAATTTTTATCAGAAATTAACACAGCATATGTTGTAGAATATCGTGCATTAATTACTTCTGACAAAGCTAATGATGTGGTAACTAATCAAGCCCATATTACTGGAGACAACGAGAAAACAATAGAACAAGATGTTGAAAAAGATGTACCCGTAACTAATCATAACGGAAGTGCAAACGGATCAAAAGGTTCAGTTACTTTGGAAAAAGTTGGTCCCGGCAAAGCAAAACTTGCGGGAGCTCATCTTCAACTTTGGTCTATCGGTACAGATGGTAAAAAAGATAAATTAATTCGTGAAGGAGATACCGACAAAAATGGTGATTTAAAACTTGGGAATTTGCGTGTTACTGATTATCTTCTTATTGAAACTAAGGCCCCAACAGGGTATACACTTGATGAAGAACTAGTCAAAGGTAAGAAAATAACAGTTGCAAAAGACGGAGAAGTTTCTAATTTCCCAATTCAAGACGTTGAAAATGAACCAACGAAAGTAATCTTGAAAAAAGTAGGACTGACCATTGAAAATGGTAAAGAAGTAAAAAATCCACTTCAAGGTGCAGAATTTAAAGTACTAGACAGCAACGGTCAAGTTGTTTCAGGTTACGAAAAACTTACTTCTGACAGTTCTGGAAATGTAACGATTGAAAAACTAACACCTGGTAAATATTCACTTGTTGAAACCAAAGCCCCAGCGGGTTATATTTTGGACCCAACCCCAATTGACTTTGAGCTTAAAGCCAATGAAGAAGGAATCATCCCAGATATCAACTTGGAAAAAGTTAACTATCAGGGTTCAGCACAACTCATTAAACATAACAGTAATGGTCAAGCTTTATCACGTGCTATTTTCAAAGTTATTGATAAAGATGGTAATACAATCCAAACTAATTTAAGCTCTGATAAAGATGGTAAAGTTACGGCTACTGGTTTATCCCCTGGAGATTATTCCTTTGTTGAAACCAAAGCTCCAACAGGATATATTTTAAATACAATACCAGTTCATTTTACAATTTCAGCTGAAGAAGAAGGTCAACCACAAATGGTTATTGCCTCGGATAATTTTATCAATTATCAAGGTTCAGCCGAATTAATTAAGCAAGATAACGAAGGTCAGCCACTTTCTGGTGCAGTTTTTAAAATTGTTGATAAAGCTGGCAAGACAATCCAAGCTAATTTAACTTCTGGTAAAGATGGTAAAGTGGTAGTTGATGGATTAGCCCCCGGAGAATATTCCTTTGTTGAAACCAAAGCTCCAACAGG
>JABLTR010045835.1_pt1 | contig 11489 bp, 10 predicted proteins | sample 7160071 | NCBI WGS metagenome assembly JABLTR01 (sample SAMN14651230, study PRJNA627086) | human gut metagenome | isolation source: feces | host: Homo sapiens
GAAAAGGCACTTATCGGTATAGACTCTGTATGAAGTTTTGAAGGTACTGAAAACCAACTCCGTTTGGAAATTAAATCAGAACAGATTTTCCTTCGGAGTTATTTTTGTATAAATTTGTAATATCATATAGTATATGGTGCCATAGCCAAGTGGTAAGGCAAAGGTCTGCAACACCTCTATCACCAGTTCGAATCTGGTTGGCACCTTAGAAAATCAGGACTTGATAAAGTCCTGTTTTTTTTTTAAAGAAGTATTTTTCATAATAGTTTCATAAAATATTGCATTGTTTCATGGATGATGTTACAATCAAAAATATGATGAAACTTTGAAGAATGAAAACAGGAGTTAGGATATGATCGATTTTTTAAAATCAATATTTGGTACAGATATTTGTATTTCTCCATATAGATTTCCCCAAAATACGCCTATGTATATTCGCGATAGTTATGATATCCGTCTTTTGACCTGGAAGACGCATCAATGTATTTTATTGATTCCAAAGGATGATTCATGGCGTCTTCCGGCATTAAAAAAACAGTATATGAATTTTCAGAAACTTTGCGAAATCCCATGTGCTTTGTTTTTGAATAATCTTACAGCTATGCAAAGAAGGAATCTGGTGGAGAGTGGGGTTTCTTTTTTGTCGGAGTCTCAACAAATATATTTTCCCTTTTGGGGATGTTTTTTTGTAGAAAAATTTAATTCGGAGAATAAAATTCCTAAGTTAATGGCGCCAGGAACGCAGCTTGCGTTTCTTTATTTATACTATATGAATGGATCTGAGTACATTAATGTGACAGAACTTTCAAGGAAACTTTTTCTTTCAAAAGCAACTTGTACCAGAGCGATTAAAGATTTGAGCGCAACAGGTATTATTGCTGTTAAAAAGGAAGGAAGAAATAAATGGATTGTACCGCAGTTTGATAAAACGGAATTCTTAAAGAAAGGCTATAACAGATTGAGATCGCCAATAGATCGTGTTATATATGTGAAAAAATTTCCATCGGGCCAACAGTTTTTTCAAAGCGGTGTTCAAGCTTTATCATCCATATCCATGGTGGGAGCCAGGGAATCTGATGGGGGAATTGCGGTTTCTAAAAAAGGTGCATCTGAAATTCTTCGCGATAATATGATCTCAGAGCGAGAGTTTGAAGATTTTGGAGGAGCTGTGGTTGAAGTATGGATTTATGATCCGGCATTGTTGTCTAATGGCGGTCGGGTAGATGACATTTCGCTTCTTCTTAGTCTCGACAAAGATCCGGATGAAAGAATACAGACAGGATTGGATGAAATTCGGAAAAAATATGAACTGCCGATAAAATATAACGAATGAAAAGAGGTGCGGTATGGTAAATGGAATAGAATTATTTAGAGAGCATTTTAGTGATTACAAAGATCAGTATACAATTATTGGCGGTTTTGCCTGTGATCTTCTTATGACGGATGCTGGCTTGAACTTTCGGAAGACTGTGGATATTGACATGGTTATCATTGTAGAAGCGCTTACAACAGAATTTGCAGAGGCTTTCTGGAGATTTATCAGCAAGGGAGGGTACCGGGCGCGATAGCGCAGTTCCGGGCAGCCAGAGTTTTACCGTTTTGTTGATCCTACAGATTCGTCTTATCCAAAGATGATTGAGCTTTTTTCACGCCCACAGAATCATGTAACGTTACAGCCAGATTCTCATCTGATGCCGTTGCATATAGATGATGAAGTATCAAGCCTTTCTGCTATTCTTCTCAATGATGACTATTATCATTTTTTATTGGGAGGGAGAGTCGAAACAAATGGAATATCTATTTTAGATGCAGAGCATATCATTCCTCTTAAGATGAAAGCCTGGCTTGATTTGAAAAGCAAAAAAGAACAGGGAAATCATGTTAATTCGAGAGATTTGAGAAAGCATAGACTTGATGTGTTTCGCCTTTTTCTCTTGATAAGGGCAGAGGAAAGAGTTCACGTGCCAGTGTCCGTCTTAGCGGATATCCGAGAGTTTATAGGGCAGATGAGGAAAACAGATATACGTCTGTCTGATATTGGAATCTCACGCTCCAAGGATTCTATTCTTGATATTTATGACGAAATGTACATAGTATAAATTGATATGGTGGATTATAAAAATACCAGATACTGAAATGAAACATAATCATATTTTTTCGTAGGATAGTAATAGATAGTATGTTTCCCTTGTAGTAAGATTGCTTATAAAGCTGAGACAAGGAGAGAAGACAATGGATAACAGAACAAGAAGAGATAAAGGCATGGCGTATTTTTCCGACGAATCGGTAATGGAAGAGCAGCTGAAGGCGAAAAAACTGATCCGCCAGTATAATCAGTACATGCCCTTCGAGCCGGAAAAAGGCATGGAATGTCTGTATGAGACCGGGATCAAACACAAGGGAAGCGTATATTTTGAGCCGCCTTTTCACTGCGAGTACGGATCCCATATTGAGGTCGGGGAAAATTTTTATGCGAACGCTTACTGCACGATGCTGGATGTGGCGAAAATTACCATCGGGGATGATGTGCTGTTCGGACCCTTTGTGTGCCTCTACACTGCAGGACATCCGATCCATCCAGAGAGCCGGAAGTCCGGCTACGAGTATGGCAAGCCCATTACCATTGGAAACGGCGTGTGGATCGGCGGAAACTGTGTGATTCTTCCGGGAGTTACCGTTGGAGATAATGCGGTAATCGCGGCCGGAAGTATTGTGACAAAAGATGTGCCCGCCGGTGTGCTGGCCGCAGGAAACCCCTGCAAAGTTATCCGCGAGATTACGGAGGAAGACCGGAGATATTTTTATAAGAAAGAGCCTTTTGATGATGAAGTGTGGCAGCTCATTCAGGAGAATCGCGGATAATCTGTGAAAATTTTGTGAAATATATATAAAAAATTGAAAAGTTGTAAAAAATAACCTGTTCAGAACAGAAAAAAAGTGTCTATTTTTTCCTTTTGCTCCAATTTAGAATAAATTTACGATCATTTTGCTTTAACACAAAGGAAAGGAGCAAGGAAAATGGAAAAAGGAAAACGACAAAAATTGTTGATAGGGGGAATAGCGGCTATTGTTGTGATTGCAGCGGCAGTGGCAGCTTTCCTCCTTTTGCGGCCCCAAAAAGAGCAGGAGAAATTGGACGAAACTGGGGCGCTGCTCTCTGTAACGCAGAATGGCGACACCATTATTTTTTATGGAGATAAAACATATGCCATTCAGGGAGATGTTGAGATCCAGGGAATCGTATTCGAATATACGATGAAGAGCAAATATTCTGTCGAAAACGGAAAACTGATTCTGGAAGAATCAGAAATGAAAATTCCTGTCAGCAGCAAGTTCGGCGATTTTGATGTCGATGGAAGTATATCTTCCGGTATTGAAAAAGGCGCGCTGGTTATTGATCTGAAGGCGGATAACGGAAGCGGTATTTTTGACCTGGCACATTTTGAGCTTGGCAAAGAACAGGCGGAGAAGCTGAATATTACCGGTGTGACGGCAAAATCCTGGGAGGATGACGGGACAGAGGAGGAAAGTGACGAGGAAGAGGAAGCAGTGGCAGAGCCGACGCTGGATGCTAACGGCGCGTTGCTTACCATTGAAAGCGGCGGAGATACGATTGCTTTCTTCCCCGACGGTACCTATCGTCTTCTGGGAAGCCTGATTCAGTCAGATGGCGGTCTGACAGTGGAATTTTTTGTGGAGGTCAATGATACTTATACAGTAACAGATGGAAAACTGGTACTGCCGTCAACAGCGGATTGTGTTGTAAATGCAGATATTGCCGCAGCTTACGGATATAAGGATATAAAAGGTACGGTAAAATGCACATCTGAGGTAATTGACGGGCTTCTGGAACTTCATTTTTATCTGAATGCGGAACAGGGACCGGTAGAATTTGCCAAATTCCAAATCGGAAAAGAAGAGGCGGAAAAACTGGGAGTTACAGGAGTAACAGGAGATACGGTTATCGAGAAAGAGAAAATACCTGCTTCAACAATGACTTCCGGTGGAGGAAATGACACGGCTCCTGCGCAGCCATCGGTATCGCGGGATGCAAAGCCCGTCAGCTTTACGGCAGGAAATTACACCGTTACTTTTTACAGCAATGGTCAGTATACGCAAAAGGGTGTTGTTTCCGTGGCCGGATATCAGATATCTGTCAATGTGACGGATACATATACGATTGATGCGGTGGGGAATCTCGTGCTCCACACAGGAAATCAGGCGTCCTGCAGAATGAGTATGGCGGGTCAGACATTAAGTTTTGGCGCAGATAACCGCACGGCCCTGCAGCCGGCAAACGGCGGATATCAGATTCATTTTAATGTATTCGCAAATAATCAGATCTATCATGGTGGAACAGTAACAATCACAGCAGCCGATGTGAAAAAGATACAGGAGAACTTTGGACTGACCGGGGCGACCCCGATGCCGGAACCGGTTCCAGAACCTTTACCGGATCCGGAACCGAACCCGGAACCAACGCCGAACCCGGATCCGGCGCCGGAAGTTCCTGAAAATGAGGATATTATAGTACTTACATCTGAGACCGGGCTGAATTTAAGCTTGAATAAGCAGGATCAAAGTTACACTTTCTCCGGTAAGACATCTTATGCGGGAATGGATCTCGTAGAATACAGTCTCGCGAAGCCGGCCAAATATTCTGTGGAGAACAATGTGCTTGTGTTTGATACAGCGACATTGAAAATGACTGCACTGAATCCCATTGCCGCGGCAATGGAAGGAGAATATGAACTCCTGCTTTCTGTTACAAAGACAGAAGAGGGAACACTGGAAATATCCGTTCCTGTGGGAGAGGAACCCACTGTTTACGTTTTGACAGGAGAGCAGGCGGAAGCGCTTGGCCTGGATATGGACAGTTATGGAGAATCCGGAGAAGTTCCGACAGATCCGGAAGAGCCGATTGAACCGGAAGAACCGACAGATCCGGAGGAGCCGGAGGAAAATCCCTATGTCCCGGATGAAAGCAAAACATCGGTAGTATTTTACAAAGAATATGGGGCATTTTCCGTGACAGGAGCAGGTCAGTTTGTAATGAATGGAATCACGGTGGATATGACCTTCACAGCGGCAGACTTATACACGGTTGGGGAGGATGGAACAGTGACCGCGGCCAATACGGCAGACGGGCTGAAATATACGCTTACCTATATGGGAACACCGCTGATGCAGGATGCCCTGGCGGCCCCGGAGACGACAATCGTGAAGGAAGGGGATACCTATCGCCTTACCCTGAAAACGACTGTCAACGGAACAACATTGACACTGGCAGAAGCGTCGGTAGAGGCGGAAGATGTGACAGAAGTACCGGGTTCCCAGGTGGTGGATACTATCAATACAGACGCGGTACAGCCGGAGAAAATCAGTGATAAAATCACAGGACCTGCCAATGAGGAGGATCCGGAGGTATAAAATCGAGAAATGATAGATTATAAAAAATCGAAGGAGATATCATGATTATGAGTATCAAACGATTTCTATTAAAGCCTACCGCAAAAAAAGGGCGCAGGCAAGCAGCCAGGTATGTACGGAACCTGAGCCATGTAAAAGACCAAAAGATCCTGGTGTCCAGAGAAAAAGAGAAGCTTGGGTGGACAGTTGATTTAATACGGTTTGGTCGAATAGCAAATTACACAGTCGTTGTACAGAATATGGGGGCGTGAGAAATGAGCGTAGCAATTGAAGAGAAAGTAATTAATATATTGGTTAAATTAACTCGATTTCCTGTGATTCCATCTATTCCCAAACGGGAAAAATGGTACAGGCTGCCCTTGACAGGCTGCGTTTGCGCGGATGGCAGGCCTGTCCATGCAGACCTGCGCCTCGGCACCGAGAACAAACTGCTGATAATGTTTTTTGGAGGCGGTGTGTGTTGGAATGAATATATGGCGGCCCGTCCCAACAGCACCGCGGTAAACGGCACCGATGAGAGCTTTTACGCAACCGGCGACAGCGCCGATGTGGCCGATGCCGCTGTTCGGTTCGGATTTGGGCCGCTCAGCAAGAAGAAGTCTAACCCTTTCCGAAACTGGAATATGCTGGCGATCCCCTATACCACAGGCGACTTTCATTGCGGAAGCGGCGATTTTCCCTATACCACCTTGGAAGGCAAGCCTGCGGTGCTTCATCATCACGGGTATAAAATCTACCGGGCATCGTTGGAATCAGCCATGCGGATCATCGGCAGTGAACCCGAACAACTTCTTGTTACCGGGTTCTCCGCAGGCGGGTTTGGTACGGCGCTGCTTACCGACGATGTGATGCGCACCTTCCCACGCTGCACCGATGTAACCTGTTATGTAGACAGCGGGCTTATGCTCAACCCCGGCTGGCACCATACAGCCAAAGCGGTATGGCAAACACCTGCTGTTATTGCCGACCGCCTCCGGACCAATAACATCACGCTGGACAGCTTGCTGGCGCTGTACCAGAATCACAAAGACCGTGTGAAAATAGGTTTTTCCTGTTCGGTACGGGATGCGGCACTGGCTGAATATGTGAACTATGTGGAGAAAGACAAGCTCTACGCAGACAAGGCAAGCGGTATCGCGTTCCAAAAGCAGTTGAAAGCTATGTGTGCGCAGCTGCAAAGCAATATTCCCGGAGTGTCGCTGTTTCTTTTTGACACGCCAGACGAAAATGAGGAAAAGCGGGCGCAGGGCCTGACAAAGCATTGTGTGCTGGGAGCAGAAAATATCGTGACAGACGGCATCAGTGCCGCCGCCTGGCTGTGGGATCTAGTGTGCGGAAAACCATCTCAGCGGGGGCTTTCGCTACTGGATCAAGTGGTTGATTCGTAAAATAGAGTTTCGGATACCCTTATAAATTTCAAGAGAGGAAAAACAGTTATGGCATTTACAACAATCAAACGGGCAATTATGAACGCCAAATTTCGAAAAGCAAACAAGCACTACGCCACGGATTATATTTTCGGTGAGCGCACCTATATCCCTCGCAAGGGCAAAGATCCAGTGGAGGTGTTACTCTACTACCCTCCAAAAATGGAGATGATGCCTGTCTTTGTGCAGATCCACGGCGGGGCTTGGGTGGGCATGGATGCTGTGGATGATGACCGCTACTGCCTGCGGTTGTCCAAGGAGTTAGGGGCGCTGGTAGTGAATGTGAACTATAAGCGGCTGTATGAACACAGTTTCCCCTATGCTCATGAGGAAATCGTGGACACGGTAAAGTGGCTGAGGGAAAATGCAGAGATTTTACGCATTGATCCGAAGAAAATCGTATTGTCTGGTGGCAGCGCAGGCGGCCACCTTACGGCAGGGAGCTGCATCCTGCTGGCCCAGCAGGGTATTTCGGTGGCGGGGCAGGTAATGGAGGTACCGTTTCTCGATTTTACCGGTACCGTTCCGCTGGAGTTCCCTGGCGGAAATAAGTTGTTCAAAATGATGTTTGAACTGTACCCCTCTCAAATGCCGCTGGATAGCGAAGTTATCAGTCCGGCGGCAAAAATTACTGATGAAACGCTGGAAAAGCTGCCTATGGCGGTAATAATCGTCTGCGGGCGTGACCCACTGCATCCGGCGGGGCAAGCCTATGCCGAGCGTTTGGCGGAGCACGGAAAATTGCTGGATTTAAAAATGTATGAAAAAGGTTACCACGGCTTTGGTACGGAAAAGACTGAAGAACGTGTAGAGCAGGCCGCTTTGCGGGAGGATTGCTTCCGTTACAAGGTGGAGAAAACAAAGCAGCTATATGACATGAGCGGAGGAAACAACAATGTCTGAACAGAAACCGCATATAAGGCTACGCATGAGGGTAAGTATGCAACCCAAGATTTGGACCCCAGAGAGCTTTTGGTAAAGTAAATCCTGAAAGCGGTCTTTTTTTAGAAAAGGTTTATTAAAGTTTACCTTTTTGTAGAAACGAAATGAAAGAAAAAAATTTGGGCTTAAAAATGGAAAAAAGAGGGGCTGTCGCATCAATGATTAGAAAATCATAGATGCGACAGCCCCATAAAAATCTTTTAGGGGTTAATATTTCCTGGAAAGCTGCGCCTCGCATTCCTCTCTGGTAATTTCGCCACCGTTGCATTTCGCCATCAGTTCCGCGTCTTTATCCTTCAAGCGGTAAAGGAAGAGGATCAGTGCGGAGCAGAGAAAGCCTATGCCGGGAATCAACGCGTACACAACCCACATACCGTGAATTGCCATTGGCGTCTGATATCCGGCCTGCCCCACTTCCATGCCCATTTCCAGAAGCTGTTCGTAGCTTTCCGCCTGTACCTCTCGCCATCCGTAAAGCCCCATGACCAGAAGACCGATGCTGCTTCCCACGCCGGTAGTGGCTTTGGAGACAAAGGAGTTTAGGGAATAGAAAATACCGGCACAGTCCTTACCTGTCTTATATCGTGTGTATTCGATGGTATCCGGGGCGATAAAGTTCATAAATACAGCCCGCAGTGAATTTGCCAGTCCCGCGATGGTTCCGAGGATAATAAATACCGTAACATTTTCGTAGCCGGCCAGATACTGAAGAATGTACATTCCTCCGAAAATAATGCCGAGAAGAATCATAGAGTTTCTTCGCCCGAATTTTTCCGCAATCCTATCTGCCTTTGTGTTGATGATGATGGCAGGGATAAAGGCAATCAGTACCGGAAGACTGGTTACCATGGTCTGTCCGTCAAACAGGTAGAAGGAAATCAGCGAACTTACTGCAGCGGAAGTAGCGGTAACGCCGGCCAGCAGTGATGAGAGAAGGTAAATCAGCATATACTTGTTGGTCTTTACGCAATTCCACATATCTCTCAGCGTATAAGTGTCATTGGAACCGTCGTCCACCGTGTTTTTTAATTCCGTGTTATACTCTTTTCCCTTCATAACCAGAGGAAGCATGGATACCAGACAGATCAGCACAGCCACGATCGCGACAGAGGTAAAGGAAAATCCAGGACCGATGACCGGATCCACCAGCAGAGTCAGCAGAATGCCGATAATGACTGCAGCAAGCACTGTAATCAGACCCTTGATGGTCAGAATGCGGTTTCGTTCCTCTGTATTGTCTGTCAGTGTCATGACAAGAGAATTCATAGGCACTTCGCAGAGTGTACAGGACAGATCATAAAAGAGATAGCTGAGCAGGAACCATGTGATTTTCGCCCAGGTCGGTATAGAGCTCGGCATCAGGTAAAAGATAATGGTAAACAGCGGGAACAGAAAGAATGTCAGTCGGAACCAGGGAAGGTATTTCCCCTCTCCGGTAATCCTGCGAAAAGCTTTCCATTCGGTAATTTTCAGGCGGTCAATCAGGTATCCGAAAACTACGTCGTCCACAGCGTCCACAATCTTCAAAAGAAGAAGCACTGTCGCCAAAACGGTAAGGTTTACGCCGCGCAATGCCAGAAAAGAGGTCATGTAGGTCTGAAAAATAGCAGTGCCAAAGAGACGGCCTGTGTCAGACAGATAATAATTGAATCGTTCCCTGCTGCTCAGTCTCCAGTCAGGATGTTTGTTTTCTTTCTTTTTTCTCATAATTTCCTCCCAATCATTGATTTGTATATATTATTTCACTTCCCGGGATGATCGCGGGAGAGCGCCTGCAGCGCGTCCAGCGTCAGATTGTCGGTGTGAAGGCGATCGATGATTTTCTTTGGAGCTTTCCATACGTTTTTCGCGATATCCGGTGCGTTCTTCAGAGGAAAGAAGCCGCTGTCCACCAGGCAGGCTACCTCGTCGCAGTCGGGATAGATTTCCATGACATCATCTGTCAGGAGAGCGGCACCGAATGCGCCGCCGGAACATCCGGAAACCATAAGCGACTCAGGAGCCGGAATCAGATCTTTCACGTGCTCCATCGCTTTCCGGAAATTTGTGTATCCGTGATGACGGCATACTCGATGGGACCCGTCCTTGGCAATATAAGGAAAGTTGCCTGTTCCACAGTGAAAATCGCCTGTATTGTAAATCAGTACCAATTTTGACCAGTTACGGAAAGGATTGCGGTCGCTGTTCTCCAAAATACCTCTGCTAAGGGTAAGATCGGAAAACAGGTCCATGCGCACAGTGTAAAAGCTGTTTTTGTAGTCTTTGTCGTAGAGGGAGGCCGGGCGCGCCGCGGTGTACGCATTCCAGCTCACGCCGCCACCGTTAAAGAAGATCAGAAGTCGATTTTCGGTTCCCTGATAAAAATCGGCATATGTCTCCTCTCCATCGGCAGCAGTACAGCCCTCCAGATAGATGCGGTACCATGTTTCGGATTTCGGTTTACCCTCGAGCCGGGGCAATCTTTTTTTCTTCAGCCAGGGAGTAATAATCTTTAACCATAGAGGTTCCCGCTCCCATGATTCCAGTTTCATCTTGTTACACTCCTTTCGCCGGATCGATCAGAACTTGAGAATCCTTTCTGTATTTTGGAATCTTATCTTGTTATCCTATATCATACAGAAGAAGCTAAAGAAAAAATAGCCCACATTTTTTTGGAATATACAGGTTGATTTTTACGTTAGGTAAAAGGAATTGTGTATTATGGACAAAGAAAAGGCATCACACAGAAGATCACACAGAGGAATTCAGAGAATTTTTCCGATAACGCATGGGGGTCGTCTGATACATATCCTTGAAACTGTGGATAAACTGAGCCGTATCCTGATAGCCGACTGCCTCGCAAATGCCGGCAAGATTCAGATCTGTCTCCCGAAGCAGCCTGGCAGCCTGACTGAGCCGGTACTTCCGGAGTACCTGAGAAAACGTCTCTCCCAATTTCTCCCGAAACATGCGGCTCAGATAGGATTCATTATAGTGGAAACGATGTGCCAGACTGTTTAATGTGACAGTTCGGTAATTTTCCATCATATAGTCGAGAATGGCCATCATTTTTTCATCCAGAAGCGGACTGACCAGAAGGCGCCGCATTGTGTGCCGGTAATTTTGTGCCACATAGAGCAGAAGAGATTCGAAGAGAAGATTCATCAGTTGATCCTGGTAGGGAAGGGAAACCTCCTGCTGCTGCCACAGAAACAGAAGCGTCTGGCAAAAGAACGGATCTGTGCCGCACTGGAACATGATGGGGACGACGTAGTCGGCGAGATTAGGCAGCTTGAAATCCTGAAAGACGGGACGCCGGATTTTTATGGTCAGGCAGACGCAGTCTTCCCGTGCGTGCAGTTCGTGAGATACCATGGAACTTATGAAGGCGATGCTGCCTTTCTCCTGAACAAATTCGCTGCCGTCCACAATATGGCGGCATGTTCCATCAAGTACACAGACAAATTCCGGAAAGTCGTGAGCATGACAGGGGATGGAAATATACCGGGGAAGCTTCTCGACAGTCAGATTCATTCCATCCGGAAAAAAATCATTGCTCAGAAAATTGTTTTTATAGTAATTTTCGTGGAACTGCGCAGAGAGGGCCCGTTGTTTGGCTCTAGCGCTGGGGGCAGAGAGAGCCCGCAGGGTCATGGAAGGGGTGTAATGTACCAGCAGGTACAGAAATTTTTCGTATTCCAGTTCCTTTCC
>JABLTR010035596.1_pt1 | contig 11450 bp, 8 predicted proteins | sample 7160071 | NCBI WGS metagenome assembly JABLTR01 (sample SAMN14651230, study PRJNA627086) | human gut metagenome | isolation source: feces | host: Homo sapiens
AAATCATTGATAACTTCTGAATATTCTCCATAGCGCATATACATTTCACTAATTGTATAACCGTGAAGTTGTTGCAAGTGTTTATCGTCAGAATAAAATCCCATCAATAACACACTACTTAATTGTTCACTATATTCATCATGCAGTAGAAATAACATACTCCTATCTCGAAATCCTAACATTCTATAATCTGATAAAAACACTTTAACAATTTCATTTTTCGCCCAGTCTCTATCAATATTATAAGAGGGCCACAATGCATATAAACTCGAATATCTAATAATCGGATTTTCATCATTTGTCAGAATTTCGATAGTATGCTTAAAAGCACTCAGAAACTCCTTACAGTTCCATAATATATGGCCTATTGCCTTTGCAGCAACTCCTCTTACCGAATTAATTAAATTAGCTTCAATCATTTCTACTGTATGGGCATCTTTATCATCATCTGTCTTTACTTCGATTTCTCCAATACAAGGATTTTGATGATTTTCTGCAATATCTTTTAACATTTTCAAAACATATTCCGACCATATAATATCCTGTTTCTTTTCAATAATTTCACAATACAGCATTGCCCTTTTGGATTTATAATCGTACCCAAACTTTCTAAACACTTTTTCAATCTCAAAATTATCAATTTCATCCAATTTTTCACTGTATGTCAAACCAGATACGAAAGCGTCAACAAATACACCTTGAACTTCCTCACCGCATACCGACATACCAAGCCAAAATTGCATTGGAGCATCCGATACTGCCTGCCTGAAATCACTTGCAAAATTTCTTAAAGAACTTTCGATATAAGCATTTTTTGTTTCTTTCCACGATTTATGATCATCTGTTGGAATCTTTTTATTTGAAATTATTGATTTCCAAACGTAAAAACTCAGTTTCTTACCAGAAACTGGATAAATAACATTTTTAGCACAACCATTCACATCATAACGATATATAGAATATCCGTTAAATTCACGGTCCAAAACTTGTTTTAGATTTCTCGCTTCTCGACTCATTCTCCAATTTGGTAATGCATTCAATAGTTCTCTTTGTAAATCCCCCCAGTATTTCCAATAAACAACACCTCCATTCTGAGTTTTATTTTTATTATATTCCATCCTATTTTTTAGTCTTTCTTTTGCATCTGATGGAATAAAATGAATGATTTTATTTTCTAACTCAAAATATACTATGTCTTTGCATTGCATAGAATACTTCTCTATTACCCTTTTTGCCAACAACAATTGATTACCATTACCACTTGTATATTCCAATATTGCCTTGTCAAAAAATTTGCATAAGTAGGATATAATATAATCCTTATATGAATTTGGAAAATACAGTAACGCATCTAACACAATTTCATTATGCAACGCATTTCCCGTCCCCATATAATTTGAAAGTATCCCTAACAAAATCTCTGGTTCCTGCTGTGCAAATTGTTTATTTGCTTTTTTTACAATCTGAATGCATGCTCGTTCTAAAGTAGCTTTATAGAAATATTTTGATGACCATTCTGAATAAACACTTTGTTCATCAGTAGGAATAAATGGCATAAGTATTTCTATCACTTTCCTGTACTCTCTAATTAACATATTTGAATCTTCTAAAACATACTCCTCTTCATAACGATATAAATTTTTTTCATTTTTCTTTGCCCTGTATTTTAACATCAATCTTCCAGGTGTCTGTTTTTCTTTCACTCCAATAATATCAGCAACTTTATTTCCATCATAAAAACTATCAAGCATATATTCTGAAAAAAAGCAATCCAATACAGATTGATGCACCAATGATACAATATTTCCAGACACTATAACAAAACCATTGGATTGCAGAAAATCACAATAGTCCTGTGGCATTTTCAACCGCGAAACTGGAACATTTATTCTTCCAAATTTATCGCAAAACTCTACAAAATGTTCTTTTATTTGTTCTTATGTATCTGACGAAAGGCCGCTTCGATCTGCTTTGCTCTTTAACTGCTTCCACCATTCCTGAACCAACTGCGTGGTTGTATTAACTTCTATCTTCTTTTGTTCCTCATCCAATTGTTCCCAAATGTATAAATTACTTGCAATTGACAATAACTCACGCATCTTTGTAGGAAAAAAATCATAATTTGCTCCTACAATATTTTTCACCGTATCATCTTGCAACTTCCCAATGCAAACTTTTTTCCATTTAATTTTAGTTCTCGCATTTTCAAATATATTTTTTATATTACGATCATTATCTAGATCATAGGAACGGCATACCATTACGATAGAAATTTTATTAGTACGTTCTATATTTATCACTTCAACTTCCCGTATAATATTTTCACATATGGCAAGTGCTTCTCCTGAATGAGCTTGTGTCCATCTTAATGCATCTAATTGATCTAAAATAAGAACTGCATTTTTATCTTTAGACATCGCATCTAAGCAATGAGATACTGATGCCTGCAATCCCATACTTTTGCCCCATATTTCAGTAGTATTCTTTGGAATTCTTTTATCTAGCTTAATCGCCAAATATAGAATTCCTAAATTCTCGCATGATTGAATGATATTTTCTGTACATCCGCTTTTACCAACGCCAGCTTGTCCATGAATGATAACAGAATCCCCATTCAAAATCGATCGCATACAAACAGCCGCCTCACTACGCATAATGCGCCCTGTTGATAAACTTCTGAACGTTTCCTTATATTCATGATTAAGATCAATCATCGCCGGAAGTAATCTATCATCATTTGAAAGATCTCGAAAAACTACATTTTTACTTTTACAAAACTCAGTAAGCATCAACGCATCTATTGGCTTTCCATATACATCCTTAGTTAAAATCAATTCAAGGAATTTAGAGTAAATACTATCTTCATCTCCAACAAACAACAGATTAATTTTTGCTAATAAAATTTCTTTTTGTTCATAATCGCCTTCCTGTCTACAATACGTTCTCGATAGATAGTCAACAGTTAGGGACAAATCATCTTCCTTGTTACAATCTAATCCCATTACATCACAATACTGATGAAAAAGTGTTACTGTTTTAGCTCCCGATCCTTTTATCTGATATTGATAAAAATCTATAGATTTTGAAATATCAGTATCTCGCGCCCTTTGTGTCAAATCTTCAAATAATGTAAATGGTAATGGAGAAACTAAAGAAACCTTACATGCTTTACTACGCTCTAGTTGCTGTTTCCAGTTTGTAAAAATCCCTTTTGTATTCACAGAGCTATATGTCCAATACTCTTCACTTCCAGTCCGGCCCTTACATTGCTGCCCCTCACGAATCCCATTACTATTTCCTATCCACAAATCAACTCCCTTTTCATCATCGCCTATCGCTTCAATAATGACATATGAAATTTTTTCATTTAATACATCTAATAACTTATTAATCGTCCAATTATATTCAAAACGATTTCCGTATTTATCGGCTCTTCCTCCCACTTCATATGCCATATGCGTACCCCCTTGTTTTCAACACCAAATTACCAAACACATTACACTTACCTTGTATAATATTTTTCATTAACACAACTAATATACAACCCACTTGCCGCTCCGACTATATCCAACGAACTCAGCCACATGCTCTTCACTCATCATCGCCAGTTCCTTTTTCAGCGCATACATCGAAACCCCAAGGATTTCTGTCATTTTCTTTTTTGAAATTGAAGGATTTCTCTTTATAAGTACCAATATCTGCTCTCTCAATGATAATCCCTGCAAATCCTCCAACAATGTGTGCGATGGGGTTGAATTTGGGGTTGATGGGGTTGAATTTGGAGTTGACGCATTTTCGTCCTCATGTTTTGTATTCCAAAATCCTTCATGGACAAATAATCTTGTGATAAAGTAACTGCGTGCTTCATCCGTTTCAAACTCTGGTTTTGGCGACCCATTTGCTTCTAATGCATCAAGAATTTTCTTAAATCCTGTATTCCTTCCCTCAGTCAAATGCAGTTCTTTCAGAAAATCCCCTATCCTGCGGTTCCGATACCGACGATTTGATACCCGATATGATTTTAATCCTTCCATTGTTACAGAACGATCCGGTCCCGGAAAACTTAATATCTCTATCCTGTCATTCTCCACTCGAACTTCAATCGGCTCTCTTTCATCATAAGCACGATGATACACCGCATTAGACAGGGCCTCCTCTATTGCTGCGAATGGATAATTGAAAAAGCGGTCTGCCTCTGCACGATCTGCGTGTTTTACTACCTTTTCGGTAATAATGGCATTTCTGATATATTGCAAGGCATCTCTAAGTTGCTGCTGAATCGGCCCTTTAAAAGTCTGTTCAATAATATGATTGCCGCCTAATCCCTCCGGAAACTGTACAACATCTATCTGCGTGTATGGAAAAAATTTATCTGGCTCCATACTAAAAAACATCAATCCTACATTCTTAGGCTTCGTATATTCCGGAAGATTGCTAATAATGTTCATATCACTACATACTTCAACAAAATCTCCCGTTTTTGATTTTTCATACAGTGAGCTTTTAACTTCCTTTAAGTAATTCTGAATAAGTGTTATATTTAAGTCCGATATCTCTGCCTGGTGATTTACACGATCATCAAACGGAATTCGATTTGCTAAATTGAACAGATCTTTTTCTTCGTCATCCGATGGCTCTACTGTATTAGACATTTTCCGTATATAGTGAATGCGTTCTTTATTATCTTTCGCCATCGTTTTCGGAGCTGAATATGGTCTGCTGTCTCCACCCGGACACCAAAGAACAATAAATTTCTTGTTTTCGTAATCCACGACTTCAACTATTGGCATATATGCAGGTCGAATCAGCTTACATTTTGCCAAAATATTTTTTTGACAGGCATCAATTTTATCTACCGGCACGCCCTTAAGTGGGTGGATCGGTTGTCCCTCATTTTCTTCTACACCAATTATGATATACCCGCCACCCCAGTTATCCAGATCATTTGCAAATGCGCAAACCGATTTCAAAGAGGCTTCTGCATTCCAGGTTTCTTTAAATTCGATTCTTGCCCACTCAACAACCTCTCCTGATAATAATGTTTTTATATTTGTTGGTATTGCCATAATTTTTCCTCCTTCAAATATCCTGGAATGTCATTACATCATCCTCTTTTGAATTGGCTACACGCATGTAGCCAATCTAAATTTTTCATCCTCCAATTTCCGAATCATTGGTTCGGAAATTCTATCCCTCAAACTCATGTAAAATTTTCTTATATTTTCTAAATTATCGACAGAAAATCCCCGTCTTTTCAATTCATCTAGCATGTTCTATTTTCTGTCAATTGTTCTCATTACGAATGAAGGTCACCTGTCCACCCAGTCCACCTGGTGTTATTCCGTCCATACAGTCCATATAGTCCACAAAATATGGTATTAACAGCACCAATCAGCACCAATCAGTAGTGGTTGGAAATTCATTTCATAGTAGGACACGAAATATTCCACCGCGTTGTTGGGGAAAAATTCCTTGAATTCACCGTATAATTGGATTGTAATCAACACTTGTAGCATATAAATCAAGTACTTGACAATAAAGAACCTTTTCAGATGATCGAATATCTCTAATTCGGTCAAGTAATTCTTTCCAGTAGTTTCCTCCACCATTTCCTTTTAATCGCTCATCGTCCATTGTGAACCCCTTAACCATATATTCCTTTAAGCGTTCTGTTGCCCATCGACGAAATTGTGTACCCCTGATAGACTTTACTCGATATCCTACAGAGATTATAACATCAAAATTATAATAATTCGTAGGTTTTGTAGAAAAATCGGAATTTCCGATTTTTCTACAGACTCTGATTTGAGTAATTCCCCTTCTGAAAAAACATTTAAAATATGCTCATTTATAGTTGATCTAGCTTTTCCAAATAATTCTGACATCTGATCTATCGTCAACCAAACAGTTTCTTCTTCTACTTTTACTTCGATATGCGTCAATCCATCATCCGTATTATAAAAATAACTTCACCCTGATTTTCCATTTAAATTCCTCCTCGCAATTTGATTTTATATCTAAAAACTCTATAATCTCTTCCATCACACCTGATAATAATTATTTGCATCCACACCAACATCATACCTTCTAATTCCATCTACTCTATTCTGCAGATTATATTCCTCACGAGCATGTATATGTCCATGTAACTGAATACTCCCACTATTCTTCTTCGGCCATGATAACATCGGATAATGCATCAATGCAAAATACTCTCCATTCAATGGCACTGTCTTAAAATCACAAATCTCCTCAAACAACTCTGTATCATATTTTTTGTCATGATTCCCTTTAACTAAAATCTTCTTTCCGTTCATTTTACTGATCAATTCATTTGCCCTATCCATCGGCAAATGATGACTGATATCTCCAAGAATATACACCGTATCATTTTTATGTACTACTGCATTATAATTTCGAATCAAAACCTGATTCATCTCTTGTATATTTTCAAAAGGACGATTCTGCATGCTGATAATTCCACGATGCCCTAAATGTAAATCACTTGTAAAATATATCATGATATCGCCCTACTCCACCACGCTGTTACGGAAATTTCTTTGAATTTGCCATATAGCGGTTCTTTGAGAATTATAACATACACAATAAAAAATGTATAGACGGAATCGGAACATTTGTTCTATCCCTATCATTCTTTTTTGAAATAAAGTTATAAAAGTTACATCCCACTTTCACGCCAGATTCCGCCTTTTATTTTAATCCTAACACTCCGACCTCGCCACTCCAACCCGCCCGCAATAAAAATAAGCACCCATCCATCATTATGAACAGGTGCCGCCATCAATCGTGCTCTCATTCAATTATACTGCAGCTCCCCCATCCAGACTACCTCGCGCTGTCCCCATAGTTTGACAGCACCCGGGCGCTGGGGTCATCCACATCGCAGCCCTCCCACCGGCGGTTCGGCATCCAGAATCCGGGAATCATTTCCGCTTCGCCCGGGTAGTACTTCTCAAATATCTCCCGGTACAGAAGGCTTTCTTTTGTGAACGGCTGCGCGTGCCTGTATTTCCCGCTAAGCCTGGTAAAATCCGCGTCCGTATACAGAGTTTCCGCATACTCCTTTAAATCATCCACCATGCTGTGCCCGACCGCATCGCTGAAGGCCGCCTTTTCCCGCCACAGAATGCCCTCGGGCAGAATATGATCCTTCTCAAATGCCTTACGCAGCAGATATTTTCCCTTTCCATAGGTATTCAGCTTTCTGGCAGGATCGATGGACATCACGTAACGGACGAAATCCAGATCCCCGAAGGGCACTCTGGCTTCCAGGCTGTTGGCCGCCAGACAGCGGTCGGCGCGCAGCACATCGTAATACTGCAGCTCCCGCATTCTTTTTGACGCCTCCTGCTGAAACGCCGCCGCATCCGGCGCGAAATCGGTATATTTATATCCGAACAGCTCATCCGATATTTCTCCTGTCAGAAGCACCTTAAGATCCGTCTGGCAGTGAATGGCCCTGCATACCAGATACATGCCCATGCTCGCCCGTACCGTTGTGATATCATAGGTCGCCAGCGCTTCTATGACGGTTTCAAGACTGGAGAGCACGTCTTCCTTTGTCATGATGATCTCCGTATGCTCTGCGCCTATGTAATCAGCGGCCTCTCTGGCATATTTTAAATCGATGGCATCCGTATCCATGCCGATCGCAAATGTCCTGATTTTCTTTTTGAGAATGCCGGATGCGATCGCACAGACCAGGCTGGAATCCAGACCGCCGGAAAGCAGAAAGCCCAGCGGCGCATCGGCATCCAGCCGCTTTCTAACCGCTTCTATCAGCTTATCGTGAATTTTGCCTGTGATCACGTCCAGACTGTCGTGCACATAGCTGCGCACCGAAGCGATGTCCTCATACCGCACAAATTCACCGTCACACCAGTAGCAGCCCGGCGGAAAAGGGCGCACTTTATCCACCCACCCGTACAGATTTTTTGCCTCGCTGGCAAATGCTATTTTCCCGCTTAAAGAATATCCGTAAAACAGGGGACGGATACCTATAGGATCCCTCGCGGCGATGAGCTTTGCGCTCTTTGCGTCATACAAAACGCAAGCAAATTCCGCATCCAGATGGGCGAACATTTCCAGACCGTATTCCGCAAACAAGGGCAGCAGTATCTCACAGTCGGAACCGCTCTTAAAGACATAGCCCCTTTCCGCAAGCTCCTCTTTGACCGTCCGAAACCCATAAATCTCTCCGTTGCAGACTGCAAAGCTTCCGTCCCGCTCAAAGGGCTGCATGCCCTCTTTTGTCAGACCCATGATCGCAAGTCTGGCAAACCCCAGATATCCAAAAGGCGTTTTCACAACCTTAATGGCATCCGGACCTCTCATCCTGGTTTTCTCCAGGCAGCTTTCCAGCTGCTCTTTGCTGATATCGTCTCCCGCATAACACATGATGGAACACATAGTGAACTCCTCCTTATCCAAGATTGATGCACGTTTTCTCGGATTCCCGCAGACCTGCCGGCGCACGCTCATCCATCGTAAATCAAAAGCAGGATCATCTGCGCGGTCTCCACCATGTTGGTGCCGGAATCCATGCTGCATTTCTGAATATACCGGAATGCTTCCGGCTCTGTCATATGGTTTCTTTCCATCAGGACCCATTTCGCATTGTTGATATAATTCTGCTCCTGCTGTGTCCGTTTGGGAGGAATGGCTTTTTTTCGTTTCAGACGGCGCTGCTGCTGGGACAGCATCATCTCCACAGTTCCCGCCAGATCGCCGGGCTTTACCGGATAGGACAACATCATCACTCCCGGAGGACAGTTTTCTGCCTCTGCCGGTGAGATCAAAAGAAGCATTTCAAAATACTCCGGCAGATATTCCGCTGCCTGAGTATAATGCATATCCGAAACCCTGTAGCTGTAAATCACTACGCCGCTCTCCATCTGATGGACGAAAGAGAGCGCTGCGGAAGCGGTGGTACAGGCCGCCGCTGTCACGATTCCCCGCCGGTTCAGCAGATTTTGTATCTGTTTTGCATCCTCCAGTTTAGGCGAAACAACAATTACACTGCTCATCCAGCCCACTCCCGTCTTAAGTCCGGTACAGATACTTTTCCAGTTCCCACTCTGATACCTGCGACATGTACTCGTTCCATTCCGCCTTCTTGGCATTTGTATACAGCCGCACAAATTCCTGTCCCAGCACGTCTTTTACCAAATCGTCCTGTTCCATATATGCGATGGCTTCCCGCAGAGTATACGGAAGCCGGTCGGCCGCTTCATCCACGGCGCTGCCCCGCTCATTAACCTGCCCCGCAGACCGGTCGGCCGTCTCGGGTCCCGGCTCTGTCCTGCGGCTGATTCCATCCAGACCGGCCGCCATTATAAGCGCCAGCGTCAGATACGGATTCGCAGAAGGGTCCGGAAAGCGCAGTTCAATCCTGGTCTGTTCCCCTCTGAAAAAGGGCACTCGGATCAGAGTGTTCCGATGCTTTGCTGTCCAGGCGATATCTCTGGGAGCTTCAAATCCTGACATCAGGCGTTTATAGGAATTGACAAGGGGATTGGTCACCGCGCAGATCCCTTTTGCATGGACCAGGATGCCGCCCATAAACCACTTCGCTTCCCTGCTAAGCCCATTCTCCCCCTCAGGATCACTGAACACATTTCTTCCGTCCTTAAAAAGCGATACGTTGAGATGCATCCCGGAACCGGCTGCGCCGGGGCGGGGTTTCGGCATAAACGTGGCATGCAGACCGAAACGCTTTGCGATGGAACGCACGGCAGTTTTGAAGGTCATGATATTATCCGCGGTTTCCAGCGGCGGCGCATCTTTAAAATCGATCTCATGCTGTGCTGGCGCCGTCTCATGATGGGACGATTCTATCTCAAAACCCATTTCCTCCAGCATGAGCACCATATCTCTCCTGGCATTTTCGCCCAGATCCAGAGGACTTATATCCATATATCCGGCCTGCTCATGGGTTACGGCAGTGGGAATCCCGTTCTCATCCGTATGAAACAAAAAGAACTCACACTCCGGGTCCACACGAAATTCATAGCCCGCGGCCGTACATTTCTCCAATACCTTTTTCAGGATCTCCCGGGGACTTACGAGGAGCGGCGTGCCGTCCGCACGGCAGACATCGCAGAGAAGCCGCGCCACCTTTCCCTGCTGGGGCCTCCAGGGCAGGATTACAAAGGTGTTCAGATCCGGGCACAGATACATATCCTCTTCCCCCTCCCGCAGATCCCCATATACACACGATCCGTCAAATACATATCTGTTTTCCATCACATTTTTCAACTGATTCGCAGTCACGGCAGCGTTTTTTAATGTGCCGAACATATCCGTAAACTGCAGACGCACAAATTCCACGTCTTCCTCTTCCACCAATTCCAAAATTTCCTCTCTGGTCTTCATTTTGCACTCCCTTATTGAATTATTTTCCCCGTTATTCCTGCAGTCCTGCGCGTTTTATTTACAGGCCGGTATATCCCATCAGCGACTCATCCATCTGCCTGGCAGCCTCCCTGCCTTCCGCAATGGCCCAGACTACCAGCGACTGGCCTCTGTGCATATCCCCTGCCGTAAAAACCCGCCCGCTGCCGGTATACCAGGAACCGGGGGCCGTCTCCACATTGCCCTTCGCGCTTAATTTTACACCAAAAGTTTCCGCTGCGTAACCCTCACAGCCCAAAAAGCCTGCCGCTATCAGCACAAGATCTGCCGGAATTTCCTTTTCGGTTCCCGGTATGGGCTCCATGGACATCCTGCCCGTCTTCTCATCTCTCACCGGCGCCAGGCTCACAATCTGCGCAGCGCATACATCTTTGCTTTTATTCTTCCGAAAGCCGGTCACCGTAGCCTGATAAATTCTGGGATCATGCCCGAAACAATGTGCGGCTTCCTCCTGGCCGTAATCAGTCTTCAACACCTTCGGCCATTCCGGCCAGGGGTTGTTCAAAGCCCGTGTTTCCGGTGGCTTTGGCATCATTTCCAGCTGTGTCACACCGGCCGCTCCCAGACGTATGGCGGTCCCCACACAGTCATTTCCTGTATCACCCCCGCCGATCACCAGAACCTGCCTGCCCTTTACAAGCTTTTCCGGGTTCTGCTTAAAATCGCTGTCCAGCAGGGCTTTGGTCACACTTTTCAGAAAATCCACCGCGAAATAAATGCCCCCGGCATCCGTTCCTGAAACCTCTATATCCCTCGGCCGGGAAGCGCCGCAGGCCAGTAAAATACAGTCGTACTGGCTTAGCAGTTCTTCTCCGGAAATATCCTTTCCCACATCCACATTGCAGAGAAACCTTATGCCGGCTTCCTCCATGAGACGGATCCGCCTGTCAATGACGCTTTTCTCAAGCTTCATGTTCGGGATGCCGTAGCGCAGCAGCCCGCCCGGGCGGTCATTTCTCTCATATACCGTCACGCTGTGGCCGCGGCGGTTCAGCTGCCAGGCCGCCGCCAGCCCG
>JABLTR010103600.1_pt1 | contig 11446 bp, 8 predicted proteins | sample 7160071 | NCBI WGS metagenome assembly JABLTR01 (sample SAMN14651230, study PRJNA627086) | human gut metagenome | isolation source: feces | host: Homo sapiens
GCGGCGGTGGCCTCATCCACCAGCAGCACCGGGGTGCCCCGGAGCAGGCTGCGGGCGATGGACACCCGCTGACGCTCACCGCCGGAAAGGCCCACGCCGTTCTCTCCGCAGCGGTAGTCCTCTCCCCGCTGCTCCAGCACCCCGTCCAGTCCGGCCTGCCGCACCGCCGCGTCTACCTGCTCGGGTGAGAAATCGCCGAACATGGTGATATTGTTGCGGATGGTGTCGTCAAACAGGAATACATTCTGGCTGATCAGGCTGATCAGGTCATAGAGGCTGTCCGGGTCGATGTCCCGCATCTCCACCCCGTCCACCGTGATGGAGCCGCTGTAGTCCCGGCTGGAGCCCATCAGCAGATTGAGCAGGGTGGACTTTCCCGCCCCGGAGGTGCCCACCAGGGCATAGCGCTTCCCCGGCTCGAAGCGGACGGACAGATGGTCCAGAATCGGTTTATCCGGTTCGTAACCGAAGGTGACGTCCCGCAGCTGAATGGCATCCTGCAGCTGCTGGGGGATGGGCCTGCCGGTGTGTGCGGCGTTTTCCGCAGTCACCTGGGCGAGCTTGTCCACCAGGGACCGGGCCGCCCGGCGGCTGGCCCAGTACTGGGGGACGATCTGAATGGGCTGGAGGAGATAGCCGCTCAGGTTGACAAAGATGATCACTGTGCCGGCGGTGATCTCCCCCCGGATGGCCAGCCAGGCCCCGCAGATAAACACCCCCATCTGGAGCACCAGGGAGCCGGTGTTGGTAAAGCCGCCGAGCACATGTTCAAACCAGCGGCGCTTTCGCTTGGTCTGCTCCAGCCGGTGGTTCGCCTGGTCGAACAGCCCCCGCACCCGGCCCTCCGCCTTGAAGCTCTTGATGACGGAGAAGCCCCGGAGCAGGTCCTGGAGGATGGCGACGAAGCGCTCGTTCTCGCCGCTGACCGCCTGCTCCCGCCGGGAGAGACCCTGGCCCAGGGTGATGGAAATCAGGATGGGCAGGGCGGAGAGCACCACCGTGACCAGGGTGAGCCGCCAGTCATACCAGAGCATCGTTCCCAGCGCCCCCACGAACAGCACGCAGTGGTAGACCAGCAGGAAGGAGCGGTTCAGATAGTTCTCCTCAATGGAGTTCACGTCATTGGTGAGCACCGAGAGGTAGCGGCCGGTATTCTCCCGGGTGAAGGCAGAGATGCTCTTCTCCGTCAGCCGGGAAAAGGCCAGGGCCTTGTACTGCTCCAGGGCCCGGTGGACAAAGACGCTGCGCAGCCATCCGACGGTCAGCTCCACAACCAGCAGGACCGGAATCAGCGCCACCACAAATATGGTGATCCGCCCCAGCGCCCCAATGTCCCCGGCGGTGATGATGTCCAGCATATCCCCCAAGAGCATGGAAATAATCAGGCAGAAGGTGGTGCTCAGTCCCATCAGCACCATGGAGGCCCAGAAGCGCAGTCGGTTTCCCCGGTAGAAGGCGCGCAAATAAACCCTTCCGTCTGTCCTGCGCTTTTCATCCATGGGCAGCCTCCTCCCTCAGGATCGGATTCTCCCGTTCATTCCAGCAGTTGATCCAGGCCTCGTTTTTTTCCAGCAGCCATCGGGTAAAATAGAGGAAGGGGACCAGCCCCTCCTGGTCGTTGTTCTGGTAGGCGGTCACCCTCCCCTCCTCGGTTTCCAGCGGCGTGGCGGAGAGCAGATTGCAGGCCACCAGCTCTTCCAGCAGGGGCTCCACCGCCCCCACCTGGGCTCCAATACCCCGGGCCACTGCCGGAGCCGTGGCATAAGTGTGATGCTTCCGGCGCAAGAACCAGCACAAAAGCTCCAGCGCCCCGGGGCGGCTCAGGACAGCAAACAGTTTCCGGCTCTCATCGAAGTCGGCAAAGGCGGAGGCATAGCCCGGCTTCGGTTCCGGCAGCAGCAGGAGCATGGGGAAATCCCTGGCGGGCACATTCAGCACAATCCCCTCTTCATTGATATACTCGCTGCGCAGCCAGCACCGCTCCTCCTCCCACTCCCCGCCCCGGGGGACGAAAGCGCTGCTCTCCAGCAGACCCTGCTGCAAAAACTGGCCCTGCAGCTCCAGGGGGAGGCCCAGATTGTAGAGATTGGAGAACAGCAGTTCAAACAGGGCCTGCAGCCTCCGGCTTCCGGGCTGGCTCCGGAGCCAGCGCCCCAGCAGGGCGCCCATATCCTGAACCTCCCGCTCCTGACGGCCGAACAGCGCGTCAACGCTCACCCCCAGCCGGTCCGCCAGGGCGGGGAGCAGCTCCACGTCCGGGGCCCCGCCGTTCTCCCATTTGCTCACCGCCTGGGCCGATACGCCCACCTGGCTCCCCAGCTGCTCCTGGGTCAATCCCCGCTTTTTCCGCAGGGCGGCAATCCTCGTCCCGATGGTCTCCACGTTCAAGCCCTCCTTTTTCTTCGTCTGGTTGAATTGTATCAAAAACAGTGGTTGTATACAACGGAGATTACTTTGTCTGTTTTCAACCTGTAGTTGGATTTTCCCCCTTTGGTTTCTTTTGAATGTGCCCATGCTGCCAAGAGAAGAATTGTTCACAATTTGTTTTTCTCGTTTTCAAACTAATTTAAGGTTACTTGGATACAATGGCCATGCTGAGAGGAAGCGGAGGCCGGATGCCTCCTCCCCACAGACCGATCCACCCTAATTTGTCATCATCCCAGTCAAAGGAGTGTTTGTATATGTTCCCTGATGAATATAAACCCGACGAGACCCCCCGTTCCAACAGCGAGCCCGGCGCCGGCTCCACCACCCCCAGCTACCTTTCCGGGGAATGGCACGGCAGCCCCAACAATAACGCCGCCGGCTCCGGCAACTCCGACAGCAGCTCCGGTACTTCCGGCAACAGCTATGGCGCCGCCGGCAGCTCCGGCAACAGCTATAATGCCGCCGGCAGCTCCGGCGCTGCCCCGGGCAGCGGCTACGGCACCTCTGACAACACCTACGGCCCCTCTGCCGGGGCGTACAGCTCCGGCAACGGCGGCTTTGGCTATGGCTCCAACTCCTACGGCAGCTATCACGGCGGCTCCGGCTCGACCCCTCCCACCCCGCCCCACGGCGGCAAGGTAAAAAAGGCCAAGGTGAAAAAGGGCTGGACCGCTCCCCGGCTGGTGGCCCTCTGTCTGGCCTGCGCCCTGGTGGGCGGCGGCGTCAGCGGCGGCGCCTTTGCCCTGGTCACTTCCTCTCAGAATCAGGCGGCGGCAAATACCTCCACTTCTACCGTACTACAGAGCGACCGCACCCCCACCACCAATGTGCAGACCAACCAGGTGCGCGCCGGTGAGGAGATGTCCGTCTCCCAGATCTACAACACCTATTCCGGCAGCGTGGTGTCCATTCAGGTGAGCACCGATACCGCCGTAGGCGCCGGCACCGGCTTCGTCATCACCGAGGACGGCTACATTGTCACCTGCTACCATGTCATCGACGGCGCCAACGAGATCGCCGTCACCTTCTCCGATTCCACCAGCTATGAGGCCACCCTGGTGGGCGGCGACGCAGACAACGACATCGCCGTGCTGAAGATTGACGCCACCGGCCTGACCCCTGTGGTGCTGGGCGACAGCAGTCAGCTCCAGGTGGGCGACACCGTCACCACCATCGGCAACGCCCTGGGCACCCTGGCCAACACCACCACCACCGGTGTGGTGTCTGCCCTGGACCGGGCCATTGAGATGAGCGACGGCAGCGTCATCAACGTGCTGCAGACCGACTGCACCGTCAACTCCGGCAACTCCGGCGGCCCTCTGTTCAACGCCTACGGCGAGGTCATCGGCATTGTCAACGCCAAGTACTCCTCCAGCGGCTATTCCAGCAGCGCCTCCATTGAGGGCATTGGCTTTGCCATCCCCTATGCCGATGTGCAGAGCAAGATCACCGATCTGATGGAGTACGGCTATATCACCGGCAAGCCCTCTCTGGGCATCACCGTGTCCACCGTCTCCGCCCTGGATGCCCAGCGGTATAATATGGTGGTGGGCGCCTACGTCAACTCCGTTACCGCCGGCTCCTGCGCCGAGACCGCGGGCCTGCAGGCCGGCGACATCATCACCGGTGTCAATGGAACCGAAATTACCACCTATGAGGAGCTGGTCAATGCCAAAAACGAGTGCTCTGCCGGCGACCAGATGACTTTGGACGTGTGGCGGGACGGGGAGACCTTCTCCACCACCGTCACACTGGACGAAGAGGTGCCCGGCACTGACACCGGCAGCTCTTCCAGCGACTCCTCCGGATCCGACAGCCAGTCCCAGGACAGCCAGGACTACAGCAACATGACCCCGGAAGACTTCTTCAACTACTTCTTCGGTCAGGGCGGCGGCCAGGGCGGCTGGTGATCCCCTTTCAACTTAGCTTTCTTCATTCTTCTTTTCTCTCCTCTCTTATGTCCAGGGAGCCCACCTTTCGGCGGGCTCCCTGGGCGCTTTTTATGGGTTGTCCGATCTGATTTGATCTGTTATACTGGCAGTAGAATCCAGCGTCTCTTTTCACGCAGGAGGTAATGCAGTCCTATTCGTTGTCCGATCTGATTTTAAGCACAACCATCTCTTCCATTCAGGCGCCGTGACAGCGGCGTCAGTCTGCTGTGCTTAAAATTCAGAAAGGACTTTTTTGATGAAGAAAAATCTATATATCATGTATGCCATTGCGCTTTTGCAGGGCATGGTATTTTACAGCCCCATCGCCACCTTGTACCGGCAGGCCCAGGGCGTCACCCTCTTCCAAATTACGGTGATCGAGGGCATCTCTCTGGCCTTGGGCATTTTGCTGGAACTGCCCTGGGGGGGTTGCTGCCGACAAAATCGGGTACCGCAACACCATGGTCTTCTGCTCCGGGCTTTACTTTGTATCCAAACTGGTCTTTTGGAAGGCCACCGGGTTTGGCGGCTTCCTGGCCGAGCGCATTATGCTCAGCGTGGTGCTGTCCGGTTTTTCCGGTGTGGATTCCAGCATTCTGTACCTGTCCTGTCAGGGAAAAGGCAGCCAGAACGTGTTTGGCATCTATAACAGCTTGGGCACGGTTGGGCTCTTGATCGCCGCGGCCGTATTTTCCCTGTTTGTGCAAGACAATTACGCGCTGGCCGGCCTGCTTACCGCAATCAGCTATGGCCTGGCCGCGCTGCTCTCTCTGGGCATCACCGAGGTGAAGCCGGTAAAGACAGAGCAATCGCCACCGGAGCCCTTCAAAACCACAGTACGGGAGACATTCAACAACCGGCCCCTCCTTTTGTTTTTGATTGGGGCGGCCCTGATGTCGGAAGCCCATCAGACCATAACAGTGTTTTTGAATCAGCTGCAATATGAGCGCTGCGGCCTGTCAAGTGCCGCAATCGGCGTGGTCTATATCATTGCCACACTGCTGGGCTTGCTTGGCATATATTCCGCCGCCGTAACCAAGCGGCTGGGGGGCGGCGCTTCTCTCCTGCTGTTCTGCTGCCCGGCCATTGCCTCCTGCCTGGTGCTGGGGCTGACCCGGTATGCCATTCCCTCTGTAATCAGTGTTTTTGCACTGCGGATCTCCGACACCCTGTTTCAGCCATTTCAGGCAGAGATACAGCACAAACAGGTCAGCTCAGAACATCGTGCCACAACGCTCAGCGTCTATGCCATGTTTATGGACGGCATTGCCATTGGCACCAACCTGATTTTTGGCGCTTTGTCAGATTGGAGTTTGCCGTCGGCCTTTTTCTTTGGCGGGGGCATTTGTACCCTGAGCCTGGTTCTCTTCTCTTTCTGGGGTAAATACGGCAACTTCCCCATCCGTTCCGCCGGTCCTTGATCTGACGAAGGGCATCCACTGATACGCAAAAGCCAGACCATACAATACCACCCACCGGCACCCCATTGCCGCCGGTGGACAGGCCGCCCCTTTGGGGCGGCCTGCCTTTTCGCGCCCCCTCCATTGCAAGCCGCTTTCAATACAATATCTTGTGCTGCATCTTTTTTATGCACCACATATTGACAGACCCTCGGATTTATGGTAGAGTACTATCATCTTCTCCGCTGACGGATGATGTGGTGAACCACAGTGTGGAGAAGATCTGCGGCAGCTTCCGCAGCAGAGCCGACCGTCTGGGCAATGTCGTTTTTCTTGCGACATTGCCCTTTTATTTTTGGGAGAGGAGACAAGAGAGATGAACTGGATGGAAAACAAATGGATGCGCGCCGCCGTGCCCGCCCTGCTGATTCACTGCTCCATCGGAACCGTTTACTGCTGGTCCACCTTTAAGGAGGCCATTGCCCAGCACATCGGCATGAGCACCTTCAGCGTGGGCTGGGCCTTTTCCCTGGCCATCTTTTTTCTGGGCATGTCCGCCGCCTTTGCCGGGCGCATGGTGGAGCGGGACATCCACCGCTCCTCCCTGCTCTCCTGTATCTGCTTCACCGCCGGCATGATCGGCACCGGAGCGTGCATCCAGTTCGCCAGCGGCGTGGCCGCCCTGGTGGGCATTTTCATCTGCTACGGCTGCATCATGGGCATCGGCCTGGGCATCGGCTACCTGACCCCGGTGAAAACCCTGATGCTGTGGTTTGAGGGGCAGAAGGGGCTGGCCACCGGTATCTCCATCATGGGCTTTGGCCTGGCCAAGGCCATCGCCACCCCCATCATGGAGCTGATCCAGTCCCGGCTGGGCATCGCCCAGATGTTCTACATCCTGGGCGGGGTGTACTTTGTGATGATGATGCTGGGCCACTTCCTGCTGAAAAAGCCCGAGGGCTGGGTGGAGCCCCAGGACAGCCGGGACAGCTTCCGGCCCCTGGAGATGTTCCGGGACAAGACCTTCCTGGGCATCTGGCTGATGTTCTTCCTGAATATCCACTGCGGGCTGGCCCTGATTACCTATGAAAAGCAGATCCTGTCCACCGCCTTCGCCGGAGGCGCCGCCCTGGCCGCGGTCATCAGCGTCGTGCCCTCGGTGACCGCCGCCTTCAACGCCCTGGGCCGCATCGGCTTCTCCACCCTGTCCGACCGGATGCGGGACCGGAACACGGTCTACAAGATCATCTTCATCTCCTGCATCGCCGTCACCGCCCTGGGCTCGGCCACCTTCGCCATCTCCAGAGGTCCCACCTCCGCCCTCTTCGGGGTGATTGTGGTGGCCCTGCTCATCGTCGTCAACGCGGGCTACGGCGGCGGCTTTTCCACCCTGCCCGCCCTGCTCTCCTCCCGGTTCGGCATGGAGCGCATCAGCAAAATCCACGGCCTGGCCCTGTCCGCCTGGGCCTTTGCCGGGCTGACCGGCAACAACATGTCCGAGCTGATCCTCTCCCTCTCCGGGCGCACCTACGACTATGTGCTGATCGCCACATTGGTTCTCTACGCCGTGGCCCTGGTGATCTGCCTGACCATGGTCAGCGGCAAAAAGGCCGCCAAACCGGCGGGCTGACACCGGCAGCGCCCCAAATGGGACGGTTGCAAAAAGTATTGCTGTCATTCTGAGCCCCCAGGGGCGAAGAATCTGTTCACAGGAACAAATACGGGAAAAGGTCCTTCGCCGGCGCCCGGGATGATAAAAAGCGGGGCTGCTGCAAACACTGCAGCAGCCCCGCTTTTAGTATTCTATGCCCTCCCGGGCCAGGATGCCCCGGTCGTAGGGATGGCGTTCCGACTGAAAGCAGGTGATGTAGTCCGCCCGTTCCACCAGCTCCGGCGGGGCCTGCCGGCCGGTCAGCACCGCCTCACATCCCTCGGGCAGCCCGTCCAGCCATTCCAGCACCGCCTCCAGGGACAGGATATCCGTCTCAATGGCCCCCAGCACTTCGTCCAGGATGACCATCCCCTCCTGCTCCGCCAGGGTGGCCGCGTCCCGGAGCAGCCGGGCGGAGGCCTCCTCGCACTCGGCGCGCTCCACCACGTCCATCTGCGGAACAAAGGACAGCCGTTCCGGCAGCGGCAGCAGCAGCACATGGGGCACATATTCCATACTCCTGCGCTCACCGGAGTCCTCTGTTTTCAAAAACTGGGCGATCACCACCCGGCGTCCCCGCCCTGCGGCCCGGAGGGCCTGGCCGAAGGCGGCGGTGGTCTTGCCCTTGCCGGGGCCGTAATAGAGCTGTATCATGCGCCCACCTCTTCCCGGAATGATTTCACCTTATTATAATCATTCCCCCTGGGAAAAGCAATGCGGCCTGTCCGAAAACCGGCCTCAGCCCGTCACCAGGCTCAGCGCCCAGAGCAGCCCCAGTCCGGGCAGCCCCAGCACCCCCAGCACCAGGGCATTGACCAGATTAACCCCCAGATGGAGCCCGGTAAAACCGGAACAGAGGGAGAGCACTGCCAGCACGCCGCCTCCCAGGGCGGTCCGTCCGGCCAGCCGCAGCGCCCCCCAGAGCCATTTCCGGAACAGGATGACCGCCAGCGCGGCGGCGGAGAGCACACTGACCAGGACCTGGGCGTCCACCCCTCCCGTCATGTCCTCACCTCATCCTTCTCCGGCTCCGGCGCCCCCAGCGCCTTGCGGCGCTTGAGCAGATAGGCGTAGTGCGCCTGCTGGGCGTTGATCTCATAGACCCAGGCCTCGATCAGATCCGGATCGCTGACCAGGTTAAAGGCGTCATAGGCCTGTTTGATCCGCCGGCTGGTCTCACAGAGCTCCCGCTCCAGCAGCCACACCTCGCCCGGCTCCTGCCCGCCGGAGCGGCGGCGGATACGTTCCCGTTTCTCTGCCACTGCTGCGACCTCCTCTCCATTGGATTCTATTGGAAAGTCTGGACAAATATACCGGAAAACAAACGCGCCGGGCCGCATCTTTTTTGCAGCACAGGCCATACTAGCTCCGTACAGCGACAGATGCCGCTGTGGAATAAAGCCGTCCGCGGACGGCGCAGGCGGAGAGGCGGATTTTGCAGCGCCTCTCCGCCGGTTGTCTTGTATTAGATGACAATATGTAGTATAATTATTTGGTTAAATTGCTGGGAAGGACTTTCTTTGTCATGAGCTACGAATCCACCTTAGATTACATACATTCCGTCCAGTGGCGGGGACAGAAGCCGGGGCTGGAGCGCATCCGGACCCTCCTGGCCCACCTGGGCCACCCGGAGGAAGGGCTGAAGTTTGTCCATATCGGGGGCACCAACGGCAAGGGCAGCACCGCCGCCCTGATGGACAGCGTGCTCCGGGCGGCGGGCTACCGCACCGGGCTGTATACCTCCCCCTTTCTGAACCGGTTCAATGAACGCATCCGGGTGGACGGCCGGGAGATTTCCGACGAGGCCCTGGAGGAGATCGTAGACGAGCTGCGGCCCTTTGCCGACGCCATGGAGGACCTGCCCTCGGAATTTGAGCTGGTCACCGCTGTGGCCATGGTCTACTTCCAGCGCCAGGGCTGCGACATCGTGGTGCTGGAGGTGGGCATGGGAGGCGAGTTCGACGCCACCAACGCCATCCCCTGCCCCGAAGTGGCGGTGCTGACCTCCATCGGACTGGATCACACCGCGGTGCTGGGCCCCACGGTGGCCGACATCGCCCGCACCAAGTCCGGCATCATCAAAGAGGGGGGCGACGTGGTCAGCTACGGCCATCTGCCCGAGGCGGACGCCGAGATCGAGGCCGCCTGCCGGCGCAGTCACGCCAGACTCTGGCCGGTGGATTTTGACCTGCTGACCTCCAGATCGGTAACCCTGGAGGGCCGCACCTTTGACTACGGCCCTTTGAAAGAGCTGAAAATGCCTCTGCTGGCCAACTACCAGCCCAAAAACGCGGCGGTGGCCGTCACTGCCCTCAGCGTATTGGCCCACAAAGGCTGGCATATCACTGAACAGCATATCCGGGAGGGCTTTGCCGCCGTCCAGTGGCCCGGCCGCTTTGAGGTACTGGGCAATCATCCGGTCTTTCTGCTGGACGGCAGCCACAACCCCCAGGGCATCGCCGCCACAGCGGACAGCCTCCGGGAGCTCTTCCCGGAACAGAAATTTGTCTTTTTGCTCTCCATTATGGCGGACAAGGATGTGGACACCATGCTGTCCACCCTGGCCCCCCTGGCCCAGCAGTGCTTTACCGTGGCCGCCGACAATCCCCGCGCCACCCCGCCGGCGGTGCTGGCGGAGAAACTGCAGGAACTGGGCTGCCAGGCGGAGAGCTGCGCCTCCATTCCGGAGGCGGTGGCCGCAGCCCAGGGGGCGGCGGGCTATGACGGGCGGGTCTGCGCCCTGGGCACGCTCTATTTCTCCGGAGATGTGCGCCGGGCCTTTTTCCGCTCCCTCTGAATGATAACCTTTCAGCTGGCATTCCAAGCGGCGGTCTGAAAACAGGCCGCCGCTTTTTGGCGCTCTGCATCTTCACAAACAATTTACATTTCCGTCTATTGACATCTTTGGGGGCTGGTGCTATAGTTACGTTAGCACTCAAGGAAAAGGAGTGCTAAACCTAAGGCGAGTACAAGGGGAGGTGCAGAACCGTGGAGCTCTCGGACCGGAAAAAGCGTATTTTGCGCACCATCGTGGAAAGCTATATTGCCACTGCCGAGCCCATTGGCTCCAAGGCCATCGCCGAGAAGGCCGGCCTCAGCTGCTCCTCCGCCACCATCCGCAATGAGATGGCCGAGCTGGAAAAGATGGGCCTGCTGGAGCAGCCCCACACCTCCTCCGGCCGGATCCCCACCCCGGCGGGCTACCGCTTCTATGTCAACGAGCTGATGGAGCAGCACAAGCTCACCCTCCAGGAGACTCAGACCATCAACGATCAGCTCCACCTGAAAATGCAGGAGCTGGACCGGGTCATTGACCAGGCGGGGCGGATGGTAAGCCAACTCACCAGCTACCCGGCCTTTGCCCTGGCCGACCGGCGGCAAAAGGTGACCATCACCCGCTTTGACCTGCTGATGGTGGACAAAAACTCCTTCATCATCGTGGTCATGACAGACCTGAATGTGGTCAAGAACAAGCTGGTGAAGCTGCCGGTGGACGTGAACGAACCCCAGCTGCAGCTGCTCAACACCCTGCTCAACACCTCCTTTGTGGGCAAGACCGCCGAGGAGCTGAACCCGGAGCTGATGCGGGTGGCCCAGCGGGCGGCGGGCAGCGCCTATGGCCTGATCTCCCTGGTGGTGTCCTTCGCCATGGAGGTGCTGGAAGACGCAGGCCGCTCCAGCGTCCACACCGCCGGGGCAAACCGCATTCTGGAACACACAGAATACCAGGACGTGGATAAGGCCCATGAACTTTTGAGCTATCTGGACCATGACGCGGAGCTGACACAGCTCTCCGGCGCCATGGGTGACAGCGATACCAAGATCCTGATCGGACCGGAAAACGTGTCCGACGCACTGAAAGACACCAGCGTCGTCATGGCCAGCTATGACATCGGCGACGGCATGCGGGGGGTCATCGGCGTGGTGGGTCCCACCCGGATGGACTACGCCAAGGTCACCGCCCGGCTGAGCTACTTCGCCGAGAGCCTGAGCAAAATGTTCGGCAAGGGAGAGACGGAGCTGCCCGCTCCTCACCC
>JABLTR010069912.1_pt1 | contig 11436 bp, 10 predicted proteins | sample 7160071 | NCBI WGS metagenome assembly JABLTR01 (sample SAMN14651230, study PRJNA627086) | human gut metagenome | isolation source: feces | host: Homo sapiens
ACAAATCCAAAAAGAAGCTGTATAATCCCGAAGAAAAACAGCTTGTGTTTCAAAATACCCACGAAGCAATCATTGACGCTGACACATGGACGCGGGTACAGAAATTAAGAAAGAACAAACGCCGTCCGACGAGGACAGGAAAAACAAATATGTTCTCCGGCATTGTGCGCTGTGCCGACTGCGGCGAAAAGCTGTATTATTGCACAAGCAAGAACTTTGAAACAAGGCAAGACCACTTTGTCTGCTCTACTTCAAGGCTCAAAGGGAAAGAAGTTTGCCCTACTCATTTTATCCGCGCCATTGTCTTGGAACAGGGCGTACTCGCCCACATGAGAATGACGATTGCCTGTGTCGCTAACCACGAAGAACAATTCCGAAAAGCTATGGGTGCAAAACAGAAAGCCGAAGCGAAAAGGGAACTTACGGCAAAGCGGCGGCAACTGACGCAAACAGAACGCCGGATAGAAGAACTCGACCGGTTATTCAAGCGTATTTACGAGGACAACGTAAGCGGAAAATTATCTGACAGCAGATTTCAAATGCTCTCCGACGATTACGAACAGGAGCAGGAAGAACTGCGGGAAAAGCTGTTGCGATTGAATGAAGAAATTAACGAACAGGAAGAACAATCAGAGAACATTGACAGGTTCACCAGCAAAGTACGGAAATATCTTGACTTGGACGAATTAACGCCCGCTGTTTTAAACGACATGGTAAAAGCGGTGTACGTCCACGCGCCGGACAAGTCAAAAGGATATAGGGAACAGCAGATTGACATTTCCTATGACCTTGTGGGAATACTTCCCGCCGCTATGTTGAACGACCTGCAAAACGGAGAAACGGCATAGCCGAAGCTACGCCGTTTCCCGAAAACATTCTTATGCTGTCTTATGAGTGCCGCCCCGATAAAGCGGCCCTTAAAAGAATTGCTGTTAGAAAAACCTTATTCAGCGTCTCTTGAGAAACTGCTGATAAAATACCATTACACAGATATTGTGCGTACCGCAGCTAAAGCGGCGGGTTAGGATTTATATTTTGCAATTTATAGTTTTATGTCTTTTATATATTTTACGTTTCTCTTGTTATGTATTGGCAGTATACATAAATATTTTGTATTTTTTTAGCCTGAACACCGTCGTCGGCATGAATAACAGGCTGCGTCTCAGAAGGAGTTATATATAATTTAAATGCAATGGCATCCTGACCTGGACGCATTTTGCGCACAGCTTTATAAATAAATTCTTTTCTTTCAATACCAAGGTAATCATGTATTACCTTTTCAATCTCACGGTCAGTAAAACAACGTATAATATCGTTAATATCATACGTTTCAATAATAGCTTTAGCTTCTTCAAACGATAGGTCCGTACAACGGTAAGTTCCTTGACCGATTACATACATTGTACTGTTGTCTAATAATAATAAAGGTTCATGTTTAGTTGGCATATTATTACCCCTTTCTGTTTAGAAATTTGGAGTTTGTGAAAAATTTAGCAATATGCATAAAAACAATTATTAGCACAAATATATAATAGCAAATTTGCACATCAAATGCAATACCTTTGCTAATATTATCCATTATATTTATAAAAAAATAATTTAGTATGTCAATGATATAGTAAATAGTAAATTACCAATTTACAATATTAATAATTTTATATTTTTATTGTTAAATTACATAAAAATATGACTTTATTAATATCTTATCTGTTGTGATATGTTATAATTAAATTATAAAATACATGAATAAATTTTGTTAAAAAAGAGGTGAAATAGATATGCAGGCAAATCGTCTATTTGAGATAATTTATTTATTGATTGAAAAAGAAAATATGACGGCTAAACAATTATCAGAAAAATTAGAAGTTTCGCCGCGAACCATTTACAGAGATGTAGAAATTTTATCATCCGCAGGAGTACCTATATATTCAAATAGGGGTAAAAATGGCGGAATTAGTTTAATGAAGGGATATATACTTGATAAATCACTGTTATCAGAACATGAACAGGATGAAATTTTGTTTTCTTTAAAAGGATTTAAAGCAACGGATATGACTAACAGTGGGATTATAACAAAATTAAACGCTTTATTTAATAATAGGAATACTGATTGGATAGATGTAGATTTTTCTCAATGGGGATCGGATAAATCTACAAAAAATATATTTTATAATATAAAAACAGCTATATTGGAAAATTATATAGTTTATTTTACATATTATAGTTCAAAAGGAGAAAAAAGCTTTAGAAAAATAGAACCGGTTAAATTGATATTTAAAAATCATTCATGGTATTTACAAGGATATTGTTTAACAAAAAATGATTACAGGACCTTTAAAATAAGCCGTATAGAAAATTTAACAGTAACGGAAAATAAATTTTTAAAAAGAGATATACCAATTCCCGCAATAGAACAACCTGATTATAATTACGGCCAAATAGTTTGTCTGCATTTACAATTTCCAGCGCATATGGCTTTTAGGGTATTTGATGAATTTTGCCATGAAGATATACAAAAAACTAAAGACGGCCAGTTTATAGTAAAAGTAAATATGTCAATAAGCAGCTGGATGTATGGCTATCTTTTATCATTTGGTGAAGATATTAAAGTATTAGAGCCGGAAAGCATAAAAAAAGAATTATTAAATAAAACGAAAAGAATAATAAAAAATTATAAATAATCTTTATAATATGAAATACTGTTGTCATATTAAAAATGCTACAATGGGTATAAAGATAAACTGAAATTTTATATTATAAAAACAGGAAAATTATAAATATGGAATATATAAAAGCAAAAAGCATAGTAACACGCACAAAAAGTACGGCATGGTTTGGCACGCAATATAATATGAATATTTATAAAGGCTGTTGCCATGGCTGTATCTATTGCGACAGCCGCAGCCAATGTTACAGGATAGAAAATTTTGATAATGTTAGAGCAAAAGAAGATGCCCTTAAAATAATCAGAGATGATTTAAGAAAAAAAGTAAAAACCGGAATCGTTTCTACAGGAGCTATGAGCGATCCGTATAATAAATTTGAAAAAGAATTATGCTTAACAAGACATGCATTAGAGTTAATAGATGCATATGAATTTGGGATAGCTATTGCAACAAAAAGTAGTCTTATAACACGCGATATTGATATTTTAAAGGATATACAAAAACATTCGCCTGTAATATGTAAAATTACAATAACAACATATGATGATGAATTATGTAAAAAAATTGAGCCTAATGTAAGTTTATCATCAGAACGATTCAATACGATAGAACAATTATCTAAAGCAGGGATTTTCAGTGGAATATTATTAATGCCGGTTTTGCCGTTTATTGAAGATAATGAAGAAAATATATTAAACATAATAAATATGGCAAATAAAATGGGAGCTAAGTTTATCTATCCGGCATTTGGTATGACATTAAGGCAAAATCAAAGGGAATATTATTTAGATAAGCTGGAAAAATTATTCCCACAAAAGGGCTTTAAAGAAAAATATATTAAAACCTATGGCAATGTATATCAATGTACAAGTAAAAATGCCAGAAAATTATGGTATATTTTTAAAGAACAATGTGATAAATATGGAATTTTATATAATATGAATGATATCATAAAGGCATATAAATCCGGGTATGAAGATATACAGTTAAAGTTTTTTGATTAAATAAATGCATGGCTATAATAATTTTTTATCGCACAATATGCAAAAAGAAACCATAAAAAGCATAAAATAAAAGAAAAACATATTTATTATAATCTATAAAAGCCAGTAGGTTGCCTAAAAGAGAGGGGGGCGCCCGCGTGCAACCATATTTTATATGGTTGCTGGATGCAAAATAATTTGTCAAAAAAATATGCTGTTTACAAATAAATTAACTTGATATTTTGTTTAACACAACTGTAATTATTAGATATTATTTTGCATTTAGAGCATCTTTAGATGCTCTGCGCGGGCGCCCCCTTCATATGTACACCTTCCGTTTTCGTTTGTTTTGATTATTTTATAATACTTTTTTATTTTGCATTATTTAATTTCCTTTTACAAAATTACTGATTTATATAGGGCCTTATGATATATATATTTAAAAAATAAGGTAATATGAAAAATAAAATTTAAATAAAATACATATAAAAATACTATAATTTTACTTGACAAAATTATAAGCATGTGTATAATATTATTCAATAAAATTAAACCGACGAGCAAGAATAGTAAGAATTTCCGGGTGTATAAAGAGAGCCGAAGATGGTGGAAATGCGGCAGCACAGGTTTTTCCGAATGGCCTTGCGAGGGCGGCCCGAAAATTTAACAATTTATGGCTTTATATGTGTATTTTGCATGCAGGTCATATATTAATAGCTATAAAAAAGTTATTAATAAAAGTTATTGTTTTATTAGTAGGCGCCGACGGGAACCCTGTCCGTTATCAGTAGGGCGCATATGATGGTATGCGAAATGAGCGGATGATTTTTTATAAAATCATCAATATGGGTGGTACCGCAGAAGTTTATTATAAGCTTTTGTCCCTGTTTTGGGGACAAAAGCTTTTTTTGTTTTTATGCATGAAAATTTATAGAATAAACAAAGCTGTGCTAATACATAAAACCTTATATTATATGCTCAGAAAATATTAAAGAAAGGAGTTTTCATCCCATCTTGATGAAATGCAGTAAAGGATAATGATAAAACCTGATTGCAATAAAATTATGGAATTATCAAAGGAATATTTAAGCTTACCTGTATATAAAGAAATATATTCCGACATAATTACGCCTATATCTCTTCTGAGAAAACTATCAAATATAAGCGGCAGATATTTTCTGTTGGAAAGCGTAGAGGGAGGCCAACGCTGGGGAAGATACTCCTTTTTAGGATTTAATCCTATAATGCGGATTAAATGTAAAAATAAGACGGTTACTATTGAAGGGATAGAAAATAAAGAAATAAAAACAAATAAACCTCTTGAAGTTTTAAGGGAATACCTAAAAAAATATAAATCGCCCAAATTTCAGGATATGCCGCTGTTTACCGGTGGATTTGTAGGTTATTTTGGTTATAACATGATAGGTTATGCGGAACCTGTATTAAAATTATCAACAGGACAATTTAATGATATGGATATGCTGCTGTTTGATAAGGTTATAGCTTTTGACCATCTAAAACAAAAAATATATGTCATAGTTAATATGAAAACGGATAATATATTGGAAAACTATGGCAAGGCAATATCAGAAATTGAAAAAATAGTGCATATTATAACGGAAAATGGTATGCAGAGGGTACAAATGCCAGTAAAAAATAAACCGTCGGAATTTATATGTAATGTTACAAAAGAACAATACTGCGATATGGTGGAAAAAACCAAACAGTATATTATTGATGGGGATATATTTCAGGCTGTAATTTCTCGCAGATTTGAGACGCAATATACAGGCAGCCTTATAAACGCATACAGAGTACTTCGTACAACCAATCCATCGCCTTATATGGTATTTATGCATATAGATGGGGATGAAATAATGAGCACATCACCGGAAACATTAGTCAGATTACAAGACGGCATATTATACACTTTTCCAGTAGCAGGATCCAGGCCAAGAGGTAGGGATGAATTAGAAGATATTAAATTAGAAAAAGAACTGTTACAGGATGAAAAGGAACTGGCTGAACATAATATGCTGGTGGATTTGGCAAGAAATGATTTAGGCCGTATATCGCAATACGGTTCGGTTAAAGTTACAGATTATATGATGATACATAAATATTCCAAAATAATGCATATAACCTCGCAGGTGCAAAGCAAAATTTGCAAGGATAAAGACGCATGCGATGCAATAGAAGCCGTATTGCCGGCAGGAACGCTTTCAGGGGCGCCAAAAATACGGGCATGTGAAATAATAGAGGAGATAGAAAAAACGCCTAGAGGGATATATGGCGGCGCTTTAGGATATCTTGATTTCACAGGGAATATGGATACCTGTATAGCAATACGTATGGCGGTAAAAAAAGAGGGTAAAGTATATGTCCAGGCGGGCGGAGGAATAGTTGCGGACAGTATCCCGGAAAGTGAATATGAAGAATCAGGCAATAAAGCTAAAGCGGTTATGGACGCGATAATAAAAGCCGGCGGGGTGGATGAAATATGATTTTATTAATTGATAATTACGACAGTTTTTCATATAACCTTGTGCAGATGATAGGTGAGATTAATCCTGATATTAAAGCAGTAAGAAATGATAAAACCACAATTGATGAAATAGAAAAAATGGATCCAACCCATATTGTATTATCGCCCGGACCGGGTTATCCAAAGGATGCAGGCATATGTATTGACGTTGTAAAGTATTTTGCAGATAAAATCCCAATATTAGGAGTATGTTTAGGGCACCAGGCGATATGCGAGGCTTTTGGAGCAAAAATAATCCATGCAAAACAGCTTATGCACGGTAAAAAAGACACAATTACAATAGATAATACAACGCCTATTTTTAATGGGTTAGCAAATATGATAGATGTTGCAAGGTATCATTCGCTGATAGCTCAAAATGAAACTATACCGGATGAATTAATAATAACCGCACAGGATAAAAATAGGGAAGTTATGGCGGTAAAACATAAAAATTATGATGTATACGGATTACAATTTCATCCGGAATCCATTTTAACTCCGTTAGGCAAAACAATACTTGAGAAATTTCTTTTAATAGAAAGGTGACTTATTATGATTAAAACAGCTATACATGAGCTTATGGATAAAAATGATTTATCATATGATATGACAAAACAGGTTATGGATGAAATTATGAATGGAAAAGCAACAAACGCACAGATAGCGGCATTTTTAACAGCTTTAAGAATAAAGGGAGAAACTATTGATGAAATAACAGCCTGCGCGGCCGTTATGAGAGAACATTGCGTAAAATTAGAGCATGAATATGATGTTATGGAAATAGTAGGCACGGGCGGAGACGAGGCTTTTACTTTTAATATTTCCACAGTATCCGCCTTTGTAATATCCGCCGCAGGAGTCCCAGTAGCAAAACATGGCAACCGAAGCGTATCAAGTAAATGCGGAGCGGCTGATTTATTGGAAGCGTTAGGAGTTAAACTTGACCTTACGGCTGAACAATCGCACAAAGTACTTGAAAAAACAGGTATGTGTTTTATGTTTGCGCCGGTATACCATTCTTCAATGAAATATGCAGCTCCGGTTAGAAAAGAGATGGGCACGCGCACAATATTTAATATTTTAGGCCCTATGGCAAACCCCGCCAGTGCAAGTTTACAGCTTTTAGGAGTATATGATAAAAATTTAGTGGAACCGTTGGCTAAGGTTTTATCAAATTTAGGCGTAAAAAGAGCTATGTCGGTTTATGGAAACGATGGTTTGGATGAAATATCACTATCCGATACGACGACTGTATGCGAAGTAAATAACGGCAGCTTTAAAAGCTATACATTTGACCCGCGGGATATGGGCTTTGAACTTTGTAAACCATGTGATTTAACTGGAGGCAATGCTGAAGAAAACGCTATTATTACAAAAAAGATATTATCAGGTGAAAAAGGCCCTAAGCGCGATGTTGTGCTATTAAACGCGGGAGCATGCCTTTATATGGCCGATAAGGTTGAGACTATGAAAGACGGTATATTATTAGCAGCCGATATGATAGACAGCGGTAAAGCGTTAGAACAGATGTATAGGTTTATAAAGGCGACAAAAGAGGTAGCGGCATGATATTATCAAAAATAGCAGATGCGGCAAAAATCCGGATACAAAAGCAAAAGGAAGCTATACCGTTTGAAAATATAAAAAAAGTATCGCTCAATATGCCGCTGGACACCGGATTTCCATTTGAAAAGGCTCTGGATAAAAAAGATATAGCTTTTATATGTGAAATAAAAAAAGCGTCGCCGTCAAAAGGTATTATAGCCGGGCATTTTCCGTATATCCAAATTGCAGGCGATTATGAAAAAGCGGGAGCTGATGCAATATCAGTATTGACAGAGCCTGATTTCTTTATGGGTAAAGATGAATATTTAAAGCAGATAAGCTGTAAAGTTTCAGTTCCTTTATTAAGAAAGGATTTTATAATAGATAAATACCAGATATACCAGGCAAAGATATTAGGAGCTAGTGCGGTTTTGCTTATATGCTCGCTGCTGGATACAGAGAAACTAAAAGAGTATATCAATATATGCCGCAGTTTAGGCCTTTCAGCTTTAGTGGAAGCGCATACAAAAGATGAGATATCATCAGCAATAAAAGCAGGCGCTAGGATAATAGGAGTAAATAACCGCAATCTTAAAACATTTGAAGTGGATATACAAAACGCAGTAAGATTAAGGAAATATGTGCCAAAGGATATTTTATTTGTAGCTGAAAGCGGGATAAAAACTGCTGAGGATATTGATGCTTTAAGAAAAGCCGGCGTCAATGCGGTTTTGATAGGCGAGACGCTTATGAAAAGCCATAATAAAAAAGAAATGCTTGACAGCTTGAAAGGATGCGTATAACATGTTAAAGGTAAAGCTGTGCGGTTTGACAAAACCGGAAGATATTGAAGCTGTTAATATAATAAAACCTGATTATATAGGCTTTGTATTTGCAAAAAGCCCCCGCCAGATTAATAGGGATAGAGCTGCGAGGCTTAAAAATATGCTTAACCCTGATATAAAAACGGTGGGAGTATTTGTAAACGCACAAAAAGAAGAAATAATGAGCCTTTGTAAGGATGAAATTATTGATATTATCCAGCTTCACGGGGATGAAGATAACAGATACATAGACAGTCTGAGAAAACAGGTTGATAATAAGATAATTAAAGCGGTAAGAGTAAAAAGTGAGAAGGATATTATCAATGCTAAAAAAATAAACTGCGATTACCTGCTGTTAGACGCCTTTAATAAAAATAGTTACGGCGGAGGCGGAAAAGCTTTTGACTGGACTCATATACCTCAGGATATTGGACCGTATTTTTTAGCCGGAGGGCTTAATATATCAAATATTGCCCAGGCTGTTAAGCAATGCCATCCATACAGCGTTGATATAAGCAGCGGCGTGGAAACAGGCGGAACAAAGGATAGCAGGAAAATGTATGAGATAGTACAGATTGTGAGAAATATCGCAAATTAAGGGGAGAAAAATATGTCAAAGGGAAGGTTCGGCATTCATGGGGGCCAGTTTATCCCGGAAACGCTGATGAATGCTGTAATAGAACTGGAAGAGGCTTATAATTATTACAGCCGCGATGAAAAATTTATAAAAGAATATAACGATTTGTTAGCAAAATATGCAGGAAGGCCTTCGTTATTATATTATGCAGAAAAAATGACTAAGGATCTGGGCGGAGCAAAAATATACTTAAAACGTGAAGACCTTAATCATACAGGTTCACATAAAATAAACAACGTATTAGGCCAGGTGTTATTAGCGAAAAAGATGGGTAAAACCCGTGTAATAGCAGAAACAGGGGCAGGACAGCACGGTGTTGCTACAGCTACAGCCGCGGCATTAATGGGTATGCAGTGTGAAATATATATGGGTAAAGAGGATACTGAACGGCAGGCATTAAATGTTTACCGTATGGAGCTGTTAGGAGCAAAGGTACATGCTGTAACAAGCGGTACGCAAACATTAAAGGACGCTGTTAATGAAACTCTACGCGAATGGACTAACAGGGTGGAAGATACCCATTATGTAATAGGTTCAGTTATGGGACCGCATCCGTTTCCGACTATTGTAAGGGATTTCCAAAGCGTTATAGGCAGGGAAGTAAGAGCGCAAATGCTAAAAGAAGAAGGCAGGCTTCCGGATGTATTAATAGCATGCGTAGGCGGAGGCAGCAATGCTATGGGGTTATTTTATGATTTTATAAAAGATGAGCAGGTAGAGCTTATAGGATGTGAAGCTGCGGGTTTAGGTGCGGATACTGATAAAAATGCAGCTACGGTAGCTAATGGGACAATAGGAGTTTTCCATGGTATGAAATCATATTTTTGCCAGGATGAATACGGCCAGATAGCGCCGGTTTATTCTATATCAGCAGGGCTTGATTACCCTGGAATAGGCCCGGAGCATGCATACCTGCATGATATAAACAGGGCAAAATATGTGCCGGTAACTGATATTCAAGCAGTAGAAGCTTTTGAATATTTATCTAAAGTAGAAGGCATTATTCCGGCAATAGAAAGCGCACATGCTATTGCATATGCAAAAAAATTAGCTCCACAGCTTAGTAAAGATAAAATAATGGTAGTTAATGTTTCCGGAAGAGGAGATAAAGATGTCGCTGCTATAGCAAGATATAGGGGAGTGAAATTATATGAGTAAAATTACAGATGCATTTAGAAAGGGTAAAGCTTTTATCCCGTTTATTACAGCAGGCGACCCTAATCTTGATATAACGGTAAAATTAGTACCTAAAATGGCTGAAGCTGGAGCGGATATAATTGAACTGGGCATACCTTTTTCCGACCCTGTAGCGGAAGGTATAGTAATACAAAAAGCTGATGAACGCGCTTTAGCAGCCGGGACTACTACTGATAAAATTTTTGATGCTGTTAAAAAAATACGCGAACAGACTGATATACCGCTCGCGTTTATGACATATGTTAATCCGGTTTATGTATACGGCCCGGATAAATTTTTCAGTAACTGCGCACAATATGGAATAGATGGAGTTATTATACCTGACCTTCCATATGAAGAAAAGGATGAAATATATCCGTTTAGCAGTAAATACGGAATTGATCTTATATCGCTTATAGCTCCAACATCAAAGGAGCGTATCCAAATGATAGCTAAAGATGCGCAAGGTTTTATATACTGTGTATCATCTATGGGTGTAACAGGAGTTAGAGAACATATTGATACAGATATTGCAAGTATGATTAATATGGTCAAAGAAGTAAGCGATATACCATGTGCGGTTGGTTTTGGTATATCAACGCCGCAGCAGGCAAGTGAGATTGCAGCGGTTGGTGATGGAGTTATAGTAGGAAGCGCTGTAGTGAAAATTATTGACGAATATGGTTTCGAATGTATTGATCCGGTTATTGAATATATTAAAAATATGAAAAAAGCGGTAAAATCATAAATATTAGTACTATATTTTTGATTTTAGACGCATATAAGAGAAAAAATTTGAAATATTATAATATATTTTTAAAAAATATGTTGACATTTTGCTTATGATATAATATAATAGGCTTCGCCTTGAAAAATACGGCACTTAAAAATGGCGGTATAGCTCAGTTGGCTAGAGCATTCGGTTCATACCCGAAGTGTCGTTGGTTCAAATCCGACTGCCGCTATTTCCATTTTTTTAGCGCAGCTTAAATTATATTATATGGCGCGTTGGTCAAGTGGTTAAGACACGGCCCTTTCACGGCTGTAACACGAGTTCGACTCTCGTACGCGTCACTTA
>JABLTR010113799.1_pt1 | contig 11422 bp, 10 predicted proteins | sample 7160071 | NCBI WGS metagenome assembly JABLTR01 (sample SAMN14651230, study PRJNA627086) | human gut metagenome | isolation source: feces | host: Homo sapiens
CGCATGTGCTCGGTCAGCACGTTGATCCGCTCGGTGAGGATGGCCACCTGGACCTCGGGAGAGCCGGTGTCCCCCTCGTGGGTGCGGTTGGCGTCGATGATCGCGGTCTTCTGTTCTTTGCGCAGCATGAAAATTTCCACCTTTCTTCATATATACCCGCAGGGCTGCGCCCCGGGATCGGTGAAAGTCCACGGAGCGAAGGGCTGGGGCCGCACATACACGTGCTGTTGCATGATACCACAGAAATTCCCAGTTGTAAAGATAAAAATGTGGAGTTTTCCCCGGATCGGCGGAAAATTCCCCGTTTTTGTCCCCCGAATGGGCTTGACAAACCGCTTCTTCTCATGATAATCTAACCGTACTAATACGGTTAATACAGTTGCAGGGGCTGCACCGCGGCCCCGCGGAAGGGAAGGTGAGCGGATGATCAGCCTGAATTATCGGGACTCCCGGCCCATTTACGAGCAGATCCGGGACGGACTGCGGAAGCTGATCGTCACCGGTGCGCTGAGCGCGGACGAAAAGCTGCCCTCAGTGCGGGCGCTGGCCGCCCAGCTGGCCATCAATCCCAATACCATCCAGCGAGCTTATAACGAGCTGGAGGGCGAGGGATACATCTACTCGGTCCCCGGCAAGGGAAGCTTCGCCGCCGCGAACGCGGCGGCGGACTCCGCCCGGCGGGCGGAGCTGCTGACCCAGGTGCGGGAGCTCCTCTCCGAGCTGCGGTATCTAGGGGTAAGCCAGCAGGAGCTGCTGAATCTGGTGAAGGAGGCGAGTCCGTCATGATCGAAGTGAATGGCCTGGTGAAGCGGTTCGACGGCTTCGCAGCCCTGGACGGCGCCGCGCTGTCGGTGCCGGCGGGCAGCGTCTACGGCCTGGTGGGTCCCAACGGCGCCGGTAAGTCCACCCTGATCCGCCACCTGACGGGCATCTTCCGCCAGGACGCGGGCACGGTGCGCATCGGCGGCGAGGATGTGTGGGAGAACGCCGCCCTGAAGGCGCGGATCGCCGCCATCCCTGACGACTGGTACTACTTCCTTCAGTCCTCCATTCGGGATATGATGCGCTTTTACCGCGGATTTTATCCCGCTTTTTCCATGGAGCGGTATGAAAAGCTGAAGGAGGTCTTTCAGCTGGATGAAAAACGGCCTATCCGCCGCCTCAGCAAGGGTATGCAGAAGCAGGCGGCCTTCTGGCTGGCCCTGTGCTGCATGCCGGACTACCTGATTCTGGATGAGCCGGTGGACGGTCTGGACCCGGTGATGCGCCGGCAGGTGTGGTCTCTGGTGCTGGCGGATGTGGCCCAGCGAGGCACCACGGTGCTGGTTTCTTCCCACAACCTGCGGGAGCTGGAGGACGTCTGCGACCACGTGGGCATCATGGACCACGGCCGCGTGCTGCTGGAGCGGTCCCTGGCCCAGCTGCAGGACAACATGGTAAAGCTGCAGGTGGTGTTCCCCGACGGGATGACGGAGGTGCCGTCGGACCTGCCGGTGCTCCACGCCAGCCAAATCGGCCGCATCCATACCTTCATCATGCGGATGAGCGCCCAGGAGGCAGAGGACCGTCTGGCGGCGTACAGTCCCCTGCTGGTGGACGCAGTGCCCCTGACCCTGGAGGAGATCTTTATTTATGAGCTGGGAGGTGCGGACTATGCAGTCAAAGACATCGTACTTTAACGCCACGCTGTTCCGCAAGAACCTGACCCGGTTCTGGCCGCTGTGGGGCCTGGCGTCCTTTGTCGGCGCTCTGTTCCCTCTGGCGGTGCTGCTGGATATGGTGCACCGGGGCTGGAACGTCCTCTCCGCACCGGACTTCACCGGTATGTACTATGATGCGGTGAGCGCCGTGCCCGTCATCAATCTGGTCTACGCCGCCCTCTGTGCCATGGCGGTGTGGAGCTATCTATACAACGCCCGCAGCGTGGGGCTGATGCACACCCTGCCTATCCGGCGGGAAGGGCTGTTCCTCACCAACTTCCTCTCCGGCCTCTCCATGACCCTGATTCCCTACGCGGTCACCGGGGTCCTGTGCGTCGTGGTCTCCCTGTGCGGCGGGGCCTTTGACGCCAAGGGGCTGGCCGTCACCGTCCTGGCAGTGCTGGGTGAGAGCTTCTTCTACTTCTCCAGCGCCACCTTCGTGGCCTTCATCACCGGCAACGCCTTCGCCATGCCGCCGCTGTACGCCCTGCTCCACTTCCTGGCGGTGCTGCTGGACTGGCTGATCTCCTCCTTCGCCCAAGGGTTCATCTTCGGCTTTTCCACTTATTACACCGGGGTGGTGGAGTGGCTCTCCCCCACCGTGTATCTGGTCAACAACGTCCGGTGCGTCCGGCAGTATGTGGAGGTCCAGCAGACGTTCCCCGATGGAACGCCTTACACCTCCCGCCTTTTGACCTCCGCAGACCTGGAGAGCTTCTGGCTGATCGGCGTCTACGCCCTGGTAGGACTGGCGCTGGCTGCCCTGGCCCTCATCCTCTACCGCAGGCGCCGCAGTGAGACCGCCGGCGACGTGGTGGCCGTGGGCTGGCTGCGGCCGGTGTTCCGGTACGGTGTGGCAGGGCTCTGTGCCCTGCTGGGCGGCCAGTTCCTCTACTCCCTGTTCTGGTATGGCTTCCAGCAGGGGGAATACTACGACACGCTGCCCATGGTGGTCTGCCTGCTGGCGGCAGGGGCCATCGGGTATTACGGCGCCTCCATGCTGCTGGCCAAGGCCTTCAAGGTGTTCCGGGGCAGCTGGAAGGGCCTGGGCATTGTGCTGGCGGGCTGTGCCCTGGTCTGCTGTGTGCTGCATTTCGACCTGCTGGGTGTGGCGGACCGGGTGCCGGAGGCCTCCCAGATCCAGACCCTGGAGATCCGGATTGCCGACAACACCTACACGCTCACGCCGGAGAAGGACGCGGACCTGCTGGAGCAGGTCAGGGCCCTCCATCAAACGGTGGTTGCCGACGAATCCTATGTTCGGGAGATGGAGGCCCGCAGATCTTCCACCTGGTCTGAGGATGAGACCCCCAACACGGCATACACCGGCCTGAATCTCACCTATACTCTGAAAAGCGGCACCCGGATAGACCGCTGGTACTCCCTGCTCATTACCCGGGACCGACTGGCCCAGCCAGAGACCTATGATTATCTGCTGGACCAGTTCGTGAACAGCGATACTGTAAAAGCCCGGCGCCTCCATCTGGATGACGATTTCTGGACGGTGAGCGGCGGCAGCCTGTACATTGACACTCGTGGCGAGGGCTACGAACTGGGCAGCCGGGAGGGTGACGCCATTCTCAAGGCAGTGGGCCGGGATCTGACCGCCGGGAACTGGGGGGATTACGACTGGTTCTCCGGCGACAGCGGCAGCAGCTATGCCATGGACCTGGGGCTGGACTTTGAAAGTGCAGACAAGGAGCGTTACGACTGGATCTCTGTCCATGTGACCCCTGCCATGACGGAGACGGTGGACTGCCTGGAGCGCCTCGGCCTGGTGACGAGGGCAGATCTCGTCACCTACCGGCAGCTGTATCCGGAGGACTATGGGGCGGACGGCTCCTCCCTCTGGCAGGAGGTTCCGCACACGGGTGAGAATGCGGTGGTCTACACGGAGGACACCACTTCCGCCATGGTCTCCCCGGCATGAGGGGGGCAAGAACGCGGCGGCGCCGGAATCCCCGTTTTGCCGCTTTATGCCTGCTGCTGATCTTTGCCGCTGTGGGCGCCGCCGTCTGGCTGTGGGCCGGCCGGGGCCTTCCGGGAGAGGGCGTGGAGGTGCCGGACTATGTGCAGGCGGACCTCCTCACCGTGAACCCCTGGTCCCGGCCCGGCACGCCCCTGGAGAAGATCGACGGGATTGTGATCCACTACGTGGGCAACCCCGGCACCACGGCGAAGGCCAACCGGAACTACTTTGAATCCCTGTCCTCCGGGGAGACGGAGACATACGCCTCCAGCCACTTCATCGTGGGGCTGGAGGGTGAGGTCATCCAGTGCATTCCCCTGACGGAGATCGCCTACGCCTCCAATATCCGCAACGAGGACACCGTGGCCATCGAGGTCTGCCACCCGGACGAGACCGGGGCATTCTCCCCGGCCGCCTACCAGCAGGTGGTGGAGCTGACGGCCTGGCTGTGCCGGACCTTCGATCTGGATCCGGACACTGATGTGATCCGTCACTACGACGTGACGGAGAAGCTGTGTCCCCTCTATTATGTGGAGCATCCGGAGGCCTGGGATGCCTTCCGGGCAGACGTTGCAGCAGAGATGGAGCGCCAGGCCGAAGTCTCCTGACACGGAGCTTCAAAAATTTTTTGGTCCTCCGTGAAACAAAACGGCATTCTTGATCGTCTTATAAAGCAGAGGGAGATTTTACATCAAAGGGGGCCTTTTTCCATGGAGCAAAATCCGGCTGCCGCCACGCTCTGGCGCATGTGGGTGGATACCAAGCGGCGCATTGTCTCCTTCCACGAGGAGAAGGACTGCCAGCTGCTGGAGTTCCGCAGCCACGAGATGTTTTTGAGCTGCGTGGACCAATACGCCTGCAAGCAATACCGTTATCAATGACCCTGCGGGGCCTTTTCGTCCATATCCCGGCGGCTTCAGCCGCCTAAGGAGGCTTTTTGATCCATGTGGCAAAAACGCGGGCCAGCACTGCTGTGTCTCCTGCTGGCCACCGCACTGACGGTCTTTGCCGCCGCCCGCTCCCCCGCCGCTCCGCCCGGCGAAGTCCCTCCTCCGCGGACGCTGGAGGAGGAATCCCTGCTCTATGAAGAGACGCCGGTCCAGATTATCTCCCTGTTGGACCTGGAGCCGGTGGATACCCGGGCGTCTGCCAATCCCGTCCGGGTGGGGGGCGGCACCCTGGACCCTGTGGACCAGGCGGAGATGGCATCCGTTCTGGCGGAATGTACATTAAAAGACAACACCATCGTCAGGCTCTACGTTACAGCGGAGGGCCTGATCGATGGCGCTTTTTTGCGCCCTGGCGCCGGGTGGATCCGATTCGCCCGCCTGTACCGCGGCGCGGACCAGGGCCCCAATTACGCGGAAACCGCCGCCCTTACCGCCTGCTCCGGTATTCTGGGGCACGATGGCTTTCTGCTGCGGACCGACGGGCACTGCTCCGGCGTTTACTCCTATGATTACTACTGGTTCGACACTGCCGGGGACTTGCAGGTCCTCACCGCCAGGATGGACCCGGTGGCCCTGGACCTGGACGGGGACGGAACGGCGGAGCTGGCCTGGGAGATCGCCGCGTGGCAGGGCGCGTTTTCCTTTTACTTCCGGCGGACAGACGGCGCCATCTGTTGTGTGACGCCGTCCGAATACATCGACGCATCGGGCCTGTTCCTGGCTGCGGTGGAGCAGGAGGGGCCCGGCCCGGTCCGGCTGATCTACCGCTATCACGGCACGGACGAGGATCAGGAACAGTTCTGCGCCGTGACGTTTCGGGACGGCGCCCTGGAGATTGAGATGGACCTTGTCTATGTCCCGGCCTCGCTGGAAGACACAGTCCCCCTTTCAGATCCCACAGCAGGCGGGGCCGCCCTGCCCCATGTGTCCATTACCGGCCCCGACGGCTGGACCATGGACGGTGCCGGGGAGGCGGCCTATCTGGATCTCTGGTCCCTTCTCTGGAACAGCCCATATCCCTCCTCGAAGGGGGCGGTGATCGTCCCCACCGATGCGCCGCTGGATGCGGAGACCACCTATACCGTCACCTTCTCCGATCCGCAGACCGGGAACTCCTTTTCCTGGTCCCTGGACGCCGAGGGCATCTGCCGCCTGGACGGCATAGAGGGCAACTGCCGGATGGTGTCCACCGGTGTCGGCTCCCTGCCCGCATATTGTCACGATGTGCTGGAGATCTACTGCCGGGCCAGCCGCACCGCCCGGAACTATGACGCGCAGGGCCGATGGCTGGGATGGGATTTGGTCCCGGATACGGTCGCCCCGGGCTAAAACGGGTATCTTTTGCAAAAACCGCCTTGACAAACGGCGAAAATGTGATACGATAGTCCGGTAAATGGAACATTCCGGCGTGGAAAAGGACGAGTAACCGGCATCCCTCCTGCAAAGAGAGCCGCCGTTTGGTGCAAGGCGGACGGGAGCTGCGGCGAAAATCACCTTGGAGCCTCCTGCTGAAAGACGACGCGAGTAAGCGTGGACGATTGATGCCCGTTACAGCATCGGCCCGTGGCAGCGGGCTGTGAGGGGCTGTTTCCCGCAAGGGCGCAGCAGCGAGAGTGGTACCGCAGAGTGTTTGCAAACGCTTTGTCTCTTGAAAAAGAGGCAAGGCGTTTTTGTTTTCTGAAGGGATGTGTATTCTGGTGAAATGCCCAAACTGCGGAAAGGAAATGGAAGAGGGAGCTCTGCACACCCGGAATTACCCTTTCTGGACGCAGCAGGAGCTCCGATTCTTTCGGGCCCCCACAGACACCGTGGAGCTGGGCCCCATTGGCGATGACACCACCAGCGTGTTTACACGGGATCCGTTCCCGGAATTTCCCCATGCCATGCTCTGCCGGGAATGCGGCCTTGTCACCTTCCCGTGCAGCTTGATTGAAACCTCCAAAAAAGATAGCAAATAGGAGCTGGAACAGGAGGAGCTTTATGAAGTGTCCTTATTGTCAGCAGCAAATGCAGGAGGGCTTTCTCAGCAGCCGCTCCCCCGTTTTCTGGTCAGAGGAGGTGTCAGGCCTTCCCCTTCCCGCCAGGAAGGGAGATTTGCTTCTGGGTGGAAAGCTGGGGCTGGTTGTCCGCCCCCGGGCTTACCTCTGCCGGAGCTGTAAAACCGTCATTACCCAATATCAATAAAAATTCAGCAAACAGAATGGAAATAGGAGGAAAGATATGGACTACAACAAGACCATCAATCTGCCCAAGACCGACTTCCCCATGCGGGCGGGCCTGCCCAAGCGGGAGCCGGAGATGCTCAAGCGCTGGCAGGAGCAGGACGTGTACAACGAGCTGCTGAAGAAGAACGAGGGCAAGCCCCTCTTCAATCTCCACGACGGCCCGCCCTTTTCCAACGGCGGCATCCACATGGGCACCGCCATGAACAAGGCCCTCAAGGATATCATCACCCGATCCTACGCCATGCGGGGCTACTACACCCCCTATATCCCCGGCTGGGACAACCACGGTATGCCCATCGAGTCCGCCATCATCAAGCAGAACAAGCTGAACCACAAGGCTATGAGCATTCCGGACTTCCGCTCCGCCTGCCATGACTTTGCCCAGCATTATGTGGGCGTGCAGATGGACGCCTTCAAGCGCATGGGCGTCATCGGCGACTGGGAGCACCCCTACCTCACCATGAACCCCGGCTTTGAGGCTGAGGAGGTGAAGGTGTTCGGTGCCATGTACAAGAAGGGCTATATCTACAAGGATTTCAAGCCCGTCTACTGGTGCCCCCACGACGAGACCGCCCTGGCGGAGGCGGAGATCGAGTATCAGGACGACCCTTGCACCACTGTGTATGTGAAGTTCCCCATGCACGACGATTGCGGAAAGCTTTCCGGTTATGACAAGCTGTTCTTCGTGATCTGGACCACCACCATCTGGACCCTGCCGGGCAACCTGGCCATCGCCCTGCATCCCGACGAGTCCTACGCTGTGGTGAAGGCCCCCAACGGCGAGGCCTATATCATGGCCGAGGCTTTGGTGGAGAAGGTCATGCACTTGGGCGGCTTCGACACCTGGGAGGTGGCGGAGACCCATCCCGGCGCCTTCTTTGAGAACATGCTGGCGGACCACCCCTTCCTGCCCAAGACCTCCCGCCTGCTGCTGGCGGATTACGTCACCATGGACTCCGGCACCGGCTGCGTCCACACGGCCCCCGGCTTCGGCGCGGATGACTACGAGACCTGCAAGCGCTACGGCGTGGAGATGGTAGTTCCCGTGGACGACCAGGGCCGCCACACGGAGTACGCCGGCAAGTACGCCGGTATGAAGACCGATGAGTCCAACCCCGTCATCCTGGCGGACATGAAGGAGAGCGGCATGCTCTTCGCCAGCGAGGACATCATCCACAGCTATCCCCACTGCTGGCGCTGCAAGGGCCCCATCATCTTCCGGGCCACGCCCCAGTGGTTCTGCTCCGTGGAGTCCTTCAAGGAACAGGCCGTCGCCGCGTGCGACGATGTGCGCTGGGTGCCCGGCTGGGGCATTGACCGGATGAAGTCCATGATCCGAGAGCGCAACGATTGGTGCATCTCCCGCCAGCGCAAGTGGGGCCTGCCCATTCCCGTGTTCTACTGCAAGGACTGCGGCAAGCCCATCTGCACCGATGAGACCATCGACGCCATCTCCAAGCTCTTCGCCGCCGAAGGCTCCAACGCCTGGTTCGCCAAGGAGGCGGAGGAGATCCTGCCGGAGGGCTTCGCCTGCCCCCACTGCGGTGCCAAAGCCGGCTTCACCAAGGAGACCGATACCCTGGACGGCTGGTTCGACTCCGGTTCCTCCCACTTCGCCGCCATGAAGAAGGACCAGGGCTTCTGGCCCGCCACCATGTATCTGGAGGGCCTGGACCAGTACCGCGGCTGGTTCCAGTCGGCGCTGCTGACCGCCGTGGGCGCCTTCGGCCAGGGCGCGCCCTTCAAGGAGTGCGTCACCCACGGCTGGACCGTGGACGGCGAGGGCAGAGCCATGCACAAGTCCCTGGGCAATGGCATGGACCCGGCAGAGATCATCAACCAGTATGGCGCGGACCTGCTGCGCCTGTGGGCCGCCAGCGCCGACTACCACGCCGACGTCCGCTGCTCTCACGAGATCTTCAAGCAGCTCAGCCAGAACTACCTCAAGTTCCGCAACACCGCCCGGTACTGCCTGGGCAATCTGGACGGCTTTGACGCCGACCAGCTGACGGCGCCCGCGGAGATGGAGGAACTGGACCGCTGGGCCGTCACCCGCCTGAACGCCCTGATGGAGAAGTGCGCCAAGGCGTACAACGACTATGAGTTCCTGGTGGTCACCCACGCGGTGAACGACTTCTGCGTGGTGGACATGTCCAACTTCTATCTGGACATCATCAAGGACCGTCTGTACTGCGAGGAAAAGGACGGCGCCAAGCGCCGCAGCGCCCAGACCGCCCTGTTCCTGATTCTGGACACCATGACCAAGCTGATGGCCCCCATCCTGTGCTTCACCTGCGATGAGATCTGGCTCTCTATGCCCCACCGCAGCGGCGACGATGGTCGGAACGTGGTGTTCAACGACATGAACAAGCCCTTCACCGACTACGCCCTGGATGAGACCGCCATGGAGAAGTGGTCCGCCGTGGAAAAGCTGCGCGACGACGTGAACGCCGTGCTGGAGGCCGCCCGGGCCGAGAAGAAAATCGGCAAGGCCCTGGAGGCCCACGTGGCCCTCCACGCTGGGGACGACGCGGCGTCTGCCGCCCTGGTGCAGGTGATGGGCCTGAACCTGGCAGAGCTCTTCATCGTCTCCGACTGCCAGGTCTCCAGTGCGGAGCCCGATGCCGCCTCCACTGTGGGCCAGGGTGCCAACTTCCCCGGCCTCACCGTGGAAGTCAGCGAGGCCAGAGGCGACAAGTGCGAGCGGTGCTGGATGCACAGCCCCACTGTGGGCGCCGACGCGGATCACCCCACCCTCTGCGCCCGCTGCGCCGCCGTGGTGCGGAAACTCCCCCAGTTCTGACCATCCGAAAACAGCAGTCAAAAAGGTCCCGGCCATTGGCCGGGACCTTTTTCCATGTCGATTCAATTCCCCCGGGCACGTTCCTTTTTCAGCTTCCGGATATCCTCTCCCGCAAAGGGCAGCAGGGTATATTCCCCTTCAATCCGGGAGGCGATCTGGGGCGTGTACCGCCGGGCCAGCTCTCCCGGCGTCAGGTTTGTGCTGATGATGGTGGAGCGGCGCTCCATCTGGCGGGTGTTGACAATCTGGTACAGGGCGCTCTGAACGAAGGATGTGGTCATCTCGGATCCCAGATCGTCCAGAATCAGCAGATCGCAGTTCAGCACCCGCTCCACGTGGTCGTCGGCCTCCTCTTCCCGGGTGAACTTCTGCTGCTCGAATTGTGCAAAGATGTGGCCCGCGGTGTCATAAACCACCGAATGCCCCTTCTCGCTGACCTCCCGGGCAATGGCGGCGGAGAGGTGGGTCTTTCCCAGTCCGGGTGCGCCGAAGAGCAGGAGGTTCGCCGGGCGCTTGCCGAACTGGTGGGCAAAATCCGCGCAGATGTCGTAGATCATCTCCATGTGCTGCCGGACGGTGATGCCGATGTTCGGGTCATAGCGGTCCGGGTACCAGTCTGTGGAGAAGGTGTCAAAGCTCTGGTGCCCCAGGTCCAGCATCCGGGACAGCTCCTTCTGCTGCTCCCGGGCGTAATAGCCCCGCAGGCAGCGGCACACCCGGCCGTTGCGGTAGCCCGTGTCCCCGCAGAGGGCGCAGGCGGGCGTCTCCTCCAGAGCATCCTCCGGCAGGCCCATCTTCTGCAGAAGCTCCCGCTTCTCTGCCTGGAGGCTCAGATTTTCATCCCGCAGCACTGCCACCGCGGACCGGGGGTCCGTGCCGTGGCGGAGCGCACTGGTGATGATGCGGCTCATGGTGGAGCGAAGCTCCCCGTCGATCTCCCGCAGGCGGGGCTGGCGGGCAAAAATCCGTTCCCGCCGCTCCTGATACTGGGCCTGCCGCCTCTGGCGGTCCTCCTCGAACCGCTGGAGGGCCAAGCGCATCACCTTTCCGTCATACGCCACCGCTCATCACCTCCTGTTCCGATGCAGCTCCTGCATATATCTGCGCATCTCCGTCTCCGTGTCCCTGGGGGACTGCTGGTCCCCCCTGCGGGCCGCCGGGCGGTCCCCCGCCTGAATCTCCTCCACCGTGTGGAGGCCCGCCTCGTTCCACTTCTTCAAAATGCCGTTGCAATAGGCCCACTTCAGCTCATGGCACTTCAGCACCGTTTTGTCATAGGCCAGGGCCACGGCCTCCGGGCCAAAGCCCATCTCCTGCCAGGCGAGGATGTACTTCTCCTCCGAAGGCGCGGGGGGCCGGTCCCCCAGCTGCAGCGCCTTCATATACTGGGGCAGGACCCCCTGGCGCTGGGCATAGGTCCGGAGATAGGCATCCGCCGCCGCCTGGGTGTCGATCCCCATGCGGGCCCAGGCGTAGCCCTCCTTTTCGATCTGCTTCATGCCGGGGCGGCGGCCCTCGCCGAATCGGCGCTGCACCCGCTCTACACAGTGGCACACCAGCAGATAGACCACGCCTTCCGGCAGGCCCAGATAGTCCGTCAGTCCCAGCAGGATCCCCACGTCCGGGGTGGTCAGCTTTTTGCCCAGCTTCACCTCCACCTGCCGGGTGAGGGCCTGGAACGCCTTGCTGTGCTCCAGCCGCTCCGCCACGTCGGCGCGCTGATAGACGGGCCGCTCCTCCGCCGGGGCGGGCGGCGTCTCCGCGGGGGCCACCAG
>JABLTR010023026.1_pt1 | contig 11414 bp, 6 predicted proteins | sample 7160071 | NCBI WGS metagenome assembly JABLTR01 (sample SAMN14651230, study PRJNA627086) | human gut metagenome | isolation source: feces | host: Homo sapiens
AAAGAAAAATTATGTAGCCGGCCAAATGAGTATGTTTGAAATGATGGGTGAAGAACCTAGTAAAGGCCCTGATATGCCGGATGTTGAAGAATTGCCTGTTAGAGAATTGCTCTCTATGGAAAAGGAAACTACCGGTATATATTTGTCCGGCCATCCTTTAAAACGTTATGAACGTATGTCAAAAGCTATGGGCTGCGCTATGATTTCCCAGATAAAAGACGACGTCCATGAAGCTAGAGGTAAATATAGCGATGGTAAACCTGCTTTAATATTATGTATAGTTGAATCAGTAAAAGTAAAGACTACTAAAAACAACAGTACTATGGCCTTTTTGACCGTAGAAGATATGTATGGTTCAATGGAAATATTAGTGTTCCCAAAAATATTAGAAAATTGTGCTCATCTTTTGCGTTCCGGTAATACATTATTAATATCCGGCAGGATATCCGGCCGCGAAGATGAAGATGCTAAAATGTTAGCTGATTTTATTGAAGCCGCTCCCGGACCTGATGCTGATATAAATTCTGTAAAAAGTCGGTTTAATGCAAACCAGCCTGATAATGGTTATTCATCGAATAATAATTATAATGTCAACGCTAATATAATGCCGGCAAATAACCAGTCAGCAGTACAACCAAATAATGCTTCTTCCAAAAGCGGGTTATATATCCGTGTAGATGCTATGAACAGCGCTAAATTTAATAGAGCAATGAGCATTATTTCTGTCTTTGAAGGTATTACAAAACTATTCGTATATTTTTGTGATAAAAAACAACTTACCTGTGCTCCTACAAGAAATTGGGTTACTATAAATAAACCTATGCTTGATGAATTAAAACTAGTGCTTGGTGAAAATAATGTTGCTGTACGGGAATAATATGGTTTTGTGTTGAAAAAAGTAAAATATATGAAAATTTTGTTGCATAACGCACTAATTAATTTGATTACAGATAAAATTATACATGATAAATGCTATTGCCCAATTTGTGGTATTATTGTATAATTAGTATGTATAATATGAAGGTTTATACTCCCATTTTTATTTATGTTCGGAGGTTAAGACAATTATGAACATTAAAAAAATAGCCGTCCTTACAAGCGGTGGCGATGCTCCTGGTATGAATGCTACTATACGTTCAGTTGTACGTACCGCTATTACTGAAGGTATGGAAGTAGTCGGAGTTGTCAGAGGTTATAACGGCCTTATCCATGGTGATCTCCGCCCTATGCATGTAAGGAGTGTATCCGGTATTATTAATCTCGGCGGTACTCTTCTTTATACAGCACGTTCTCCTGAATTTGCTACTGAAGAAGGAATGCAGAAAGCAATAAAAACATGCCATGACAACAATATTGACGGTGTTGTTGTAATCGGCGGCGACGGTTCTTTTAGAGGCGCTAGAGATTTATCCGAACGAGGTATTCCATGCGTAGGTATTCCTGGTACAATAGACAATGATATATCCAGCAGTGATTATACCATTGGTTTTGATACTGCTCTTAATACTGCTGTTGAAATGGTAGACCGTCTTCGCGACACCGCACAATCACATGACAGATGCAGTGTTGTTGAAGTAATGGGCCGCCGTGCAGGTTATCTTGCATTGCGTACTGCTATAGCGGTAGGAGCTACCCATGTGCTGGTTCCTGAAATTGGTTATGATATTGATGAAGTATGCCAGCAAATTAATGAAGGCCATGCAATCGGCAAACAGCATTTTATAATAATTGTTGCTGAAGGTATAGGCGGAGTTGAACAAATCGCAAAAGATATTCAGGAGAGAACTGGTATCGAATCACGCGCTACTATATTAGGCCATGTTCAAAGAGGCGGCCGTCCATCTGCACGTGACCGTGTAAATGCTACCCGCATGGGATATCATGCTGTAAAACTTTTATCAGCAGGTATTGGCAACCGTGTAGTTGTTATGAAAAATTCTAAAGTTATCGATTATGATATTCAGGAAGCTTTAGCTATGCATAAACCATTTGAAAATGATCTTTATGATATGGTTATGCAGATTTCCGTTTAATTCTAATAGATTAATTTGTTTTTTTAATGCATATTCGCTAATCATTTATATCTTTAGCGAATATGCATTTTAGTTTAAATGTATAATAAAATTATTTATTTTATTTATGTTAAATCGTTACTTATTATGTCTTTTTAAAGAAAAATTACCGCCTAAAATTAACTAAATAATTATTTTATCTATTAATTCAAAATACTTTGTTATATTAAATATATATCTTAAATTTATATTAATCCAAATTATATCGTATTCAAAACACACTGTAAAAATAAAACTGCCTATATCTTATTTTTATAGGAAACATTTCCGATTACGCTGCTGTATAATAGGGGGCGCCTGCGTGCAGCCATATTTTATATGGCTGCGGGATTGCAAAATAATGTGTAATATTAGGACATTGTTTTTAAGACAAAACCTTAATTTCCTATTCACACTATATTTGCTTAATCAACCATTATTTTGCATCTTAGCGCATCTTAAAAGATGCGCTGCGCAGGCGCCCCCCCTTTGCGCGGTACTTTACTGTATCCTGTTATTTATTAAGATTAATTTTTATAAAATACATTTACTTTAATGTTTTATCAAATTTATTTAACAAAATTATATTTGTTCTATTTTTATAGTTTTAATAATGATTAATATTATATTATTTTCAATTTAATGTATCTTTAATGATAATATCATGGATGTCATATCATCAACGAACACTTTTCAATTTTTATTTTTTATTTTTCTATTAAAATTACTTTCCTTATGTATTTTATTTTGTGTTATTTAAATTACATTTGTATCTATTTTTATTTTAGAATAATAAAAATTTTTTATGGATACAATAATAAAAATATAATGAAAAAAGGAGCGATAAATTTAATATGGATTTTAATACAGGAGTCTGGGAACGCAGTGTTAACGTACAGAATTTTATTATAAAAAATTATACTCCTTATGATGGGGATGAAAGCTTTTTAACACCGCCTACCGAGCGTACTGAAAAGCTATGGAATGAAGTAAAAGATCTTATGCAAAAAGAACGTCAGGCTGGCGGCGTACTTGATATTGATACCGCTACTATTTCAGATATCGACGCATATAAGCCTGGATATATTGATAAAGATTTAGAACAAATAGTCGGTTTGCAAACAGATGAACCATTAAAACGCGCTATTATGCCGTTTGGCGGTATTCGTATGGTCCGTAATTCACTAAAGCAATATGGCCGGGATATGGATCCAAATGTAGAAGCAGTATTTAAATACCGCAAAACTCATAACGACGGTGTATTTGACGTATATACAAATGAAATGAAACGCGCCCGCCATACCGGTATTATTACAGGTTTGCCGGATGCTTACGGCCGCGGCCGTATAATAGGCGATTACCGCCGTCTGCCTCTTTATGGCGCAGATTTTCTTATTGAACAAAAGAAAAAATCTTTTGAAGAATATAATTACGAAGTTATGGATGAAGAGTCCATCCAGCACCGTGAAGAATTACAGGAACAAATCCGTGCATTAGAAAAACTTAAAAGAATGTGTGAATCTTATGGATTCGACGTATCAAAACCTGCACAGGATACAAAAGAAGCTATCCAATGGCTTTATTTTGCTTATCTTGCGGCTATAAAAGAACAAAACGGCGCTGCTATGTCATTAGGCCGCGTATCCACATTTCTTGATATATATTCAGAACAGGATTTAAAATCTGGTAAATATACTGAACAGGAAATTCAGGAGTTAGTTGATCATTTTATTATGAAATTGCGCCTTGTTCGCTTTTTACGCACACAAAGCTATGACCAACTTTTTTCCGGCGATCCTACCTGGGTAACTGAAGCTATTGCTGGTATGGCTGTTGACGGACGCCATATGGTTACTAAAATGAGTTATCGTTTCCTTCATACTCTTGTAAATTTAGGCCCGGCGCCTGAACCTAACCTCACAGTTTTATGGAGTAAGCATCTTCCTGAACCATTTAAAAAATTCTGCGCTAAAATATCCATTGAAACAAGTTCTATACAATATGAATCAGACAGCCTTATGCGCCGTAAATTCGGTGATGATTATGGTATTGCATGTTGTGTATCAGCTATGCGCATTGGTAAACAGATGCAATATTTCGGTGCAAGAGCTAATTTAGCAAAAGCTTTGCTTTATGCTATAAACGGCGGGCGTGATGAAATAAGCGGTGAACAAATTGGCCCTGAACTGCTTGCAGTCAGAGGTAAATATTTAGATTATAACGACGTATGCTCTAAATTTGACCGTATATGCGATTGGCTTAGCAAATTATATATTAATACTTTAAACTGTATTCATTATATGCATGATAAATACAGTTACGAACGTTTACAGATGGCATTGCATGATGATGAAATTATCCGTACAGAGGCATGCGGTATCGCCGGTTTATCAGTTGTAGTTGATTCATTGTCAGCAATTAAATATGCTAAAGTAAAACCTATCCGTGACGAACGCAATATAGTAATAGATTTTGAAATAGAAGGCGATTATCCAAAATTCGGTAATAATGATCCAAGAGCGGATGAAATAGCTGTGGATGTTGTAAAATCCTTTATGAGAAAATTACAAAAGCAAAAAACCTATCGTCATTCCATCCCAACTATGTCCATCCTTACTATTACTTCAAACGTTGTATACGGTAAAAAGACAGGTTCTACTCCGGATGGACGTAAAATCGGCGAACCGTTTGCTCCAGGCGCTAACCCAATGCACGGTAGAGATACACATGGCTGTGTAGCTTCTATGATGTCTGTAGCGCGTCTTCCTTATGATTATTCTGAAGATGGTATTTCTTATACCTTCTCAATTGTACCGGATGCATTAGGCCGTTATGAAGATGATAAAGCTGATAATTTGGTAAGTCTTTTAGACGGTTATTTTACAGAAGGCGGCCATCATATCAATGTAAACGTATTAAACCGCGACGTGCTTTTGGATGCTATGGATCATCCGGAATTATATCCTCAGCTTACTATACGTGTTTCAGGATATGCTGTAAACTTTATAAAATTAACGCGTGAACAGCAAATGGATGTTATTAACCGTACCTTCCATACAAGATTCTAGTTATAATATGCTATAATAGATTTAACGCCGCTTAAAATCATAGATAATTACTAAATTTTAAGCGGCGTATATATTTTGATTTTTATAACAGCGGAGGTTCATAGATGTCTAAACTAGATATAACCGGACGTATACATTCGGTTGAAACTTTCGGTAGTCTGGATGGCCCTGGTATAAGATATCTTTTATTTTTACAGGGCTGTCCTATGAGATGTATATATTGTCATAATCCCGATTCATGGGATTTGCATTCAGGTACCCAAATGTCTGTTGAAGAAATTATGCGGGATATAAGCCGTTACCGTAATTTTATCATGACCGGCGGTATTACACTATCCGGCGGCGAACCTCTTATGCAGCCTGAATTTTGTGAAGCTATAATAAGTGAAAGTCAAAAACGCGGTTTTCATGTTGCTGTGGATACCTCCGGTTCAATGCCTTTGGAGGAATGTAAAGAAGCTGTTGCTCTTGCTGATTTGCTTTTGCTTGATATAAAAGCTTTGGATGAAAAATTATGTAAAGAAATGACCGGCCATAGCAATCGTAATCCTCTTGCTATTTTGGACTATCGTGAACAGATTAATAAGCCTGTCTGGATAAGGCATGTTCTTGTACCTGGATATACATTGGATAAAGATAAACTGACAAATCTTGCACAATATTTATCAAAATATAAATGTATTGAGCGTATTGAATTGCTTCCATTTCATAAAATGGGCGAATATAAATGGGAACAGCTAAATTTACCTTATAAGTTATATGATACTCCTGCTCCGACTAGAGATGAAATTGATATGGCTGTTTCTATTATGAAAAAATATAATCTTCCAGTTAAATAAAATTATTATAAATAAAAAATTAATATATATTGGTTATTATAGACATAGGAAATATTTTCTATTATAATGACAATAATATATTATCTGAAATCATACAATATTTAAAAACAAAAGCAAAATATAAAGGATATGTATAATAAAACCATTCCGGGTCCCGATACCTTAAATGGGGGCGCCTGCGCGCAGCCATATTGCATATGGCTGCTTTACGCAAAATAATACAACGTATAAATATATTTTATATTTTAGGCATACCTATGTTCTTTTTTTGACCCAGACCATGCATATTCTTGTATTATTTTGCGTCCCAGCGCATCCAAAGGATGCGCTTCGCAGGCGCCCCCCTATGAGCGGTGCTTTTTCATTATAGTTTGTTTTATTTATTTTAGTTTTGTTGTTTATTTTTCTTGTTTTGGGCGGTTTATTTTACTCTAGCAAATACAATAAAAGCTTAATAATTATATAAACTATATATCAGATTTTATTATGCATTAAAAAAGGAGACGTAAATATATGTCAATTTTAGTAACAGGCGGCGCAGGATATATTGGAAGCCATACATGCGTAGAGCTTCTTAATGAAGATTATGAAATTGTTGTATTAGATAATTTTTATAACAGTAAGCCTCAGTCAATTAAACGTATAAAAGAACTGACAGGTAAAGATTTTCCTTTTTATGAATGCGATATACTTGACCGTGATGGGCTTAGGAAAGTATTCAAGGAAAATAATATTGATTGCGTTATACATTTTGCCGGACTTAAAGCTGTAGGTGAATCGGTAAAAATCCCTCTAAAATATTATTATAATAATGTTACTGGTACAATTGTGCTATGTGAAGTTATGGCTGTATATGGCTGTAAAAATATCGTATTCAGTTCTTCTGCTACAGTTTATGGTATGCCTAAAAAGATGCCTATGACAGAAACTGATCCGGTTGATATCGCTGGTATTACTAATCCATACGGCCGTACAAAACTGATGATAGAAGAAATGCTGCGTGATGTATACCGCAGTGATAATGAATGGAATATTGCTTTATTACGTTATTTTAATCCAATAGGCGCGCATGAAAGCGGTAAATTAGGCGAGGATCCAAATGGTATTCCTAATAATCTTATGCCGTATATCTCACAAGTAGCTATAGGTAAATTACCGGTATTATCAATATATGGCGATGATTATCCAACTCATGACGGTACTGGTGTCCGCGATTATATCCATGTAGTAGACCTTGCTAAAGGACATGTTAAAGCAGTTGAATGGATAAATCTCAAAAAAGGCGTGGATGCATTTAATCTTGGCACTGGAACTGGTTACAGCGTACTTGATTTGGTAAATTCATTCTCTAAAGTAAATAATATTAAAATTAATTATAAAATTGTTGGACGGCGTGCCGGCGATATAGCAGTATGTTATTCCGATCCAGCTAAAGCTAAAGAAGTATTAGGCTGGACGGCTCAGCTAGGTATTGACGATATGTGCCGTGATACATGGCGCTGGCAAAAATTAAATCCTAATGGTTTTGATGAATAATACTAAATTAAAAATAAAGCTGGTATAGTATAATATCTATCTATACCAGTTTTATTTTTTATTATCTTTCTATACAACAAAATACTAACTTTTTCGTATATTAATACATAATTTACATTTTTATTTTAACTTTTATTGCTAAATATCTCTGATAATGTTATAATTTTTTTGAATTTATGTTTAATAAGTAAATTTAAAAGTTATTTTTTTTACGGTAATTATCCATATTAGTTAAAAAGGAGATCATTTATATGGGATTTAATCTCAAAAAGTTCATTTCATTCGGCATTGCTATAGTTATGTTAATATCCATAACTGCATGCAGCAATAATACTGATAATAATCAAAGCAGTTTATCTTCTGTAAATTCAGGCTCATCTGCATCCAGCGATATCTTACCGTCCGGATCATCCACCCAATCATCATCAGCTTCACAAGAGAGCTCTACCGTATCCATACCGGATAAATATAAGCTTGAGGCGCCTATCGGTTCTGTAGGAACAACCGAACCGGAATATTTTGATGAATTAGGTGTTTTTGTTACTGATAAATATAAATTATATCTTGGCAGCGGCTGGTCTTATGAACGTGCATATGACGAATATACAAGTGTTTATGGCTATACAAATGATTCTATTAGAAGCGCTGTAATTGTTAATATTTCTGAAGAACCGGATTTACCGGATGATGGACAAAATCCACTTGAATATTATCAAAGTATAATCGAATCAACAGATAATGAAAGCATTTTAAAAGAAGCTAATACTCAGGATGTAAACGGCGTTACTGCATATTGCTTTTGGTATGAAAACCCTACTAATTATTTAAATACTTTATATGCTTTTTATAATACAGAACAACATACATACCAGGTTGCGGGTACCTTGTATGAATCACCTGATGCTTTTGAAATACTTAATTCTGCTTTAGCTACATTTGAAGCTTTGGAATAATAGCTTATTTTTAACTCCTTGATTGTTCCTCGGCTATTATTTTTAAAAATATATTTTAATATTATTTTTTGTGCAGCTTATATATTTTTTTATTTTGGATAATATAATATTATACTATTTTTTGATTGTTAAATTATTGACAAAGTCAAAGCCATAGGTTATAATGTAGTTGTTAAATAATTAACAACCTCTGCTGATTAATTCAAGGAGTGATTATTAATGTCAACAAAAGAAACTGTAAAAGCTAATGCTCGTGCAGAAACCTCTGCTGATAAGCCATTTGATAACAAAGCTATGATCGACCGATTGGTTTCCAATGCTAATCAGGCTCTTGAGGAATATATGTCATTTTCTCAGGAACAGGTTGATAAAATTGTTCATGCTATGTCATTAGCTGGACTGGAGGCTCAGACAAAGCTTGCTAAAATGGCCTATGAAGAGACAGGCAGAGGCGTTATGGAAGATAAGATTATTAAAAACGTCTTTGCAACAGAATACATTTGGCATTCAATCAAATATGAAAAGACAGTAGGTATTATTAATGAAAATGAAATGGAAGGCTATGTTGAAATAGCTGAACCTGTAGGCGTTGTTGCCGGCGTAACTCCTGTAACCAACCCTACATCTACAACCATGTTCAAATCACTTATCTGTGCTAAATCCCGTAACCCTATTATATTTGGTTTTCATCCGTCTGCACAGAAATGTTCAAGTGAAGCTGCAAAAATTCTTTTAGATGCCGCTATTGAAGCTGGCGCTCCTAAATATTGTATTCAGTGGATTGACCACCCATCAGTTGAAGCTACAAACCTTCTTATGAATCATCCGGGTGTTTCCCTTATCCTTGCAACCGGCGGTTCCGGTATGGTTAAAGCTGCATACAGCGCCGGTAAACCAGCGCTTGGCGTAGGTCCTGGTAATGTCCCTTGTTATATAAATAAATCTGCTAATTTAAAACGCGCATGCACAGACCTTATGCTTTCTAAAACATTTGATAATGGTATGATATGTGCATCTGAACAGGCTGTTATAGTTGATAAAGAAATAGCAAAACCTTTTGAAGATTTTATGGCTGAAAACGGTTGTTATTTTCTTAATGATGAAGAAACAGCAAAGGTATCTTCATATGTTATAAATGAAGAAAAACATGGTGTTAATCCAGCTGTTGTAGGTAAACCTGCTGCATGGATTGCTGAACAATCCGGTATTCAGGTTCCGCCTAAAACAAAAATCCTTATTGCTAAACTTCCTAAAGTTGGACCGGAATATCCATTATCTCGTGAAAAACTCTCTCCTGTCCTTGCTTACTTTGTAGTAGATGGTAAAGATGAAGGCTTCAAATATGCTAAAGATATGCTTGAACTTGGCGGCCTTGGCCACTCTGCTGTTATCCATTGTACAGATGAAGAAATTATAAAAGAATACGGCGAAGCTATGAAGGTTGGCCGTGTAATCGTTAATTCCCCATCATCACAAGGTGCTATCGGCGATATCTATAATACAAATACCCCATCCCTCACATTGGGCTGCGGTTCCTATGGCCATAACTCTACAACATCTAACGTTTCAACAGTTAACCTTATTAATAAAAAACGCCTTGCTAAGAGGAGGGTCAATATGCAGTGGTTCAAGGTGCCTCCAAAGATTTATTTTGAATATGATTCTATTCAATATCTTGAAAAAATGGAAGGTATCGAACGTGCATTTATAGTAACTGATCCAACTATGGTAAAATTAGGTTATGTTGACCGCATTCTTTATTATCTCCGCAAGAGAAAGATATATTGCCATAGTGAAATTTTCTCTGATGTTGAACCTGATCCGGATGTAGATACAATCATGCGCGGCGTTCGCAGTATGAGAGAATTTAAACCGGATGTTATTATTGCTTTAGGCGGTGGTTCTGCAATTGACGCCGCTAAGGGTATGTGGCTGTTCTATGAGCATCCGGAAACCGATTTCGGCGGATTAAAAATTAAATTTATGGATATCCGTAAACGTGCATTTAAATTCCCGAAACTTGGTACGCTTGCTAAATTTGTCGCTATTCCAACTACTTCCGGTACAGGTTCTGAAGTAACAGCATTTTCTGTTATTACTGACCGCAAAAACGGCAATATTAAATATCCTCTTACCGATTATGCTCTTCGTCCGGATGTTGCTATTATCGACCCACAATTTGTACTCAGCTTACCAAAAAATGCTGTAGCTGATACTGGTATGGACGTTTTAACTCATGCTATTGAAGCTTATATTTCTAATATGGCTTCTGATTATACAGACGGTCTTGCTATGCAGGCTGTTGATATGGTATTTGAATATCTGCCGGATTCTTATTCTAAAGCTGATCCAACAGCACGTGAAAAAATGCATAATGCTTCCTGTATTGCTGGTATGGCGTTTACAAATGCATTTCTTGGTCTTAATCATTCTATGGCTCATAAATTAGGCGGTGAATATCATATTGCTCATGGCCGTGCAAATGCTGTTCTTTTACCATATGTAGTCGCTTATAATGCAAGCAAACCTACAAAATTTTCAGCATTCCCTAAATATGAAGTATTCTGTGCTGATAAAAAGATAGCTAAGCTTGCTCAAACTATAGGAGTTGGCGGTAATACAACTCAGGAAAGCGTTAAAAACTTTATAAATGCTATTCGTGAGCTTCAAGTAAAAGTTGGTATGCCACAATCCTTTAAAGAATGTGGTATTGATGAAAAACGTTTCTTTGATTATCTTGATACACTTAGCGAACATGCACATGAAGATCAATGTACAGGTGCTAATCCAAGATATCCGCTTATCTCTGAAATTAAGGAAATATATCGCAGAGCTTATTATGGTGAAGTACCAACTCTTGATTTATAATTTGCTTTCTACCTTCTCACTTATAGATATTTCCTGATAAAATGTGTCCTTGTTATTCAAAAAAACCATAGGCGGTTCTTATTAATAAGAACCGCCTAT
>JABLTR010021213.1_pt1 | contig 11399 bp, 7 predicted proteins | sample 7160071 | NCBI WGS metagenome assembly JABLTR01 (sample SAMN14651230, study PRJNA627086) | human gut metagenome | isolation source: feces | host: Homo sapiens
CGAGATCAACACCACCGGCGTGTACACCGTGGTGGCCGGACAGATGGAGTTCAAGCCGGTGAATATTCTGGCGGAGGGCAGCGACTTCTATGTGGTCGAGCCCGCCCAGGAGAGCAGCCGCTCCCTGCGCAGCGGGGACGAGATCGTGGTTCAGGGCACCGGCCTGTACGACGGGAAGCTGGTGCAGCAGGACTGACCACCCCATATTTGGACCGGAATTTATAACAACACCCCAGAGGGAGAGCGTTTCAGCTTCCATCCTCTGGGGTGTTTTTCTGTTTCATGCGGCAGCGGGGTTACAAGAGGGCGGCCACCTTTTGTGCCGCGTCGTCCGAGCCCTTCAGCCCAAGCATGGGGACGGAGATCCCCGCCGCCTCCAGCCGCTGAGCGATGGCCTCCATAAAAGCGCCCCGGCCCTCCACCTCCCGGTCAAAATCCGAGGTGGTCTCCACCCCGCAGTTGGGGGAGCGGTTGGCCCCCACGATGCCCAGGACCTGAAAGCCGTGTTTGTGATACTCCTGCACCTGCTCCGCCACCAGATCGGCCAGGGCCTCCCGCTTCTGCCGGGGGCCGTCCTTTTCCATGGCCCGGCGGATGCGGGTGTTCTCCTCCACCACCGGGCGCTCCGCTCCATGGACGTCCCCCCGGTCCAGCCCCAGACAGTAGAGCTCCGGACAGGGCATCTGGACGATGCCCACCTCCCGGTCCAGCAGGAGCTGAACGAGCTCCTGAAAGGCGGCAGGATAGACGGCGGTGGAGATGGCGTTCTGGTTCAACAGGCAGTGGGCCAGAAAAATCACTTTTTTGCTGCGGCCGTCGGTGAACATCAAGCATTTCTCCTTTTTGAGAGAGTTTCGCCGCCCCCTCTTTTTAAGCCTTCCCCTTGGGGGGAAGGTGCCCCCGAAGGGGGCGGATGAGGGGGCGATGATAGAGCGGTTTCGTTCCCCGCAGGGGGATATTTCGCCGCCTGCGGGCGGCGACCTACTTTGCCCATGGCGGCAAAGTAGGCAAAACGCCACCGGGGGACGGCTCAGGATGAGCGCGGAGCGCTCATATTCGCCTTACCCCCGGACCCCATTACGGGGGTTACCCCTTGGACGTTGTGCGGCCCTTCCGGCGCGCAATACCAGGAGTGCTTGGGTGCCATTCCGTCCGGCCCCACTGGGGGCCTGAGCGGGAAGAAAATTGGGACTGGTGCGGTTTTATTCCTGCGCCTGCCGCTTCCGAACCAACGCTCCCAGCCCGTTTTCCGACGTAGGGGAGCACAGTGTGCGCCCGCAAGCCTTCCCCTGGGGGAAGGTGCCGAGCGGATGCGAGGCGGATGAGGGGAACGCCTCCGATCATGCTGTGGTTTTGTTCTACTCGTAGGGGCGGCCCCATGTGGCCGCCCGCGGGCCGGTCTGGGACCGGCCCCTACGCAAAGACAGACGCGTTTCCGGATACTCCGTAGGGGCGGGTGTCCTCACCCGCCCGCCGATTGCGCTCACCCCTTGGTGCCTCTTTGGCTTCTTTCTGGGCCCCCAGAAAGAAACTCGCCGCCGGGGCGGCGCCCCCCCTCCAATAAACGAAACCGCTCTATCATCGTCCCCTCATCCGTCTGGCCTTCGGCCAGCCACCTTCCCCTATCCCCTCTGTCGCTTCGCGACATCTCCCCTTGATAAGGGGAGTCGGCCCCCAGGGGGAAGGCTTAAGAGCCGCAGGCGGCGAAAACCCCTGCGATTTAAAAATCAGCTCTCCTGCAAATCCTGTTTCAGCTCCGCCAGCAGATTCAGAGCTTCGATGGGGGACAAAATGTTCACATCGGTCATCCGCAGCTTGCTGAGGACGGTCTGCCCCCCCAGATCCATGAGGGAAACCTGCTCCTGAGGGGCATTCTGCATTCTGCACTCTGCATTCTGCATTCCCCCTCCCCCCGCCTCCAGCTCCTCCAGGATGGCCCGGGCCCGCTTGATGACCCGGTCGGGCACCCCGGCCAGCTTGGCCACCTCGATGCCGTAGCTCTGGTCGGCCCCGCCCCGGACGATTTTCCGCAGGAAGATCAGGTCGTTCCCCCGCTTTTTGGCGGCGATGTTGTAGTTCTTCACCCCGGGGATCTCCCCCTCCAGCACGGTGAGCTCGTGGTAGTGGGTGGCGAACAGGGTCTTGCACCCCAGGCGCTTTGGGTCGGCGCAGTACTCCAGCACTGCCCGGGCGATGGCCATGCCGTCGTAGGTGGAGGTGCCCCGGCCGATCTCGTCCAGGATGAGCAGGGACTTTTTTGTTGCGTTTTTCAGCAGCTGGGCCACCTCGGTCATCTCCACCATGAAGGTGGACGCTCCGGCGGACAGGTCGTCGCTGGCCCCGATGCGGGTGAACACCCGGTCCACAATGCCGATGTGGGCGCTCTGGGCGGGGACGAAGGAGCCCATCTGGGCCATGAGGACGATGAGGGCCACCTGCCGCATGTAGGTGGACTTGCCCGCCATGTTGGGGCCGGTAATGATGGCGCACAGGTCGTCCCCGCTGTCCATGTGGGTGTCGTTGGGGACGAAGGGGGTCCCTTTGAGCACCTTCTCCACCACCGGGTGCCGCCCCTCGGTGATTTGGAGCACCGAGGAGTTGTCCACCAGGGGCATGCAGTAGCCATTCGCGGCGGCCACGGCGGCGAAGGAGGTGAGCACGTCCACCTGGGCCACCGCCGCCGCGGAGGACTGGACCTGTGCCACATGGGCGCACACGGTGTCCTTCAGCTCGCAGAACAGCTGGTACTCCAGGGCGGTGACCTGGTCCTGGGCGGAGAGAATGGTGTGCTCCAGCTCCTTGAGCTCCTGGGAGATGTACCGCTCGGCGTTGACGGTGGTCTGCTTGCGCACCCAGTCCTGGGGCACCAGGCCGATCTGGGACTTGGCCACCTCGATGTAGTAGCCGAACACCTTGTTGTACCGGACCTTCATGTTCTTGATGCCCGTCTGCTCCTTGGTGCGGGTCTCCAGGTCGGCCACCAGCTCGGCCCCGTGGTTGATGACATTCCAGAGCCGGTCCACCTCGGGGCTGTAGCCCTCCCGGATGAACTTGCCCTCCCGCACGGAGAAGGGGGGATCGTCCACCAGGGCCCGCTGCAGGAGCTCCCGCACCTCGGGCAGGTCGTCCAGCTCCCCCCGGAGGGACTGGAGGAGGGCGGAGGAACAGCCCTCCAGCAGCTCCCGGATGCGGGGCAGCTTCCCCAGGCCGTTGGCCAGGGCCACCAGATCCCGCCCTCCGGCGGAGCCGTACACCACTCGGCCGATGAGCCGCTCCAGGTCGGTGACCTCCTTCAGGGTCATCACCAGCTCCTCCCGGGTGATGATGTCCTCGTACAGGTCGCTCACCGCCTGCTGGCGGCGGCCGATCTGCACCGGGGACAGGAGGGGGCGCTCGATCCAGCCCCGAAGCAGCCGCCCGCCCATGGCGGTCTTGGTCCGGTCCAGCACCCACAGCAGAGACCCCTTCTTCTCCTTGGAGCGCATGGTGCCGGTGAGCTCCAAAGTCTGCCGGGCGGTGAGGTCCAGCTCCATGAACTGTCCCGTGGTGTAGTAGGAGTAGGCGGCGATGTGGCTCAGATCGGTCTTTTGGGTCTCGTACAGATAGGTGAGCAGGCCCCCCGCCGCCTGGACGGCGGCCCGGTCCCCCTCGGGAATGGACTCCAGGCCCGCCCGGAACTGCTTCTGGACCAGAGGCAGGGCGGCGTCATACCGGAAGCGCCCCTCTCCCCCGTTCTCACACATGCAGTCCAGCTTGTCCCTCAAAAAGTCGGTGAGCCCGTCCAGGTGGTAGGCCCCGTCGGACAGCACCGCCTCGGTGGGGTGGAAGCGGCCCAGCTCGTTCTCCAGGTGGCTCCGGGCCTCCTCCCCGGTGGGGAAGGAGGTGCCGAACACCTCGCCGGTGGACAAATCGCACAGGCACAGGCCGATGGCAGCGGAGTCGGCGTAGACGGCGCACAGGAAGTTGTTCTTCCCCTCCTCCAGCATGGAGGCGGACATGACGGTACCCGGGGTGATCACCCGGACGATGTCCCGGTCCACCAGGCCCTTGGCGGTGGCCGGGTCCTCGGTCTGTTCGCAGATGGCCACCTTGTACCCCTTGGCGATGAGCCGGGCGATGTAGCTGTCGCAGGAGTGGTAGGGCACCCCGCACATGGGGGTGCGCTCCTCCGGGGGCTTGCTCCGGTCCCGGGTGGTGAGGGTCAGGTCCAGCTCCCGGGAGGCCAGCTTGGCGTCGTCGAAGAACATCTCGTAAAAATCGCCCAGCCGGAAAAATAAGATGGAGTCCGGGTTGCGGTCCTTCATCTCCAGATACTGCTTCATCATGGGGGTCATTTCTGCCATGGGGTCACCATCTTTCTTTCTTTGGAATTGACAATGAACAATTGAAAATGGACAATTTTAAGGGGATCTCGCCGCCTGCGGGCGGCGGGAGAGTTCCGCCCTGCGGGGCGGGTTACTTTCCCAGCGATGGGAAAGTAACCAAAGGATCGCCGGGGGACGCCGCAGAGGCGAACTTCGTTCGCCAATGACGGCTTACCCCCGGTCCCCCGTTACGGGGGTTACCCCTTGGGTCGGGCAGAACATTTCCGGCGCGCAAAATCTGAGTGACGTTCTAAATTTCCGCCGGGCCACTGGGCCCTGGGTGTGCGGAAAATTATGGCGGATGCGGTTCCACCGCCGCGCCTGCCGGCTCCGAACTAACGTGGCCGGTCCGGTTCCCGCTGTAGGGGCGACCCTTGCGGTCGCCTGAAAGCCTTCCCCTTGGGGGGAAGGTGGCACGGCGAAGCCGTGACGGATGAGGGGACAGGGTTCGAACCCCTTTGTAAAGGCGGCCCCATGTGGCCGCCCGTCCCAGGGAGGCTGCCTATGTAGGGCGGGGGCTCGCCCCCGCCGCCGTCGAGGTGTCTGCCGCCTCTGTAGGGCGCGGCCTCCCGGACGCGCCGCCCGGTCACCCGCAAAACGTCGTAGGGGCGGCTATCAGCCGCCCGCCGCAATTCACGGTGCATCCGTCCGCCCGGCCAGATAGTCGATGGACACGCCGTAAAAATCGGCCATGCGGATCAAAATGGACAGGCGCGGTTCTGCATTTCCGTATTCATAATTTTGCAGGCCCCGCAGGGCGACATTCAGCTCTTTTGCCGCGGCAGCTTGAGAGATTCCCTTTTGTTTCCGCAGGGCCGTGAGACGTTCTGAAAATTGCGACATAGTGGCACCTTCTTATTGACACGTAGATATATACGTGATAAAATAGCGATACGTAGAAAAATACGAGGAAAAGGAAAGGAGAATCTCCCATGACCAACCTGCAGAGGGCCCTATATCAATTCGCCCAGGAGAACCGGGTCTATTCCCTTCTGCACACAGAACAGCAGGAGCTCCGGGAGGGGCAGAAGCTGGTGCAGGAGGCCCGGGCGGGGCTGTACGCCCTGGGGGATGAGGCCGCGGGTCTGGCGGAAAAGATGGAGGACGGGATGCTCCTGGGTTGCTCCATCGAGCAGGAAGCGGTCTTTCTGGCGGGATTGGCCATCGGGCTGGAGCTGGGACGGGGGTAGGTTCTGAGCCGTCTCTCCGACCCTCCGGCGGAGCGGGCGGCCCAGTGTGCCGCCCCTACGAAAAGGCTGGGCAATTTCCGATGGCCACCCTCATCCGCCTCGCTGCGCTCGGCACCTTCCCCATACAAGGGGAAGGCTGAGGGCGACCGCAAGGGTCGCCCCTACGGCCGATACAAAACGGCTGCGTTTTTCTCGTAGGGGCCGGTCCCAGACCGGCCCACCCAGGATACACACCGGGAGCGTTGGTTCGGCAAAGCCAGGCGCAGATCTTGAACCGCAAATGTTCTAAATTTTGCAGACTCAGGCCCCCGGTGGGGCCGGAAGAAATTGCACCTGAGCACTCCTGATGTTGCGCGCCGGAACTTTTTTGCCTGGCCCAAGGGGTAACCCCCGTAAATGGGGGTCCGGGGGTAAGGCGACTATGAGCACGCAGTGCTCATCGGAGCCGTCCCCGGTGGCGTTTTGCCTACTTTGCCGCCATGGGCAAAGTAGGTCGCCGCCCGCAGGCGGCGAAACTACCCTGCGTACTAGGAACCCAATCTAAAACCTGCCCCCTCATCCGCCCCAGTGTGCGCACTGGGGCACCTTCCCCCTGGGGGGAAGGCTTAAGAGAGACAGCGGCGAAACCTCCCCTGCAAAATAAATAAATTACGCCATCTCTCCAAACAGCGACCACTTATTGGCGTCGGTAATCTTCACCTGCACGAACTGTCCGATCACATCGGGATTCCCGGTGAGCCGCACCAGCCGGTTGCCCGGTGTGCGGGCGGAGAGGGGGTACCGGCTGTCGCCGCTCTCCCCGTCTACCAGACAGCGCATGGTCTTGCCGATGTAGGCGGCGTGCTTTTCCTCGGAAATGGAGTCCTGGAGGGCCACCAGGCGGTTGAAGTTCTGGAGCTTCTCCTCCCTGGACATGGGGTCGTCCATCTTGGCGGCGGGGGTGCCCACCCGGGGGGAGTAGATGAAGGTGAACAGGGCGTCGAAACGCACCTCCTCCAGTACCTTCAGGGTGTCCTCAAACTCGGGGGTGGTCTCCCCGGGGAAGCCCACAATCACGTCGGAAGTGAGCACAATGTCGGGAATCAGGGCGCGCAGGGCGCGGATCTTGTCCAGGTACTGCTCGATGGTGTGCTTCCGGTTCATCACCTTCAGCACCCGGTCGTTCCCCGCCTGGAAGGGCAGGTGGAGCACCGGGGCCACTTTTTCGCACCGGGCCATGGTCTCAAAGAGCTTCTGGGTGGCGTCCTTGGGGTGGGAGGTCATAAACCGGATGAGGAAGTCCCCGGGGAGGTTGTTCACCTGCTCCAGCAGGTCGGCGAAGTCCATGGGCTCATCCAGGTCCTTGCCGTAGGAGTTCACGTTCTGTCCCAGCAGGGTGATGTCCTTGTAGCCCTCGGCCACCAGTTCCCGCACCTCGTTCAAAATGTCCTCCGGCTTCCGGGAGCGCTCCCGGCCCCGGACATAGGGGACGATGCAGTAGGAGCAGAAGTTGTTGCACCCGTACATGATGGACACCCAGGCCTTCACCTTGTCCTGGCGCACCACGGGAATGCCCTCGGCGATGGAGCCGGCCTCGTCGGGGATCTGGAAGATGCGGCCCCGGCTGGTGAGCAGGGTGTGGATAAATTCGGGGAACTTCCACAGCACGTGGGGGCCGAACACCAGGTCCACGTGGCGGAAGGACTGCTTGATTTTGTCGGCCACGTGCTGCTCCTGAGCCATGCAGCCGCACACGCAAATGATCTGGTCCGGGTGGCGGCGCTTCACGTGGACCAGGGCCCCCAGGTTGCCCAGCACCCGCTGCTCGGCGTGCTCCCGGATGGCGCAGGTGTTCAGGACGATGATCTGGGCCTCCTCCTCTTGGTCGGTGAAGCCGTAGCCCATCTGGCTCAAATAGCCCCGGATGCGCTCGGAGTCGGCCTCGTTCTGCTGGCAGCCGTAGGTGTCTACAAAGGCCAGGGGCGGCTGAGGCCGGGCGGCGTTGATTTGGGCAATCTCCCGGCAAAAAGAAAGCTGGCGGTCGATGTCCGCCTGCGGGATGGTGGTGGTAATCCGTTCCATGTGGTCCTCCCAGAGTGGATTTTTGGTCTGCCGTTCCGGGCATACTCCCACAAAAGGGGCGGCGGGGCAGATAACTGTAGCATTTTATTGTAGCATTTTTTCGGCCCGGGCACAAGAGCGGGGACGGATCTCTCCCGGGAAAATCTCCAATGGGACCCGGGCTCCGCCGGGATTTTGAAAACTTTTTGTAAATGTTTTCCCATTTGTCCCCGGAAGGCCGGGACAGGGCGGGGGGCCGGATTGCCTTTTCAGGGCCGGAGTGCTAAAATAAAGTATTCCGGGGAGCGGGTCTGTTCCGCTCCGGCGCTCACTTGAGACAGACAGAAGGGAGCATCCACATGCGAAAGCTGGTCATTGAAAAAGCGGCTGTCCGGGCCAACATGGCGGTGGTTCGGAAGCGGGCGGCGGGGGCCGCCCTGTACGGCGTCCTCACCGGAGACGGCGGCGGAGCCGGTCTGGTCCCCCTGGCCCGGATGCTCCGGGACGAGGGGGTGGGCCGCTTTGCCGTGGGCAGCGTGGAGGAGGCCCAGGAGCTGCGGGAGGCCGGTTTTGTGGACGAGGAGATCCTCATGCTCCGGGCCACCGTGGACCGGGAGGAGCTGGAGCGGCTGGTGGATCTGAACGTGGTGTGCACCATCTCCTCGGTGGACACCGGCCTGGCTCTGAACGCGGTGGCGGAAAACCGCTCCACCGTGGCCGAGGCCCACATCCAGGTGGACACGTGGATGGGCTTCGGCGGCTTCCTGGTGGGCGAGCCGGAGAAGATCCTCCTGGCCTACCGCTCCCTGCCCAACGTGGCCCTGTCGGGGATCTATACCCAGCTCCACACCAGCCCAAAAGGCAGCGAGCAGGAGGTATCCGCCCAGCTCAAGCAGTTTCACCAGGTGCTGGACGCCATCCATGCCGCCGGGTTTGAGACCGGTCTGGTCCACGCCGCCGGCTCCTACGCCCTCATGCACTTTGACGCCGCCCGGCTGGACGCGGTGCGGGCCGGGTCCGTTTTGCTGGGCCGGTGCCGCCGCACCCAGGGGGACGGGCTGACCACTGTGGGCTATGGAGAGGCCCCCCTGGCCGAGGTGCGCTGGCTCCCCAAGGGACACACAGTGGGCTCGGACAAGCTGGTCACCCTGAAAAAGCCCACCCGGGTGGCGGTGCTGCCTGTGGGCTATCAGAACGGGTTCGGGGTGGAGCGCCCCCGGGCCTCCGGCTTCTGGTCCCTGTGGAAGCTGTGGCGGCAGAGCCGGCAGCGCACCGTGCGCATTGGAAACCAGCGGGCGCGGATTATCGGGAGCATCGGCGCCACCGAGACCATCCTGAACGTCACCGACGTGAAGTGCTCCGCCGGAGACGTGGCCACCTTCGACCTGGACCCCCTGTACGCCAGAGGGGTTCACATTGAATACCGCTGACCTTACCGCAGAATCGCCGCTGTGTGTAGGGGCGGATAGTATCCGCCCGCAGAATGGCCGCGCCGGCCGGCGGGCAGCTGATAGCTGCCCCTACAAAATTCAAACACGACAGTGCGGCTTCCTCAGAGAGATCCCGCGATTTCCAGACAATACAATAAAGGTTGTGAAACCACATGAACGATTTGCCCTTTCAGCCGCTGCTGTTCGGCGGCGACATCAACGTATACAGCGTGGCCCGGGCCTTCCATGAGGCCTATGGGGTGAGGAGCATCGCCTACGGCAAATACCCCTCCTTCCCCTGCCACGGCAGCGCCATCATCGACTACCGGGTGTGCCCGGACAACGAGAGCGCCGACGCCTTCCGCCGCAACGCCAAGGCGGTGGCGGAGGAGTTCCCGGACAAGACCATCCTCCTGCTGGGCTGCGGGGACAGCTATGTGCAGCTGGCCGCCCACTGCAAGGACCAGCTGCCTGCCAACGTGATCGCCCCCTACATCGACGGGGCCCTGCTGGATACCCTCATCAACAAGGAGAAGTTCTACCAGCTGTGCGACCGGTACGGGGTGGACCACCCGGCCACCTTCATCTACGACAAGTCCATGGGCCACGACTTCTCCCTGCCCTTCGGCCCCCCCTATATCGCCAAGCCCGCCGACAGCGTGGCCTACTGGGCCACCGGGGTCCACGCCCTGGCCAAGGTGTACATCTGTCAGACCTGGGAGGAACTGCTCTCCGCCCTGGACCAGGTATATGAGGCCGGCTACCCCGACCACATGGTTTTGCAGGAGTTCATCCCCGGGGACGACACCTATATGCGGGTGCTGACCAACTACTCCGACCGGAACGGACAGGTGAAGCTCATGTGCCTGGGCCACGTGCTTCTGGAGGAGCACTCCCCCCACGGCATCGGCAACCACGCGGTCATCCTCACCGAGCACGACGAGGAGTTGTCCCTGAAGATCAAGGGCATGCTGGAAGACCTGCACTTCACCGGCTTCTCCAACTTCGACATCAAGTACGACCAGCGGGACGGGAAGTACAAGGCCTTCGAGATCAACTGCCGCCAGGGCCGCAGCAACTACTATGTCACCGGCTCGGGCCACAACATCGCCAAGCTGGTGGTGGAGGACCGGGTGGAGCACAAGGACCTGCCCTTTGTCATCACCCAGGACAAGTCCCTGTGGCGGATGGTGCCCAAGAACGTGGCCTTCGGCTTCACCCCCAAGCGCTACCACAAGGAGATGAAGGAGCTCATCCGGGCGGGGAAGGACTCCCACTCCCTGGTGTACGACCAGGACTCCTCCTTCCGCCGCTGGCTGCGGGTGCTGAAAAATCATCTGGGGAATATGAAGCGGTTCAAGCAGTACAACAAAAAACCGGTGGATTAAATATTTTGCAGGGGGGTTCGCCGCTCTCCCCATTAAAGCCTTCCCCCTGGGGGGAAGGTGGCTGGCCGGAGGCCAGACGGATGAGGGGGCGGGTTTCGGACTGCGTTTGTTGTACGCAGGGGAATTTCGCCCTGCGGGGCGAGTTTCTTTCTGCCCGGGCAGAAAGAAACCAAAGAGCCGCCAAGGGGTGGGCTCAGGATGGACGCTCCGCGCCCATATTCGCCCACCCCCTGGACCCCCATTACGGGGGTTACCCCTTGAACATCGTGCAGCCCTTCCGGCGCGCAAAATCTGAGTGGCATTCTGCGATTTCTTCCGGCCCACTGGGGCCTGGCTTCGCGTAAAATTTCAAATGGTGCATTTCCACCGCCGCGCCTGGCTTTGCCCAGTCAACGCTCCCGGTCCATTTTCGCCGTAGGGGAGGCCCTTGCGGCCGCACGAAAGTTAGGGGAGGGTGGCTGGCCGTAGGCCAGACGGATGAGGGGAACGATTCTGGTGGGGTGGTCCGTTTTCCGTCGTAGGGGCGCACAGTGTGCGCCCGCGGGCCGCCGAGGTCGTCGGCCCCTACGGCCAAACCGGAAGATTCCCGCATTTCGTAGGGGCGGCACATCTGGGCCGCCCGGGAACGGCCCGATGGGGGCATCGGGCCCTACAGAAGATCAAACGCACCTTCGGATACGCCGTAGGGGCGGGTGCCCTCACCCGCCCGCCGGTCCCCGGAGCCAAACTTGAGCCCCACCCACTCAAAAGGCGCGCTTTCCACCGATAGAAGAAACACCCAAAGGTTACCGGACCCTCAGCGGCAGCGGTAATAGAAGAGAAAACAGTCAGCTGAACCACCCGCGCCTTTGCGATAACTGCCAAGCCTGCCTAATTGTCGGCCCCGTAAAATGGGGGACCGGGGGTAAGGCGAATATGAGCGCGGAGCGCTCATCCTGAGCCGTCCCCCGGCGATCCTTTGGGTACTTTCCCATCGCTGGGAAAGTA
>JABLTR010095324.1_pt1 | contig 11399 bp, 12 predicted proteins | sample 7160071 | NCBI WGS metagenome assembly JABLTR01 (sample SAMN14651230, study PRJNA627086) | human gut metagenome | isolation source: feces | host: Homo sapiens
AGACAAAAATTGAAATTCGATTAAGTAGATAAAGAGGTATGGAATGGACGAATTTAGTAATGTACAAGAAAATGAAATACAAGACAAACGAGAGATAATCAAGCAGAAACTCCGTCAGTACTATGATGGTCGTATTGTACGGAAGGATTTAACAAAATCCATCCGTGAAGGGGCTAATGTTCCGGTTTATGTACTGGAATATCTCCTCGGACAATACTGTAATTCCGACGATGAAGAGATCATTGAAGAAGGTGTGGAAAACGTAAAGCGCATTTTGAGAGATAACTATGTGCGTCCGGATGAGGCACAGAAGATTCTATCTCTTTTGCGTGAAAGAGGCAGCTATACTGTGATTGATCGTATCACGGTTGTACTGAATACGAAAGAAGACCGTTATGAGGCTACATTTTCCAATCTTGGTGTAAAAGGAATTCCGATTCACCCGGATTATGTGAAAGATTATGACAGGCTGCTCTGTGGTGGTATCTGGTGTATCCTGCAGATGGAGTATGAGTTTATTGAGGAAGATAAGAAAAATACACAGCCAATCCGTATCCGTAAGCTGACACCAATCCAGATGCCACATGTAGATATGGATGAAGTAAGAAATGGAAGAAAAGCATTTACAAAAGATGAATGGATGGATATCCTGCTTCGCTCTACAGGTTTGGAGCCTGAAAGCTTTAGCGAGAGAGCAAAATGGCTTTTAATTGCACGTATGATTCCACTTGTAGAGAATAACTTCAATCTTTGTGAATTGGGACCACGTTCTACTGGTAAATCTTACATATATGAGCAGATTTCTCCGAACAGTATTCTAGTTGCCGGAGGACAGACAACCGTAGCAAACCTCTTTTATAACATGTCCAATCATACAGTAGGTCTTGTAGGTATGTGGGACTGTGTGGCTTTTGATGAGGTTGCCGGTATTAAATTCAAAGATAAAGACGGTATCCAGATTATGAAAGGATACATGGCATCTGGAGCATTTTCACGAGGAAAAGCAGAGATTCAGGCAAAAGCTTCTATGGTATTTGTAGGAAATATCAATCAGAGCGCAGATACTCTTTTAAAGACTTCCAGCTTATTTGATCCATTCCCACCAGAAATGGGAACAGATACAGCATTCCTGGATCGTATGCATTGTTATATTCCTGGCTGGGAGATTCCGAAATATAGACCGGCTTCCTTTACCAACGATTATGGATTTATCACAGATTATCTGTCAGAGTTTATGCGTGAGATGCGAAAAGACAGCTACAGTGATCTGATGGACAAGTATTTCCGCCTTGGAAACAACTTGAATCAGCGTGATACCATTGCAGTCCGCAAGATGATTTCTGGATTTACGAAACTGTTGTATCCAGATGGAGAGGTAACAAAAGAAGAATTACGTGAGATTGTGGAGATTTCACTGGAACTTCGTCGCAGAGTAAAAGAACAACTGAAGAAGATTGGCGGCATGGAGTTCTATGATGTAAACTTCTCTTATACAGATAATGACAGTTTTGAGGAGCATTATGTTTCCGTTCCAGAGCAGGGTGGTGGCAAGCTGATTCCAGAAGGCATGGGAAAGCCAGGATCTGTCTATACCGTTTCCAAATCAAAGACAGGTATGATCGGATGCTATATGCTGGAAACACAGATGATGCCTGGTAATGGAAAGCTGACCTGTACTGGTATTGGATCAGGAAAAGAGCCGAAAGAGGCAACCAATACAGCATTTAATTATCTGAAAGCCAATGGAAACCGTATTTCCGGTCAGATCAGTACCACAACAAAGGACTATATTATCAATTATCAGGATATGCAGGGCATTGGAATGACAGGAAATCTGGCATTGCCGACATTGATTGCGATTTGTTCCGCAGCACTTGGAAAGACACCATTGAACAGCCTTGCAATTTTAGGTGAAATCAGTATTGGTGGCACTTTGATTAAAGTGGATGAGCTGGCAAGTACCCTGCAAGTATGTCTGGACAGTGGAGCAAAGAAAGTATTATTGCCAATTACTTCCGCAGGAGATCTTGGAACTGTACCATCTGATCTGGTGGGGGCATTTAGCCTAATTTTCTATTCTTCCGCAGAAGAAGCAGTATTTAAAGCACTTGGTGTGGAATAAGGCTTGAGAACAGTACAAAAGCAGATAAGAAGGTGATGGGTTATTTTTGAACAGGATTTTGAAGAGATGCTTACGAGACACCAGGCATCTCTGGAAGATAGAAAGAAATTTACTGCATTGGTAAAGGACTTATTTCCAGATCAGGCGAAGAATGTCAATTTACTGTTGATGGCATATAACATGGGAATTGCACAGGATATTCAGAGTGCATCCCATATCAATAATACCTTTGCTTTTCGCTATGTGAAGCAGCTTATGGATGATTTTGGTATGAGTCGTGTCAATGCAGATTGGATTGTATCGGTGTGGTGTTCCTGCTATGGAGGAAAAGTTCTTGGAAAAGCCTGTGACATTTCCATTCAGAAGCAGGGAAGCGGACCGGCAATTCAGGGAGAACAGTCATCTTCTGGCAGATCCTATGGTGATCTTTTTACATATGAGAAGAGCCGCAGGGGAAAAGGTCTTGCAGTGACTGGATTCCGTGGGGATAAGAACAAGACGATTATTTTCCAGAACAGATCTGAGAATACGCCGGTAGTGGAGATTGCAGATGATAGCTTCAGCAATTCTCCGACCGAAGAAGCCATTCTGACAGAAGGAATAGCGTATATTGGACGAAATGCTTTCTCAGGATGTAACAAATTGCATCAGGTGGTGTTGCCGATCAGTATCGAAGAAATTGAGGATTCAGCTTTTGAAAACTGCAGTAGTCTTAAATCAATCTCATTGCCGATGGCATTGAAGACAATCGGAGCCGGTGTATTGAAAGGGACTGGCTTGCGAACAATCGAGATTCCTAAGAGTGTGTTCTGGTTAGGTGATGGACTGCTGGCAGATTGTCAGTCAATGGAGCATGTGACGATTCCAGAGAATATAGGAAGAATCCCGGATCGTATGTTTGAAGGCTGTACGAGTCTGAAAAAAGTGGAGTTACATGAAAAACTGGGAGCAATCGGTGAACGTGCATTTTTCGGCTGTAGTTCTTTGGATTTTATTGTAATTCCGGACAGTGTAAAGCAGATTGGGCAGGACGCATTTACCAATACAGACAAGCAGTTTATTATTCAATGTTCTTTTGGGTCTTATGCAGAAGAATATGCAAGAAAGAACAAATTTAAATATCAGCTGGTATAGCATAAGTTTCAGATTGTCGCCTGCTATGCGACAACGAAAGAGAAGATTTACGGTATATTGACTGAGTAAAGAGGTGAGAGGATGGGACTTTTTGATGCACTATTTGGAAATCGGAACCAGATCCCTACGGTGACGACAATTTTGCCGGATGCAGCAAGGCAGGAGATCATTGCAGGCAGACTTCCAATTTTAAACACAGACAAACTGTTCCTGAAACGTGGAGAAAAGATTCACTTTATTGATAAGGCAATCAATATGGAGCAGAAAACAGTGAAAGAGTTCCGTCATGTGGGTGGAAGTGCCCCAGGATTATTTGAGGGAACCAGATGGAGTTCCGGAAGAGGAAGAACGGTCGAGCATACAGAACTTGTGCAGCACCGGGGGATCTTATACATAACGAATCAGAGGATTGTGTTTCAGGCAACAGAATGGGGATTTGATAAGACTTATCGCTATCTGACCGCAATTACTCCATACAGCAATGCCTGCGAGATGCAGTTTGGAAATAAATCCTATTGCATGATCGTGGCGGATGGAAGTGTAGTAAATCAGGTATTGCAGTTGATCAAACAAAGGAGGCAGATACCATAATGGAAGGACAATTAAAAAATGGAACAATTCTCACTTCAGAGAGTGGAAACAAATATGAGGTAGTCAGTCTCCTGGGAGCCGGTGGACAGGGAGAAGTCTATGATGTGAAATGTGGCAGCAATCATTATGCTTTGAAATGGTACTTTAAAGGCAGTGCTACGGAACGTCAGAAAAAGATTCTGGAAACAATTATTGCGAAAGGTTCACCGGATGAAAGCTTTCTCTGGCCAATGGAGCTGATTGTACCAGCGAAAAGTGATCTATACGGTTATATCATGCCTCTTCGACCAAAGAATTATAAGAGTATCGTAGATCTGATGAAGAAACGTGTAAACCCATCTTTTTATACGCTCTGCAGAACTGCTTTTAATCTGACCAGAGGCTATCAGAAATTGCACGCTATGGGTGCTAAGTATCAGGATATTTCTTTCGGAAACTTATTTTTTAATCCGGATAATGGAGATGTACTGATTTGTGATAATGACAACGTATCCTTTGATAACAGTAAGCCAGGTGGAGTCCTTGGTACACCGGGATTTATGGCACCAGAGATTGTAAGAGGAGAAAAACGACCATCCAAAGATACAGACCGATATTCACTTTCCGTGCTACTGTTCTATCTTTTTATGGTAAATCATCCACTGGAAGGAAAGCTGGAAGCAAGTATCCGTTGCATGGATATGGCAGCCAGAGTGAAGTTGTATGGCACAGATCCGGTATTTATCTTTGATCCGAATAATAAGACGAACAGACCGGTGAAAGGAATCCATGATAATGCAACGATTTACTGGCCACTGTATCCGGAGAAATTGCGTCAGATGTTTACCAGAGCATTTACAGTCGGACTGAATGAGCCAAGCAAACGTATTACGGAGCCGGAATGGATGACGTTATTCTCTAACATGATGAGCGGAATGTTACAGTGTTCCTGCGGTGCTCAGCTTTTCTATGATGAGGATCTGGAAGCAAAGGGTGTGGCACATACTTGTTGGAACTGCGGAAAGACAGTACAAGTATCAAATAAGATTATCATTGGAAAGAACCGAGTGCTGTTACATCAGAATACAAAGCTGTTACATCATCATGTTTACGATGATTTTGATATGGATACCGTAGTAGGTTCTGTCGTTCAGAATCCAAAGAACCCAGCACTCTGGGGAATCCGTAATGAGGACAAGGTGAACTGGACGTATCAGAAAGCAGATGGCACACAGATACCAGTTGTTCCAGGAAAGACAGCTGGAATTGCAAAAGGTGTAAAGATTTTATTCCCTGAATCAACAGGGGAGTTCAAATAAGGATTGAGAAAATAATAAAAACACATGTGGGAGGGATTTACCATGGAAGTATTACAAAGACCAGGCGGAGAGTTAGCAACAAGACCAATTCATTTCTTTTGGGTAGTAGATTGTTCCGGATCTATGTATGGAGAGAAGATTGGAATCGTAAATAATACGATTCAGGAGTGCATACCGGAAATGCGCTCAGCAGCGGACAATAATCCAAATGCACAACTTCTGATTCGTGCATTACAGTTTTCATCAGGAGCAAGTTGGATCACATCCAGTCCGGTGCCGGTAGAGGATTATGGCTGGGAAGATATGGATGCCAACGGACTGACAGAACTTGGAAAAGCATTTGATCTTCTGGCAGCACAGTTAAGTATCCCGCCAATGCCGGAAAGAGCATTACCGCCAGTGATTGTGCTTCTTTCAGACGGACAGCCGACAGATGATTATAAAAAGAGCATGGAGAAACTGAAAAAGCTACCGTGGTTTCGGAAAGCAGTCAAGATTGCAATCTCCATTGGACAGGACGCAGATGATGAAGTGCTGATTGAGTTTACTGGAAATAAAGAGCTTGTTCTGCAGGCGAATAATGCAACAGCACTTGCAAAGATGATTAAATGGGCATCTACCACAGCTTCTATGGTATCCGCACCATCAAGTAAGCCAATGAATTCGGTTGCAGCATCTACACCTGCAGCATCCGTATCCACGCCTGCAGCTGCATCAGGAGCTTCCGTAGCATCTGCACCGGCAGATGATCCGTTTGCACCGGCAAACAATGGGGCACCGCTGGTACTTGATATGAGTAATATTCCAAATCCAGATGATTTTGATGAAGGAGCTGTCTGGTAAGAAGAGGAGGAGTCGGATGAAACGCTATATATGTGACGGAATCGTCAAGGGTGCGACTCACGTAAGAAACCAAATGCCTTGCCAGGATAATAAACGAATTGTAGAGATTTCAGATAAAATTGCGATCGTTGCAGTTGCAGACGGTCATGGAAGCTCCAAATGTCCCAGAAGTGACAGAGGTTCTATGATTGCTGTTAATTCTTTTTATGAAGTGATGAAGAATTATCTGAAAGTCTATGGAGAAGATGAAACCGGACTTTCCAATCTGATCACATTCCTTAACAGGGAAGGTGATGTGCGGTTTGCCCAGGATGTATGTGAAGAGTGGCAGGCAAGAGTGAAACAGTCTTTTTATAAAAATAAAGTAGATGGAATGACCGATGAAGATGGAAATATCAAGTGGTCGTCCGTATTTTCTCTGTACGGGACGACGCTGCTTGGAATGCTGGTGACTGACAGCTTCGTATTTTCTTTTCAGATCGGAGACGGAGATATCAGTGTTGTGACAAAAGATGAAGTTGCACCGCTGGTGGAACCAGAGAAATTCCTTGGAACAGAAACACATTCCCTGTCAAAACCAGATGCCTGGAGAAAAGCAGTAGCATCAGTACGGAGACGGGAAATGGAAAGTGAAGAGCCATATATGTATATCCTTTCTACAGATGGATTTTCAAATAGTTATACTTCTGATGAAGAGTACCAGAAGACATGTAAGGATTATCTGCAGATGCTTCAGGGGCATGGAGCTGATACAGTACAGGCAAATCTGAAGAACTGGCTGACGGAAACCAGTGAACTTGGATGTGGAGATGATATCACAGTTGTTATGGTGTATTTTGCAGGAGAGTAAGGGAGTCACAGGAAATGATTGTAGATCGCTATTATTATCATCAACTGAATAAACAAGAACAGGCGATTTACAAGGCATTTTACAAAGGTGTAATGTCACATCAGGAGATTATTCCAATTCCGGTACGTGGAGAATTCAGCCAGGAGAGTTTTGAACGTATATTCATGGCGATGACGAGGGATAATCCATTGATTTATTTCTTGAATCAGTCCGCTTGTAGCACTGCCTGTGATATGTTTGGACGTCTTGCGATATGTCCTCAGTATTTTTTTACAAAAGAGAAGGTAAAAGAATATAATCGTAAAATTGAAAAAGTAGTAAATGAACTGGCAGGACAGTTGCATTTGCTGGAATATAATGATTATGAAAAAGAACTTCGGGTGCATGACTGGATTTGTCAGAATGTTGAATACGATTATGAAGGAACTGATAAGGATAAAGTATCCAGAGTGATTGCTTCACACAATATTCTCGGTGTTTTTGCACATCATAAAGCTCAGTGCGAAGGGATTGCTAAAGCAGTAAAAGTTCTTTTAAATGCAGTCGATGTGAAGTGTATCGTTGTAACCGGTGATTCAATAAAAAGCAGACAGTGCGTGCCACATGCATGGAATATTGTGGATATTGGTGGAGAACCGTATCAGTTAGATGTTACCTGGGATATAGGTGCAACAGGGCAGAATAAACAGTTCATGGTATATGATTATTTTAATCTGACAGATGAATTAATGAATCGGGATCACAAAGCAGATAGTAGCTTGCCAGTATGCAGAAGCAAAAAAGCAAATTATTATGTGCAGAAAGGTTGTTCTTTTCAGATGAGACACCGACTTATGGCATATATAGACAGGTTAATTGAAAAGAATGAACGGATATATGAATTTCGTGCAGAAGGCAGACTAAATAAAGTTGCCATAGAGAAGGAAGTAGCTGATCACATTGTACAGAAATTATATGAGCAGGGAAGAAGTAGTGTTGGAATAAGAACATGCTCCAACAAGGAACTTGGAATATATTGTATAGAAATATCTTGAAGAGGTTAAAGATATGCTGGAATTAACGATTTATGGAATTGGATTTTTCTTATGTACGTTGCTGATTCAATATATGCTTTTCAAATTCAGAAAAAACCATAATTACGGACCGAATGGCGTATGGGTTGGAAATAGAGCAATTATGGTTTTGTGTGGGGTCGGCATTGTGAATCATAGGATGGAATATCTCGCAGCAATACTTGGATTTATCTGTGCGGATGAGGTTGGTAAGGCTGCTGGCTGGCATTAAAAAGTATTAAATATTGAGGAAAAGAATGAGTAAATATAATGAATCAAATATAGGAAATATAATAAAACCAATAAATATTCCAGGGATAAGTTCGGTATTATCACAGTTTTCAGAAATATATGACTCAAAAATGATGAAAGAAATTCCAGATATTGCAAAAAATCCTAGATTGACTGAAACACAGAAAATATTTAACAGGTATAATGAAATGCTTAAACCATTGCAGATGGAATCGGTTAGTATGATGGGAACCATAATGGCAAATCAGACTGCATGGATGAAGGCCTATGATTTTTCTGGAATCAAAAGTCTGACAGAGAATATGAGTAATGTATTAAGCGTGCAAGATTATAATATCGGTGGAGTCATTAGAGCATTAAATGAAACGATGGAACCGCTAAAGATGTCTGCTGGTTTTTCAAAGATAAATGAAATCACAGCAAGTATTTCCAACTTACCGCCAATATTGCAAGAAGCAGGTAGTAAATCTCTTATTTCTCAAATTATGAAAAATAATTCTGTTTTTTCTGCATTATCAGAAAAAACGTTAGAAGATATAAATATAAATTTATTGGGAAGAGTTACCAATCAAGTATTCTCAGAATCCGAAGAATGGGATATTGATACAGTGTCAGAAACTATTGTATCGGAATATAAAAAAGCAACGGATTTTTCTTTAAATAAAAAGAATAAAGACTTGCCAATAGAAGAAAAACCAACGATAGATGTTAAAGAAATACGAGAATGGCTGAACTTTATTATTGCTTTCATATCATTTGTTCTGGGAATTACGAATTCTTCAGTAACAACGATAAATAATTACAATTATACACAGCAGGTTAATAATTATTATATTGTCGGAATGGGATATGATGCAAAGGAGTTAAATATGACTAAATATAGAATCGTTAATAGAGAATCCATTGTACGTCTGAAGCATGATTGCCATTCAATTGTAATTGAAAAGCTTGAGGAAGGGCAAATTGTTAGAATTATAAATAAATACAAAAAGTGGAAACAGATTATTTGGGAGAATGAATATGGTGAAGAATATATGGGGTGGATTCAAAATTATAAATTAACTGAATTTAAAGTGCCTAGAAATAAATGATGTATATTTGATGAAATAGAGTCTATAAACGAAGGAAGTATTATGTGTGGTAGATATTATATTGATTCTGATATGGCAGATGAAATCAAAAAAGTAGTGCATGATATAGACCAACGAATCCGGCAGGAACATTTTGCAGGAGATATCTTTCCAACCAATGTAGCACCAATCATTGAAAAATCAGAACATGGATTGAAACTGGATGTCTGCAAGTGGGGATACCCAGTTTCACAAAGAAAGAATCTGGTTATAAATGCAAGAACAGAATCTGTTATGGACAAACCTTCTTTTCGAAATGGAATCCTCTATCACCGTATATTGATACCGGCAAGTGGGTTCTATGAGTGGAATCGGTTAAAAGAAAAAAATGTATTTTCCAGATATGATGTACCAGTATTGTATATGGCTGGCTTCTGTGATTGGTTCGAGAATGAACGACGATTTGTGATTATGACTACAGCAGCCAATGAATCTATGATAAAAGTACATGACCGTATGCCGTTAATATTAGAAAAAAAGCAGTTGGAAGATTGGTTTGTTGACAAGAAAATGGAACAGATTCTGCATCAGGTACCGGTTCAGCTAAAGCGAGAGGCAGAATACGAACAGCAGAGCTTATTCTTATAATGGCTCAGAGGAGAAATAGAAAGATACAAATATTTGTTGATGCAGATGCGAGCAAAACGGAAAAAAGAAGCAAGAGATAATCTGATCAAAGAAGAAATCTTGCAAGATGACAGATTTTTCTTTATCGCCGGTTATACCTCCGGAGATGCACCGTATGGTGTCACCTGGGAGGGAATGGGCCTGAAACCTTGGGAAGATTTGGAAAAAAATGAGTGAGTTGCCAGTGCAATCTTATTTATCTCTTGTGACAGAAAAGTCAGGAAAAACCAGGAGAATGCAAAAGAATTCACCAGGTAGTTCAGAATCCGAGAATGTGGTATGATTATGGACAGGATATCAGAAGCGTCAGGAGTTGAATAAATTGTGAAGAAAGAAGAAATTTTTAAATATGTGCAGAAACAGTACGGAACAGTCCCGGAATATTTATGGAGTACATCGCCAGACAGTGCAGTACTCCGACATAAAAACGGAAAATGGTATGCAGTGATCATGACTATTGAAAAATCGAAACTGGGATTAGAAGGAAAGGATCCGGTTGATATCATGGATGTAAAGTGTGATCTGGACATGACGAATTTGATTATTCAGACTCATGGATTTTTACCTGGATACCATATGAACAAGCAGCACTGGATCACGATTTTACTGGATGGTTCGGTCAGTGAAGCAAAGATACTGGACTTTTTGGATATGAGTTATGACCTGATTGATGGAGCTGGCAGAAAGGAAAACAAATGAGAAAAGCAATCGTATATGCATCTGTACATCATGGAAATACAGAAAAATTAGTAAAGGGCATAGCAGAAGAGTGCCAGGTCGATTTGATTGATGCTGTAAAACAGCCAAATGCAGATCTGAACAGTTATGATATGATTGGATTTGCATCAGGAATCTATTTTTCAAAATTTCATCAGTCGATATTGGAACTTGCAGAGAAGAATCTACCGGACGACAAAAAGATATTTCTGATCTGGACTTATGGGGGAAGTGCGAATTATAAATCCATAGAGCAGATTTTGGATAAAAAACATGCCAGTGTAGATGGTAAATTTGGATGCAAAGGATACGATACATTTGGGCCGTTCAAACTGGTTGGAGGTATTGCAAAAGGACATCCGGATGATAAAGATATCCAAAATGCAGTGGAATTTGTAAAAAACTTATAAAAATATAAAGAAGAAATAAAAACAATGGAAAGTTATCGTTTTTTGAAAAGAAATATTGACGGTAACTTCAAAAGCTGTATAATAAGCTTAACAGAACCCACCACGCCTCTGATTTTCATGCGCAACCCGGTGGGTTTTTCTTATTCATAGGATATTTTATTTACCAGCAAGTCCCCACCCACTGCTTATTGCTTTTCGCAATTGAAGCAGGGGACTTACTTGATTTGGTTAAATACGGCAAAATAAAAGTTGGATATTCCATAATAAAATGGATTCATTGCCGATGTTATGGTATACTTATAAAGATAGGTTTGTGACTGGAAAAGTGATCGCATGAAGAATGTGAGGTAAACTATGCTTGAAAATAAATTAG
>JABLTR010040928.1_pt1 | contig 11398 bp, 11 predicted proteins | sample 7160071 | NCBI WGS metagenome assembly JABLTR01 (sample SAMN14651230, study PRJNA627086) | human gut metagenome | isolation source: feces | host: Homo sapiens
GTAGAGCAGCTGATTTGTAATCAGCAGGTCGGGGGTTCGAGTCCGTCCACCAGCTCCAAATTAAATGAATATGGGAGAATTCCCGAGTGGCCAAAGGGGGCAGACTGTAAATCTGTTGCGTTTCGCTTCGATGGTTCGAATCCATCTTCTCCCACCATTGTCGAAAGAAGTCTATTTTTTTACAGAAATAAACTTCTTTTATTTTTTAATAGAATATAAACGAAACTGTTTATATTAGCTTGGCCATATTGCCAATGCGCTATCATAAGCAATTTTATTGAAAGGATTAGCAATGGGCATTTTATTTCAAGGAGTCCAATGGGTTGCGCCGACTGACTTGGGGATAAGCCAGTTGTACTTAAATCAATCCAAGCTTAGAAATGTCGAAAAATGGTTTGACCCAAACAACATGAATTTGTGTCAGCCTCTTCCCGTCCATGATTTCGGAGATGGCAGACTAACTTTGACAGACGGCCACAGCCGGGCTTTTATAGCCTACCAGCATAAAACAAAGGTGCCGATTGTTTATGACACGGATGACATCGTAACATGTGACGAAGGACAGCTGCTTTATAAAAATGACATCGTTTGGTGCCGGCGTTTCCATCTTCGAACAGTTGCCGACCTTGAAAATCGTATTGTTGACGATTCTGAATATCAATCTCTTTGGATTGATCGATGCAAACAAGCGTACAATTTACTGACCCAGACCGATGATTATGAGAGGGCGGATATACAGCGGCAGTATCCGGATTTGTTTTTATATGGCGCGAATGAAGACTTCACAATCTATTTTTTTGAGAATTTACAGGAAGAATTATTTGAATTTAGCCGTAACGGATCAAATTTCTTGGAACCTACCAAAGCAGAGGCCCAATAGATGCCGTTCGCGAAGTCGGTTTGGCATGACAAGTCTCTAAACCACCTGCCCTTTCCAAGAAAAAACAGGTTTCTCTAGAGTGTGACGGCTGCCTTCTTCAACAGAAATATAAAAAATAGAGCCCCGGGCTCTGGTTCTTTCTATACGGGAAAGATCAGGGTCCGGGGCCCTTTCATCTTGGGCACACAGGAGCAGTTTAATCCAATTCCAGCGCGCCTGTGTACAATTGATAGTAAGTGCCTTTCAGCTTGATAAGATCCGCGTGGGTGCCGCGCTCAATAATGCGGCCGTGATCCAACACCATAATCGCATCGGCGTTCCGCACAGTGGAAAGACGGTGCGCGATAACAAACACCGTGCGTCCGCTCATCAGCGCATCCATCCCTCGCTGCACAATGGCCTCCGTACGCGTATCAATCGAACTGGTCGCCTCGTCCATAATCAATACCGGCGGATCAGCCACAGCCGCACGCGCAATGGCAAGCAGCTGGCGCTGGCCCTGGCTGAGATTCGCACCGTTGCCCTGCAGCATGGTGTTGTAGCCATCGGGCAAGCGGCGGATAAAGTCATCCGCACCGGCAAGCCGCGCCGCCGCAATGCACTCTTCGTCATGCGCATCCAGGTTGCCATATCGAATATTCTCCATCACCGTGCCGGTGAAGAGATTCGTATCCTGCAGTACGATGCCTAAGCTGTGGCGCAAGTCTGCCTTCTTTATCTTATTGATATTAATCCCGTCATAACGGATCTTGCCGTCGTTAATGTCGTAAAAGCGGTTAATGAGGTTTGTAATTGTAGTTTTGCCCGCGCCGGTAGATCCGACGAAAGCCACCTTCTGGCCAGGTTTTGCATACAGGGAAATATTGTGCAGCACAGTCTTTTCCGGCGTGTATCCAAAATTGACATCGTAAAAGCGCACGTCGCCCTGCAGTCGGGTATAGGTCGTGGTACCATCGTGGTGCCGGTGTTTCCACGCCCAGACGTTGGTGCGTTCCTCACACTCGCTCATGCTGCCGTCGGCATTTTCCTTGGCATTTACCAATGTGACATAGCCCTCGTCAGCCTCAGGCTGTTCATCCAGCAAAGCAAAAATACGGTGTGCACCCGCAAGGCCCATAATGACCATATTCACTTGGTTCGACACCTGGCCGATCGCGCCTGCAAACTGTTTGGTCATATTCAGGAATGGGACGACGATACTGATGCTGAACGCCATTCCGGAGATACTGATGTTCGGTACATCAGTCAGTAACAGCGCGCCGCCCACCAGAGCCACCAGTACATACATTACGTTGCCGATGTTACCCAGCAGGGGCATCAAAATATTGGCGAAACGGTTGCCGTTGCGGGCATTGAAGAAGATCTCGCCGTTTACTTTGTCGAAATCCGCCTTTGCATTTTCCTCATGGCAAAATACTTTTATAACTTTCTGGCCGGACATCATTTCCTCCATGAACGCCTCAGCCTTAGCCAGCGTGACCTGCTGGCGCAGAAAATATTTGGAGGAACGGTTCGTAATGGCCCGTGCTGCAAACGTCATGCAGACAACTCCCGCAACAACCAACAGGGCAAGGATGGCGCTGTAGTACATCATAATCCCGAACACGACGAGCAGCGTTATGCCTGAAATGGTCATCTGCGGCAGGCTCTGGCTGATGAGCTGGCGCAGTGTATCCACGTCGTTGGTATAATAGCTCATAATATCACCATGGCCATTGGTGTCGAAGTACTTAATAGGCAAGTCCTGCATGTGGCTGAACATTTTTTCACGCAGCTTTTTCAATGAGCCCTGGGTGATGATGGCCATCATCTGAGTATAGAATGCGCCGGCAATCAGGCTGATGACGTACATGACGACCAGGATGGCCACATAAGTGAGAATGCGGCCGGAAACGGATGCCCAGTCGCCGCTTTTGTAAGTTTCATCGACAACGGCAATAACATTCTGCATGAACACAGCTGGAGCGGAACTGACGATAGCATTGATGAGGATGCATACCATCGTGATAGGCAGCAGCACTGGGTAAAACTCAAACAGCATGCGCAGCAGCCGGCGCAGAACGCCTTTTGGCGCGCGCTGACCTCGAGCCGTAGTAGCGGGGGGATTGGTTTTATTTTTCTCCATCTTGATCACCTGCCTTGGTCTGAGAAGTATATACCTCGCGGTAGATCTCACTGGTCTTCATCAGCTCGTCGTGGTTGCCAACAGCGCTGATGCGCCCGCCATCCATTACGATAATGCGGTCGGCATCCTGTACGGAGGCAACGCGCTGAGCGATGATGATCTTCGTAGTCTCAGGGATAAATTCACGAAAGCCCTGGCGGATCAGCGCATCCGTACGCGTATCCACAGCACTGGTGGAATCGTCCAGGATCAGCACCTTAGGCTTTTTCAGCAGTGCACGCGCAATGCAAAGACGCTGCTTCTGGCCGCCAGAGACATTGGCGCCGCCCTGCTCGATCCACGTATCATATTTGTCGGGGAATTGCTGGATAAACTCGTCCGCCTGCGCCAGCTTGCAGGCTTCCAGCATCTCTTCGTCGGTAGCGTTGGGGCTGCCCCAGCGAAGGTTGTCTTTAATGGTGCCGCTAAACAGCACGTTCTTTTGCAGCACTACAGCCACGTTGTTGCGCAAAGCCTCCAGATCGTATTTGCGCACATCTACGCCGCCCACTTTGACACAGCCCTCGGTGACGTCATACAAGCGAGGGATCAACTGTACCAGCGTGGATTTGGACGAACCCGTCCCTCCCAAAACGCCGATGAGTTCGCCCGACTTGATGTGCAGATCCACGTCGGCCAGCGCCATACGCTCGGCTCTCTTGGAATACTTAAAGCTGACATTCTCGAAATCAATGGATCCGTCCTTCACTTCGGTGAGAGCATTCTCAGGGCTGGTCAGGTCGCTCTTCTCCGTCAGAACTTCCACAATACGCTCCGCGGATTCCATCGACATCGTGATCATCACGAACACCATAGACAGCGTCATCAGGCTCATGAGGATCTGGAAACTGTAAGTAAGAATAGAAGTCATCTGGCCCACAGCGATTTCCATCCCCTGGCTGGTGATGACTGCATATGAGCCAAAAGACAACACAAACGCCATACCTGCGTATACGCAAAACTGCATCATGGGGTTGTTGAGCGCCATGATGCGCTCAGCACGGGTGAAATCCCTGCAAACGTCATCGGCCGCAGCGGCAAATTTCTTTTTCTCGTACTCTTCGCGCACATAGCTCTTCACTACACGCATCGCCTGCACGTTCTCCTGCACGGAATCGTTTAGCGCGTCGTATTTGCGGAATACCCGGCGAAAAATCGGGGTAGCCGCACGGATGACCAACACCAGCCCAATGCTCAGCAGCGGGATAGTGACAAGAAAAATCATAGCCAAGCGCCCACCCATGACAAAGCCCATGACGAACGAAAAGATCAGCATCAATGGGCCGCGGATGGCCACGCGGATGATCATCATAAAGGACATCTGCACATTTACGACGTCTGTGGTCATACGAGTCACCAGGCTGGACACCGAAAATTTGTCGATGTTCTCAAAGGAATAATCCTGGATGTGGTAGAACATGTCTTTGCGCAGGTTACGCGCAAAGCCTGTAGAAGCGGTGGCGCAGGTATTGCCGGCCGCAACGCCGAAAATAAGCGATAGAACGGCCATGACCACCAGTTGAATTCCATAGTTGACAATAACGTCCATCCCGCAGCCAGCCTGCATCTGGTTGACCAAATTGGCGATAATAAACGGGATGATACATTCCAAAATCACTTCAACCGTAACCAGAAGCGGCGTTAGAATGGCCGACTTTTTATACTCGCGGATACTGCGAGCAAGGGTTTTTACCATATGTGACATTCCTCCTCCAAAACATGATTTAGCCCTGTGCGCTTATGCGCAGCCACATCATGCGCACGCATAAGCTTGCTTGTAAAACATAAGGGCCAAGGCGCCGGCTATCTATCCAGATTCGCGGACATATGTGCGGCGGTTTCCAAAAACAGCGCCAGCTGCACGCTTGACAGACCGTTCGTAAGACACTGCTCCGTCTGATGAAGGTACTCGTCAACCTGTGCGTCCAAATGCGCCGCCTTGGCTGTGGGAGTCAGGACCTTCAAGCGCGCATCGCTGGCCTCCCTCTCTCTCAGGATCAAACCGTTTTTCTCCATCAACTGCAGAATGCCGGTGGCCGTGGAACGGCTCAATCCGAAAGCACTTTCCACATCACGCTGGAATACCGGCCCGTCAACGCATTTCACAAGGATGTAATGCATTACGCGGCTTTGCACCCCAGTAATGCCTAAACTTTGCATATTGGCGTTCATTCGCTTTTTCAGCTTTCGCGACAGGACATTAATCCACATTCCACAGTCTTTTTCCATTGAAATTCTTCCCCCTTTACGCCTGCAAGCCTTCTCTCCTTGCAACAATTGTTAGGAAACGAACAAATTTTAGCGCATGTAGAAAATTTTGTCAATATAACATTTGACTGTTTTTTTCTAGAATCCAAATCAAATTTTGTATGATTAACAGTTTCTGCACAAATAAAAAGACGACCTTACTGGATGGCGCCCACTTTATGGAAACAATCAAACAAAGCTGTTTTCAAAATCGCAGGATTTTGATAAGGCCATTATTGTAGGATGCTTTGATGGCCGGATCCTCATTGGGCAGCCGGCGCGCATGAATTGCTTTTCCGTAAGCGGCATTCCTCGTAAAGTAGCCCAATAAAGCATCCTGGCCGGCGCAACAACATTCTGACAAGGAAGAAAAGTGCAGATCCAGGGGTTCCTTTGCAATGATTTCACTGCAAAAATAAAACTGCCCTGGATAGAGCGCGTCGGCAAAAAGCTTTGATAGGAAGCATCGGATATCCAAAGGCGGCCTGGAAGGCCCATTTCCTGAAAACTGGAAAATTTTCCCTTTGTTTTCCAAACCGTCCTTTTTTCGCAATCTTCTTTCTTTTTGCGACAAAAAGAGATATACTGATTGCAATGAAAATTTTTCACCACTTTTCTCTGTCTTTTGCACTGAAAATCGAAAATTTTTCCTGCCATACTTTGAAAAATTCTGCGCATACTAGTGGCGAAATCAATTTTCGATTTCACAATAACCATTCATGGAGGTCCTATCATGAAAGTGAAGAAAACACTCGCTCTGGCCTGCGCCGTAGCTATGCTTCTGGCTTTGAGCGGCTGCACCTCCGGCGGAGACTCTTCTTCCAGCCGTTCCAGCAGCTCTTCTTCCTCTTCGTCCAAGACCAGTTCCTCTTCCTCCGCTGCATCCTCTTCGATGAGCGAAGGCAGCAGCGTCCTCAGCGACTTGGAAAGCCGTTTGGAAAGCGCCCTGGAAAGCATGGAAGAATCTGTTTCCCCGACTATGAGCACCGATTTCGCCGAAATCGGTGCTTTGAACGGCGAAGCGCTGGGCTGGGGGCCCGGCGGACCGGTGGACAGCGAGAACCGTTCGCAAGGAGCCGTTGCTTATCAGGAAAAATATGGGAAATATGACGCCTATTTTATTGCGCCGTCGTCGGAAAAAATTTATCTTACCTTTGACGAAGGATATGAGAACGGCTATACCGCCGATATTTTGGACACCTTGAAGGAAAAAGGCGTACATGCGGTATTTTTTGTCACATTAACCTATGTCAAAGCGGAGCCGGATCTGGTACAGCGCATGATTGACGAAGGGCATACTGTCGGCAATCACAGCAATAAGCATATTACCTACCCCTCCCTTTCTCTGGAAGAGGCAAAAGAGGATTTGATGAGCCTGCATCAGTACATGTTGGATACTTACCAATATAAAATGTCTGTTTTCCGCTTTCCTGAAGGAAATTTTTCTGAACAAACCCTGGCTTTGGTGCAAAGCTGTGGTTATAAATCCTTGTTCTGGAGCTTTGCCTATCAGGATTGGTACACTGACAATCAGCCAAACCCGTCGGATGCTTTGAATTCCATGTTAAACAAGGCGCACCCTGGCGCTATTTATCTGCTCCATGCCGTTTCCTCCAGCAATGCGCAGGTCCTGGGAGATTTTATCGACGGGATGCAGGAAAAAGGGTATGTTTTTGCTGATTTTGAATAGGGCGGATTTTTGTTTTCATTTGTGCATAAAGATGTAACAAACCCCGCATATGCGGGGTTTGCTGTATGGGTGTTGAAAAATCTTGATGAAGGAGTATTACATATGAACTGGATCAACTGGGCCTGGATTGGTGGCGGCCTGCTGGGCAGCCTAGTCGTTGGACTTCTTATCGGGCGGATCGTCGCGGGAATCAAATACCCCAATCCGGATAAGCCCCATATCTTTACCCCAAAGCAATCGATTATCATTCTAGTGGGCGTTTTGATTGCCATTGCCCTGATCGTATTCGCTATCCTGTATCAGCCGAAACCCAAAAACGGCGGCGAGGATCTCCTTCCTTCCGGGATGGATGGTATGGTTGACCCGAATGGCGTATTGCCGATGGATGACGCCGGCTTGGACGGCGGAGAAATCGAACCGGCAGACGAGCAGCTTGACGGCGTGGAAGAGGATCAACCGGAGGAAAGCGGCGAAGAGAACGCCAGTGAACCTGAAACAGAGGACGGCGCTACGGACGAAAATGAGGATGCTGCCAAAGCAAATCCTGTAACCTAAAAGCGTCTTTACATTTTTTGCAAAAATCGCCCTTGACGGTAAATCGTTTGGTGGTATACTGTTTATCGTTGGTATTTTTGTAATGCCCCACTTTTTGGGGTGTGAAAGGAAGGAAAGGTATTATGAAAAAACAAATTTCCGTGTTTCTTGCAATAAGCTTGTTGCTGGTGGCACTGTTAAGCGGCTGCAGCAAAACCCCCGTCACCGTTTCTGCCCCGGAGTGGGAAACCGCTTCCGGTACTGCCAGTGGCTTTTCCTATGAGGTTCCCGCCGATTGGACCACTACGGAAGATGTAACTGGCCAGGGCAGCGTTATTTACATCCCGGCTGATGCGGATGTTTCCGCCGGCACCTCTAATGTAAACATCCTGGTACAGAATGTCTCTGGCCAGAAAGCGGCCAGCATGAAGGATATGAAAGCCGCTTTGGAATCTGATTTAGAGGATCAGCTGATTTCCAATGGGTTTGAAAAAGTGGAAAACCTGAACGTAGAGGAGCTGGAGGCGCCTATTGGCAGCGTATGTGTTGTCTCTTATGACACTTATCTCAGTGGGATGAAATTTTCCCAGACGCAGTTTTATCCGCTGATTGACGATTATATTGTCGTTATCACCGCTACCAATGTCGGAGAAGAAGTAGAGCCTTCCGTAGAAGAAGTTGCAGAATACATGGCTCTGACCTTGGAAAAAGCAGAATAAGCCTTATTTTTCATTTCAGCGACAACAGAACTTGCAAAACGCTGTATGCCGATTCCCGGTATACAGCGTTTTTCTTTTAAAAAGATGATCGCTTGATTGGGCGTTTGCTGTCTCCCGTCTGCGTATGAAGCCGCAAAGAAGGCGCTTTTCACCCACTGGCACCATTATCTTCTCCAGCAGTTTTGCAATCGCAGAAAGCTTTTTCTCTTGGCTTCACGCAAATCATTCTTTTCGCCTGACAAGGGAGCCTCCATGCCCAAAAAGACTGCAACAGCGGCCGACTCCGTACAACAAAAAACGGGGCGAAACCGCCCCGTTTTTTAGAAGGTAAAATACTCGTCCAGAATTTTTTGCGCTTCTTCGTAATTATCGCAGATCACCAGGATCGCATAATCACCGGAGGTCAGGACCAATGCATTTTTGGTGTTTACATCATTGTTATTGACCGGATAGAATTCAAACTCTGATATCCGGTTTTGTTTTCTTTCTTCCAGAGAGGCTTTGACTTCCTCCACTTTGCCTTCCTTGGCTTTTACTACCAGGATATCAAATGCCTGCACGTTGAGCATCGACATTTCGCCTACATAGTCCTCCACATTTTCCGGATCGACCATATAGAGGTCTTTCAGCATGTCATCATCGATTGGCGTCAGCGTCAATTCGCTGTACAGCTCATTCATTGCCGCCATAAAGTCATCCATTGTTTTGCCATCTTTCATGCCGGTGCCGACGGTACCAGATTGCGCCTGGGAAGATTCCACGGCGGAACTCATAACAGCCTCCTCTGAAGCCAGAGAAGAACTCGCCTGGGAAGAAGAATTAGAATTCCCACAGCCCGCCAAGGCGGTAGTCATTAGTGCTGCAAGGACAAATGCAAATACTTTTTTCATTTTTTATCTCCTTTATTTTTTAGAGTCTGACTTATAAGTAACCGTTTTCAGGCAAATTCATGCGCGGAGATAAAATTTTAACAAATTATTCATATTTTTCCTGCAACTCTTCTTCCACCTGCTGGGAAACCACCGCTTTCTTTTTCCACCGGCCAGAAAAATAATAACTGATCGCCATGACCATACCGATCAGCCAACCGGCGCCAAAGCTGAAAAAGAGATACTCTTTTCCAAAGAAATACGCCAGCAGGTAAGCCATCGGCAGCCGGATAATCCACAAGGACAAAAGGCTGGTAATCATGGGGAACACCATGTCTCCCGCACCGCGCAGCACGGACAGGACGGTATTCATCACCGCAAACAGTAAATAACAATACATAACCGGGCGCAGATAATCCATTCCCGCTTCTATTACGGCGGCTTCCTGGCTGAACAGGCGCATCATATTCGGTCCGTAAACCAGCACCAGCGCCATCGCACCAATGCCGCACAAAACGCTCATTACCATTGTCGCGCGCAATCCTTCTTTCACCCGGTGCATTTTTCCCGCGCCAATGTTCTGCCCCACATAGGTCGTCAGCGCCATACCAAAGCTCTGTGCCGGGAAAAAGGCGAACATATCAATTTTATTGGCGCCGCTAAAACCGGCCATAAAATCGGATCCATACCCATTGACTAGGCTTTGCAGCGCCAATGTACCCACGGAAAAAAGCATCTGCTGCAGACCGTTGGGCAGGCCGAGTTTGATGATCTTTCGAAACAGCTCCCTGTCGAAAAAGAATTTCAGCAGGTTGATATGGATGTACAGGTACTTCCGGTTAATCAAAAAAATACCCGAGATCCAGGAGATCGCCTGTGCCAAAATGGTTGCAATGGCAACACCCGCAACTCCCCAGCGGAACGAGATGACAAACCAAAGGTCCAGCACTACGTTCAGCACACAGGCAATCGCCAGCAAGAGCAACGGCGTCCTGCTGTCGCCCAGTGACTGCATAATGGCGCTGTTCAGGTTGTACCCCAAAGAAAAAATAGTCCCGATAAAGATAATGACCATATACAGCCGGGCATCGGAAAAAGCATTATCCGGCGTATTGATCAACCGAAGCAACGGCCCGGAAAAAATAATTCCCAGCAGCGTTACCGGCAGCGCACCGATCATCGCTGTCGTATAAATCGTATCCACCGTTTCCGAAACCTTTTTTAAGTTTCCGGCTCCAAAATACTGGGAAATAATTACTGCGGCGCCGTTTCCTATTCCCATAAACAACGCCACCATCATATAGATAATCGGAGCGCCCGTTCCAACCGCCGCCAATGCCGTCGTTCCCACATAGTTGCCAACTACAATGCTGTCCACCATGTTGTACATCTGCTGCAGTACATTGCCCAACAGCAATGGGATGGAAAAGGCCAAAATCAGCCGCATTGGGCTGCCGACCGTCATATCTCCCCGAATTCCTTTCGATGCGCTCATACGATTCCTCCTTTTATAACGTTATAGAATGTTTATCCTGATTATACGCTTTTTCCTATCCAAATGCAATACGGCGCTGTATATTCTTTTCCCATTCATCCTAAACTAGGGGCAAACCGAAAGGAGAGATTCCCATGAAATTAGAAGGAAGCAAAACCGAAGCAAACCTGATCGCCGCACTGGCTGGAGAAAGCCAGGCTTCCGTAAAGTATCAGCTGTACGCCGAAAAAGCACGGCAGGATGGATACGAAGAAATGGCACAGATTTTTGAAACCACTGCCCGCAACGAGAAAGCCCATGCCCAGCAATGGTACGAATACCTCCATGGCGGACAAATGGCTGACACCAAAGAAAACCTGAAACTGGCCGCCAGCGGGGAGCATTATGAATGGAGCGACATGTACCCTTCTTTTGCCAAAGTCGCCAAAGAAGAAGGCTTTACGGAAATCGCCAAAAAAATGGAGATGATCGCCTCCATCGAAAAAGACCATGAGGAGCGCTACCGCATGCTGGAACAAAACATCCAGGATGGAAGCGTATTTCGCAAAAGCGACAAGGTTTCCTGGATCTGCCGTAACTGCGGCTATATCTACGAGGGAGAAACTGCGCCAATGGTCTGCCCCGTTTGCAAGTACAAGCAATCCTTCTTTGAAGTGAAAAAGCCGGGCTGCTAACTCACATCGGGTCCCCAGGATAAAAAAGGAACGGCAAAGCACCGTTCCTTTTTTATTTCTTCCTGGCCGCAATTATCAGCATCATCGGCCGTCTCATTTCGTCTTTCATCCCCGGTTGATCCCGCA
>JABLTR010037970.1_pt1 | contig 11396 bp, 12 predicted proteins | sample 7160071 | NCBI WGS metagenome assembly JABLTR01 (sample SAMN14651230, study PRJNA627086) | human gut metagenome | isolation source: feces | host: Homo sapiens
AACATGGATAACGCCTGTGTGGAGCTGAAATTCCTTGATGGCAGCATGATTTCGATTGATACCATCGCAGTGGAGAACGAGGTTGCCGACAATATGTATCAGCGGTCAGAACTGGACTACCTGATCTACAATGACCCGATTGGATATGCAAACCTTATCTTGAACGGCGATCCCGAAACCTATCTAAAGACGGTTACAGAATACAAGCATCTTGATTAAACGATTCAAGCCCTGCTGTTGGTCGAGTGTGACTGACAGCAGGGCTTATTTTATTTTGCAAAGGTTATTTTGATTTGCAGTTTGTTATTGTTGTAGATTGCTTCAATATTCCCACCCATACGCTCAATCAGCAGCTTGGCGATAGACAATCCCAAACCTGTTGAATTACGGCTGGCTTCCACCGTGTAGAAGCGGTCAAACAATCTGCCGACTGTAACAGCATTTAGATTGTGAGCAGTATTGCTGAATGTAATACGTCCATTCTTATCCATAACTACGGACAAATCGCCGTCGGAGTATTTTAGCGCATTGCTAATTATGTTGGAGAAAATACGGTTGACCGCACCCGCATCAAGTTCACGGTAAATAGGTTCCTCCGGCAATTCGATATCCGGTTGGATGCCTTTCTCCTGCATAACCGCATAGAAAGATAGCAGACTTTCCTCCAGCGCCCGGACTACATCCATGTGTTCCGGTTTCAGATCCTGCGAAGATGTGACCACGCTATATCGGAACAGTTCTTCGGTCAAATTCTTCAAAACATCGGTTCTGTTTTTAATTTGGGAAAGATAACGCTGAACATTCTCACTCTTTTCCTCACGCTCTAACAAATCGAGATAACCATTGATTGCGGTTAGTGGTGTTCTCAGATCATGGGAAATGTTGGTAACAGCTTCTTTTAGTTCCAGATCGCCCTGTTGGTAACGATGGCGTTCCTTGCGGAGTAGTCGAAGCTGGGTATTGATGTCAGCCGCCAACTTTCGCATATACAGGTCACGGGTGGAAATATCAATGAGAGTATTGGTGTCTGCTGTTAATCGGTCACGGAATGCTTCCGAAATCTCCTGTGCCGACTTGCGCAGGAAATAGACCTTTGCAAGAATCACAAAGATAATCAAAAGTAATATTCCGATGATGATTAACAACAGATGTTCCATAACAGTCCTCTTATTTTATATCTTTTTTACTGAACGAATAATACCCCAACACGATAGAAACAACCAACACCATAGCAGAGGTAAGCGGCCAGCGGGCATATCGGTCAAAATCGTATGCATAGAGGGAATATAACTGCCCCTGGGGCAAAATATCATTGACCCATTCGGCAATGGTTCGTGCGGTTCCACGAATATAACCGGGATTGGGAACCAGCGGGCCGTAGGTCAGCCCCGTGACAGTTTTCTCTGTGTATTCATAAACCATTTCCGGTGCGTAGAGAACACCGGCAATCATGCTGACCAACAGTATGACGGCAAAGCTCATTCCTACCATTCCTATGATACTTACCGCTTTGTTCTGGATGTTCATAGCAAAGGCTGTGAATATGGAAGCAGATGCAATCGCCGTCATACAAGCTGTGATTGCGGCAACTGCGACATACTCCGTTGGCATACGGAAAGTCTCGAACACCAACGAGCCAATCCCAAGACAAACCAGAACCTGAATGACCACAAAAGACACAGACAGAATGACGCTTGCACAAAGATTGGCTGCATATACGCTGCCTCTGGAATGTCCAATGGACAGCTTGTTGCGGAGTGTACCATCGGAATACTCTGTTCCAAGGAATAAGGTGATAAATGCCGCAAGTATCACAGGATTGTATATAAACTGTGAAAAGAACGGAAAGTCCATGTATTTAATGCTGGACGCACTGTTGAACTGGTTGGCAAGCAGGAGAAGTCCAGACATCACCGCTGCGGTAAGCAGTACGAATGAAAAGATTTTGCTTCTCCACAGTCGTGAGATGTTGGCAGATAGTAATTTACGCATGAGTGCCACCTCACTTTATATCTTTCCTGCGGAACAATACACTGCCCGCCAGCAATGTCACAGTAATAAATACAACGCTCAAAGCAATCGCACGGACAGGATACTCAATGGCAACATCACTCAGCAGAAGTGCCTGTCCGGTAGGAAGTAATTCCAGAGCCACTTCGCATACGGTACGAATCATGCCGGACAGATACAATGGGTTTGGAGTAGGCTCCATCTCGACAAGCTGTGTACCAACAAGCGTCATACCTTCATTCATTTCAGGCTCGCATAAACGGTCATATAAAGCGGAAGCAGCCATTGCAAAAATGATAAATACTGCAAAGGTGTAGATGATGGTCATTGGCTTGTTGGAAGAAAGACTTCCAATCACTGTATAAAGAGCAGCAAAAGATACCGCAAATCCAACTGCTACAAAAATGCAGCCAATAAATTCAGATACGCCCATCTCTAATGGTCCAATCAATCCAAAAAGCAACGCACTGCTCAGCAGCCACACCGCAGTTAGAACAATTGACGCAAATGCACAGGAAATAAAATTGGACAAGAAGATTTCATTTCTCTTATGTCCGATACATAATTTGTTGCGAATGGTTCCTTCGGAAAACTCAGTTCCCAGAAACATACTAATCAATAAGGCGAGGAATGCCCCGATGAGCGGTGCCTGATTGAAATAGTAATCGTCCAGACTCATGACATAGCCACTGGCAGCCATAGCTTCGTAGGAACGTGCGCTGTTAAATACATTTACAAGAGATAGAATCACAATTATGCCCATAACGCACCATGAAAATCTATCTTTAATGAAACGATGAAAGTTTGCTGTAATCAACTTACGCATTGCTGCCACCTCCCACAAGGGAGATATAGTAGCTCTCCAGACTTTCGTCCTTTTCCTGCATAGAAAGCACTTCGCAGTTTTCCTTTGCCAGAGCAACGGTCAGTTGGGTCACATTGATTTTTGCGAACACATCGGCAGTTGTTGCGGAAATGATCTTATATTCCAGATTCATGGAATCCAGAACACGAGCCAGAGCAACGGTGTCGCTGACTTCCATGCGGACACATTTACGGCAGGCTGCGTCCAGTTCCTCGGCACTCAGTTCCTTCACCATACGTCCGTTGTCGATGATACCGTAATGGGTTGCCAGACGGGAAAGCTCGTCCAGAATGTGGCTGGAAATCAGAACAGTGATCTGTCTTTCACGGTTCAGTTTCAAAATCAGCTCACGCATTTCCACGATGCCTTGGGGGTCAAGACCGTTTACAGGCTCGTCCAGAACAAGGAAATCGGGATCTCCGGCTAATGCGATTGCAATGCCGAGACGCTGCTTCATGCCCAGAGAGAAGTTCTTCGCTTTTTTCTTTCCGGTGTTCTCCAAGCCCACCAGCTTCAGCAGTTCGGGAATGCCTTCATAGGACGGCAAACCAAGAATGAGATACTGCTGCTTGAGATTTTCCTCCGCAGTCATATCCATGTAGATGGACGGTGTTTCCACCACAGCACCCATGCGGCGGCGGGATTTGATAATGTCCTTGCTGTCATTGCGGATGCCATACAGGGTAAAATCACCGGAAGTCGGCTCCTGCAATCCGCAGATTAGGCGGATCAGGGTTGTCTTACCGGCACCGTTCTTTCCCACAAAGCCGTAGATGGAGCCTTTGGGAACGTTCATGGTAAGACCGTTCAGAGCCTGAAAGTTTTTATACTTTTTCGTCAGGCTGTTTGTTTGCAAAATATAGTTCATAGTGTGTTACCTCCTTTGATGACCTAAGTTTACAAAACAAAAGTCAAGAAAGTGGTCAAGAAAAACGTCAAGATTTCGTCAAGATTTTTGTTCTGCCAGTTTGAAACCAATACCCCATACTGTTTCGATATAGTCCACACCGCTGACATCCTGCAATTTTTTACGCAGGTTGCTTATGTGCTGCTTCAAAGAACGCTCGGTGCAGTCGGGGGTGTCCAGACTGATTCTGTCAAGCAGAACACTCTTGGCAATGACCTGTTTCGGATTCTCCATCAGAAGCTTCAAAATGGCATATTCTGTTCGGGTCAGCTTTACAGCCTGCCCCTGTACCGTCAGAGAAAGGGACACCATATCCAACACCAGATCGCCAACGGAAAGGAATTTGATTTCCTCATGCTGTTTTGCCTTACGCAGTTGAACAGTAATACGGGCAAGAAGTTCCTTTGTGTCAAAGGGCTTAGTCATGTAATCGGCTGCACCGCACAGCAGAAGATTTACTTTGTCCTGCACATCCACCTTTGCGCTGAGAACGATAACGGGAATGTTCTCAATGTGGGGCAGAACTTCCTCTCCGGACAGTCCCGGCAGCATCAGATCCAGTAGTACCAAATCGGGCTTGTTTTGTGAAAGAAGATATAGTGCTTCGGTGCCGGAGTATGCACGGAGAACGGCGTAGCCCTCCTGCGTCAGCACTTCCGTCAGCATATCTCCAATATGAATGTCATCATCTATGATTGCGATTGTTTTCATTCTTGTTCCTCGTATTTTTCTATTTTTGCACTGTTTTACTCTTATATCTCAAATGCCACCATTGTTTCTTTTGGCAGCTTCTCATTCTCACAGTTCAGAAGATACGATATCGCCTTATTCGCAAAACGATTTGTTTTCATCGTATCCCAATCGGCAAGCCGGACGATCTTTGCTGTACCATTCTCAAAATCCAATGAAATCTCGCCCCATTCGCCGTCACAGTCTACCTGATATTCGTAGATTGCGGCGGCAATTTTCTTTTTTCGCTTGGTTTTGGACACCTGTTTCAACCGGACAGCATGGATAGCACCCTCAACAACTAACAATTCCGTCAGCTTGTCTACTGCTCTGCGGTAGGCTCGTTCCGCACCGCTGTCTGTGCTGCCCTCAAACATAACTGCCAGTTCCTCAAAGGTGGGGCGGCCTTTCCATGAGCCGACACGCCCGCAGGTCATGCAGATCGCCAGCCGTTTTTCAAGTAAGGTCTGTTCCCGGTAATTCAGCTTCTCAAATGCCCGCTGCACCTTTTCAGCCTGTATGCCGTTCCAGAGGATGTCGGTATAGTTCCAGGTATCATCAAGGGCAACATCCTCGCCTGTTTCCTCGCCGTCCTCGTCTGTCACATAGAAAGGCTGCTGATTGCGGATGCCACGGACAACTTTCAGATATTCTTCCGCAAGGGCAAGATCGCAGTTGTACTTCTTTGCAAATTCACCGACTGCATCTTTGGTGTTATGGTACAGCCATGCCATTGAACGTATCATTTTGTAATTGGTTAGGGAGGATACCGACCATTTTTCTTCGCCCATGCGGAAACGGAGCATAGCATCCCGGATGAAAGGAAAAATGTATGTAGCATACTCCGCACCCTTGGCAGGATTATAGTCCATCAGCTTTTGAAGCATTTGTTCCCGGCAGGATAGCTTTATATCCAGAAAACGGTCTGTGTCGTACAGATCGCCTCCATCCACGCCGAGAAAGTTTTTGATGCGCCGATTAAGCTGCGGCTCGTAGTGGTGCAGGAAGAACGAAAAATATAGCAAATTCTTTTCCTGTAATGCAGACAGGATATATTCATTCAGACTGTCCACCTTGGGCGGTTCCGGTTCCAGTTGGAAGATGCGCTCTGCCACATAGGGAATGATACTGTTATCGGACGGATTGACTTGGTGTTTTGGTATGTATCCGGTCAAGTTCCACGAAAAATCATTCAGCATAGCGCACCCCCTTCCGATTTAAAATAATAATTGCGAATATACAGAAAACTGAAATTTCTCTGCCATCCCTAAACCTGAAATTTATCGGTGTAATTTTTCAAGTTCATGCTGTATTTCTTCAGCATGTTTAATCTGTTCATTTAAGTTCCATTTTCCAATATTTTCTCCATCTCTGAGAAACATAGAACCACATTGATGGAAATAAAATTCAATGTTTCGCTCTTTGGCTTCTAAATACAAATCTCTTACCCACTCATACATTATAGGTCTGACATCTGCTTTGGGTGCCATTTCACCGCCTACATTAACACACTTGATTAAACCTGTATCCAGATACTTTCCAAGAGATATAGGAGCAATTAACGGTGAGCAAAAGACTTCACGGTGTTTTAGGGGAGCATCAAGAAAATAAGGCAATCGTATATCTGTCATTTCTTGATTTTCGATGGATATACTCAAATGGAAATGCTCCCAGCCTTCACCCCAATCCGCAGGAACGCACTCTTTAATTCTCTCAGGCCTTTTTGTTGTTGTAACAAAAATACAATCCTTTCTTCGTCTGATGAAATCCCAGCAGCCGTCTCTCCATTCATCTGCTTCTTCGATAAAGAAATCAGAAGAAAAACACAGTTTAACAAGAGAGCCCGGCGGACAGTCCTTATCCTTCAGCTCATAGGTAGTCTTTCCCTTGGTAATAATCGTAGTATCACGACCGTATCTTTTGTCCATTTTATAAACAAAGCAATTTTTGCATCCGGGGCTTACCTTTTTACAGCCATGCCACGGATTCCATGGAATCGCTTTTTCAATCTGTGTGTTTTGCATAATGTCACCTCCGCAAATTCAAAGTTTTCTCTTTGCTTCTTTCTTTAAAGTGGCCTGTTCCATTTCTTTTTCATAAGCTCCCTTGGCATAAGCGACATCACTTTTTGCCCGGAGCATCTTATCTTTTGCCAGTTTCTTCATCACCTCCGCAAGATCAGCGTCCAGAGTGCCACGCTTGATATAGCGGTTGATGGTATTCAGCCGCTTTTCATATATCTGGATAACCGGATGATCGTCCGCAAGCTCCCGCTGTTCTCTGCCTTTCAGATTGCCGATCTGACGGCAGGTGCGGTGTAGCTTATCTCCCGGCGCATAGCCGCCGCAGTATTTGGTGTGCCTTGCGTTGGTGGTCAGAAACCACTTGCCGCAGATTTTGCATTTCTTCGGTGCATGACCAACACATAAGCCTTCAAAGAGATCTGACCGGAACATTCCTACAAAGGATACATAGTGCATCCGCTTGACCAGCATCGGTACATCATAACCAGGGCGGATAGTGGAAAGATACTGCGCTGTGTTATTGGTGAAGGACATCCATTTGTTTTCTTCGCTCAGGGATAAATCAGGCGGAAAGTTTCTGCCGAATAATTCAGCCAGACCGTTCGGTGTGCGGTTGCTCTCTGCTGCATCCAGTTCCAACGCAAATTGCGTCATCCCGTTCTTGTATTCCCTCAAAGAAAAGGCGAGCTGTGCCAGCACAGGGGTAATGCGTCCGAGCAGGATACCGTGTTTGTATTCCTCTGTTTGCTCTAATGTCAGAGTGCCGGACAGAAATGCCATACTGTATGCCTGATACTTTTGGATACCCTCCGGTGTGAACGCTTTGGAGATGTTCGGAATATAGAAATCCATATCCAGACAGTCAAGGGGCGGCCCAGGATGGAGCAGATTCAAAATCTGTATTGCCGCTTCTTTCGCTTCGGGCAGTAAGGCAGGATCGGGCGCACTGTCTGTCAGTGTTTTCATAAACCGGTTGATTGGCGCACACAGGACATCCAGCTTTTCTATAACCGCATCCGGGATATTCAGTGCAGCGCAGCCGATGGTTCCTGTGGGCATGGAGTGTCCTTCGTATGTAACGGTATCCTGCCAGAAATCCAGTGAAAGTAAGTTGTGTTCCATCCTGCCCCTCCTGTCCTGTTTTTTAATTTCTTTGATTATACCATACAAATGTGAACAAAGAAAGACCGTTGACCATTTTGTGCGTATTTGGTCAACGGTCTTGTGGTAGTCTTTATGCCATGTGTCAATCGTAAAGATTGTTTTCCACATAGATCATCATTTTATTATTTTGGTATCCATACTCAATAATCGCTATCAGTGGTGCAAGTCCTAAAAATCCTGTTCGACCAAATACAATCGGTAATAATATAGCCGCAGAGAGTATGATGCTTAAAACAACAAATAAGGATATATGTTCCTTGCGCCATTTCTTTTTGAAATAAGCCTTTCTTTCTTCAAATGAAAATGCGCTGGATCTTGAAACAGCAATTATGTTTTCATCAGCTTTTTTTCGGAAATCTTCATCGGCTATTTTTTCTCCGGATAATAGTTCATTGATGCTGACATCAAATTCTTTTGAGAGCAATTGCAACATTTCAATGTCTGGCATATAGTTACCATTTTCCCAACGAGAGATTGTTTTATTAGTTACCCCTATTTTCTCGCCAAGTTCTTCTTGCGTAAGCTCAGCCTGCCTGCGAAGCGAGGCGATGAATTTTCCTATTTTTACTTTATCCATGATGTTCACCTCCAAGAATATGGTACATCAAATGCTGTGAGAAATCCTCCCCACAAACAGCGAATCCTGCAAAATTACATGATTTTTCATGGATAATAATCTAATTGTACCATCTGAATATGAAGAAATCTACCGTTGTCCTGTTTTTTGAAATGGGGTTGTCCTCCGATTAGCCTGTTTTTTGAAAAATCCGGCATAACCATAGTAGAAAGAGCGAAACACCTGCCAATCACGGCGGGTGTTTCGTGCTTTCTGAATACTATGAACGGAGGTTTTTCTATGACAATCTATGAAACCATCAAGGCGGCAATCAGCGTGAAGCAAGCCGCCGAACACTACGGTCTGAAGGCAAACCGCAACGGTATGGCTTGCTGTCCGTTCCACAACGACAGGCATCCGAGCTTAAAGCTGAATGAGGACTATTTCTTCTGCTTCGGCTGCGGAGCCAAAGGGGATGTGATCGACCTCGTGGCGAGATTGTTCGATCTGAGCAGCTATGAAGCGGCACAAAGGCTGGCTGCGGACTTTGGGCTTGACCCGAAACCGCCTACTGCCGTTGCTTTGCCCAAGCCGAAACATCCCTATATCCGTCAGTTCCGGGAGGACGAAATGATGTGCTTCCGGGTGCTGACCGACTATCTGCATCTACTGGAAGATTGGAAAGTGCGGTATGCACCCAAGACACCGGACGATGCTCTGGATGACCGTTTTGTGGAAGCCTGCCAGATGCTTGATTATATCGAATATCTGGCAGACATTTTGACAGTGGGCGATCTGGAAGAACGGGTTGCCGTGGTGGACGAGCTGATGAAGGAGGGCAAGATTGCTTTCCTTCGAGATTATGTGGCACGGAAACGAAAGGAAGGGTTGTCCCATGGGGAAGAAAGGTAAAACACCGGATATGAATCTGCCTGTCTGGTTTGATGGACAGAACATCAACGAAGCTCTGTTTTGTGAAGAATTTCTGCATGAGCGCAGAATCATCTTTGCAAACGGAGCTTTTTTCACACCTGATGGTCGAGTGACGGACGATCTCCCTCTGCGTGGGGAGATTTACGACAAGCTGAAATTCTGTGCCGTGAACAATATCCCCCGGAAGATCGCCAACATTCTGGAAGTGTTGAAACTGGAAGCGCAGGTGCCTGACTTCCCACCGGAGCAGGATCGGATTCATGTGTCCAACGGCACATTAACGCTGAACGGGACATTTACCGAGGGCAGACCGGCTATTGTGCGGAGCCGTCTGCCTGTTGCCTACAATCCCGATGCGCCCGCACCCGTGATCTGGCTGAACTTTCTGGATGGGCTGCTCCATGCGGAGGACATCCCCACCTTGCAGGAGTTCATCGGCTACTGCCTGATTCCATCCAACAAGGGACAGCGCATGATGGTCATTAAGGGCAACGGCGGCGAGGGCAAATCCCAAATTGGTGCGGTGCTTTCGGCTATCTTTGGCACGAATATGAAAGACGGCAGCATCGGTAAGATTTCCGAAAACCGCTTCGCCCGTGCCGATCTGGAACACATCCTGCTGTGCGTGGATGATGATATGCGGATGGAAGCTCTGCGCCAGACCAACTATGTAAAATCCATCGTGACGGCACAGGGCAAGATGGATTTGGAACGTAAAGGCAAGCAGAGTTATCAGGGCTGGATGTTCGCCCGGCTACTTGCGTTCAGCAACGGCGATCTGCAAGCCCTGTATGACCGCAGCGACGGATTTTACCGCAGACAACTTGTGCTGACCACCAAGGAAAAGCCTGCGGACAGAGCTGACGATCCTGACCTTGCAGAGAAGATGAAAGCCGAAGCCGAGGGCATCTTCCTGTGGGCATTGGAGGGATTGCAGCGGCTTGTTGCCAACAACTTCAAATTCACAGAGAGTGACCGTATCCGGGAAAACCGGGAAGCGGTCAAGCGTGACAACAACAATATCTTTGATTTTATGGAGTCGGAGGGATATATCCGGCGCAAAGCAGATGCGTCCATCAGCTCCAAGGATTTCTATGAAATCTATCGGATGTGGTGCGAGGAAAATTCCCTTGCACCGCTGAAAGCCCGCAGCTTCAGCGACGCCATGATTGCCAATGCCAAGAAATTCATTCTGGAGCATTGCAACAACATTACCAACTCTGCCGGACGGCGGGTGTGGGGATTCATGGGAGTGGAAGCCATTGCACGACCTCATATAAATGGGTTTTACGGAGATTCGCCGTGTACGTACGTACCGGAGGACTGGCGGGATTGATTTTGCCAGTCATGCTCTGTACGTATGTACGCAGCATTTTACACGTTGTTCTCTATTTATGGGAACAACCAGAGGTCAGAACTTACCTGTTTTCGGGCATTGAAAATCAATGGTAATGGAAACAGCAAAGTTTTTGATCGCAGGACGAAACCATTTCACGAAATCGTGCTTCTCTGAACCGTGTACCCTGTTCACGGAACAATGGGTGTTTTCACTATTCCAGACCAAACCGCACGAAACAGAAAAGCGGGATATGGTCATATATGGACAGGACATCACGGAAGAAATTCTGAATGAATTTCAGCGATTGCAGATTTTTCGCTGTTCGGTGTATCTGCTCCGTTTTGGAGTGCAGAGGTTGCACCGAACCACAAACAGAATTATGGAGGATTTTTCAATATGAATGTACGCAACGAAATAAAGGCACAGATCATCCGTGCCGGAATGACCATGCAGGAAGTAGTTGACCTGCTCTCAGACGAATACGGTTGGAGCGACAGCGTTTCCAACCTGTCCGCAAAATTACAGCGGGAAAGCATCCGATACAAGGAAGTATTGGAGCTTGCCGCTGTGCTGGGATACGACATCGTATGGCAGCAAAGACGGGAGAAGTAATGCCACGGCAACAGCCCCTCGCATCTCCCGTCCCCATAGGCGCACCGCAGTGCTGCCTATGGACAGGCAGTGAAAGATACGGTTTTCACTGCCGCCGTCTGCAAGAAATGTTCCGCAGAACAGCTTCATGCAGACGGGCTGATCATGGGAAAAGGCGCAGACATTTTCGCCTTGGTCAGCAGAGGTCACCGCAGTGACCGCATTCCCCCTCGGGAGAGCCCTCGGAGAGCCCACGGCACTTTGCAGCCAGTATGGAT
>JABLTR010111761.1_pt1 | contig 11394 bp, 8 predicted proteins | sample 7160071 | NCBI WGS metagenome assembly JABLTR01 (sample SAMN14651230, study PRJNA627086) | human gut metagenome | isolation source: feces | host: Homo sapiens
AGCGCGCGAGCGGTCTTGTGCTGGCCGACTACGCGGGCGCGTCCATCAACAGCGGCTACGGCGCGTACCCCGTGTACGTGGCGAAGCTGTCGCAGGTGAACGCGACGCTCGAGCTGGCGGGACGGCCGGGGCTCGAATTGGGCGCGGGGGAGTGCGCCGTTTTCAGCGACTCCGACATCACGAGCGGGTTCTACCGCGACGTGGTGGAACGCGGCACCGAGCTGTCCGTGGGAGGGCACGACCTGCGCGTGGCCCAATTCCGGGACGATTGCCTGCAGACCACGCCGTTTCCCATGAACACGGGCACGCTCGTGGTGCCCGACGAGGCCGTGTCGGCCGGCTCGATGATCCTCCAATCCATCCTCAACGTGCAGTGCGGAAGCGACGAGGACGAGGCCGCGTTCGGCGAGATGATGGACGCCGTGTCGGATACCGACAACCCCGACACCTGGCCGGTAACGCTGTCCATGACGCGCGCCGATGTCTTCGACCAGAGCATCAGCCTCTCAACCATCGTGGCGTACCTGGCCATCTACCTCGGTTTCGTGCTGGTCATCGCCTGCGCGGCCATCCTGGCCATCCAGCAGCTGTCCGACGCGTCCGACAACGCGCAGCGCTACGGGCTGCTGCGCAAGCTGGGCGCTCCCGAGCGCATGATCGACGGGGCGCTGTTCGCCCAGGTGCTCGTGTACTTCCTGTTCCCGCTGCTGCTGGCGGTGGCGCATTCCGCGTGCGCGCTCGTGGTGGTCACCGACGTCGTGGCCGTGTTCGGGCACCTCGACATCACCTCGATGGCGCTCGCCTGCGCCGGAGCGTTCCTCGCGGTGTACGGCGTGTACTTCGCCGTGACGTACTTCGGCGCCCGCAAGCTCGCACGCGGGTAGGGAAGCCTCAGGGCCTGCGATGGGATCGCAGGCCCTTAAACCGGCTCCAGAAAACAAAAAAGCCAGAGGTTCAACCCTCTGGCCTGCGGTTTCGATGGTGGACCGTGTAGGATTCGAACCTACGACCTTGGGATTAAGAGTCCCCTGCTCTACCAACTAAGCTAACGGTCCGGTGCTCGTCGCGCATGATGCGCAAAGCGATTTGCTATTTTAGTGCATGTACGAGGTTCGCGCAAGCACTGTTTTCAAAAAAGCGCGCTGGGGTGGATGATGGGACTTGAACCCACGACCTCCAGAGCCACAATCTGGCGTTCTAGCCAACTGAACTACACCCACCAAGGCGCAAGGTGGAAGTATACGGATTTTTCCGGGCGAGTGCAAGAGGATTATGGACAAATTGTATCAGCCATCTTGCAAATGACCGCCGACGTGCGGGTTTCGAGTAGTATGGGACCGTGATCGATGCCGAAACGGCATGTCGGGGCACCGCGCGAGCGCGGTTCGCCCGGCTTTTCCAGGGCGGGCGCGAGCCTTCCCGCGCATGAAACCGAGGAGCGACAAAAGTGGATACTAAGCAATCGTCTGAGAAGCGGTTCGCCCTCTTGATCGATGCCGACAACGTGTCGGCCAAGTACATAAAGCCCATCACCGACGAGCTGTCGAAGTACGGCACCGTCACCTACAAGCGCATCTACGGCGATTGGACGCTCACGCTCCACGCTAAATGGAAGGACGCGTTGCTGGAGAACTCCATCACGCCCATCCAGCAGTTCGGCTACACGCAGGGCAAGAACGCCACCGACTCGGCCATGATCATCGACGCGATGGACATCCTGTACACGCGCTCGGTAGAGGGCTTCTGCATCGTGTCGAGCGACAGCGATTTCACGCGCCTGGCCAGCCGCATCCGCGAGAGCGGCCTCACGGTCATCGGCATGGGGGAGAAGAAGACGCCCACGCCGTTCCGCAAGGCGTGCGACATCTTCACCACGCTCGAGCTGCTGCTGCCGAATGCGGGGTCGAAGCCGAACGGGCGCTCCAAAGGCGGTCGCTCGGAACAGTCCGGTGCAGGGAGCGTGCAGAATGCGGGCCCGTCGATCGAGGAGATCGAACAAGCCGTGGCGAACATCGTCACGGACAATCAGAACAACGGCAAATCCACGGGCCTCGGCGAGGTGGGCAGCCGCCTCTTGAAGCGCTATCCCGACTTCGACGTACGCAGCTACGGGACGAACCAGCTGAAGAAGCTCCTCGACGAGTTCGCCGGCATTGTTGTCATCAAGGATGGCAGCAACGTGTCTGTGGAGCTCGCCGAGGACAAGGACCAGACAAAGGACGCACGCGAGAAACGCATCGAATCGTCCGCACGCGATAAAGGCGAGCGCGATGCCGACCGGCGTTCGGAGCGCGAGCCCAGACCATTGCGGAACTCCCGAACTGTTGGGCGGGATGTGCCGAGGAGCGCACCGTTCGTACCGGATACGACGCAGACCGACGAGGACGCGCCCGATGATGCGTCGAAGGAGGATCTGCTGAAGCAAGGCGGCCAAAATGCGATCCCCGAAAGCACGGCTCCGGTTTCTCGGCCGTCGAAGGGAAGGCGCGCTCCGCGAGGCCGTTCCGCGCGCATCGAGCGAAAAGAAGAAGGAGCTCTCGAGCGCGAGCAGTCGGTGGAACCTGCTTTCGAGCAGGATACGGGATCTGAACAGCCTGAGCTTGCAGCTGAGCCTTCGACCTCGGCATCGCAGCACGGAGCGGTCGGGTCGAGCGAACAGCGCGCCGTTGACAATAGGCCGGGCCGAGCGGTTCGGAGAAAGACGGCGGCGAAGCGAGTTCCGCCTGCCGGCGAAGAAAGCGTCGCGGATCCTCAGAAGATGCTGCAGCCTGCCGTTTCCGACGGCCCTGAGAGTTTCATTCGCCAAATCGTTGACGATGCAGGTGAAGAGGGAGTGGAGCTTTCGGTGCTCGGCAAGCGGGTTCGCGGGAAGTTCCGCGCGTTCAAGCTGCGCGACCTCGGCTACACGCAGTTTCGCTCCTATGTCGGCGATTTGGATGGCATCGAACTCGACCAGCGTGGCAAAGTCTTTTTCGCTTGCGTCGCGCGCTGAAAACTTCCTGCTTGCCGGGCGGTTGAGGAACTCCGCCGAGCGTCTCGTTCGTTCAGCTGTTCGTTGATGTAGAGGGAAGGCGCAAAGCGAAAGGCCAGGTGGGATCCCTCCGAGCTGGTGTGAGCGTCGATCGGCGAAGTCGCCCCACCTTTGCCGTGCTATGCTGGCCCGGCAACCGAATCGATCGAGGAGGATCATGAAAAAGTTCGTCATGGGCATCTTTGCTGTCGCGCTTGTGGCGCTCGGCGCGTTGGGTGCGTTGGGCTTCCAGCGATTTTTCGAACCAAGCGTCGCATTGTCTTCGACGTCCATACAGGAGCAGCTTTCTAACTGCAGTGAGCTTGCTACGGCGAAGCTCGAATACCGAGGGCTTGTGCGCTACGAGGATGGCGACATCGATTTCATCAACAAGAAGCGCTTCTCGATGGTTTATGATGCCGAGGTGCGCGCCGGCGTCGATCTGTCTCAGGCGGACGTCGAAGTGAACGGACATAACGTTACCGTGACCCTGCCGGCGCCTCAGCTGTTCGGTATCGAGATCGATCCGAACTCCATCGAGTTCTACGACTCTTCGTTCGCTTTGTTCAATTGGGAGAACAAAGATGATACCGCGAAGGCCCTCGTTATCGCCCAGCAGGACGCCGAGGGCAAGGTGAGCCAGTCGAACTTGCTTTCCGAGGCACGTGGTCAGGCCCATGCGCTTGTGGAGAGCTTGCTCTCTCCGTTCGAGGAGGGCGACAACGTCTACGTCGTGAGCATCGTGGATGCTGCCTGATTCCCCGGCCTGCAAGTTGGCCGCTCCCTGCTCCCGGCTTTCCGCTGCGGCAGACTAACGGGTACGAACTTGCGGGTGGATAGCCGTTGCCGGCGCGATAGTGGCTCGTGGACGCGCCGATTTTGCGCAATGGGTCGTCTTCTGGACCGGTCCATCACGGTGCTTCGTGCGATCCATCAGCAAGAACGCCACCCGTACCTCGAAGGGGCGGATGGCGTTCTTGCAGGTTTGAAGATCCCTGCTCGCAGCGGAGGCAGGGGGTTTCGGTTGTTTGTTAGGCTAGCTCGTTCTCGCTGAAGGTGTCCTTTCCTAGCTTGAAGTCCTCGCCATCCGCGTTCATGCGGCGATATTCGGCTGTGGCGGTGAACAGCACGTCGGAGGACGAGTTGAGCGCTGTTTCGCACGAGTCCTGGATCACGCCGATGATAAAGCCGATGGCTACCACCTGCATGGCCACGTCGTTGCCGATGCCGAACAGCGAGCAGGCCAACGGGATGAGCAGCAGCGACCCCCCGGCGACGCCCGATGCCCCGCATGCCGACACCGCGGCGAGGACGCACAGGATGACGGCCGTGATCGGATCGACTGAAATGTCGAGCGTATGCGCGGCGGCCATGGTCATGACGGCAATGGTGACGGCCGCCCCAGCCATGTTGATGGTTGCGCCGAGCGGGATGGACACCGAGTAGTTGTCCTTGTCCAGACCCAGCTTGCGGCACAATTCCATGTTCACGGGGATGTTCGCGGCGGAGCTTCGGGTGAAGAAGGCGGTAAGGCCGCTATCCTTCAGACAGCGGAAGACGAGCGGGTAGGGGTTTTTCCGAACGCACGCAAACACGAGCAGCGGGTTCGTGATAAGCGCGATGACGAGCATGCAGCCTACGAGCAGCAGGATGAGCGAGCCGTACTCGGCGAATATCTCAGGACCGTTCTGCGATACCGACGTGTATACGAGTCCCAGGATGCCGAACGGCGCAAGGCTGATTACCCAGCGCACCACTTTCGACACGGCATCGGCCACATTGGTGAACACCTCTTTGGTGGATTCGCCGGCTGCTCTGAGCGCGATGCCCAGCACGAGCGCCCACGCCAAGATGCCGATGTAGTTCGCATTAATAAGGGCGTCGACTGGATTTGAGACGATATTCATGACGAGCGTGGTCAGCACGTCGGCCACGCCGGTGGGCGAAGATTGCTCGACTGCGGGTTCAACGAGCGTAATGGTCATGGGGAACAGGAAGCTGCCGATCACGGCGACGAGTGCCGCTATGAGCGTGCTCACTATGTAGAGCAGCACCACCGTCTTCATGGATCCGGCGGCTTTCGCGTTAGCAAGTGCGCTGATGACGAGGAAGAACACGAGGATAGGCGCCACCGCCTTCAGCGCCGAGACGAACAAAGTGCCCAAAAGCTCGACGAACTCGATTCCGGCTGGCGCGAATAGGCCCAGCGCGCCGCCGATGACGAGGCCGATCACGATTCGTTTAATCAGGCTGATGCTGTTCCATACTCGGCCGGCTCTCTTGACGAGCTCCCAAATCTTGTTCCCTTGATTCTCCATGCGGTCCTCGTTTCTCCTGTGCGCGGACGCTCGCGCGAGTATGCTCCGATCGAGAAGCGCGGTCGTGCGGGCGTGCATGCGTCGTTCTGCACTGCCTGGCTCATGGTAGCAGAAACTTTACGTTGTCGGGAGTCCGGCTGGGCAAAGCGGTCGGAGCGCACGGGCGATGCCGGTGAACGTTCATGGGGGCGACGGAGAGTTTTCGCGCTGTGCGTTCCCGTCTTTTTTGGTATGATGGTCGCCGCGTCGAACCGACGTGAGCGTGCGGGCGTGGCGGAATTGGCAGACGCGCCAGATTTAGGTTCTGGTACCGAGAGGTGTGAAGGTTCAAGTCCTTTCGCCCGCACCATGAAAAAAACGAGGCCGGGATCGTGTAAAGCGTCCTGGCTTTTTTACGTCTTGCTGCCTGGATCCGGCCGCGCCTCCGTGGCGATCCGCGCAGGTTCGCCTGCCCTCGAATTATCCGAATCGGAGAGCGGCGAGGTGCGCCCGTGCGCCTTAGGCGACGAACCGCCCGAGAAGGAAGCCCGCGACGGTGCAGGCGGCGGCGAACAGCGCTGACAGTGCGACGAGGCGCGCATCGCGGCGCTGTTCGCGCAGGCGCTCTGCTTCTGCGCGTCTCAGCTCGGGAAAATACGAACGGCCGTCGGAGGTTATGGTCACCACGACCCCTCGTTTGTCGTCCTGCTTTGCGGCAAGGGCTCCGTTCTCGATGAGCTCGCGTTGCAGGTCGTCATCGGGCCGGTAAGGGAAGGCGCAGCGGTACACCAGCTCGCCGCCGACGCTGCACGTGGCGTGCTCGTAGTCAAGCAGACGCGCCAACTCGCGTTCCTGCAGTAAGTTGAGGGACAGATTCGACATGACATCCTTCGTTTGAGCTTCGTTTTTTGTCGACCTTCATGATACCGTGACTCGCCGATCAATGGTAGCGGGAAAACCAATATCTACGAGGCGGCCTGCCGATGGGAAAGGACGAACGGTCGTACGCCCGGATGCCGCTCTTGCAGCCGGCGCGATGCCATGCATGCTGCCCGTACCGTGCGGCTGGCGCTGCCTTGTAGCAGCCCGTCGCGTTCGACGGACCTCGGGCCCTCGGCTTTCGGCCGGAAAGAGTTATTCGAGGCATCCCGAAGGGCGTGATCCGTTCGTCAGTTCTTCGTGAACGATCTTCCTCATCCGTACTATATATGCGATAATTCCGTTTTGGTGTGCTCAGAGCGCGATCCGGCAGTCGAGTCTGCGGGCCGCTGCGGGCCGCGCATCCGAGCGGGGGCGAGCGCGCCGCAAGATGCCGAAAGGCGACCATAGAAACGATGGAGGATAGTTACGTGGAAACAAAAGTTGAGGCATTGCAGGATAACCGCACGAAAGTGACCGTTACTGTCGATGCCAAGGATATCGACGCCCGCATCAAGAAGACCTACAAAGATTTCGCGCACAAGTACAATTTCCCCGGGTTCCGCAAAGGCAAGGCCCCGCGCCCGATCATCGACAACGCCCTGGGCAAGGATGCTGTCCTTGCGACGGTGACCGACGACCTCGTCAACGGATCTTATCCTCTCGCCATCGACGACTGCGGCCTGTACCCTGTGTCCAAGCCTGAATTCGACGAGACCGACCTCGTCGAGGGCGGCAAGCCTTTCTCGTTCTCCTTCACCGTGGCTGTCAAGCCGGAGCTTGAACTGTCCGGCTACGATCCGGTCGAGATCAAGCTGCCCGCCGAGGGCGCATCCGATAAGGACGTTGAAGATCAGATCGACGCGCTGCGCGAGCACTACTACTCGTTCGAGGACTGCTCGGCCGCTACGAAGGTGAAGGCCGACAGCCATATCGATCTGGCTATGAAGGCGACAGACGACAAGGGCGAGGAGATCCCCTCGCTCACGACCGAGAACCGTCCCTACAGCCTGGGCGGCAACCTGTTTCCGCCCGAGTTCGACGAGCAGCTCGTCGGCCTGAAAAAGGGCCAGACGACGACGTTCTCCATCGATATGCCCGACGATCCTCCCATCATGCTGGCGGCTCTCTCCGGCAAGACCTCGAAGATCGATTTCGAGGTCGAGGTGAAGGTTGTCAAGAAGAAGATCCTTCCTGAAGTTACCGACGAGTGGGTGAAGGAGACGATCGGCTTCGACGATGTCGCGTCCATGCGCTCCACCATCGCCGATTCCATCGCCCAGCAGAAGTCCGCCATGATGCCGCGCATCAAGGAGAACGCGGTCCTGGTAGCGGTTGCCGAACGCCTCGAAGGGGAGGCCCCCGAGAGCATGCGCGAGGAGGCCGAATCCACGCTCATCCAGGACTTCTTCCAGCAGCTTCAGAGTCAGAACATGTCCTTCGATCTGTACCTAGCCCAGCAAGGTATGACGCCTGACCAGTTCAAAGAGGATGTTAAGCTCCAGGCGGCCGATATTGCCGCCCAGGATCTTGCGCTCGACGCCTGGGCTCGTCACTTCGGTCTGGAAGCCACGGAGGAGGACGTGCTTGCGGAGTTTGCCAAGAGCGGCGCGGAGAAGCCCGAGGCTCTCAAGGCGGAGTGGCGCGAGAACGGCCAGCTGCATCTGGTACGTCAAGGCGTGAGCCGCACGAAAGCGGTCATGGACCTGATGGAGAAGGCCGTTGTCACGGAGGTCGAGCCCGGAGCCCAAGACGAAAAAAAGAAGCCCGCGAAAAAGGCTTCTTCCAAGAAAGCCGCGAAGGCCGACGAGGCCCAGGATAACGGCGACAAGAAACCTGCTGCGAAGAAGGCCTCCTCGAAGAAGGCTACGGAGAAGAAACAGCCCGAAAAGCAGGAGGAGGGCTCCGAAGCCGCAGAATAGCATCTGCACCACGCCTGTCCCCGACGCGCCTTCTCCGGCGCGTCGGGGACAGGTAACGATACGGTTCCCGGGCCTTGCGCAGCGCGACGTTTAACCGCACTATGACAGAGATGCAAGCAGGCCGCCGAGCGGCCGCAAGAGATAAGCGAGGCATACCATGTTTGACACGAAATCAGCATTGATTCCCTACGTCATCGAGCAGTCGCCGCGCGGCGAGCGCAGTTACGACATCTATTCTCGCCTGCTCAACGATCGTATCGTGTTCCTCGGCGAGGCTATCGACGACCATGTCGCCAACTCGGTGGTAGCACAGCTGCTGCACCTGGAGAGCGCCGACCCCGATAAGGACATTTCTCTTTATATCAACTCGCCGGGCGGCTCGGTCACGGCGGGGCTCGCCATCCTCGACACCATGGACTTCATCAAGTGCGACGTGTCCACGATCTGCTTGGGCGAGTGCGCTTCCATGGCTGCGGTGCTGTTGTCCAACGGTGCCAAGGGCAAGCGCTTGTGTCTGCCGAACTCGATGGTGCTCATCCATCAGCCGTCGGGCGGCGCCCAGGGCCAGCAGACCGAGATCGCCATCGTGGCCGACTTCATGCTGAAGACCCGCAACCGCCTGAACAAGATCTTGGCGGACAATACCGGCCAGACGCTCGAGACCATCCAGAACGACACCGAGCGCGACAACTACATGACCGCAGAAGAGGCCGTCGCCTACGGATTGGTCGATCGCATCACTTCTTCGCGCGCTCTCACTGCTAGCTCCAACGAGTAGAGAAACGAATAGGATACATGAACGATAGACGCGACGAGTTCGGAAGCCGAGGCGACGAAATCGTCTGCGCCTTCTGCGGCAAGCAGCCGCACCAGGTGGCGGCGATGATATCGGGGCCGAACGGCATATTCATCTGCGACGAGTGCATATCGGTGTGCGCCGACGCCATGATGCGCGACTTGGGGCTGAGCGTGCCCGGCTCCGACGATGGGGATGCAGGGCAGGATGCGCGGTCCGAGGCGGGGCGCCATGCGCGCGGGTACGCAGCCGAAGCCGCATCGACGGCGGAGCCTGCGCCGGAGGACGTACTGGCCGAGCTTCCTACGCCGCACGAGTTATACGCCGAGCTCTCCGAGCATGTGGTGGGCCAGGAGCAGGCCAAGCGCGCGCTCTCCGTGGCCGTATACAACCACTACAAGCGCATCAGCCTGGGTGCAGATGCCGAGGACGGCGACGTAGAGTTGGCCAAGAGCAACATCATGCTCTTGGGTCCCACGGGTTCCGGCAAGACGCTTTTGGCCCAAACACTTGCGCGCACGCTGAAAGTCCCGTTTGCCATCGCCGATGCAACGACGCTCACCGAGGCCGGCTACGTGGGTGAGGACGTTGAGAACATCCTGCTCAAGCTCATGACGGCGGCCGACTTCGACATCCCGCGCGCCGAGATAGGCATCATCTACATCGACGAGATCGACAAGGTGGCACGCAAGGCCGAGAACCTGTCCATCACGCGCGACGTGTCGGGCGAAGGCGTGCAGCAAGCGCTGCTCAAGATCGTCGAGGGTGCGGAGGCGAGCGTCCCGCCGCAAGGCGGCCGCAAGCATCCCCAGCAGGAGCTGCTGCACATCGACACCACGAACATCCTGTTCATTCTTGGCGGCGCCTTCGTGGGATTAGCCGATATCATCGCCGCACGCGTCGGCAAGAGTGGTCTCGGCTTCACCGCCGAGCTGCCGGAAAGCCAGAAGCAGGCCGAAGCGGAACTGCTCGCTCAAGTGCTGCCGGAGGATCTCAACAAGTACGGTATGATTCCCGAGTTTGTGGGCCGCATCCCCGTGGTAACGTCGCTGAACGAGCTGTCGGAGGAGGATCTTGTGCGTATCCTCACCGAGCCGAGGAACGCGCTCGTGAAGCAGTACACGAAGATGTTCGAGTTCGAAGATTCTGAGCTTTCCTTCGAACCCGATGCTCTGCGCGCCATTGCACACGAGGCAGTGGAGCACGGCACGGGTGCGCGCGGCTTGCGCTCGATCTGCGAACGCGTTCTCATGGATGTGATGTACGACTTACCGGAACACGAGGGCGCAACCGTCGTCACGGTGCGGGCGAGCGACATCGAGGGCGAGACGCAGCCGGAAATCGTTTCGGCGGAGGAGAGCGTGAACAAGAGCGCATAGCGGGCTTCACGCAGTTGGGCAGAAGGCAGGATTTCGCAGGGCGCTCTTTCATGAGCGCCCGTTCGCGCATAAGCGCAAAGCAGGCAAGCGAGACGAGAGAGCGGACCATGGCAGAAAAGAAGATCGACTATGATTTCGCGGCGCACGAGCGGCCGCTGTTCGACGCGTGGAAGGACGCCGGCTACTTCCAGCGCGGCGAGGGCTTCGGCGCCAAGAAGGGGCAGCCCTACACCATCGTCATCCCGCCGCCGAACATCACGGGCGTGCTGCACATGGGCCACGCCCTCAACGACACCATCCAGGACACGTGCATCCGCCGAGCCCGCATGCAGGGCCGTCCCACGCGCTGGATCCTCGGCACCGACCACGCCGGCATATCCACGCAGACGAAGGTGGACAAGAAGCTGGCCGACCAGGGCATCAGCCGTTTGGAGATCGGTCGCGAGGCGTTCATCGAGGCGTGCTACGACTGGTACAAGGAGTACGGCACCACCATCGTGAACCAGATCAAGGGCATGGGCTGCTCGTGCGACTACGACGACGAGCACTTCACGCTGGAGCCGTCCTACGTGCGTGCCGTGCGCAAGCTCTTCGTGGACTGGTACCGCGACGATCTCATCTACAAGGGCAAGCGCATCGTGAACTGGTGCCCCCACTGCACGACGTCCATCTCCGACGACGAGGCCGAGTACGTGGACGAGGCGGGGCACCTGTGGTACCTGCGCTACCCGCTGACCGAGCCCGAGGACGGCCTGGAGTACCTCGTGGTGGCCACGACGCGCCCCGAGACGATGCTCGGAGACACGGGCGTGGCGGTGAACCCGAAGGACGAGCGCTTCAAGCACCTCGTGGGCAAGACGGTGAAGCTGCCGCTGGTGGACCGCGAGATCCCCATCTTCGCCGACTGGCACGTGGATACCGAGTTCGGCACGGGCTGCGTGAAGGTGACGCCCTCGCACGATCCCAACGACTGGGCCATGGGGGAGCGCGCCGGCCTTGAGCGCATCAACATCTTCGACGAGACGGCGCACGTGGTGGAGGGCTACGGGAAGTTCTCGGGCATGGACCGCGA
>JABLTR010006297.1_pt1 | contig 11385 bp, 10 predicted proteins | sample 7160071 | NCBI WGS metagenome assembly JABLTR01 (sample SAMN14651230, study PRJNA627086) | human gut metagenome | isolation source: feces | host: Homo sapiens
AGACCAATTAAGCAAAGTCAATAGTACGTGTGGCTGATAAGAACAAAATCGAACGGTTTGTGTTCAGTATTCACCGCTTATAACTCTGTCATCGCTTACACCAAGTAAAGAACAAGGGCAGTGAAAGATGCTAAATTCAAATTTTTCGCATACCAAATAAGGCCCTGTGTTTGTTTCAGGGCCTGAATATCTCAAAACCTCAGGCTGCTTTTACAAATCCCTGTTCAACAGCATGCTGCTCTGGCGTTTTCAGTTCGAAGGGCTTCTGGTCACGCAAGACTGCAAAGATTATAAAGACCAGTTTGTGCATTGATGCTGCTTGAGCAACCTTTGCCGGTTTGTTTTTACATTTCTTTTCATAATAACTGAGTAGTACGGGGTTCGCTGCAGAGTCCTTTCCGCGCTTACAAATCGAATTAACTACTCCCATGTGAAGTGCAGCTCTTGCATAGGGCGAGCCACGTTTTGAGAGCTTGTTCTTTGTTCCTCTGAATGATCCGGATTGCCGCTCTGTTGGGTCTAAACCAAAATATGCTGCAAGCTGTTTCGGCTTCTTGAACAACGAGATATCTCCGATTTCTCCTAGTAAAAGGGCTGCCGAATGACTACCAATACCAGGGATGCTTTGCAGTAAAGAGACGTTGTTTCGCATTTCTTTTATCTGGGCCAGCAAATTATCTATTGCGGTTTCGATTTGAAGCACACTTTCGGACAACGTACGAAGCATTTGAATGGTACACGCAATGAGCGTTTCATCGGCACATGAATGAATCCCCAATGTCTGTGCTTTTTGTGCTGCGGAGATTAGCAATCCAGCTTTCTTTTTAGCAAAACCATAACCAGACTTGCTTGCAGCAGCAATCACTTCAACCAGTTCTGATTCTTCCTCTACAAGCAAAATGGTCGGCGTTGGAAAACGTGCAAGTACAGCGCAGGAAGTAACTCCTCCCACATCGGAAAAGACCTTATCATAGCCTGGAAAGGTCTGATCCAAAAGGGCTGTTAATCGGTTTTTATAACTCGAAACGTCGTTCAACAATTCCGCTCGATGTCTGCAGAGCTGGCGTAGCGCACGCGTTGCCGTTTGAGGAATTTGGGAAGGACGCAATGTCTTCGTTCGATACATCATTGCCAGTTTGAAGGCATCCACACGATCGGTTTTCCTCTTTCTGATAGAGAAGTCCTTCATCGAATTGCTTTGAAGTGGATTCACCACGATCACGTCATATCCATGCTCTGAGAAAAATTGAAAGAGGATCAAATGGTAGTGTGAGGTGGACTCCATCACAATAACAGGCTTACTGAAAAAAAGCCGCTCAGCCTTTTGGAGTAGGGCGTTTGCTCGATTTATCGATGTTTCGTCGTGATAAATCTTTTCTTGCGCAAAGATTTTGTTGTCTGGCGACAAAATGCACATATCACTGAATCGTTTGCTGACATCAATTCCAGCTACCGGACAATAACTCATATACACCTCTCCTTTCAGGGCAGTTTCGCTTCTTCGCAAAAGTAACAGGCGCGTTGTTGACACGGGTAACGGTTGTGCCGACCCAACCAATCAAAACATTGAATCTTTTACGAAGCGAACGGACGGTCTACGCTGTTAGTAATTCCTGAATGGAAACCAAGCAAGCAGTTTTGCCACTTTCAGCCCCAGTTAGTACTTCAATATTACTATGTTTTGGAAATCGGCACAACCATATAACCGTCTGTGATGAAACTATTTTTGTTTCATCGATGACATTGTACCGGCAAGCAGTATCTTCGTACTGTGGAATCCCCTCATTGGCACAAAGATACTGCCCCTCTTCGCTCAAGTGGGCGATTTCTTTTTCATGGAGCAGTTCGTTTGCAGCTCACTTCAGCTTGCTCAGGTAGCGGTAGATGGTGGCCTCCGAGGAGCCCAGCTGGGCGGCGACCTCGCTGACGGCGCCCTTCATATAAAAGATGCCCGCATGGTGCAAGGACTCCACGATGCGGATCTTTTCTTCCATGGTCAGCCGGTCGGGCGGCAGCCCGGCGCTGCCAGTCACCTCGGCAATGGCATTCTGTACGGCGTCCGGCAGGGAACTGACAAAGTTCTCCACCCCGATGCCGGTGGAGGAAGGCTCGGTGTGTGCCCCGCAAAGGGCAAGCAGCTCCTGCGCGATGCGGCTGTACTTGCCGGCATCAAAGTTGATGCAGAGCATCCCGATGAGCTGACCGTTGTCCTTGATGAACATGGTGGAGGAGCGCAGCCGCCCCTTGGCCTGCGAAGCGCCCTGATAGCCCGCCAGATAATCCTGCTTTTCATACATCCGCTCCTGAATGAAGCGCAGCGCCATGTTGGAAAGGGGCGCACCCTCGGTGCGTCCGCTGATGTGGTTGTTGACGATGGCAACAATGGTGCCGTCCTCACTGGTAAGGTCGTGCAGAACTACCTCGTAGTCCGGACCCAGCGCCTCCCCCAGAAAAGATACCACTACGCGATAAGGCTCAAGTCTTGCATCCATCCCGTTCACCTCTTTTGTACTGCTGGAGCGCGTGAGAAAAAATTCTCACGCGTGTTCTATTGCTATCATAGCAGAAATGACAGTTTTTTACAATAAGAAGGTGCGTTGTATCCATTGTTTCGTCAAGGTGATGACATTTTTCGGGAGTTTTTGTCATGCACGACAATTTGTTCTCATGATAAGAAAATATTATTGACAAAATATTCTCATTGCGTTAGGATAGTGTCAGCGAGGGAAGGACAGCTCTCCCCGATAAATGGAAAAGGAGAAAATCGGATGAAACAGGTGATCGTTACCCCCAATGCTCCCGCTGCCATCGGCCCCTATTCGCAGGGCATCGCTGCAGGGCAGACCGTCTATGTATCCGGGCAGCTGCCCATTGATCCGGCCACCGGCCTGATCCCGGAAGGCATCACCGCCCAGACTGCACAGTCCCTCAAGAACATCCAGGCCATTCTGGCACAGCAGGAGATGACGCTGGCCAATGTGGTCAAGACCACGGTGTTTCTGGCGGACATCAACGATTTTGCAGAGATGAACAAGGTGTACGGCGAGTACTTTGCGCAGCCCTACCCCGCGCGCAGCGCGGTGCAGGTGGGCAAGCTGCCCAAGGACGCTCCGCTGGAGATCGAGTGCATTGCTGTAAAGTAAGTTCCCCCGCACGGGAAGAAAAGAAACGGTGAACCAAATGGATAAACAGATGTTCGTTCGCATCCTGAACAGTGAGATGGAGCTGGCCACCGGCTGTACGGAGCCCGGCGCAGTCGCTCTCACCGCCGCAGAGGCGGGCGCAGCACTCCGCAAGGCGGGCGGCACACGGGTAGAAGCCGTGACCGTCCGCGCCAGCATCAACATTATCAAAAACGCCATGTCGGCAGGCATTCCGGGCACCTCGTATCAGGGCATGGATTACGCCGCCGCCATTGGTGCCGTAGGCGGCGACCCCGTCCACCTGCTGGAGGTCATGAACTATGTGCCCCGGGAGCAGATGGAAGAAGCCGCAGCCCTTGTCAAGGCAGGCAAGGTCAAGGTAGAGGTGGCACAGGTGCCGCAGAAGCTCTACGTTGAAGTGCTTGTAACTTCTGACGGTCACACCGGCCGCGCGGTGGTGCGGGACCTGCACACCAACGTGGTGCTGGTGGAGCAGGACGGCGTAGCTACGCTGGACAAGCAGCACACCGACCCCGCCGCAGCAGGGGACAGCGATGTGGTGACCCCGGAGCAGATCGCAGAATTTCTGACCGTCCGCTCCATCTGGGATTACTGCACTGAGGAGCTGGACCCCATGCATGACCCCATCGACATCATCCGCAGCGCCGTACAGGTGAACACGACCATCAGCAACGAGGGTCTTTCCAAGGAATACGGCCTTGCCATTGGCCGCAATTTGGAACTGAACTGCCGCAAGGGTCTGATGACCCGCGATCTGACCACCAACGCCATGGTCATCGCTTCTGCCGGTGCGGACGCCCGTATGGCAGGCGCGCCGGTTTCGGTGGTGGCAAACTCCGGCAGCGGCAATCAGGGCATCACGGCTACCATGCCTGTGGTGGCAACTGCCCGCTGGCTGGACATCGACGAGGAGAAGATGCTCCGCGCCGTGACCCTTTCCAACCTGATCGCGATCCGCATCAAGGCCAAGTTTGGCCGCCTGAGCAACCTTTGTGGTGCAACGGTTGCTGCCACCGGCGCAGCCTGCGGCATTGCCTATCTGCTGGGCGGCGGCTACCACGAGGTATGCTGCACCATCCAGAACATGGTAGGCAACGTCACCGGCATGGTATGCGACGGCGCAAAGGCCGACTGCGCACTGAAGATCTCCACCTGCGTCAACGCTGCCTGTCAGGCAGCTGCCATGGGCGTGCGCGGCGTGCGGGTGCAGAGCACCGACGGAATCGTGGAGCACAATGTGGAATATACGCTGGACAACTTTGCCACCCTGAGCACCCACGGCACCAGCGACAGCGTGATCCTTGATCTGATGCTGAACAAACACCTCCCGGAGACGGAATAAGTCTCCCCACCCAGCCCCTTTCCGGGGAAAAAGAAAGAGGTACTAAAGTTATGAAAAAGCTATTCAATAGTCTGCCCTTCCGGCTTTTGCTGGGCATTTTTGTTGGTATCATCCTTGGTCAGATATTCAACGAGAGCACCATGGGCGTTGTGGTGACCCTGCAGTACATCATGGGCCAGCTCATTACCTTCTGTGTGCCGCTGATCATTATCGGCTTCATTGCCCCGTCCATTACAAAGCTGGGCAAAAACGCTTCCCGCCTGCTAGCAGTGGCCATCGTCATCGCCTATGTGTCCTCTGTCTGCGCAGCCTTCATGAGCATGGGCGCCGGCTACGGCCTGATCCCTCACCTGTCCATCGACAACAACGTTGCCGGTCTGCGCGAGCTGCCGGGCGTCGTCTTTGAGCTGAACATTCCCCAGATCATGAGCGTCATGAGCGCTCTGGTGCTGAGCGTTCTGGTGGGTCTGGCTGCTACCTGGACCAACAGCAAGCTGACCTGCGACTTTTTGGCCGAGTTCCAGAACATCGTGCTGGACATCGTGAGCAAGGTCATCATCCCCGTTCTGCCCTTCTACATTGCCGCCACCTTCTGCGGCCTGAGCTACGAGGGCACCATCACCCATCAGCTGCCCGCCTTCCTGCAGATCATCGTCATCGTTATGGCCGGTCACTACATCTGGCTGGCTGTGCTGTACCTGCTGGCCGGTGCTTACTCCGGCAAGAATCCTTGGGAAGTGCTGCGTCACTACGGCCCCGCTTACCTGACCGCTGTCGGCACCATGTCCAGTGCCGCTACGCTGGGTGTGGCGCTGGAGTGCGCCCGCAAGAGCAAGGTGCTGCGTAAGGACATGGTCAGCTTCGGCATCCCCCTGTTTGCAAACATCCACCTGTGCGGCTCTGTACTGACTGAGGTGTTCTTCTGCATGACCGTTTCCAAGATCCTGTACGGCAAGCTGCCCAGCGTCGGCACCATGATCCTGTTCTGCCTGCTGCTCGGCATCTTCGCTATCGGCGCACCCGGCGTGCCCGGCGGCACTGTCATGGCTTCTCTGGGTCTGATCACCGGTGTCCTGATGTTCGACAACGCCGGTACTGCTCTGATGCTGGCCATCTTCGCCCTGCAGGACAGCTTCGGCACCGCCTGCAACGTGACCGGCGACGGCGCTCTGACCCTGATGCTGACAGGCTACGCCGAGAAGCACGGCATCGCCGATACCGGCGACCTTGAAAGCCCGATCCTGTGATAAAAACCTGAGCACTCCTCCTTAATTACAAGAGACTGTGAACAGACAGTCCCGAAATCTCCGAAAAGCCCCGGCGACCGCATGGCCGCCGGGGCTTTTTGTGCGGCAACCCGGTTTGATATCCGGCGTAATGGGATGAAATTTCTGAAACGCCTTTAAAACCATAAAGTAAAATGGTATACTAGAAGGACATTGGGTGCGCTGAAAATGCGCAGCCTGAAAGGAGCTTTTATGACGCAGCTTTTGATTCGTCTGTTTATACGCCGTCCCAATTCTCCGCAGGATCCCCGTGTCCGTGCCGCCTACGGCAATCTGGCCAGTGTGGTGGGCATGGTGTGCAATATCCTGCTCTGTCTGGGCAAGTTTGTGGTAGGTACCCTGTTCGGCTCTATCGCCATCACTGCCGATGCACTGAACAACCTTTCGGATGCTTCCTCCAATATCGTCAGTCTGGTGGGCTTCAAGCTGGCTGCCAAGGCACCGGATGCCGAGCATCCCTACGGTCATGCCCGCTTTGAGTATCTTGCCGGGCTGGTGGTCAGCGTGACCATTCTGGGCATCGGCTTCTCCCTGCTGAAGGAATCGGTCACCAAGGTGCTGCACCCCACCCCGGTGCAGTTCGGCTGGCTGACCGTGGCGGTGCTGGTGGTGTCCATTCTGGTCAAGCTGTGGATGAGCGGCTTCAACCGCGCCATTGGCCGTATCATTTCCTCCGAGACCCTCATCGCCACCGCCGCCGACAGCCGCAACGACGTGCTGAGCACCGCTGCCGTGCTGGTGGCTGCCATCCTCTGCCGGGTGACTGGCTGGGATGTGCTGGACGGTCTGATGGGCGTGGGTGTGGCGGTGTTCATCCTGATCTCCGGCTGGGGTCTGGTGATGGATACCCTGAGCCCGCTGCTGGGTGAAAGTCCCAGCGAGGATCTTGTGGAGCATATCGAACAGACCGTGATGGGTTATCCCGGCGTGCTGGGCGTACATGACCTGATGGTGCACGACTACGGCCCCGGCCACCAGTTTGCGTCCATCCATGTGGAGCTGCCCGCCGAGCAGGACCCGCTGGAGGCGCACGACCTGATCGACAACATCGAGCGGGACTTTATGAAGCACGACCATCTGATGGTGACCATTCACTATGACCCCATCGTCACCTCGGACGCCGCCGTGGGGGTGCTGCGCAGCCGCCTGACCGAAAAGCTGCGCCAGCTGGACCCGGCGCTTTCACTGCACGACCTGCGCATTGTGCCGGGCAAGACCCACACCAATGTGCTTTTCGATCTGGTGCTCCCCGCGGGCTATGCCGGGGACAAGGTGGAACTGCTGACCCAGATGGAGCAGTTCATCAAAGAGCAGGATCCCACCTATAACTGCATCATCAAGCTGGAACAAAGCTATACGGCTGCGGCGCATAAATGAGGGGGAGCCGCCCCGCACAGGCTTTGCGATATAAGAAAAGCAGAGGGAAAGTAGTATGTTGAACGAGACCTACCGCGCCATGCTGAACAACAAAAGCGTCATCCGCGAGACCTTCATGTATGGCAGACAGCGCGCTGCCCAGATCGGCAGTGAGAACGTGTTCGATTATTCACTGGGCAACCCCAGCGTGCCCTGCCCGCCGGAGTTCACCGAAGCCATGCAGACCCTGCTGGCACAGGAAGAGCCGGTAAGCCTGCACGGCTATTGCCCCAGTCAGGGCGACCCGGGCTTCCGCACCGCAGTGGCGGCGCATCTGACCGAGACCTTCGGCCTGCCCTACGCGCAAAAACACATCTTCCCCACCACCGGCGCGGCGGGTGCTATCGCCCACGCCATCCGGGCGGTGACCCAGCCCGGGGACGAGGTGCTGACCTTTGCGCCTTACTTCCCGGAGTACGGCCCCTATGTGGCGGGCACCGGCGCGGTGCTGCGGGTAGTGCCGCCGCAGGCGCCCACCTTTCAGCCCAATCTGGATGCCTTTGCACAGATGCTGACCGAAAAGGTCACCTGCGTGCTCATCAACACCCCCAACAACCCCACCGGCGTGGTCTACTCTGCCGACACCCTGACCCGCATGGCGGCGATTCTGACCGAAAAGAGCGCCCAGTACGGACACAATATCTTCTTGGTCAGTGACGAGCCCTACCGGGACATCGTGTTTGACGGCAAGACCGTGCCTTACCCGGCGGCGTTCTACCCCCACACCCTGACCTGCTTCTCCTACTCCAAGAGCCTGAGCCTGCCCGGCGAGCGTCTGGGCTATGTGGCGGTGCGCCCGGGGTGCGAGGGCGAGGACATCCTTGTGGACATGATGAGCCAGATCTCCCGCTTTACCGGCCACAACTGCCCGCCCAGCATCATCCAGCGGGCGGTCAGCCGCTGCCAGAAGGTGACCAGCGACCTTTCGGTCTACCAGACCAACATGGAGCTGCTGTACCAGAAGCTCACCGCGCTGGGCTTTGAAGTGGAGCGCCCGGGCGGCACCTTCTATATCTTCCCCAAGGCACTGGAAGAGGACGCCAACGCCTTCTGCCAGAAAGCCCGGGAATTTGATCTGCTGCTGGTGCCCAGCGACAGCTTTGGGGTAAAGGGCTATGTGCGCCTTGCCTATTGCATCGACACCGAAAAGGTAAAGCGCAGCCTGCCCGCCTTTGAAAAGCTGGCAGACGCCTACCGCAAGTAACCGGAACGCCCCTGCTGGGGCATAAAATACACAACCGATAGAGGAAAGGGAACCCTGCTATGGAAAAGATCAAGATGACGACCCCGCTGGTGGAGATGGACGGCGACGAGATGACCCGCATTTTGTGGAAGATGATCAAGGACGAGCTGATCCTCCCCTTTGTGGACCTCAAGACCGAGTACTACGATCTGGGCTTGCCCAACCGCGATGCCACCGCAGATCAGGTGACCATGGATGCCGCCCTCGCCAACAAGAAGTACGGCGTGTCGGTCAAGTGCGCCACCATCACCCCCAACGCCCAGCGCGTGGAGGAGTACAAGCTGCACGAGATGTGGAAGAGCCCCAACGGCACCATCCGCGCTGTGCTGGACGGCACCGTGTTCCGCGCACCCATTATGATCGACAGCATCCAGCCGGTGGTCAAGAACTGGAAAAAGCCCATCACCATCGCCCGCCACGCCTACGGCGATGTGTATAAGTGCACCGAGTTCCGCATTCCCGGTGCGGGCAAGGCAGAGTTGGTGTTCACCGGCGCAGACGGCAGCCAGCAGCGTGCCACCGTCTTTGACTTTGAGGGTGCCGGTGTGCTGCAGGGTCAGTACAACAAGGACGATTCCATCCGCAGCTTTGCCCGCAGCTGCTTCAACTATGCACTGGACGTGAAGCAGGATCTGTGGTTCGGCGCAAAGGATACCATCTCCAAGAAGTACGACCACACCTTCAAGGATATCTTCCAGGAAACCTACGACGCTGAGTACAAGGAAAAGTTCGAGGCTGCCGGCATCACCTACTTTTACAGCCTCATCGACGATATCGTGGCGCGCGTCATCCGCAGCGAGGGCGGCTTTGTCTGGGCCTGCAAGAACTACGACGGCGATGTGATGAGCGATATGGTTTCTACCGCCTTTGGTTCGCTGGCCATGATGACCAGTGTGCTGGTCAGCCCGGACGGCAAGTACGAGTACGAGGCCGCCCACGGCACCGTCACCCGCCATTATTATAAGTACCTGAAGGGCGAAAAGACCTCCACCAACCCCATGGCTACCATCTTTGCGTGGTCCGGCGCCTTCAAGAAGCGCGGCGAGCTGGATAACCTGCCGGAGCTGGTGCACTTTGGCGAGGCACTGGAGGCCGCAAGTCTGCAGACTCTGAACGAGGGCATCATGACCAAGGACCTGTGCGGTCTGGCAGAGGGCATCACCCCCACCGCCGTAGACAGCGAGGGCTTTATCAAGGCCATCCGTGAGCGTCTGGAAGCCAAGCTGGCATAAAACGATTTTCAATATAACATAAAAACCGGAACGATCCACCCGAAAAAGGGAAGATCGTTCCGGTTTATGTTTTGGGCAGGATGTGCGACAAACTGGAATTGTTAATTTGGAACTGGTCCTATAATGCCAAATGCTATTGCATCAATAAAAAGCACGAACGCTATCACACAAACAATTAAAATAATTGCAATGACTTTAATAACAAGTTGTTGATTTTGTCTTAAATTACTCTTACTAACAATCCTTAAGACAAAAATCAAAGCAACGATGATGATAAAAGAAATAATATTATAAAGAACTACTGCTTTCATCTATGTGTCCTCCTTTTTTATATCAATTCCGATTTGTTGGTTACAAATGTAGTGCATCCAGCACTTCATTTACGATGTCCAGCGATACCTGCCCCGGGGCACTTGCCTGCCCGGGGTTGGCAAAGGTCATGGCAGAGCCGAAAGTCTCCCCGGCCAGACGGCTCACCGCGCCCAGCGCCCCCATGCTCATGGTAATGACCGGTGTTTCCGGGTGATGGTCTGCCATCTCAGCGGTGGCGGCCAGCAGCTCCAGCACATCGCTGCGGCACCGGGGCATTACGGCCAGCTTGGGCAGGTCGGCTCCGGCCTGCTGCATCTGCACCATGCGGGAGACGAGCTCTGCCCGGGGCGGGGTCTTGGTAAAATCGTGGCTGGAACACACCACTGCGACTCCGGCGGAATGTGCCTGCTCCACCAGCTTGGGCAGGTCTGCCCCGGCGGTGAAGAACTCGATGTCCAGCAGGTCGGCGCAGTCGGTATCGAGGATCAGATGCAGAAAGGCAAGGTATTCCTTATGGGAGAGCGCTTGCTCGCCGCCCTCTGCCTTGGTACGGAAGGTCACCAGCAGAAGCTTGTCCCGCAGGGCGACCCGCAGTTTCTGTACGCAGCGGGCAATGGCAGCGGGGGATTGAAAGCCCTCGAACCAGTCTGCCCGCCATTCCACACAATCGGCCGACAAGGTTGAAAACTGCGCGGCCTTTTCCAGAATAGCAGCTTCGGTGCGCTCCACAATGGGCAGAATGACCTTGGGGCGGCCCTCCCCGATGCGGCAGCCGCGGATGTTGACACAGGACATGGTGCTTCTCCTTTATATAATAAGTATAGCTACATAATACAGGATACTGGAATGACTCCATAATACGTTCTACCCGCCGCCTTGTCAAGAAAAGGAGGTTATTATAATAGGAGAAAAACAGGAGCATTTACCCCCGCGCAAAGAAATTGGAAAAAAGATGTCAAAAAGTGTTGACAAGATTGCCGGGGTGTGGTATTATACTTGAGCGCCAAGCGCTGAGACAAAAGAATGACTTCTGAAGCCTCAGCACGAAGCCTTTGAAAAGAACCAATAGACGTTCAAAAACACCAGCTGACACTGAGATGTTGAGAATGATCCAAGTTCAGAAAGTTCAAAAGCTTCTGAAAAATAAGGCTTGACAAAAAACCACTTCGGTGGTAAAATAAACAGGTCGTCAGCCGCAAGGCTGAGGCGCACAGGACCTTGAAAATTGAACAATATCGAAAAACTTGTAACGGAACCTATTTTCGTGTTGGAAAAACACGTTAAACAATTCCAAACAAAGTAATTCACACAGGACGCAAGCGATTGCGTGCTGAGCGAAACAAGATTTAACACTTTTAAGTGATAAATATCATTTATAAAGAGTTTGATC
>JABLTR010110089.1_pt1 | contig 11385 bp, 9 predicted proteins | sample 7160071 | NCBI WGS metagenome assembly JABLTR01 (sample SAMN14651230, study PRJNA627086) | human gut metagenome | isolation source: feces | host: Homo sapiens
AGGTCCAGGAACCAGGAGGTTCCTGGTGAGTCTTTGGTGACTTTCTTCTCATAAGAAAGTCACCCGGGTGCAGGGCGGAGCGCCTGCATTGGTGGGTGCAGGGACTATGTCCTTGCAGAAATCCCTGGCCCCGCAGGGGCCCCCGCCCCTGCACTCATAAACCCCGCCCCTCCCCCATATACATGGCAAAAAAGCCTTTTTTAAGGAGGGAGCCTGTATGAAAAAAATCGGAAAGATGCGCCTGCGGTTCTGCGCGCTGGGTCTGGCCCTCTGCCTGCTGGCCGCGGGCAGCATCCCCGCCTTCGCCGCCGAGGAGGAAAAGCGCCAGGTCGCGATGAGCTTCACCGCAAAATCCGTCCTGTTGATGGAGCAGCAAACCGGTCAGCTGCTCTTTGAGCAGAACGCCCAGGAGGCGCTGGCTCCGGCATCGCTGACCAAACTGATGGACCTGCTGCTCATCTTCGAGGCGCTGGAGGATGGGACGCTCACCATGGAGCAGACCCTCACCTGCTCGGCCTACGCCAAGACGATGGGCGGGTCGGAGATTTGGCTCAAAGAGGGCGAGCAGATGACGGTGGAGGACCTGCTCAAGGCGCTGATTGTCGCCAGCGCCAACGATGCGGCGGTCGTCTTTGCCGAGGCTCTGGCCGCCACCGAGGAGGCCTTTGTGCAGCGCATGAACGACAAGGCGCAGGAGCTGGGGCTTGTCAACACCCACTATGTCAACTGCACCGGCTTTGACGAGGACGGCCACTACACCTGCGCGCAGGATGTGGCGGCGCTGGCACGGGAGCTGATGGTGCGCTACGGCGAGCAGATCATCCCCTTCTCCACCATCTGGATGGACAGCCTGCGCGGCGGTCAGACCGAGCTTGTCAACACCAACCGCCTGGTCCGCTTTTACGACGGCACCACCGGGCTGAAAACCGGCACCACCGACGCGGCGGGACATTGTCTGTGCGCCACCGCCACCCGGGACGGGATGGACCTGATCGCGGTGGTCATGGGCTGCAAGGACAGCGACACCCGCTTTGAGGAGACAAAGCAGCTGCTCGACTACGGCTTTTCCAGCTTTATGCTCTATCAGCCGCAGCAGGAAGAGGTGCAGGCGCAGCTGACGCCGGTGCCGGTGGTTTGCGGCGCGCAGACCGAGGTGCTCCCTCAGATTGGAGAGCTGCCCAAAGCAGTGGTGCGCCGCGATCAGGCAGAAGGAATCGAGGTGGCAGTCGAGCTTGTTCCCGAGCTGCAGGCCCCGGTGCTGCAGGGGGACAGCATCGGCACGGTGAGCCTCAGCCGGCAGGGGGAGACGCTCAGCCAGGAGCCGCTCACCGCCTCCCAGACGGTGGAGCGGATGACCTTTGCAAAGAGCCTGAAAGCCCTGCTGTGGGGGCTTGCGCAGGTGCAGGGGTAGCCCAAAAAGCGGGCTTTGCGCACAAAAATTTCCGCTTTCGGGGCGAAAGGCTGCTTTTTAACCAAAACAGCCTTGCAAAATGAGGAGAAATAATGTAAAATAACTATATCACCAGAGATAGAATGTTTCTCAAAACAGGAAAGACACAAAGCAGGAGAAACCGAAAGGAAGTGTCGGCTATGGCTGTAACGCTCAACGCAAAATATCTGGAACCCTTTGTTCATGAAGGGGAGCTTCAGGCAATCCTTCCCCAGGTGGAGGCGGCGCACCGCACCATCCACGAAAAATCCGGTCCCGGAAACGATTTTCTCGGCTGGCTGGATCTGCCGGTCAACTACGACCGGGAGGAATTTGACAGGATTTTAAAGGCGGCGCAGAAGATTCACAGCCACTCGCAGGTGCTGGTTGTCATCGGCATCGGCGGCAGCTATCTGGGCGCGCGGGCGGCAATCGAGCTCTTGCATTCCCAGCTCTACAACAATCTGGGGGACGGGCCGCAGATCTATTTTGCGGGCAACAGCATCAGCCCGACCTACCTCAATCAGGTCATCAGGCTGTGCGAGGGCAAGGACTTCTCGATCAACGTCATCTCCAAGTCCGGCACCACCACCGAGCCGGCGCTGGCCTTCCGCATCTTCCGCGACCTGGCCATCAAAAAGTATGGCCGCGAGGGCGCGAAGGAGCGCATCTTCTGCACCACCGACAAGGCCAAAGGCACCTTAAAGCAGCTGGCGGACGAGGAAGGGTATGAGACCTTTGTCATCCCGGACGACGTCGGCGGACGCTACTCGGTGCTGACCGCGGTGGGACTGCTGCCGATTGCGGTGTCCGGTTCGGACATCGCCAAGCTCATGGAGGGCGCAGCCAGGGCAAGGGAGGATTTGAGTGTCTGCGACCTTGACAAAAACGACTGCTACCGCTATGCGGCGCTGCGCAACATCCTGTACCGCAAGGGCAAGGCCATCGAGATTCTGGTCAGCTATGAGCCGGCTTTCTCGATGATGGCCGAGTGGTATAAACAGCTCTTTGGTGAGAGCGAAGGCAAGGACAACAAGGGCATCTACCCCTCGTCGGCGATCTTTTCCACCGACCTGCACTCGATGGGACAGTTTATCCAGGAAGGCTCCCGCATCCTGTTCGAGACGGTTGTGGATATTGCGGCTCCGCAGCAGGACCTGTACATCCAGCCCGACCCGAACAACTTTGACGGACTCAACTTCCTGTCCGATCAGAATATGTCGGTGGTCAACCGCAAGGCGATGCAGGGTACCATCCTGGCGCACACCGAGGGCGGCGTCCCCAACATGGTGCTGCAGCTTCCCGCCATCAATGAGGAGGAGCTGGGATACCTGATCTACTTCTTTGAAAAGGCCTGCGCACTGTCCGGATACCTGTTGGCGGTCAACCCCTTTAACCAGCCGGGTGTGGAGAGCTACAAGAAAAACATGTTCGCCCTGCTGGGCAAACCGGGCTATGAGGACCAAAAACAGGCGCTGGAAGCGCGGTTAAAATAAAAGCAAAGATTCCAATAAAATATATCCAGGGAGGAATTTTCAATGATTAAACTGATCGTAGGAACAAAAGGCACCGGCAAAACCAAAACCCTCATCGACATGGCCAAAAAAGCGGCGGAGGAGTCCAAGGGCAACGTTGTCTGCGTAGAGAAGGGCGACAAGCTGGCTCACGAGCTGCCCAACGCCGTTCGTCTGGTCAACAGCGAAGAATATGACATCAGAGGCTTTGCAAACCTGTACGGCTTCCTGGCTGGTTTCCTGGCCGGCAACTACGACATCACCCACCTGTTTGTCGACGGCACCTTCAAGATCGGCAAGGTTGGCGATGTGGAGAAGGATTACGAAGGCTTTGCAGCGATGATTCAGAAGCTGGCTAAGGTTCAGAGCGACGCGCAGATCATCTTCACCGTCTCCTGCGACGAGGCTGACCTGCCGGTAACCGTCAAAGATTACATCGTAAAATAAGGGCAAATTAAAAAAACAGGTTCGCGTGATTTTCGCGGGCCTGTTTTTTTGACCGCAAGAAAAAATCCCCCCGGCAAAAATGCCGGAGGGAAGGGGTTTGTGCAAAGATTAAACCAGGCGGCGAATCTTTTCTTCCAGGGTGCCCGGAAGCAGGTCCATCACCGGAAGCTGCGGCATGACATAGCAGCCCGGAGCCTGGTGCATCGAGGCACGCGCGCAGGCGACCATGATCTGGGAGGTCAGCGCGGGGTTGTTGATCTTCATGTTGAATTCGAACAGCTGGTTCTGGGTCTGGCCGGAGACGCCCTTGCGGACCAGGTTGACGCCGTGACCCTTGTCCATCAGCGCGTCCACCGAGGGAACCGCAAAGACGTGGGTTTCGTCGTGGCAGAAATAGTCGTCCTCCAGGATGGAGCGTTTGACCTGCTCGAAGTCATAGCCCTCCTCCAGCTCGATGTAGACGTTTCTTCTGTGGATGCCAGTTCCCAGCGGAATGGTCATCGACAGCGCGTCCCTGACGCCCGGCTTGCCCTTGGCGGCAACCGAGTGGCCCATGCTCATGCCGGGGCCGAAGTTGGTGTCGGTGATGCCTTTGGGGGCGCAGGCCTCCAGCAGGGTGCGGACCACCGAGTCGGAACCCGGGTCCCAGCCGGCGGAGATGACCGAAACCGCGCCGGTGACCTTGGCGGCCTTGTCCAGCGCGCAGTGCAGCTCCCAGATCTGGGTGTGGATGTCAAAGCTGTCCACGGTGTTGATGCCTTTGGCAAGATAGAGCTTGGCGTTTTCCTCCACCGAGCGGGTCGGCAGGCACAGCAGGGCAACCTGCGGCTTGACCGGCAGCTTGTCGACATCATCGACAACGGGGATGCCGGCAAGCTCCTTGGGCTGCTGCGCGCCGGCATTGTGGCGAACCACGCCGACCAGCTCCATATCCTCAGCGGCCTCGACGGCCTGAAGGGCGTAATGTCCGATATTTCCATATCCGACAATGACTACTTTGGTTTTTTCCATACGATACAGTCCCTTCTATCATTTTATTACAACAGGCTCCGAAGAACCTTTTTCAATAGTACCATGCCGCGCGCCCCACGTCAAGCGATGACAGGCTGCCGGAAAGGAAAGTTTTTGTCAAAGAGGGAAAGCTTCAAACAAGCGCAAAAAAAGAGAAAGGAAGATGCGGTCTTCCTTTCTCTCATCGTCGAAGATGTTTGCGGAAGGGGTTGCCCCTGGGGATCTTTTCACGGTAGGTGGTGAAAAAGTTTTTGAGTGCGGGGTGCAATAGCCCCTCCCGCTCCATGCGGCGGTACTGCGACTGGCCCACCCAGCAGAAGTCCACAACCTCCTCCGGCTGCATCACAATCTCCCCCGGACCCACGTCGCGGCAGAGGATGAAGGTGTCCAGAAAGCTGTGCAGCCGCCGCTCCTGCCCGGCCAGAATCAGCTCCTGCGGCTGGACGGTCAGCCCGATCTCCTCGCGCGTTTCGCGCACGGCGGCGGTCAGGGTGTCCTCGCCGGCAATGGCCGAGCCGCCGGTGCAGGCCCACTTTAAGCCGAAGGGGATGTCGGGGTGGCGCTGGGTCAGCAGGACCTGTCCGCGGCTGTTGTAGACCCAGATGTTGACCACCAGGTGATAGTCTCCGTCGGCCAGCGGCTTGCCGCGCAGGTGGGTCCCCCGCTTTTTTTGACGATCGGCGTCATAGATGTCCCAATATTCCGCCATCCCCGTTCCTCCTTTCCGGTGCTGAGTGGATGGATTTTACTGCTGTACGATAAAAGGCTTAATCTCCGCGAGAAAATCTGCGCAGTCGTCCGAGTGGACTTCTATGGTGATCTCCTTGGAGAGGTCGAGGCTGAAGATGCCCATGATGGATTTTGCGTCGACGGCATACCGGCCGGAGAGAAGGTCCACGTCAAAGTCGTACTTGGCGACCGAGTTGACGAAGGCTTTGACATCGCTGATGGTCTTGAGCATGATTTTTTCCCGTTTCATAAGAATCTCTCCTTCTGTCATGCCACAAACAGAAGCTGTTTGCGGCAAAGAATTTGTCGAAAGACGGTTGTATTTATTGTTTAAATTCATTATAATTTATTTGTATAACATTTTCAATAGCTTTGTGCGCAAAGATTTCGGCAAAAAATCTGGAAACTTTGTGCCTGCAGGGGCTGCGCAGGGGCTGCGCAGGGGCTGCGCCCCGGCTGCAGCCCCTGCACAGCCCCCAAAAGAACACCGGGACAGGCCGGGGAAAAGAGGAACTATGCGAGCAGCGTTTTACACCTTGGGATGCAAGGTGAACCAATATGAGACACAGATTATGACCCAGCAGTTTGCGGCTTACGGGTACGACATTGTGGACAGCGGCGACCACGCCGACGTCTATGTCATCAATTCCTGCACCGTCACCGCCTCCGGGGACAAAAAGACCCGGCAGATGATCCACCGCATGAAAAGGGAAAACCCCGGCGCCGTCATCGCGATGACCGGCTGCTTCCCGCAGGCATTCCCGGAGGAGGCGCAGAAGCTGAGCGAGGTGGACGTGCTGGTCGGCGCGGGGGAGAAGAAAAAGGTGCTGGACTACGTCAACGAGTACCTGCAAAAGGGGGAGCGCATCGTGCGCATCACCCCGCACAGCCGGGACGAGGGCTTTGAGCAGATGAGCGCCGGCAGCTTTCTGGAGCGCACCCGCGCCTTTGTCAAGATTCAGGACGGCTGCGAACACTACTGCGCCTACTGCATCATCCCCTATGCCCGCGGATTTAACCGCTCCAAGCCGCTGGAGGAGCTCAAGCAGGAGCTGATCGACCTGAGCCTGCAGGGCTACCGCGAGGTGGTGCTGGTGGGCATCGACCTGTCCAGCTACGGCAAGGACCTCGGCTGCCACCTGGTGGACGCGGTGCAGCTGGCCTGCGACATCCCCGGCATCGAGCGGGTGCGGCTGGGCTCGCTGGAGCCGCTGATGCTCACCGACCGCAACCTTTCCATCCTGGCGGCGCTGCCAAAGTTCTGCCCGCAGTTTCACCTCTCGCTGCAAAGCGGCTGCGACGCGACTTTAAAGCGGATGAACCGCCACTACGACACCGCCTTCTACCGCGAGCTGGTGGCGCGGATTCGCCGGCAGTTTGACAATCCCTCCATCACCACCGACATCATGGTGGGATTCCCCGGCGAGACCGAGGAGGAATTTGAGCAGTCGCTCGCCTTTGCCAGGGAGATCGGCTTTGCCAAGGTGCACGTCTTTGCCTATTCGGTGCGGCCGGGCACCCGCGCGGCCAGGATGCCGGACCAGCTGACCCGCCAGCAGAAGGAGCAGCGCAGCCGCCGGATGGCCGCTGTGACCGAGCAGAGCCGCCGGCAGTTTTTGCAGGGGCAGGTCGGGCTGGAGGAGGAGGTCCTCATCGAGACCGAAACCCTCAACGGGATGCAGCACGGCTACACCAAAAACTACACCCCCGTCTGCGTGCGCGCGCAGGAGGACTTAAGCGGCAGGATCTGCCGGGTGAAGGTGGTCGAGGCGGAGGGGGACTACTGTATTGGGAACATCCTGTAAGGATTCGAATTGGCACCTTTTGTAAAACATCGCGGTGCCACATAAGGGGGACGCCGAAATGGAACAGAATATCTTGGCGACGGCCTGCGGAAGGGTCCAGGGGGTCGGGTTTCGCTACTTTGTGCAGCGGCAGGCGACTGCGCTGGGCATCTGCGGCTGGGTAAAAAACTGTGAGGACGGCTCGGTGCGGATGCTGTTGCAGGGGGAAAGGGCGGCGGTGGAAAAGCTGCTGGACATTCTCCGGGAAGGCACCGTCTGGATTGCGGTCGACCAGCTTCTGACCGAGCAGGTCCCTTGGGAAGCGTATCCCAAAGAGGGAAGTTTTTGGATTCGCTATTAGGGCCGGCTGCGTCTTCGGCCGCGCCTTTGCCCGCGCTTTTGCCGAAAGTTTGCGGGAAATTTATTTTTCTTTCGGACAATGTCGATATACAAACTGCCCGGAGATTGTGATATAATGAAGTCAAACACCTCCCATGGGGGAAAAGATAGAGACAGTACAACATTTTAGGAGTGTGAAGTATGTCAGTTTACAGAGTGTACGTAGAAAAGAAGGCCCCCTTCGCCGTCGAGGCGCAGGGCGTCCTTTCGGATATCCACAGCTCGCTGGGAATTGGCGGCGTGACCGGGGTGCGGATTCTCAACCGCTACGATGTCGAGGACATCACCCCGGAAGATTTTGAGCTGGCCAAAAAGACCATCCTTTCCGAGCCGCAGGTGGACGAGGTCTATGACGAGCTGCCGGCCTTTGGCGCACAGGACAAGGTGTTTGCGGTGCAGTTTTTGCCGGGACAGTTTGACCAGCGCGCCGACTCGGCGGTGCAGTGCATCCAGCTGGCAACCCAGCACGACCGCCCCACCGTCGCCTCCGCAAAGGTCTATATTATCAGCGGCGCCAGCGACGAGGAGCTCTCCCGCATCAAGAAAAACCTGATCAACCCCGTCGAGTCGATGGAGTCTCCGCTGGAGCCGGTGCAGACGCTGCACACCCCGTTCGACGTTCCGGCGGACGTTGCGGTGCTGGAAGATTTTAACAATCTGGACCAGAAGGGTCTGGAGCAGTTCATCGCCCACTATGGCCTGGCGATGGACCTGGGCGACATCACCTTCTGCCAGCAGTACTTTCAAGAGACCGAAAAGCGCGCCCCGACCATCACCGAGATCCGCATGATCGACACCTACTGGTCCGACCACTGCCGCCACACCACCTTCTCCACCCGCATCGAGGACGTGGAGATTGAGAGCGACTACGTCAGGGACGCCTACAACGAATATCTCGAGCTGCGCAAGACCGTCCACGCGGGCAAGGACAAGCCGATGACCCTGATGGACCTGGCCACCATCGGCGCCAAAGCCCTCAAGACGAAGGGACTGCTCAAGGACCTGAACGAGTCCGAGGAAATCAACGCCTGCTCGGTCAAGATCAAGGTCGACGTCGACGGCGAGGAGCAGGACTGGCTGCTGCAGTTTAAAAACGAGACCCACAACCACCCGACCGAGATCGAGCCGTTCGGCGGTGCGGCCACCTGTCTGGGCGGCGCCATCCGCGACCCGCTGTCCGGCCGCGCCTACATCTATCAGGCGATGCGCGTCACCGGCGCGGGCGACCCGCTGACCCCGTTCGAGCAGACCATCCAGGGCAAGCTGCCGCAGAAGAAGATCGTCACCACCGCCGCTGCGGGCTACAGCTCCTACGGCAACCAGATCGGTCTGGCGACCGGTCAGGTCAGTGAGGTATACCACCCGGGTTATGTGGCCAAACGCATGGAGGTCGGCGCAGTCATCGGCGCGGTGCCGGCCGACCACGTTGTCCGCGAAGAGCCGCAGCCGGGCGACGTCATCATCCTGCTGGGCGGCAAGACCGGCCGAGACGGCTGCGGCGGCGCGACCGGTTCCTCCAAGTCCCACAACGTGCAGTCCCTCTCCAGCTGCGGCGCGGAGGTCCAGAAGGGCAACCCGCCGGAGGAGAGAAAGATTCAGCGCCTGTTCCGCGACGGCGAAGTGACCCGCATGATTAAGCGCTGCAACGACTTCGGCGCGGGCGGCGTTTCGGTTGCCATCGGCGAGCTGGCCGACGGTCTGGAAATCAACCTCGACCTGGTGCCGAAGAAGTATGACGGCCTGGACGGCACCGAGCTTGCCATCAGCGAATCGCAGGAGCGCATGGCAGTTGTCGTTGCCAAGGAGGACGCGGACAAATTCCTGGCCGCTGCCGACAGAGAAAACCTGATGGCCACCGTCGTCGCCTCGGTTACCGAGTCCCCGAGACTGGTGATGAACTGGAGAGGCAAGAAGATTGTCGACCTGTCCAGAGCATTTTTAAATTCCAACGGCGCGACCAAGCACACCAAGGTTATCGCCAAGGCGCCGGAAGGCAAGAAATGTTGTTGCGGCAACAAGGGCCTTTCGATGAAGGAAAAATTTGAGAAGATCATGGCGGACCTAAACGTCTGCTCCCAGCGCGGCCTGTCCGACCGCTTCGACTCGACCATCGGCGCGGGCACCGTGGTGATGCCGTACGGCGGCAAGACCCAGCTGACCCCATCCCAGGCGATGGTTGCCAAGATCCCCGTCCTGCACGGCGAGACCAACACCTGCTCGGTGATGGCCTGGGGCTTTAACCCATACATTTCGGACGAAAATCAGTTTAAGGGCGCTCAGCTTGCGGTCATCGAATCGGTTGCGAAGATCATCGCTTCCGGCGGTTCCCGCGAAAAATGCTGGCTGAGCTTCCAGGAATATTTTGAGAAGATCGGCGCCGACCCGGTCAAGTGGGGCAAACCGTTCCAGTCGCTGCTGGGCGGCCTGAAGGCACAGCTTGAGCTTGGCTGCGCGGCCATCGGCGGCAAGGACTCGATGTCCGGTTCCTTTGAGGACATCCACGTTCCGCCGACACTTATCTCCTTCGCAGTCTCCACCGCAAAGGCGCAGAAGGTCGTCACCGACGAGTTTAAGGCGGCGGGCGACAAGGTCTACTACCTCGCGCCGGAGTACGACGAGAACGGCCTGCCGGTCTATGAGAGCGTGCGCGCCGTCTTTGACAAGATGGAGAGCCTGATCGACGCCGGCAAGGTCAAGGCGGTCTACACCCTGGGCATGAAGGGCCTGGGTGAGGCGCTGTGCAAGATGGCCTTCGGCAACCGCATCGGCTTTGAGGCGAGCGAGCAGCTGCACCATGTCTTCAAGCCGGTCTACGGCGCATTTGTCATCGAGGCGGACGGCGAGCTCACAGGCATCCCCTGCATCGGTGAAACTGCAGCGGATTACACCCTCACCATCAACGGCGAGACCATCGACTTAGACGACATCCAGCAGAGATGGGAAGCGACGCTGGAGCCGGTTTATCCGCGCATCACTAAGGCGCCGCAGGTCGTTGTTCCAACCTACAACTATGAGGCGAGCGAGCACGCCCACGCTGCAGCCAAGATTGCGCAGCCGCGCGTTCTGATTCCGGTATTCCCGGGCACCAACTGCGAGTACGACACCGTTCGTGCCTTTGAGCGGGCGGGCGCCAAGGCGGACATCGTGGTCATCCGCAACAAGAACGCCGACCAGATCAGGGAGTCGGTCGAGCTGGTCAAGGGAATGATTGAAAAGACCCAGATCATCGCCATCCCGGGCGGCTTCTCCGGCGGCGACGAGCCGGAAGGTTCCGCCAAGTTTATCGTCTCTTTCTTCCGCAACCCGCAGATCACCGAAGCGGTGATGGAGCTGCTCAAAAACCGCGACGGCCTGATGTGCGGCATCTGCAACGGCTTCCAGGCGCTGGTCAAGCTCGGCCTTGTCCCATACGGCGAGATCGTTGAGACCGACGCCAGCTGCCCGACCCTGACCTACAACCTGATCGGCCGCCACCAGTCCGGCCTGGTGCGCACCAGAGTTGCTTCCAACAAGTCTCCGTGGCTGATGCAGACCAAGGTGGGCGATATCCATACCATCGCCATCTCCCACGGCGAGGGCCGCTTTGTTGCAAGTTCGGAGCTGGTGAAGAAGATGGCCGAGAACGGCCAGATCGCGACCCAGTACGTCGACCTTGCCGGCAACCCGACCGAGGACTACCACTTTAATCCAAACGGCTCGGTGGACGCTATCGAGGGCATCACCTCGCCGGACGGCAGAGTCTTTGGCAAGATGGGCCACACCGAGCGGTACACGGCCGGTCAGTTTGCCAACGTACCGGGAGAGAAGAAGCAGCCGATTTTCGACGGCGCGGTCAGCTATTTTAAAGACTAATTTTTCCCGCAGTTCCGCGGGAAACGGGGGTTTGCGAGGGGGCTAATGCCCCCTCTGCACTCCCCCAGAGCGGAGGGCGCTCCGCCCTGCACCCGGGAGTTTATGCGGGGCTGGCAGCCCCTGCGCCCACCTTTTTGGGCGCTCCGCCCCAAGCCCCGGCCTACTTTCTCGCGTAGAGAAAGTAGGCAAAGATACGCCAGGAACCTCCTGGTTCCTGGAC